>Ga0265292_1000254_pt1 | contig 91456 bp, 66 predicted proteins | sample Munlanlewell296A_FD_189080 | JGI IMG/M metagenome (GOLD analysis project Ga0265292, IMG submission 189080) | Leachate microbial communities from a municipal landfill in Southern Ontario, Canada - Leachate well 296A | ecosystem: Engineered > Solid waste > Landfill > Unclassified | place: Canada...
TATCAAAAATTTGCTTTTGGACACATTTTGAAAGAAAATTCAGCTTACGTTTTCCATATTGGTCTATTTTTATTTTTTCGTCAATTATAAACGTTTATCAAATTGCCCCTTTTCGGAACGGGCTCAACTTTGAACTTTGAACTTATCTTTTCGCCCTTTGCTCCAGAAACTCCACCAGCAACCTCACTCCAAACCCTGTTCCCCCTGCAGTCCTGTAACTGTCTTTTTTTTCTATGAAAGCCGGTCCGGCAATGTCAAGGTGGATAAAAGGGTAGTCGGTGAAATGTGCGAGGAACTTGCCCGCCGTGATCATGCCGGCATCCGTGCCGCCGATGTTCTTGATATCAGCCACATCCGATTTGATCAGTTCGCCGTATTCTTCCCAGAACGGGAATACCGCGATCCGCTCGTAAACCATCTTGCCGCATTCTATAAGAAGTTCCATCTCTTTTTCAGCCCGGTTTTCCATGGCTACAATGCCATATCTGCCGATTGCCCGGCTGGCAGCGCCGGTAAGGGTTGCCGCATCAATAACCAGTTCAGGCTTGAATTTCTTCGCGTAGCTGAGCGCATCTCCCAGGATCAACCGTCCTTCAGCATCGGTATTCAGCACTTCAACCGTTGTTCCGTCGTACATTTTGATGACATCGCCCGGGGCAATGGAATTGGCATCCATCCTGTTATCTGTGGCAGGCATCAGGCCAATCACATGTAAGGGAAGGTTTAGTCTGGCAATGGCATAAATAACCGTCGCCATCGTGGCCGCACCGGCCATGTCATCTTTCATATTATCCATGAAATTGGCGGTCTTCAAGTTCAAACCTCCCGTATCGAAAACCACTCCTTTTCCAACCAGGATAACCGGCTTTTTGTTGACCGGTTTCGGAGGATTCCATTCCATGATAGTGAAAGTCGGCGGATCAGCACTTCCTTTGTTTACAGCCAGTAGACCGCCCATTTTCAGCGCTTCGATTTTGTTTTTGTTCAGCACTTCAACCTTTATACCCACTTCTTCACCCATTTTCTGGAATTCTTTCGCCAGTACCTGGGCCGACAGGTGAGATACTGGCTCATTGACCAGCGTCCTGCAACGGATGACTGAATCGGTTAAAATGTTCATCCTGTCGATCTCCGCGTCTTTTATCAATTTGGAAAGTATACCTACCGAGGAAAGCGAATTCTCTTTCTCTTTCTTATCGCTCTTATATTTCAGAAACTGGTAGCTGCCGAGGGCAATCCCTTCCACCAGGGCAAGTGTCTCCGGGCCTTTGCCATCGACATCCACCACTACAACGCTTTTCGCTTTCAGCTCATTCAGCCTGGCTGCCAGGCTGTCGCCGGCTTTGCGGCAATTCTCCAGCCGCTTATAGCCCTCTTTTTCTTCTTTGATCAATTGAACCAGCACCCACTTGCCGAGCCTGTCAAAAACAACTGTTTCCTTTTTATGTTCAGATAAAACCTGGCTGGCATAGGCAATTTCTTCCTTGCTCAGGTATTTCAGGTCGATGTTTTTCACATCGGAGGTCAGCAGGATGATATTATCGTCAAGCGAGATTTTATTGATCTTCTTAGACATGGTTAGTAGTTTTTAAAATGAATGATAAAATTTTTCCGGTAGTTCCCTTCCTCTCCTCAACAAAACGCTTGCAAATTTCCCCCGTAGCCAGGTAAAATTTACGATTTTCAATTAATTGTGTAGACCGTCTGTTCAGCTCCTCCTGGTTGCAGATGGAAAAAGCTCCCCCGGTTTCGATCAGATCAACGGCTTCGCAGAATTTCTCATATTTTGGCCCGAATATCACCGGTTTTCCGAAAGCTGCCGCCTCCAGAATATTATGGATCCCTGCTCCAAATCCGCCACCGATGTAGGCAATTGTGGCGTACTGATATAAATGGGAGAGATAGCCGATTCCATCGACGATCAGAACATTGCAAGGTATTGCATTATCTTCTGAAAGAGCAGAAAAAACTTCCACACGACAACTTTGAACTTTGAACTTTGAACTTTGAACTGCAGCAACCAGCGTTGCCACCCACACTGCCCCCACCTCATGCGGTGCGATAATAAACTTCATCCGGTCGCCCAGGATTTCGATCAATTTAATAATCAGTTCTTCATCAGCCGGCCAGGTGCTGCCTGCGAGAAAAACAGGCTGATCCCCGACAAATTTTTCTACCAGGGGAAATGACCGGGATTTCGCAGCAATTGATGCCACCCGGTCGAAACGGGTATCACCGCTTACGGTTACCTGGTCGATACCAAAAGATCGCAATAATTCTGCTGATTGATTATCCTGGACAAAAAACCGGGTCACTTTCAGGAGCTGTTTTCTTGCCCAGCCGCCGTACCACATGAAAAAATGCTGGTTTGACCTGAAGATGGCAGAGATCACATAAACGGGGATTTTTTCCCTGTAAAGAAAATCGAGATACCGGAACCAGAACTCATATTTCACGAAAACGGCCAGCGCAGGGCGCACAAGGCGGATGAATTTCTTCGCATTCCACGGGCTGTCGAGTGGAAGGTAAAAGATGTAATCGGCCCCATCATAATTTTTCCTGATCTCATAACCGGAAGGGGAGAAAAAGGTCAAAAGAATTTTCCAGTCGGGATGCTCATTCCGGAAAGCCTCGATCACCGGCCGGCCTTGCTCAAACTCTCCCAGGGAAGCGCAGTGAAACCAGGCGAGAGCCCCCTTTGAACTTTGAACTTTGAACTTTGAACTCAGTTCCTTGAAAATCCTCTTTCTCCCACTCACCCACCTTCGTGCTTTCGGATTAAAAAGCGCCGCGACCGAGATGACATCTCCATACAGGTGAATGATAAGGTCATAGATAATCCACATCGGCTTAGGGACTTAATAATAATAAAATTCCTTCAATGTGCGCTGGCGCAGCGGGATCATCCAGGCGATCTTTGGACCGATGAGAAAGTCAAACCTTTTCCCTTCGGGTGGCGCCATCGTATCGAAATAATAATCCCTGTAGCCCTTAGTCCATCCTTCAAAAGCTTCAATTGAGAACGTGAAATTCAACAAGCGATTTTGGCCGAAATACATGAAGCCGATCGACTGGTTGAGCATTAAACCGCCGCTCAGCCTGTCGTAGCCCCTTTTATAATCACCCTTTAATTGTGGTGCGCTTGAGTTTTCCACTTCGATCCTGATCTTATGGGTGATGTATCCAAAACCGGCAGTAAAGAAAATGCCTGAATTTTTATCTGCTTTAATCAAAGGAATCAATTTCCCGAATTTGGCCCCAATAACATGTCCGCGCTCAAAGAGGGCGACGACAGCAGGTGTTCCATCACCGTTGATGACATTTCCTTCAGAAGTCATGATCCCTTTCAGGATGCTTAAACCATTTTTGACATTGCTCCCGAACAGGTAGTTATATTCAACGCCAAAAAGCCAGTTAGAAGAGGTTTTCCACATGAATCCGGGCCCGACGGTCGAATTCGACCCGAACCTTTCGGCCATATCCGCCCCCGGCCACTGGTAACCGTAGAATCCATAGAACATCGGTATGCTTACCGCGGAATCGGATTTGGCGCGCTGTGATTGTGCCTGGAATGAAAGCACCAAGAGTATTATCGGCAGTAATATCCTGAACAGGCGCATGGAATGGTTTTTTGCAAAGATAAGTTTATTTTGAGTCGGCGGTCAGCGGTCAAATCTTAACATCATCAAATCATCAAATCAACAAATCTCCAAATCTCCCAATCCCCCTATCACCCAATCATTGCACCACCTCAATCTCCGTAACCAGCCTGTTACCGTTCTCATCCACCAGCGTAATGTTATGTTTTCCTTGCGGTGGCTGCAGGCTCATCTTATGTATATCCCTTGTGAAACCAAGGTATTCGTCATCCAGGTGCCAGTAAATGATGGTTGATGGAATCTGATGGGCGGCTTCGAAGATAACTTCTCCAAGCCTGCCATTCTGCTCATGTGGTATCAATATCTTTTTATCTCCCGCCGGGTAGATGAACTGCATCAGTTTCTGCCGGTCGTCGCTGCAGCCGCTCAATAGCGGAGGCACCGGCCTGTAAAATGGATCCCTCAGCCTGTAATAGGCGCCCAGTGCCGGGGGAAGAATAAACCAAGGGGTCGGGACAATCTTTTCCGACGGATAACAATCGGCATTCACGCGGTACTGACCGGTTTCATCGAGCTGAAGCAGTCGGTGGTAAGGGCATGGCATCGATTTCAGCCCTTCAAGGCAAATGGTGACAGAATCACGCTCCGGACAATACACCGAAGGCCTGTAGCCACTTTGCCTGCAAACTTCTGTTTTCTCAAGTTCATCAAAAGGCTCCGGAAACCAATGACCGGGTGCCGGAAGCACCCTGAAAACCTCGAACATCAGGGGAGCAGCAGCTGATACACCGGTAAGTCCCGGCCGCCCTTCGCCACCGGCATTGCCGACCCAGACGCCCACAAGGTAATCCGCAGTCATCCCCACCGACCAGGCATCCCGGAAACCGAAGCTGGTGCCTGTCTTCCAGGCAATATTCCTCGAAGATGCAAAAGCCCTCCAGCCCTCTTCTTCTTCCGGGCGGTTGACATCGCACATGGCATGGAGTGTCAGCCAGGCGGCGCCGGCGGAGTAGGCCGGGGACTCCATCCCGGGGGATGGAGTCCCTTTTAAAGTACGGCCCATGTTGCTGTACATCGAGCAGACATCCCACAGGCTTGCCTCCGCCCCGCCAAGGATCAGCGAAAGGCCGTAATGGGAGGCAGGCTTATTCAGGGTGGTCATGCCAAGCTTTTTCAGTAAATCGTAGAAAGGCTGTACGCCGTACTCTTTCAGCAGGTAAACTGCCGGGATGTTCAGCGACCTGCTCAGGGCAAGCCTTGCCGGAACCGCGCCATCGTAAGTCTGGCTGAAATTCTTCGGTGAAAATCCGGAAAAATATGAAGGTACATCCGGCACCAGCATCCCTGGCAACAACTCACCGGCATCCATCATCGCGGCATAAAGAAAAGGCTTCAATATGCTGCCACTGCTGCGGGGAGCCACGATAATGTCCACATCAGGACTGTGAACGGAATCATTTTGATCGGCCGAATTTCCCAAATAAGCAAGGACTTCCCCCGAATTCAGGTCCATCACCATAATGGCAGCGTTAAAAACCTGGTTGGCCGCCAGGATGGGCTGATTCCGCCTGGCAATGGCGGAAACTTTTTCCTGCAGGCCCGCATCGATGGTGCTCATGATCTGCTCCCCGCCTTGTTGTTTTGTTAGACGAGCTACAAAGTGACGGGCATTGTTCGGTAACGGGAGAGGATCTTGCGGAAGCGGCTCATCACAAGCGAGATTGCAGGTGATCTCATCGATTCTCCCGTCCGCCATAAGTTTATTAAGCAGCCTGTTCCTCTTTTTGAGGAGCACATCCCTGTTTTTTCCCGGGTGGATGGCTGAAGGAGCATTGGGGAGCACCGCCAGCACAGCAGCTTCGGCCCAGGAGAGTTCCGATGGCGGCCGTCCGAAATAGCGCCAGGAAGCGGCGCCCAGGCCGACATTATTTCCTCCGAAAGGGGCATGCGAAGCATACATCCCGAGAATGCTGTTTTTGGAATAAGAGACCTCCAGCCTGAAGGCCAGCCATATTTCCAGCACTTTTTCCCAAACGGTGCGCGGTTTCCCTTTGCGCGAAAGACGTATCGTCTGCATGGTAAGGGTGCTTCCTCCGCTGACGACCTTCCCGGCACGGATATTCTGCCAGAGCGCCCGTCCAAGCGATACCGGGTTAAACCCGGGATGCCGGTAGAAATGCCTGTCTTCAAACCTTAGCAGGCAGGTCGTGAATTTATCCGGAACCGAATCTGCGGGAGGAAAGCGCCACTGTCCATCACCGGCAATCCTGGCCCCGAGAAGCCTCCCATGCCGGTCGTAAACAACAGTGGCATAAGGGTCATCAAATAGCGGCGATGGTAAGGAAAGCCAGAAAATTACCAGTAAGGCAACTATTGTAACAATCCATGTCAGTCTTTTACCTGACCACTTCAACCCAACGACCCTTAGTGTTTGCATGGATATTCTTTTCATACATTGCCTCGCAATTTACCGCCGGGAGATAATACTTTCCAGAGTAAGCGGCATTGAGCCGTACACGGAATGTCTTCTTCTGATATTTTTCCAGGTCAAAGAACGTGTATACCCTGTCATCCCGAATGTCGCGGTAAACATAGCTGTCCTCCTTCAATCCCGATGCAATATCTTGCACCCTCGTGTTGATGATCTCCCAGCCTGAAGGGAAAACCTGGCTCAAAGCCATATCAGTGTATGAGAACAATACCCCCGGATGTTCCACCGTCACCTGGGCAATGAAGTCAGTTCCCTGCTTTAATGAATCAATATTCAGCACTTTCCCGTTATCAGCCGTATAAACGACGCTTATTCTGAGACTGGATGATTGTTCGGTTTCAAGCCCGTGGAGCGGCTGGCCGGAAAGTGTCACATTCACAAAAAGCCTTGTATCAGGTTTGTTGTTTTTAACCTGGAAATTTCCCGACATGCCTGCTGATTCTTCCAGGTCAAGCATATAAACCGATTTCACGGATTTTAAAGTTTCTGATTTCGTTTTATTCAACATATAGTCCAACTCAAGGCCTTTGCCGGCATTTTTCCCCGCATAACTGGCAATGGCATAGAGGCAGAAAGCCGTAGTCTGGGTACTGTAATATCCGTCTTTTAGCTCATCTGCAATTCTTTTCATGATTAGAAAGGCTTCGTTATCTTTTTTCAACATCGAAAGCGCTTCCAGTGTAAATGCCAGGTCCCGCAATGATGAACCATAGGTATAACCGGCATAATAATATTCATCCGTTATCCCCACCTGCCTGCCGGCAATTATTTCCTCAGCCACTTCAGGTTTGCCTGCATAGAGATAGGCAGTTGCCAGTATCCAGGCAGTTGATGGCGAAAGCTTTCCTCCTTCCCTCATCCTGTTCATTGCGCTCATGTTAGGCTTTTGGCCCAGTGCAAGGGTATACAAACGGTAAGCCTGGCTCAGGTCATTCCAGGGCTGGCTCTCTGCCAGGCTGCCCTGGTAACTGCCTGCTGTCCGGTACTGGTAATCCATCCATTTCTCAAGCAGGCCGGCAGGGAGCAAATATCCTTTGTTAGCTGCCAGGATAAGGAAATGACCGGCATAGGAGGTCGCCCAGCCGTTCACATCCGCCTGCCCCGGCCAGTAGCTCATTCCCCCGTTGGGCAAAGTCATCCTGGAAATCCTTTTGATTGCTGCCCTGATATTCCGGTCGAGCACCATTTGCTGTTCCCCCTTCAAATCCGTCAGCTCGCCAAGATAAAGCTGTGGAAATGCGCTCGAAACCGTTTGTTCAAGGCAACCATAAGGGTACCGGATCAGGTAATGCATATGCTTTTCAAGGTCGAAGTCAGGTAAGCCGCTGAAAGTAACCTTACCAGTATTTGTACCCTTCATCCCGGTGAATAAATATGGAATATTATTCGACTGACCGGATTCGATAACAAAATCAGCAGTTTGGGTGAGAAACGGGTTCGGGTTGCGGACATTGATTTCAATTTCCTGTGAAGCAGTTTCAGCACCTGAAGTGGCTTTCACCTTTATCTTGCCAATACCTGTCTTTTCATTTACCTTCATTTTAAAATAGGCCATCTGCTCACCGATCTGGCTGAATGACAGATCTTTGGAAGAACCTACTAATGTGACCAGGTCATTGGATTCGACTTCGATCCTGACATTTTTAATTTTTTCATCCATTGCGAAGACAGAAACCGGCAATTCAACCTCTTCATCCGGTCCCAATACCCTGGGCAAAGTAACCAGTACCATAAGCGCTTTCCTGACCGGCGTAGTTTGCTCAGCCTGTCCGTATGCGCCATCTTTCCCAGCTATGACCATCGTCCTCACCGAGCCGATGTAATTGGGCATATGCAGATTAATATCTTTCTGCTCCCCCTTTTTAAGGCTGAACGGACCGGCGTATCTCACAACAGGCACAAACCGCTGGGCTTTTTTGTCTTTTGCATTGATGGCGTCTTCATCGCCACCGATGGCAAGGACCTTTTCCAGCCTGCCCCCATAAGCGCCCAGGACCAGGTCGAACACATCCCATGTTTTCACTCCCAGCGCTTCCCGGGCATAGAAAATCGAATGAGGATCAGGGGTTTTGAATCGGGTGAGGTCAAGTAAGCCTTCATCAACCATAGCAATAGTGAAAGTCATCGGTTTCCCGTCTTTTTCACTGACCTTCACCGTAAAATCTTCTTCGGGTTTTAACTCGCCGGGCATTGAAATGACAGGTTTCAGCACAGTCAACGGGTCTTCGATGAGCAGCGGGATAACACCGTACATGCGGATGGGATTATCGTTTACGGTTTGCTTGTGCGGTTGGATCAGGCTGAGGTAAACGTAGATATTTGGCGCCATTCCTTCCGTGATATTAAATTCGAATGTCTCTTCCGATTTTTCACAAATTTTCCACTGGCTCGATAATATTTTGCTTCCGGATTCAATGCTCACAAGCGCCCTGCTTCCTGGTGTTGCAGGAAAACTGATCACAGCTTTTTCCCCGGTGCTGTACTTTTCTTTACCGGCACTGAAGGTCAGCATGGTGGCGCCTGCGGGGTTAACCCGTCCCGAGCGGTTCACGTAGGATGGCCAGTCGATAAAGACCGTCTGGCCTGACTGGTGGCCACCCTCAGGATCCTTGACTACGATCAGGTACCGGCCCCAATCAGGGTATTTAACCTGGAATCTGAATGAGCCTTTCCCGTTGATGGCATTGACTTCTCCCTGGTAAATAATTTCCGCATCGCGGCTTCCCATGTAGTAGGCCAGGTTTTCTTCACCGGAACTCCACCACCAGCGCCATTGAGCTTTGTATACTTTTACCTCTAAACCAGTGCATGATACCGGATTCCCCTTCCAGTCGACACTGGCAATCTCAACCTCGTGATCCTTATCCGTTTCAAGCATATTGCCGTAATTTCCTCCATCCGGCACATAAATCCCGATATAATTCTTAAAGGGGGAATATTGTTTCGTGAATACATCGGTACTGAAATCACCGCCTTTTTCGAATGCCCTGACCATAAAAACCGCGTCCATCATGCCTGTGGCATTGTTGCCTGCCGGAAGTTCCAGTGAAAATGTTGCTTTACCCTGGTTATCAAGCTCTTTATCGAATACATTGCGCTCTCCTCCTGAATAATTGTTTGCAGGATTCTCGAAAGAGTACTTCTCGTAGCCTTTGAAAGTTGTCCTGGTTTTACGGAAACTCAGGTTGATATTCGTTTTTAAACCTGGTGCAACGGCCCCGTGCAGCCATTTCACCTCAAGGCTTCCTTCCGGTTTTTGGGTAAACGTGTTTAAAACTTCCTGGTTGAAGTCCAGCTTGATCTTTAGCCGGTTAGGCTTCACGGTTTCCACCCTTATACTTTTTTCGAATGAAGCCCCTCCTACTTTCACCAGGGCACGCCAGAGCCCGGTAGGCGCTTCGGGATCGGTCGGGATGCTAAATGCATAAAAGCCGTCAACACCTTCGACCTTTTTAATGGTGTTAACCAGTTGTCCCTTTGAATTGAATAATTCAAGCTGAACAGGGTAGCCCTGCGGAAGTCGATTCTGAAGATCATCTAAGAGAAAAGTCAGGAAGAGCGTATCTCCCGGCCGCCAGACGCCCCGTTCGCCATAAATCATCCCTTTCAGTCCTTTCTGCACCTGCGCCCCGCCCACGTCAAACTGGCTGAGTGAAAGCGAAGAGCCATCATCAAGGCGAAGCCATGTCTTTTGATTATCTTTCGAAGCTTTCAGGTAAAATGGCTTATTCTCCAACTTGATCTTTGCCATTCCGTCCATATTAGAGCTGATGCTTCCAAGAAGCTGGTTCTGGTAATTATACAACTCGATACTGACATCAGAGAGCGGTTCGGCCCGCATCAGGTCCGTGGTATGGATCACGAAAAGCTTTCCATCAGCGGATTTAGCTACTACCCCGATCTTTGAAGCCAGGATCAGTTTTTCCTTGAAGCGGTTACTGTTGTAATATGAATTATGACATGGATTATTTTCCTGACGCCAATCGTAATCATCCTGCCATTCGTCTTCCTGGTACCAGCCGGGAGTATTCCAATTATCAATAATTTCCTGCGTTAGCTTTCCGTCAAGGATAAATTTCGATATGTCTTTATCAGGTGCAGGATCGCAACGATAAAGCGCGTACTCTTTCCGGAAATAGAGCTTTACACGGTAAATAGCACCAGGGTCCTGGCTCATTAATGGGGAAAGGTCGAGGGAAAAAATGTTCCACCGGTGCAGGTCACGTGATTTATCCTCATCCACCAGCAGGGTTTTTGCGTAGACTGGCCTGCCAAACCGCTTGAAATCATAAAAGTAACCGTTATCAAGATCATTACTTTGAAGGAAGTAAGGGATATTATTTTCGAAGATCTTATAAACGATAACGTCAACTGCTCTGAGACTGACGGTCTTGATCGGGAGGTACAGCCCTTCCGCATCCGGCATGATAACCCCGCTACCGATAAATTCGGCTGCCGGCTTCAGCTCTTCGAAATAGATTTCTTCTTCCACCCTTTCTTTCAAGTTAGCCCTGGCATCGCTCCGGATCGAATTTTCCAGGATCAGGACCCGCGATCCCTGCAGCCGGTTGGCAGGGTAAAGGCGGATAATATTATTGTCTGGGACGAGCCTAATCACGTCACCTTCTTTAAGGTAAATCAGCCCGCTGAGGTCCTGCGACGGGTCGACCGGGTCAGAAAGCATAATGTCGATATATTGTTCCTCACCCTGGCTAACACTTGAACCGACATAAAGAAAATCGTTGATGGAAGGTATTTCATAGGTATAATTGCCTTTCAGGTCGATACCGATCGCATTTCCATTCCATTTTAGGTCAACCTGGTATGAAACATCTTTGCGCGGCAGGCTGTCGATCACAAAACTGAACTCATTCAATCCCGGGCCGCTTTCCCATTTCAGGGGGTAATCTGCTCCATCCGAGGAAGCATTGATCAATTTTTCAACATCCTTAATATCGATCACATCGGCAGAAACAAGCTTCCCTTCAATCTTTTTCATTTTTCTTTCCTTCTCCCCTGTGGATATCATGTTTCCGGGGTACACGCTGAATGAAGGTTTGATGGTTTGAAATTCGAAAGTGAAGATCCTCAATTTATTGGGGACCTCCAGGACTTTCGCAAGGCTGAATGAGGCGGTGATATTTTTTCCTGCTGGCCATTCCGGTTCAGGTTTGAATTCAATCATATCTTCCGCATACAAATAAGCTGTGCCTTTAACAGGGGGATCGAATTTAAAAATACCTTCCGGCAAGGGTTTTCCAACTTCATATTTTGATGTAGCAGCAGCCAGCTTAATCCTGACCGGCTCTGTCCTGGAAATCATCCCGATCGTATATCCGTTCACAAATTCGGAAAATGCAGCAGGGTCGGTAGATACCGCTGATTTTTCACAGCTGGTTAGAAGAAAGATAAAAGCCAACGAAACGAAAAGTATCCTGGTTTTCATAATATTGTGGATTGAAATATTTAAACGAACAAGATAGGAATAAATAAAGAAAGATGAAGACAATCTTTTCATCTTTATCAATAACTTTGGCCTTTATCTAAAGCGAGCAATCATGCCGGAGATTTCAGCCGTGATTATAACCTTGAATGAAGAGCTTAACATTGAAAGATGTCTACAGTCGGTAAAGGAAATTGCAGATGAAATCGTCGTAATTGATTCATTTTCAACTGATCGAACTGAGGAGATTTGTCAGAAATACGGCGTAAAATTCAGCTGTCATCCATTCGAAGGATATGTTGAGCAGAAGAGTTATGTCATTTCCCAGGCTTCAAATGATTATATTTTATTGATAGATGCTGATGAAGCTTTAAGTGATGAACTGCGTGCTTCAATCCGGGAAGTAAAAGCTAACTGGACCCATGACGGATATGAGTTCAACCGGTTGAATAGTTATTGCGGGAAATGGATCAGGCACAGTGGCTGGTATCCTGACCGGAAAATAAGGCTGTTCGACCGGAGAAAGGCCTTGGTCAAAGGGAAAAACCCGCATGATGTAATTGTCATGGCTGATAATTCGACCGTAAAGCACTTGAAAGGCGATTTGCTTCATTACACTTATTTATCGGTTGAAGATCACATCCACCAGATCAACAGGTTCACAGAGATCCAGGCCAGGGGAAGCTTTGAACGGGGAAGAAAGGCTTCTTACTTATCCATTTTTTTCAGCCCGCCTTATAAATTCATCCGGCATTATTTTTTCAGGCTCGGTTTTCTCGATGGTTATTATGGTTTTCTGATCTGCCGGAACTCTGCATATTCCAACTTCCTCAAACATGCTAAGCTTAAAGCGTTGTGGAAGATGAAGGGGCGAAAACATGAAAAATGAAAAATCGTCCATGTTCAATCGTCCATGAATTTGATTTGTACATTAAAATCCGGAAGTTTAATTTTTTACTTTTGCATACCAGATTGGGATGTTATCTCAGTTGGTTCAGCGCGTCCCGACTTAGTCGGGAAGGTCACTGGTTCAAGGGCAAAATTGAAATACCGGGATGTTAGCTCAGTTGGTTCAGAGCGCATGCTTCACACGCATGAGGTCACTGGTTCGAATCCAGTACATCCCACTCCATGAAAGTCAGTAATTCACATCGATAATTTGCTGACTTGTTTTTTATGTAGTGTAACATTTGGTGTATTTTTTCAACGCTTCTCTACTGCAATTGTTAATAACACCCCCTCCACACAGAGTATATTTCCATTTATCCTTATTAAGAGTTATGAAGACAATAAAAAAAATTTAGAAGGCCATTTTCTGCAAAATTTCCTAAAATCACTAATTTATAATTCTCCGGTTTTTTGGGGGGAGGTCACGTACCTTCTATAAATGTTGCACTCCTGCGGATGTTTACTTTGGAAGGGCTGATAAAAAAGTGAAGAAGAGAAAGAAAATAAAAATGCAACCCCTTAAAGAAAGAAAGTCAGAATATTAAAAAAAACCAAATTAACTTTATGTCATCAATGATCCTAAATACCGCCTTAAATATCGATCCTTATTTGTCCAGTTTATGCAGAAGACATACACTTTTACCCTTATAAAGACAATGGTTTTAAGAAAGAGAATTTAATGAAGAGTAATATTGGTTTTTTAAGTCTATTATTTATATCATTGCTGGTATTAGCTCAAAACCTTACCGCGCAGTACACTGTTCCCTCAAAAATGGGATGGTGGTACGAAGCCCGTTTTGGAATGTTTGTACATTTTGGATCCTATTCATACCTTGGTCATGGCGAATGGGCTTTTTTCTCTGAAAACTGGTCGAAAGCAAAATACCAAACCCGGGTTTCGGCTAAATTCAATCCAACTGGTTTCAATGCAGGAGCCATGGTACGATTGGCTAAAACTGCCGGTATGAAATACCTTGTTATAACGGCCAAGCATCATGAAGGCTTTTGTATGTGGCAAACAGCGGTTGAAAGCTTTAAGGATGCCGCTGGGACAAAGCTATACGATTTGCCCGGTTTTACAGCATTTAAGACCAGGGATATCTTACGGGAACTGAAGGACTCCTGCGAAGCGCAGGGAATTAAGTTCTGTTTGTACTATTCCATTTTGGATTGGAATCACCCCTCTCAGCGGGTTAATCGTTCATCTTATTATTCAGATATGGCTTCATCTTACGAAAGATATGCATATATCAATGATATGAAAACTCAATTAAGTGAACTGATAACGAAATATCATCCGGCTGTTCTGTGGTTTGATGGAGATTGGACCAAAAATTCCGGGGCAGCGACACTGTCTTCATGGTGGACAAAGTTTGATGGGATTGACCTGTATAATTACCTTATAGGATTGGATTCAAACCTGATTATTAATGAGCGGATTTGCAGAAGCTTTGGTATAGGGGATTTTGAATGTCCTGAACAGCAAGTGCCTGATGCCCCATTAAGCAGGCCATGGGAAACCTGCCAGACCATGAATGATTCCTGGGGCTATAATGCCGGGGACAATGCTTATAAAACTCCATCAACCCTGATATGGGAATTGGTTAAAGTTATATCAAGAGATGGTAATTACTTGCTAAATATCGGGCCCAAGGGTGATGGTACCGTTACAGACCAAACCATATCTATTATAAACGGCTTGGGAAACTGGATGAGTGTGTATGGTGAGAGTATTTATGGGACATACAGAAGTCCATACACCACTGAACCGAAGTGGGGCTTTTATACCAGGAAACCGGGAAAACTGTACGCTCATGTTTTTTCATGGCCAGTAAGCGGATTATTGAAGATTCCATCTCTTACGAATACCATCAACAAAATATACTTATTGAATGACACAACCGCATTATTAAATTATACCGACAGTATTGGGTACATTTGGATATCTGTGCCTGTAATTGCCCCAAATTCAATTAACTCCGTTGTAGCTATTGATGTTTCAGGAGTTCCAACAGCTTCTGACCAATAGGTTAAAGTAACTGGTATAGCTGCAAATGGTGAAGCCGGATTAAATACTATTGCGGACAATGGCGATACTTTGCAAATGTTAGCAATGGTATCACCGGTAAATGCTACCGATAAAACTATTGCCTGGTCAGTAAGTGATACAACAGTTGCTTTTATAAGCTCAAATGGTTTGTTAACCGCCAAAAACAACGGTACAATTACTGTAATAGCCACTGCTAATGATGGTTCCGATGTTCAGGGGAAATTACAGATAATCATCGGTCAGGTAAAGGATGGTGTAAATCTGAAAAAAAAATAGTGATTTTGAAATACAAGGTGCATGGTTAGTAACCCAATGTGATCCGAAAAGGTTCAGTAGTTGCATCATTTGGGCATGCAGGGTCAGCCCCGGGAATATATTAGGTTAAAATGATACATTATATTTCAAACCGCCCGGCCTTTGAGCTTGATTTCCGGCTCTGCTTCTGAACTCATTTCCGGAGGAATATCATTTAAAAACTGCATACGGTACTTATAAGGAGTAACCTTGAAATATTTTTTGAAGCATTTAATAAAGTGGCTGATGTCTGTAAAACCGGTGATATCGGCTATATCCATTATTTTAAGATCTGTTTCCCGCAATAATTTTCTTGCCCTTTGCAATCTTACCTGTATCAGATAATTAATCGGTGAAAGTCCCAGCGCACGAACGAAATTTCGTTGGAAATTCCTTACTGACATATTGGCTAAGCTGGCCATGTCTTTGATATATATTTTCCTGTCAGGATTATTCTCGAGAAATTCGATGACTTTGCCTATCCTTATAAGCGACCTGGCTTCTGTGGACCCAATCTTCGTGTAGTGCCGACAAAGTAAAACAATTAGTTCCTGGAAACGGTTACGCAAAATAATATCATAGCCTTCTTCCCTATTTTGCATTTCCTGGAACATTTCATTGATTATCGATTCAATTTTTGCTAACTCTTCCCGGTTCAACTTTAATTTGTTTTTAAAATGATCCCTTTCCCGGTAATTCGGTTCCAGGATGAACAAAGCATTGTAACCTTCAAGTTGTTTAATTCGGTCGGGAATCAGGTTTATTTTCTTGGTCTCTTCAAACATAACATTTACGATATCCACCTTTCCGGCCTCTTTGAAATAGTGGCTTTGATTGCCTTGCAAAACAAACACATCTCCGGCAGAAACGAGGTATTCATGAGCTTCCACAACCTGGACTCCCTGGCCGTCAATTATTATCACAATTTCCACAAAATCATGATAATGATTGATTTCTGTCAGGTCATGTTCGTGCGTTATTTCATGTTTTCTGTCGACCCGGTAAAGAATAACCGGGCAATTGTCATCTTTGAAATAGTTTAACCCTAAAGCTCTTGTAGACATATGGCATCTTTGAATTTGGCTAAAAATTACTACTTTTTGGCCATATTTTTAAACTGATCGGTTTTTTTTTTATGCATATTTACACAAAGTTAATAAAGAGTGATTAAAATCGGGGAAAATCATCAAAATATCGGATTATCAGGTTAATTTATTGCCGGCAGATATATTATATCCATGTTGACATTTAATACAGCAACCTTAACATATATCAGACTATCAGGCTCAAATTTCCATAAAAAAATATCTTTCTACTCTAAATATTTGTTAAAAATTCATTAATTTTAAGGGATGTGAATCATAATCTCTAATTAATATGCAACGAAAACCACACTTTGAAAAGTCAAAACTTACTTCGCATCAAAACATACCGAAGAAATGGTTTTTGGTATTATTGACTGTGATTTCATTCTTCCTTCTCCAGGCTGATTTATTTGCTCAGGAGAAAACAATTATTGGCACAGTCAAAAGTGTTGCGGATGAAATTACGATTCCAGGAGTGAATATTGTCGTCAAAGGGACGGATAAGGGAACGACTACGGATATTAATGGAAATTTCAGTATTTTGGTAAGTCCTCAGGATGTGCTTATGATTTCATTTATAGGTTATCAGACCCAGGAGGTATTGGTTGGCGACCGCCTGGAAATAAATGTGTCACTCGTTGAGGAAATATCCGAGCTTGATGAAATTGTAGTTATCGGATACGGGACCCAGAAGAAAAAACTTATTACAGGTGCTACTGACCAGGTTAAAGGAGAAGACCTGGAGCAGCGTAATACGATAAATGCCATTCAAGCACTTCAGGGGCTGACACCCGGAGTCAATATCACATCCACTTCAGGTCAGCCTGGCGAGGATTTAAAAGTAACCATACGCGGATTGGGGACGATTGGAGATGCCTCGCCTCTTTATTTAGTCGATGGCGTTCCTACAAGCGATATTGATTTTTTAAATCCTGCAGACATTGAATCGATCGACGTCCTGAAGGATGCAGCCTCCGCTGCCATTTATGGCAACCGTGGCGCTAATGGTGTTATACTGATTACCACCAGGACGGGAAAACATGTCACTGCCACCTCAGGAAAGTCCAGCAATTCCCTGGTTACGTTTGATGCATATTATGGAATTCAGAACCGGGAAAAGAAAATCAGCATGCTGAATTCAGAAGAGTATGCAGCGATCATCAATGAGCAGTACTTAAATTCCGGCGGAAGCCCCTCTAAACTTCCTTTCGACGTGAATAATCTTCCGGCTTATACCTCTGATGGTTATGCTAGTGCTGACTGGCTGGATGAGATGTTTGTCAGCAATGCAGTGACTCAGAATTATGTCATTGGCATGATGGGAGCCAACGAAATTTCTTCCTATTCAATGTCCATGTCATACACTGGCCAGGAAGGGATTGTCGGTGGCTCAGACCTTTCTGATTATAATCGTTTTGGGGGAAGGATCAATTCAGATCATAGTTTGTATAATGGTATCATTAAAGTCGGAGAAAATTTCAACTTTGCCTATGTGAAAAACAATGGCATCAGCGTCGGAAATCAGTATGACAACACCCTGAGAGGCGCCTTTAATTCGAGTCCATTGCTACCGGTTTACGATGACAACGGTGAGTTTTTCAATACGGCGGATGAGACCATCCTGGATCAGGATGGTAATTCTTACTGGAACGACCAGGAGGCAAATCCATATGGCAGCATGTACTATAATAATCAAAATGACAAGAATTCCCAGAAGATGGTAGGTAATGTTTTCGTCGAAATTAACATTTTGAAGAACCTGCAATTCCGTACCGCCCTGGGAATTGATCAGTATAGCAGGGGAGAAAGAGACTTCACGCCCATTTACCAGTTATCTGTTTACTCGTTTTCGAATTTCTCGAAAACATCACAGACTATGGAAAAAAGTCTGGCATTGAATTATGACAATTTATTGACTTATAACTTCGAATCTGGTGTTCATCGGATTGTGGCGATGGCCGGGATGACGGTATATAAGTATAATGGAACCTTTATGTACTCGGAAAACACTGATCTGGCATTTAATGACCTGGCCCATGCTTACCTCAATAACGCCACGAATGTGTCTAATGCTGCACAGATGAAAATTCAGGGGAAACCAAATGATGAAGACAAGTTGCTTTCCTATTTCGGACGGATCCAGTACGATTTAAAAGAAACTTATCTGCTGAATGCCACTTTCCGTGCTGACGGATCCTCCAAATTCGCCGAAGGCAACAGGTGGGGATACTTTCCTTCGGTTTCTGCCGGCTGGATCATGACTAATGAGCCGTTCATGAATGGAGTAAACAGCTATATAAATTTCCTGAAACTCCGGGCCAGTTGGGGGCAAAATGGAAGCTGTAAAACTGATCCGTTTAATTACCTCTCTCCGATTAAGTTTACCCAGGCCTCATATGTTTTCGGCGACGAGGAAGGGGTGAGTGAAAATGGTTCTTATCCGAGCCGCCTTTCCAATGAGAATTTGAAATGGGAAACTTCAGAACAGCTCAATATTGGATTCGACTCCAGGATTTTTAACAGTCAACTGCAAATCAATTTCGATTGGTACAGAAAGGTTACTAAAGACTGGTTAATTAAAGCACCTACTTATGCCACAGCAGGAACCGACGCCCCATATATCAACGGAGGTAATGTGATTAACTCAGGGGTTGAACTTGCCATGATATACAATGGAAATGCAGGGGATTTCAATTACCAGATCAACGTGAACGGGGCTTATAATAAAAATAATGTGACCGACATACCTACCGAAGATGGTATCATTCATGGCGCCACAAATACCTTGTACAACAATTCTTCAGAATTCTACAGGGCGGAGTCAGGCCATGCGATTGGATATTTCTGGGGTTGGGAAACAGATGGCTTGTTTCAGACCACGGTTGATGTCTCCCAACATATCAGTTCAGATGGGACAATCATACAACCCAATGCCAAACCCGGTGATTTGAGATATATAGATCAAAACGATGATGCTGTCATTGATGACCTGGACAAGGTGGACCTCGGGGATCCAATACCTGATTTCCTTTATGGCCTGAATTTTTCATGCGATTATAAAGGCATTGACTTTCTGTTAATTGCCACTGGAGTGGCAGGCAACCAGATCGTGCAATCCTACCGCAGCCAGACCGATAGGTATACCAATTATACAACTGAAATACTGGACCGCTGGACAGGTCCCGGCACGTCAAATACCATCCCGAGAGTAACCAATAACAATATTAATTACAAGTTCTCTGACATTTTTGTAAAAAATGGAAGTTATCTGCGCATCAGTAATATCACCCTGGGCTATGATCTGATCAAGGTAATTAAAGCCAATTATATCAGCCAGCTCAGGATTTATTTTTCGGTGCAGAACCTGTACACGTTCACAAAATATTCAGGGATGGATCCTGAAGTGGGTTATGGATTTGATAATGGCGCCACGGATAAGTTCTCATCAGGCATTGACCTGGGTTTTTACCCGCATCCGAGAACCATGTTATTGGGAGTGAATGTCAAATTTTAAAAATGATGATCATGAAAACGATTAAAAACATATCCCTCTTAATGGTAATAATCTTACTCGTATCTTGTTCAAAGGATTTTCTTGATACCGATTCAATTACCGAAAAAACCGATGCTAACTATTATTCCACTCCTGAAGAAGCCAGTGAAGCCCTGGTAGGCTGTTATGATGCATTGCAGCTGATCTATTCAGACGGCGTTGCAATGCCGGTTGCCGCAGATGTCATGTCAGATCTATGCTTTGGTGGCACAGGCGCGGGAGATGGCGATGGCTATCCTATGATAGACGACTTTGACAGGAATGTTTCCCCATCTGATCTCAACCTGTATGAACCTAACTGGAAAAACTATTATAAAGGCATTTTCAGGTGTAATACGCTGATCATGAAACTGGATCAGGTCGATTGGGGCAACCAGTCCGATTTGAAGTTCGAAATAGAAGCAGAAGCCAGGTTTCTGCGGGCTTATTTTTATTTTGACATGGTAAGGCTCTGGGAAAGGGTCCCCCTGCTTACCAAGCCTTCAAGTGATAACATCCCGCAGTCTGAACCTGATGAGATCTATAAGGTGATTGCCGAAGACCTTTTGTTTGCCGCCGATCATGCAAAAGCCCAGCAATACGGGCAATTGGCTTCATCTGAATACGGTCATGCCTCAAAATGGGCTGCGAAAGCTATGCTGGCAAGAGTATACTTATTCTATACCGGGTATTATGGCAAAGACGATCTTGTGGGACAGGTCACTAAAGCTGATGCTTTAGCTCTTGTTGAGGATGTCATTTCTAACAGCGGTCATGACCTGGTAAGTAATTTCTCCGATCTGTGGCCTGCTGCTGCACAATACGAGGCTGCCCAAGCCGGAAATCCTATCTACGAAACTACTTATGCGGGAGAGAATAACATGGAAATAGTATTTGCCATCAAATACACTTATACCAGCAATTATGACGGAAATACTGACGGGAATCACTGGATGGTGATGTATGGCCTGAGGAAAATGAACTGGCCGGAAAGTGGTTATGGCTATGGATGGGGGGCTTGCACTGTCCCCTCATGGGTTTATGCCACATGGGATACGGCTGATGCCCGTCGTGAAGCATCTATTATGGCTATTGAAGAAGAAGGAATAGATTATACTGAAATAAATGATGTCAAAGAATATACCGGGTATTTCACTAAAAAATACATCCCCTTATGCGATACCGCTGGTAACAGCGTGGCCGAAGAACTTGGAGGAGTGAATTTCATGATTGGACAGTACCAGGATTATTTTATCATCAGGTTCGCAGATGTCCTGCTGATGGCAGCAGAACTGGGAAGCGGGAATGCCCTGGATTATCTGAACAGGGTAAGGTCCAGGGCCGGACTGGGACCTGCAGCCGGCGTGGATAAAGATGCAATCTTTGAAGAGCGCCGCCTGGAATTTGCATTTGAAGGAATCCGGTATTGGGATCTGCTCCGCTATGATCATACCCTGCAATATGCTGCCAGTAAAGTTGCTTATTCAGGTACTGTCATGACCGGTGGAGTGGAATACCCGAAAAATATTTATGGCAATAACCTTATCATTACACGCGGACTTAGCCAGATCCCTTACAATCAAATCACTCTCTCCGGCGGGGTTTTGCAGCAGAACAACGGTTGGTGACAGATCTTTGACAAGATGAATAATTATATGTGTCTATCATTTTTTATAAACTTAAAAAAGCATTAACATGAAAAAGTTCCATTATTTAACAAGTTTCCTTATGATCTTGTTATTAGTAGTCTTTGCATTCTCATCATGCAAGGATAAAGAAGAAGAACCGATAGATTATACACCGGTCCTTCATACAAATTTTGATTACACTGTAGTTCAAAATGTCGTCAAATTCACGACAACGCTTACCGGAAATGTCTGGTGGACATACAGTGGTACCGATTACCCGGCTGTAGACCAAAAGGCTGACGTTGCATTTGCCGAAGCCGGGACATTCTCGTTTACCTGCAGCATTCTTACGGGGGGGCAGACTTTAACGTCAGTTCCTTTTGATGTGGAGGTGCTGGTTGGGGATACAACTGTTTATGACACAGATTACTGGAAGTATCTCACCGGTGGCTATAACCATAAAAAAGAGTGGGTGCTTGATGTTGAAGCAAAGGTACATCCCGGGCCATTATCTTTCCTGGGAACCTCCTGGAATTTTGTCACCTTCGAGTGTGCTGACCAGAATGATTGCTGGTTGTGGGACGCAGATCTCGCTTTCACATTTGATCCTGATTCGGCAAATGTACGTATGGACTGGCCGGGGACGGAAGGTTATGGCATCATGTCCTTCGACTTGATCGGCGGCAAGCATTTTATTGCCGACAAGAAGAAAGAACCCGCGGAAAATGGTACTTATGTGTTGGATTGGGATACCCGCACGATTACCATCACCGGTGGTTCTATCTTAAGAAGCTATAAGCCTTTCGCGATTGTCAATGAGGTTCAAGTGGATGGCATTACCGGCATTTCCGACTGGCAGCATTATAAGATCTATGATATCAGTGATACGGTTCTGCGCCTGGCTGTTTCCCGTGACCAGGATGTCCATGGAGAAGGGGTCTGCTGGTTAATATACAACTTCGTTGAAAAAAACATTTATGAAAGTATCGTCATTATACCGGTAGAGTATTATGAGCCGATTCTTACCACATTTACTGCCGCAGATCTGGTAGGTACCTGGCATTATGCACAGGTTGCCCAGGATTGGATCGGATGGCCGGAAGTTGGTGAATCAGGAGGGACAAGGCTTAACGGATGGACCACCCGCGCGGAAATGATTGAAACATTGGTCGGCTGGGACGCTTCAAATGCAGATTCAATCTTTACGGCAGGCGATGCCAAAGAATACATATTCAACGGTGATGGTACATGCACGCTGAATGGCATCGCAAATACTTATACCGTGTCGGAAGGCGTGATCACCTTCGGAACAGCACTTGTGGATGAATTCTCGCTTGTCTGGATCAGCCTTACAGGAACTTCAGTTCCGGTAGTTGATGTTCAGTGGGACATCGACGGGAATCCTTACACATCTGAAGGTATATGGCTTGGTCAGAAAAATGGCGATAAAAACGAATCTTCATCTGTCCAGCTGGTCAAAAGGTAATTATATCAATCGACCCATTTTGCGGAAATTAAGAGGCAATCTCGTATTACCTCTTAATTTCCCTTTTTCATGTTTTAATAAGCGCTGATCCTGTCAGTTATGATGCTTAAAAAACATATTAAATTAATACATAATACTATGCCATTCCTGGTATTGTATCTTGTAATAGCGACAATGATTTTTTCCTGCAAGAAAAATAATCCGGATGGCAATGATCCTGATCCTGACCCCGGGACCGGTGTTCCGACCATAGCAGGGGACTATAAATGGGGGAGCGTTGCCATTGGTGGAGGCGGCTTCGTTACAGGGATCATAACCTGTCCCTCAGAGAAAAACCTGATATACCTGCGTACAGATGTGGGTGGAGCGTACCGTTGGATAGAAGAGACCAAATCCTGGAAACCGCTCACTGATTTTGTCGGTCCGGATGAAACATCCCTCCTGGGTATAGAAAGCATCGCTGTTGATCCGGCCAATCCTCAAAAAGTTTACATCGCTGCGGGAACAGAATACTGGAACAGCGGATTATCCTGTATCCTTATTTCCGATGATTATGGCGAATCCTTTGAAAAAGTTGATGTTACATCCATGTTTAAATTCCATGGCAATGGAATGGGGCGGCAGAATGGAGAAAGGCTGGTCGTGGATCCTAACCAGGGAGATATTTTGTTCTGCGGAACCCGTAAAAATGGCCTGTGGAAGAGCAATGACGGAGGGCATAACTGGCAAAAGATCAGTACTTTCCCTGTTGCGTCAACAGCCAATGGGAATGGCATTTGTTTTGTCCGGTTTGATGAATCACAAGGGACTCCGGGATCAGCGACACAAAACATCTTTGTTGGTGTTTCACGTTCAGGGAGCAATAATCTGTTTGTCAGCCATGATGGCGGGAATACCTGGCAGACAGTGGCCAATGCCCCGACAAATCAAATGCCTATGAGAAGTTTGCTGGCTGGCGGATTCTTGTATGTGAGTTACGCGGATGCAGAAGGGCCATGGAATTGTTCGACCGGCAGTTTATGGAAATACCATATTGCCAGCAGCGATTGGACGAATATCACACCAGAGTCGGGTACAGCTTTCAGTGGAATATCAATCAGCGATGACCACTCCAGGCTGATTGCCACCAGCATGAATAAGTGGATCAACCAGGGATCGGCATGGGGTGATGAAGTTTATAAAAGTACCGATGATGGATTGACATGGACAAGGCTCTTCCAGGACGGAGGTTCAGGTACCGATCCCGGTGATATAGCCTGGACAGCCAAAGCTGCCATACATTGGGCCGGAGATGTGCAGATTGATCCGTATAATGAAGACCGTGCCTTCATCATTTCCGGAAATGGCGTTTACGTGACCAATAATCTAGGTTCCGGAGCCCCAATATGGCAAAATGCATCAAAAGGACTGGAAGAGACCGTCCCGCTGGACCTGGTGAGTATCCCGGGAGGCCCTTTGGTATCGGTCATTGGCGATTACGATGGTTTCATGCATAAAGATATCACTAAATATCCGGAAAAAATACACTACCCGTCAATTGGTACGTCCACTGGAGTAGCCTACGCAGCACAGAAACCAAACTTTGTCGTTCGTGCCGGCGGAGATGCTGAAGATCGGGCCTTATATTATTCTGATGATTATGGAGATACCTGGTCAAGGATTTTTACAACAGCAGTGGGAAAATACAGGGGACGCGTGGCGGTCTCAGCTGATGGTGAGTGCATTCTTTGGTCCCCCTCGTCCGGTTCTACATTATACTATACGCTGGACCTTGGCCAGAACTGGACAGCATGCGAAGGTATAAGCGGTGCATTGTCACCAGTAGCCGATTATGTTAATCCCAACGCTATTTATGCTTATTCAACCTCTGGTAAATTCTATAAAAGCCTGGATAAAGGAAAGACGTTTACGACGACCATGACAAGTTTTACAGGTGGCAACACTATTATTCGTTCAGTTCCTGACAATGAAGGCCAGGTCTTGATCGCTGTTAAGGGGCAGGGATTGTATATTACTAAGAACTATGGACTTATATTTGAAAAAATTGAAACCGTAACCTATTGTGAGGCCGTGGGAACGGGTAAGGGTCCCAACGGCAGCAATTACCCATCCATCTTCATTTATGGGAAAACTGCAAAAAACGATGTCCTGGCGCCATATCGCAGTGATGATGCAGGTAAATCCTGGGTCAGAATCAATGACGACGATCATCAGTTCGGCAGTCTGGCTAACGGGCAGTTCATCATGGGCGATATGAATGTTTTTGGCAGGGTTTACCGGAGTACGGCCGGAAGAGGAATCGTTTTCGGTGATAAAAAATAATTACAGGATGAAAAAATTAATGATAAATGCCGGGAAAATCATTACCAATATCCTTGTATCAGCCGCTTTATTTTTCTTATGCTCATGCAGCAAGGAGGTTGAAATAACGCGGGAAAAAACTGATTTTAACCATGCCTGGAAATTTGAACTCAAAGATTCTTCTTCATACAGCAAGGTTGAATACAACGACATTCATTGGCGTTCGTTGGACCTGCCACATGACTGGAGCATTGAAGGAACATTCAGCAAAGACAATCCTGCAGGCATCGGAGGTGGAGCATTGCCGGGAGGTACCGGTTGGTACAGAAAAACTTTCAGGCTTCCGGAGTCTGACTCCCTGCGAAGGATATATATAACTTTTGATGGTGTTTATCATAATAGTGAAGTTTATCTGAACGGACAATTATTGGGTATACGCCCAAATGGATATATAAGCTTTCAATATGACCTTAGTCCCTACCTGAAGTTTGGTGAAGCTCAGAATGTAATTGCTGTTCGCGTCGATAATTCTGACCAACCAAATTCGCGATGGTACAGTGGTTCAGGAATCTATCGTAATGTATGGCTGGAAAAAATGCATCCGGTCCATATTGACCTCTGGGGTACGCATATTACATCCCGCTCGGTTTCCGAAAAGTCTGCTCAGGTCGAATTATCCATTATTATTAAAAATACTACCGGTGAAGATAAGGAAGTGAAAGTGGAAACTCAGATTCTTAATGAAAATGAAAATGTTATTGCCATACAGTCATATAATGTCCAGGTTAACCTAAAAAACACTTATGAACTGACTCAAAAATTTCTGATCAACTCGCCTGAACTCTGGAGTATCGGAAAACCCTGTATTTATAAAGCCGTCAGCACTCTCAGGCTCAGTAAGGATAAGATAGATGTTTATGAGACACCTTTTGGAATACGCTCCTTCAAATTCGATTCACAGAAAGGATTTATCCTGAACGGGCAGCCAATAAAAATATGTGGAGTATGTAACCATCATGATCTTGGCGCTCTGGGCACTGCCATTAATGCACGCGCTATTGAGAGGCAGCTGGAGATATTAAAAGAAATGGGCTGCAACAGCATAAGAACCTCACACAATCCCCCTGCTCCTGAATTGTTAGACCTATGTGATCGAATGGGATTCATTGTCATTGATGAAACCTTCGATGTATGGGCAAAAAAAAAGGTTGACAACGATTATTCCAGGTGCTGGGAAGAGTGGCATATACGAGATCTGACCGACCATCTTCTTCGCGATCGTAACCACCCTTCTGTCTTTTCTTGGAGTATCGGAAACGAAATATTGGAACAATGGGATTCCACGGGTATATTTATAGCTAAGGAGCTTGCTGCTATCGTAAAAAAATATGCCCCCGAAATGCCGGTTACATCAGGACTTAATGATCCTGAACCTCACAATTACATCATCAAATCGGGGGTTCTCGATCTCATTGGATTTAATTATCACCATCAAACATTTGAACAATTTCCTGAAAAATTTAATGGTGAAATTTTTATAGCTACAGAAACCAATTCTTCATTAAGTTCGAGGGGAATGTATGATATGCCCAGCGACAGTATCCGCATTTGGCCAGACAGATGGGATGTGGCATTTTATGAAGGAAATCCGGATAACAGCTGTTCTTCATATGATAACTGCATGGCGCCTTGGGGATCGACGCATGCTGATACGTGGAAGCTGATCAGGAAACATGATTTTTTATCAGGTCTGTTTATTTGGACAGGTTTCGATTATTTAGGCGAACCGACACCATATCAATGGCCATCACGTAGCAGTTACTTTGGTCTGATTGATCTTGCCGGTTTTCCAAAAGATTCCTACTTTATGTATCAAAGTGAATGGACCGATAAACCAGTCCTGCATATATTCCCACACTGGAATTGGATAAAAGGGCAAACAATTGACGTTTGGGCATATACAAATTTTGATGAAGTAGAATTATTTATTAATGGCAAATCACAGGGATCCAAATCTAAGCAAGGCGATGACCTTCATATTCAGTGGCAGGTCACATTTGAACCGGGCAGTCTTAAAGCAAAAGGGAAAAACAAGACTGGTGAAATAATGGAGGTAATTATTAACACTGCCGGATCACCTGCCAAACTAGAATTAATAGCTGACAGAGATAATGTTAAAGCGGATGGTACTGATCTTGCTTTTATCACCGTTAATGTATTAGATAATGAAAACAACCTGGTCCCTTATGCAGATAACCTGATACATTTTGAAGTTCCGGATATGGTTTCCATTGCAGGGGTGGATAACGGGTGTCAAACCAGTCATGAACCTTTCAAGGCAAATTATCGAAAAGCTTTTAATGGTAAATGCCTTTTAATAGTACAATCAAAGAATATTGAGGGATATCCGATTATCAAAGCCACATCTGAAGGGCTGAAACCGGCAATTGTTAAACTGGCAGTGAAGTAGTTTTCCCCTGGAAAAACCATTTTGGTTTGTAACGGAGAGTAAATTCTATTGTGAATGTTTCCAGATTTTTTCAATTTCTTCGAGACTTTTTCCTTTGGTCTCCGGAACGAAACGCCATACAAAGATAGCCGCCAGGATTCCCATGAAACTGTATATCCAATATGCAAATCCATGGTGGAAGTGATAGGTTAACCAGCTGTTGTCGTTTAATACAGGGAAGGTCCAGGAAACAAGCAGATTTGCAATCCACTGGGCCGCAACTGCAAGCGCCATTGCTCCCCGGATTGAGTTCGGAAATATTTCAGAGAGCAGGACCCAGGTCACAGGCCCCCATGACATGGCAAATCCGGCTATATACATCAACATGAAGATTAATGCCGTAATACCTGAAGTCTGCGTATAGAAAACCATTCCAAGTGCAAACATCGACAATGCCATAGCTATCGCACCAATGATCATTAGGATCTTCCGGCCGAAGCGATCGACGGTGACAATGGCAACTACTGTGAACAATAAGTTAATGGTTCCTACAATAATGGTTTGCAATAAGGCGGAATCGGTCCCTTCACCAAGCGTCCTGAAGATCTCGGGCGCGTAATACAAAACAACATTGATACCGACAAACTGTTGAAAAACGGAAAGCATTATGCCAATAATTATGACTGCCCAACCAAAATGAAGCCAAGATCTTGACTGGGTTTTAAAAGAATCCTTTATAGAATCAAGAATACCGGCGACCTCGTGAGCACCATTGATTTTCTTAAGGACTGCAGCCGCTTTTTCTTCTTTGTTGATCATAACTAAGTACCTTGGTGTTTCCGGGACAAATAACAAGGCCAGGAGAAAGATTACGATCGGGACAAGTTCCGATGCAAACATCCAGCGCCAGCCAATTGTATCTATCCATTCCTGCGGCTTACCCAAAGCAATAAAATAATTTACAAAATAAATAACCAGCATTCCGAAAATGATGGCAAACTGGTTCCATGACACGAGCTTGCCCCTCATTCGTGCAGGTGAGATCTCGGCAATATACATCGGAGCCAGCATCGAAGCAAGTCCTACACCAATGCCACCAATAATACGATAAATGATGAATGAAATTATATCCTGGGTACCAAAAACATTTAACCGCTCAGGTAAAGCTGATCCAATAGCTGATATGGCAAAAAGGAATGCGGCCAGCAGCATACCTTTTTTTCTTCCCAGGGTTGTACTGACCCTGCCTGCCAGTGCTCCGCCAATGATACATCCGACCAGCGCACTTGATACTGTGAATCCTTTGATGGAGTTAATCATTGTCTCATCAATCGTCACCGGCCGGGCGTAATAAAGAACAGCAGTCAAAATGATGATCGACATGAAAATCGCAGCAATCCATATCGCTTTTTTTCGCTTGTACATCCTGAACAACAAGCTGGAAAGGATCAGGGAAATCGATAACAATACCAGGATGATCAACATTCGGTATTGAACTACAATCTGGTCAGCCTGGTAAGAGTTATCAGACAGGCCATCCAGGAAGAATGCCTGAAGTGACTTGACAGTTCCTGATATGACTGCTGTATCGTAACCGAAAAGCAGGCCGCCCAGTGTGGCGGTGAAAGTGATGGCAGCAACATACCACTTACTGCCCTGATTTTCATCTGTCAATTTACTACTCATCATTTATATTACTTAAACATAAAGGTTTATAATCGCTTCCATAAGTTCCTGTTTACCACTCTTTAATTTGATTACGCCTTGATTTATAGCGAACTCTCTTAAGCCTTCCAGAGTCAGGTTTCCATCTTCAAATTCTTTTCCTTTGCCATTGTCAAAGGAGGAGTACCTGTGCTCTTTAAGTTTTTTATAGTCAGAATTTGACAGGATGCCCGAGGCAGCGATTAAGGCGCGGGCAAAAGCATCCATACCAGCAATGTGCGCGATAAACAAATCCTCTTTATCTGTTGAATTCCTTCGGGTTTTAGCATCAAAATTGATTCCACCCTTTCCCAGGCCACCGGCTTCAAGTATTACCAGCATTGCTTCAACGAGCTCATAAATATTAATGGGGAACTGGTCGGTATCCCAACCATTCTGGTAATCACCCCTGTTTGCATCAATAGAGCCCAGCAGGTTCGCGTTTGCCGCTACCTGTAACTCATGCTGAAATGTATGACCGGCAAGGATCGCATGGTTCACCTCAAGATTCAGTCTGAAGTCAGAGTCCAGGCCATACTCCCTTAGAAAGCCTATAACCGTTGCTGCATCAAAATCGTATTGGTGTTTGGAAGGTTCGGCTGGTTTGGGCTCGATAAGAAATGTACCTTTAAAACCATTTCTTCGCCCGTAATCACGAGCCATCTCCAGGAATTTTGCCAAATGATCCAATTCCTTTTTCATATCGGTATTTAGCAGGGAAAGATAACCTTCGCGGCCACCCCAGAAGACATAATTAGTCCCGCCCAGTTCTATCGTCGCATCTATGGCATTCTTAACCTGAACTGCAGCTTGTGCAACCACATTAAAATCGGGGTTAGTGGCTGCACCGTTCATATAGCGTGGATGAGAAAAAAGATTGGCTGTGCCCCATAATAATCGTTTTCCAGTCTCCGCCTGCTTGTTTTTCGCGTATTTAACAATAGACTGTAACAATTTTTCTGATTCAAGGATTGTTTCAGCTTCATCGACAAGGTCAAAATCATGAAAACAATAATAATCTATTCCTGATTTTACCAGGAATTCAAATGCCGCATCCATCCTGGCTTTTGCCCTATCCAGAGGATCTGATATGTCATCCCAGATATAATTTATAGTCCTCTTTCCGAATGGATCTTCGCCGGTTCCGCGGAAGCTATGCCAATAAGCCATGGCAAACCTGAGGTGTTCTTTCATAGGTTTGCCGTCGACCATGCGATCTGGATCAAAGTAATGAAATGCCAGGGGATTTTTAGAAGATTGCCCTTCAAACTTGATTTTGCTGATATCTTTAAAGTATTCTTTTTGCATTTTAAGGGATTTTGTCGATTTATATATAATATTCACTCCTGATAAGATTCATGAGAATATCTTTCCAATTATGATAAGCTTCAATGAGTAGTATATTCTTCTGTGGCTTCACTACTTCAAGAATTTCCAGATTGCGAAAGGCTTCCCGTGCATTGCTATAATAACCAGTTCCAAGGCCTGCGCCACGGGCTGCGCCTTCAGCACCATTAGTTTTGTACAACTCAATTCTTGCTCCGGAGATATCCGCCAGTGATTGCCTGAAAACTTTGCTCAGAAACATATTGGCCTTCCCGGCCCGGATAACTTTTTTATCAAGACCCATGCCGGCCATGATCTCCATTCCGTAAAACATGGCGAAAACGATACCTTCCTGCATAGCCCTAAACATATGACCCCTGTGGTGAATATTTATATTGAGTCTGAAGATGGAAGCCCCGATATTTTTATTCTGCAAAATTCTTTCAGCCCCGTTTCCAAAAGGAAATACCCTAAGTCCTTCTGCACCGGCCGGTACATTTGAGGCAATTTCATTCATTTCCTCATAGTTTAAGCTATTGCCGGTAAGTTGATGTTTTGCCCAGGCATTCAGTATACCAGTTGAATTAAGACATATTAGTACACCATAACGAGGATTTTCTGAAGTATGGTTGACATGGAGGAATGTGTTCACTCTTGATAAAGGGTCATAACACTTATTTCCCGTCACTCCATAAACCACTCCGGAGGTACCCGCTGTAGCTGCAATCTCTCCCGGTTCCAGTATGTTTAAAGAGAAAGCATTGTTGGATTGGTCCCCGGCCCGGTAAGCAACCGGTATTCCTTTTTTTAATCCGAGTTCTCTGGCAATTTCCTCAGTCAATCGCCCTTGATCTGAAAACGTATCTACTTGTTCCGGGATCATCAACTTACTTATATCATAATAATGAAGTAATTTGTCGGAAAGTTTATTTTCCTCGAAATCCCAGAAGATACCTTCTGACAGGCCGGATGAAGTTGTGTATATCTCACCGGTCAGGCGATAAGCAATATAATCGCCGGGGAGCATGATCTTATTTATCCGCTCGTAATTTTCCGGTTCATAAAGTTGCACCCATCGCAGCTTGGAAGCCGTAAAGTTACCCGGTGAATTCAGTAAATGTGAAAGGCAATATTCCTCGCCGAGATCCCGGAAAGCTTTGTCACCAATACCGGTCGCTCTGCTATCGCACCAGATAATTGAATTTCTGACAAGCCTGCCTGATTTATCTAAAGCAACCAAGCCGTGCATTTGGTAAGTTATCCCTATGGCCCCGACACTATGTAAATTGCCTGAATAACCTTCTTTGAGCAAAAGTATTGCCTTTTTTAAATTGATCATCCAGACTTCAGGATCTTGTTCGGCCCAATCCTTATTTTTGGATATGATCTGCATTTCGTCAGGAGGGTAAGAGGCAGTTGCCATTGATATACCTTGGTCGGCATCAAATAAGCTCACTTTTATCGAAGAACTGCCAATATCAATTCCAAGAAACAACATACTAACATGATGGATTTATTAACAAAGAAAAGTGAATAAGGCAATTTTATGCTGGATAATTAGGACAAAATATATAATTATTATGGCAAATATAAATTGTATATCTTCAGCCAAAAGTGGACAAATTTAAGAGTAAATTTAGGGTGGGAAAATTCACCTTGAAATAAGAAAACAGATAGCTATCTTTTCAAAGAAAATAAAGTACTAATACGAATAGAAAATATGAAAAAGCGTTTCCTGCACATCAGCCAGATAACCAGCCTGTTATTCGTGGCATTAATGGTTTCATGTAACCATGCACAGTATAAAACAACTCCTGATGGGCTCATTGTGTATGTGAAGCACCAGGGAGAGAAAATCGATCATGCTGTTCGTTTACAGGTAATTACGAACAACATTATCCATGTTTCCTCATTACCTGGTGAATTATTTAAAGATATGAAAAGCCTGATCGTACTGGATTCTCTTCCGTCACGACCGGAATTTACCGTCAGCGAAGAAGGGGAATCCGTGATACTGAAAACTGCGTTGATTCGGGCACAGATAATGATGAATACAGGCGAGGTCATATTTATGGATCCCCAGGGCAATGTTATCCTTGCTGAAAAATCAGGCGGAGGTAAAGACTTCGAAACAATTACACTTGACCAAAAAGAGTACCTTTCTATAATACAGCGATTTGAAACACGAGAGGATGAGGCCCTTTACGGATTGGGTGCAAATCAGACTTCATACCTGAACCTGAAAGGAAAAGACGCGGACTTGTTTCAATACAACACCCAGGCAGTTGTTCCTTTCCTCATCTCTTCCAGAAATTATGGTATACTATGGGATAATTACTCCAGGACCAAATTCGGGGATGTGCGCGAGCTAATGGAATTGTCAGGATTAAAACTTTACGATAAGGATGGTAATGAAGGGGGTTTGACGGCAGTGTACGCCGACAGAAATGACCTGAAAAAAGTCTTTCTCACTCGCAAGGAAAAGGAAATCAATTACCAGTTCATTCCTGACCTTGTAAAATTTCCTGAAGGCTTTAATCTCGGGGAAGGAGCTGTTTCATGGGAAGGAGCCATCGAGTCAAATGAGACAGGCATTCATAAGTTCATGTTTACCTCTGCAGGCTATGCAAAACTGTGGATTGATGGGATACTGCTGTTTGATCGCTGGCGCCAGTGCTGGAATCCCTCCTCCAACCGGTTTGAATTTCCCATGGAAGCCGGTAAAAAATATAGCCTGAGAATCGAGTGGATCCCGGACGGCGGCGAATCTTATATCACGTTGAAATATTTGACACCTCTGCCTGCTGAAGAACAAAACAGGATCACGTTGTTTTCTGAAGCTGCTGATCAGATTGATTATTATTTCATTGCCGGTCAGAATATGGATGAGGTGATCAGCGGCTATCGCACCCTCACCGGTAAAGCCCCGGTGATGCCCAAATGGGCCATGGGTTTCTGGCAAAGCCGGGAGCGTTATCAAACACAGGACGAGCTCCTGGATGTGATGCGCGAATTCAGAAAAAGGAATATCCCTATCGATAACATTGTCCTCGACTGGCAGTACTGGCCGATCGACAAGTGGGGCGACCACAATTTTGAGGCTTCCAGGTTCCCTGACCCTGCAGGAATGATGAAACTGCTGCACGATTCTTTGAACGCACACCTCATGATTTCAGTGTGGGCGAAATATTATAAAGGGACAGAAAATTTCGAAGAAATGGATAATAAAGGCTGGTTATACAGGCTTAATGTTGAGAAGGACCGGAAAGACTGGCTGGGCTATGTTTCCACGTTCTATGATGCCTACAATACCGATGCTCAAAAGGCCTTCTGGGACCAGATCAATGCCAAACTGTTCAGTAAAGGCGTTGACGCCTGGTGGCTCGATGCCACCGAGCCCGATATTTGTTCCAACCTGCCTATGGATGAACGTAAAGCGCTGATGAATCCCACAGCCCTAGGTCCCGCAGCTAAATATTTCAACGCCTTCTCACTAGAGCAATCCAAGGCCGTGTACGAGGGACAACGTAAAACCGATCCCGGCCAAAGAGTGTATATTCTCACGCGGTCTGCCTTCGCGGGTTTACAACGATATGCAGCGGCCAACTGGAGTGGCGACATTGCAGCCCGCTGGCATGACATGGCAGCCCAGATCCCATGTGGGCTGAACTTCTGTATCTCAGGAGTCCCATACTGGACCATGGACATTGGGGGATTCGCAGTAGAAAACAGGTATATGAATCCAACGGAGAACGACCAGGAAGAATGGCGTGAATTAATGACCCGATGGTACCAGTTCGGCACATTCGTACCCATCTTTCGCTCACATGGACAATACCCATACCGCGAAATTTTTAATATTGCACCTGAAAACCACCCCGCGTATCAGGCAATGCTATCTTATGATGTGCTGCGTTACCGGCTGATGCCTTACATCTATTCGCTCGCGGGACAAACCTGGCTGAACGATTACACCATCATCCGCCCTTTGGTCATGGATTTTGGAAGCGATAAAAATGTCCTCAACATTCTGGACCAATACATGTTTGGCCCAAACCTTCTGATCAATCCTGTTTGCAGGTATAAATCCCGTGAACGTGAGGTTTACCTGCCGTCCGCCAGTGGGTGGTACGACTTCTATACCGGCCGTTATTACCAGGGTGGACAAACCATAAATGCCCAGGCGCCATTACAATATATCCCAATCTTTGTCAGGGAAGGTGCAATCTTGCCTGTCGGTCCACATATTCAATATGCAGCTGAAAAACCTGCAGATCCTGTCACCTTTTTTGTTTTCAGTGGTAAAGACGGACAGTTTTTACTTTACGAAGATGAAAATATCAATTACAATTATGAAATAGGCGCCTTTGCGACAATTTCATTCAGATATGACGAATCTTCCAAAATCCTGAACATCGGCAGGCGTGAAGGGAGATTTGACGGTATGCTTGAAAAAAGGACATTTAATGTTGTTGTCGTATCTACAGACAAACCAGAAAAATTAAAATTCGACGGAATACCTGACAAAGTAATATCATACGACGGAACGGAACTAAAGATTGATCTTTCTGATCTGTAAACATTGACTTATCATCTAATAATCATCCATCATGAAAAGGATAATTCATATTCAATATTATAGTTCCTTTAGGCTCTTCCATTTACTTCATACGCTGACCAAATTGACCAGTCTGCGTCGATTTAAAATACCAGAGTAACTTCCCATCTGTCAACAGAATTAGATGGTCGATTTGCTTCAGCGTGGACTTGTAAAATCATCAGCTCTGTCCACTAGTCGGGCAACAATGAAATCTCTATGCAACAGATAATAAGATGTTTAGAGATTTTTATCTTAGAAATGTTTAAACAAAGTTGAAACATTTTGTATTATTATTGAAAACCCATCTACTTTCCATTTGAATAATGGACATCTGAAATCCGATATTTTATATTTATTTCTTCATGCTTTTCGAAAGCTTTTTTATGGCATTTTCGATAGAATTTTCCGGTTCAATGATATTGTGTTCACCCCAGAAATCAACATCTGTAAAATCCTGAACTTTTTCGGTAAAAACCATGTTCGACTTGAAAACTTCCTGGTTTGCAAATTTAATGATATTATCCTCACGCCTGTCTGTAATGGCCACCTCCGACATCACAGTATAGTAATTTTTGAATAGTCGTTTCTTCCAGTCGCAACGGAATTTCAGATCGACGCGCACATAGTTGAGGTAGTATTTGCCGTTTTGTTCTTTATAGGTTACCAGGTAGCTGGTCGAAGTCGGCATAAAGAGCAATCCCATAGGTTTTTTCTGAACAAAAACGCGCGAAGCCTTGGCTTCATCATTGAGATCGAGGCTGAATTCAGCCCGGGTTATTGCCTTGTTATCCTGCGAGATGTAGAGCTTTCCAAAATAAAGCGGCTCTTCTTTTACAATATTAGGCGAGAAGGTAATTACCCAGTTCAGTTTATTATCAATATTTACCATCGACCCAAATTCGAACTGGTAATTATCAAGGTTATCCAAAGCTATGCTGAGGTCGGTATTTTTGACAATATCAAGCAACATCGAAACATTTGGACCACCTTGCAGTTGAACCATAAGGGTATCTGCTTTTTTCACATTGGTACCCTTGCGGCCTTTGTAAATTTTCACTTGGTCGTCCTGCATACTTGAATAAGGAGCTTTATAAATATCAATAACAGCTTCGCAAATTGAAAGATAATCGTGGCGCTGCATGATGGACTCACGGTAGAAGCCGGTCATCATGTTAGGTACTTCACTGTAATTCTTTCTGATGTTTCTAAAAGCCATTTCCACCATTCCGCGTGCATCTTTCGGCACTATAGGTATCTCTTTTAGCTGGATAGGCTGAATCTCAAGATAGAATGTTTTGTCTTTTCCGACTGCTTCACTTATTTTAAACTTTGCTGTTGCATAACTCAGGTGCGATACTTCAAAGTATTCGGCATTGAGCGATGTATTCACTTTTAAAGTGAATTCCCCTTCGGAGTTTGATACTGTTCCAATGCTCGTGTTAGGAACAGTAATTGTGGCAAAACTAACTTTTTCATCGGTTTTGGCGTCCTTCAAAAGTCCATTAACAGTAACAAATGTATTTTGTGCTAAAGTTATAACATATGTCGTAAAAAGCAGAAATAATATGCTAATACGGATCAGATTCTTATTGAATGTTTTCATGGCTGTGGATGTCATTTTAAGTGTTTGAGAGAAGGTCGGGGTGAAATGCACTATGGAAGAATAAATGGTGAATGGAATGAGTTTCTTAATCAGAAAACTGGTTTCATATAAAAGCCTTTAATGATCTCTTCTAAACCGATGTCCATTTTATCCTTCCTTATTTGTTGCTGCACTTCATAATGATATTGTTCATCCATCAGGCGTTGCTGCTCTCTCAGGAATTTTAATTCTGATTCAGTATAATCCTCAGGGATTGCAGTTGAATTTCTGCCGCCCTTGAAATTATAATTGCAACCTTTCTCATTATTCTGTATTGAAATAATTTCATAGTGCAACAGCCCTTGCCCGGAATTGCAAATCGTTGGCAAGATAGTATCAGCCATTGTATGTCTCAGGCTTGCTTTAGGCAGTTTCAGGATAAACTCATCATTTTGGAGGGTTGCCTGGGCAATTTCCTCCTGGGAATAGGAGTTAAGATCAATACCTAAAAAAATAGTGATCCACACAAGAACCACCAAACCGGTAATAGAAACTCTTTTTTTCATGACATTTAAGTTAAAACAAAGTTATGCCACGAATAGGGAAATTAAGACTTGATTTTCAGCTACAAAGATAGTGATTTTTTGAGGAGAAAGCAAGGGGAAAGGCAAATAATTATAAGGGATAAATTTGCCCTAAAGTGCGAAAAAATGCCTCAGACATGTAAAATTTACAATTTCATAGATGGGAGAACCATGTAACCCATAAACTTTCCATCCTTATCATATTTATCGAATCCAGGAAGGTGATGTGATGAAAATGCCGGAAAAAGAAATCCTGTTCAATCGCTTCTATTACGGTGAAATGGATAGGGCAGAACTGACAGGGCTGGTGAAACGGCTGCTGGCAAATAAGGAATTGAGGGAGTGGTTTTTGCCATAAATAATTAATTGCCGAACTTTAAGGAAGTTTAGAACATGAGGTCATCTCACACTTTATTTGAAGACAATGAATTTCTTCTCAGTAATCACTTTTCGACCTTCTTTTAATAGTAGAAAATACATGCCGCCGGTAAGGGTGGAAATATCCAGGACACAACCCGGATGAGTGCATCCATCTAAACTATTGATCAATACACTCAACAGCAGTTGTCCTTTGAGATCAAAGATTTCAACCGCCAGGTCGCTATAACTTTTTAATCCTATATGGCTTAAATCAAAATAGAGCTTATCTTTTGCAGGATTGGGGTATAAGTGGTCTATCATCAATGTCTGCTCGTCCAGAAATGAATTATCAACCACATGGATGCTTATGGAATCAGCTTTGTAGCATCCATTTTCACCAAGGTGTACCCAAACTATATGATATCCTTCACCATAATCAATGGCTCTAAACATAAAACCCACTCCTGTTGAACCATCACTCCAGCGGATGGAGTCGGTTTGAGGATCAACAGAAAAATTTAGTGTGTCTGAAATAAAAATCAGGGTATCGCTGCCTAAATCCACCTGTGGCAGTGGCGTGATCTCTACAAAGATAGTATCCATGTCGGTGCAATAATGTTCATCGACTGCCAAAAGCGAATATAAGCCGGTTTCATTCGCCACAAAATGGTCTTCGTATGAAGCACCATTGTTCCAGGAGTAGTAATGATATCCTTCAGGGGAGGATAACAGCAGGCTTCCGCAGACGACCGTGTCTTTTCCCAGGTTAAGAAACCCCATCTCGTTGGAAAGCCTTGCTATGAATACTTCGGGAATGTCCAGGGAACTGCTGAGTGTGTCTTCTCCAAAATATATTTCTCCATTAAACCCTCCTCCAATTAGTATATTGCCACAGTGATCAAGATTCAGTGCACTGCTGTAATGAAAGTTAGTACCCTGAACAGTAATAGCCCAATTGAGGTTTCCGAAAGGGTGCAATTTTGCAATAAACAGGCCTTTCATACCTTCCCACGGCAGAATGGTATCTCCAAGGACCAGTTCGCCCTCGAAAGGAGCGCTGATATAAATCCCGTCATCCCGGTCCAGATCAAGTGAAAAATCACTCGTCCCTGTAATGTTTGGAATGGTAATATACCATTCAGGTTCCATCTGGTGGTCATATTTCACCAGTAACCGGTCATAATAGCCTACAGGATTTAACGTGTCACCCAAGATGATGAGTGGTGAATTAAAGTCACCGATCGTTATAAAATCACCATGGCTGTCGATCACCATATCAGTGAGCCAATATTGAGCGAATTTTATGTAATCCCCGGGATGGCCGTTCGCAGCGTAAGGAATGATGATGTGCGTATATGGCTCGAGATCTCCTATTATGGTGTCCCCGTTTAACAGGAACTCACCGATCACGAAAAATTGCGCATAAAGGTTATTCTCATTATCCAGAACAAGGTTATTGGTTTGCACCTCTGTGGAAGATGTACCGCAGGAAAGCCATGAGAATTCAGCATTGGCCTGAAGGGAAAGGACTGATGCAGCATAGTCGCTAAAATTCACGGTCGTATCATTATTGCCATAGATTACATAATTATCCAACAGAGGCCTGGAATGATACATACCAAGATAGATAATATCCTGGTCATCAATCTTGATGTCTCCGACCCGGTCAACGCTTGGCCCGCCGATATGGTACGCCCAGATAAATTGCCCCGAACTGTCGTATTTAGCGACAAACACGTCCCAGTTACCAAGGGAATAAAGTATCGTATCACCAAAGTCGACAGAAAAATCAAAAGTGCCCGTTACATATAGATTTTGCTGGGCATCAACCGCCATTAAGCAATCAGCAACCATCCCGTAGGGACCGGCAGGCTCCTTCTGAAGAGAAACTGCCCATCTGAAATTTCCCTCTCTGTCAAAGCTTGAAATAAAAGATCTGAAGTCTCCATCCTGACCGGAGAAAGCAGAATCTCCGATTTGGAAGTCACCCGAGTCATAAATTCCGCTGAGATAACAATTATTCGCATCATCGATCACCATGTCAACGGCCATATCCTGACATGTAGAGAACGATTGAATGCTCCATTCCCATGACTTTTCCTGGGAAAAAGAAGACAGATAACAGAAATTCAATACAAAATATAGCAGCACGATTGATCTCATGGCATTTATATATTGGTTCTTCAAAGATATGATTTATTTAATTGATAGTCAACCAACACACAATAAACTCCGAAAAAGTCTCTAAATATTTTCAAGCTATTTTTATTTGGCTTAAAATTTCCATTGGCGTCCTATCGCCAACGTTTTGTGCAATAGTATACTCTGAAATATGTGAATGATGTAACTTATTTCTAAAAATGTGTAACACTTATCGTTATAAGGGTATTCACCTTTGCATTGTGATTATCATACATAATTTAAATAAAAATGAAAAAAAATAAAATTGACCAACGCAGTCAGCAGTCTGATAGCAAGTCAAATCAACCATCAGCAGGAAAAGAAGGAGAAAATCCACAAAAAAAAACCGGCAATCCGCTTCCAAACAAACCCGTAAAAATCGACCCCACCCGCATTGATGAACCACCTCCAATTTTTAAAAACAAATAATTATGGCTAAATATTCCAAAAAAGCTCAGGACAAAGTTGAAAAGGTCATGCATGAATATAAGCATGGAGAATTAAAATCAGGCAAGGGCGGTAAAGGTGGAATTGTAAAAAGCCGCAAGCAGGCAATAGCCATCGCTCTAAGTGAAGCGCGACAAGCAGGAGCAAAAGTTCCTAAGAAAAAAATTCTTAATCAAGAATAAAAAGAACAATTCTTAAAAACAAATCCAGGTGGAACTAAACTAACACGCTATACACCATTGCCTATCCACATCCCTACTGGTGTGTTTATAGGACCACAGGGATGGCGGGTGTAAGGGAGCAGCAATAATTTTTTAGATGAGAGCTACAATCATTTATCTATTTTTTGTACTATTTATTTTAATTTCCTGTAACAAGGAACCATATGATTATGAAAATAATAGGACTTCATATTTTAAAAACATTAATAAACAATCTTATAATGATTCGATAATTATTTGTGTTACTTATAACATACATTTAGGATTTAAGGCAATTCAAGACCCTTGGGAAAAAGAAGAAATTGGCGCTAATAAAGCACAAATTCAAAACATAGCCGATGTATTAAAACAGATTAATCCTGATATCATTGCATTACAAGAAGTTCCAAGAAATCGTTATAATGCAGAGGTTAAAAATTTTCTTGAAGAGTTAGCTGCTAAATTGAATATGAATTATGCTTTTGGAGCACATGGATATAACGATCCTTATGGAATTTATCCAGTATATGGAGAATGGGGAACCGCAATATTGACAAAGTATAAGATACTTAATATTAATAATATAGAAGTAGAATACGTTGACAAATGGCAAAAGCGTAGTATACTAGATGCTAAAATTGAAATTAATAATTCGACTACTTTACATACTATGTCATTGCATTATTTGCCTATTCAAGAAGGTATTCCGAATACTGCTCATTATTTAAAACAGATTAATGAACCGGTTATTTTGTTGGGTGACTTTAATTATACTGGTGAAATAAATGAATTTAAAGAAATTGGGTTAAATGATGTAGATTCGACGTATGAAAAAAACTGGATTGATAGAATTTTTTATTCCAAAAGTTATTTTAAAAACATAGAATTTGGAAGTTTGATTGATTCACTTTGGGTATCAGATCATTCTGCAAATTATGGGATAATAAAAATAAAAAAATACAACTCTATATTAATACCTTAGAGAGGTTTTTTATTTTTAGGGAAGCCTGGGGTATAATTTTATTTTAAGAATCTTATAAACTTATCTTCCTGAAATTGAATATATTTCAAAAAAAAGTGGTATCTTTATCTTTTTTAGAATGTCCAAAATAATGCCTGTTTATGAACCTAAATTATGGAGGGAATGGAAATGAGAAGTTTTAACACTTTTGCAGCAATGATCTTCGTACTTATCCTGGCCATCGGTGGAGGATTAGCTTATTATTCGTACAGCGGTCCGGCTGATGCTGGTAGAATTGTGGGTATCATCGTCATAACCTTTATTATCGCCATTACTGTTTCATCCGCAATTAAAGTCGCGGATCAGTGGGAAAAGGCGGTGGTATTGCGGTTGGGTAAATTCCGTGTCATTGAGGGTCCCGGACTGTTTTTTATCATCCCGGTAATCGATGCTGTCCGTTTCTGGATTGATACCCGCGTGATCACGACAACTTTCAAGACAGAAAAAACCCTGACCAAAGATACGGTCCCGGTAGATGTAGATGCGGTCCTGTTCTGGAAAGTGATCGACTCAAAAAAAGCAGCTCTCGATGTAGCCGATTATCAAAGTGCCATAAGCTGGGCATCGCAAACAGCCCTAAGGGATGTAATCGGCAAGACTATGCTTTCGGATATGCTCGAAGGCAGGGAAAAAATCAGTGCAGAGCTTCAAAAGATCATTGACGAGCGCACCGAGCCTTGGGGAGTCAACGTTATTTCGGTGGAGGTTAAGGATGTACTGATTCCACCGGCACTGGAGGATGCCATGTCGATGCAGGCACAGGCAGAAAGAGAACGGCAGGCCCGTGTAATACTGGGAGATTCGGAACGGCAGGTAGCGGAAAAGTTCGGGGATGCAGCTAAGACTTATATTGATAATCCTATCGCTCTTCACCTGAGAGCAATGAATATGCTTTATGAAGGTTTAAAGCAAAATGCCACCATCGTGATCGTTCCAAGTTCGGCAGTAGAATCTATGCAATTAGGTGGCCTTAGCGGGTTAACTGCATTGACCATGGAGTTAAAAAAAGAACAGGCGGATAAAGAGAAGGAAAATAATCCCTGATCACTCCGTAAGTAAGCGCATTCAGGCGAGTTGAAACCGGAAATATTTTTAGAAAATCCTCCGGAGTTCAAAGAAAAGATTTTATATTTACATTATCAAACTCAACCAAAGCAAGATTGTTTAACTCAACAACTTACTCAAATTCGTTCAACAACAAGCGTTCGGTCGTGTTTGCCATGATATTCCCGCTCATACATTCACCATGGGGAATTTCCTAAACTACCAAACCCCACAAGATGAAATTGGCCTTATTGATTTCGATCATATGTACTGCTATCTGGAGTATTTAAAGAATTTTATTGTTGATTTATCAGAGACTAACTGTGATTTTACAGTCCGATAAAAATCTGTCTGTTAGCGTTCAATGGAAAAACAGCAATTGGAATAAAGCGGAAACAAATAAATGAGTTGTAACCTTTAAGAGGAATAATTATGAAAACCAATTTGATTTTGACATTGACAATGATTATGACATTGTTTTCGTGCGGGTCCAAAAATGAGGATGATGCTCCTTCAATAAAAGAAGGTATGATAAATGTCACAGGAGGTCAGGTATGGTACAGGATCGTAGGTGCAGATAAAACAGGTATTCCGTTGCTTACATTGCATGGCGGGCCCGGAGCTCCCCATGACTATCTTGAGACGCTGGAGGCACTTGCTGACGAGCGTCCGGTAATTTTCTATGATCAGCTTGGATGCGGCAATTCCGATAAACCTTCGGATAGCACTTTGTGGAATGTAGCACGTTTCGTGGAAGAACTGGAGCAGGTGCGCACAGCGTTAAATCTCGAAAAGGTTCACATCATGGGCCAATCATGGGGAACTATGCTTGCAGTTGAATATGTGCTTCGGAAAAAACCGGAAGGTATTGTAAGCCTGATTCTCTCCGGCCCCTTTTTAAATGCTCCGAAATGGATTGCCGACCAACAAATATGGATTTCACAACTTCCGCAGAACATCCAGGATACAATCAGAAAGTACGAAGAAAATGGAAATTTCGCATCTCCCTCATACCAGGACGCCATGATGTATTATTATCGTCAACATGTCTGCCGGCTTGACCCCTGGCCCGATTGCCTGAATAGGGCGATGGAAAAATTTGGAAAAGATGTGTACGAATATATGTGGGGCCCCAGTGAATTTACCGCGATGGGTACATTGAAGAATGCGGACCTGAGTGAACAGCTGAGCCTGATCACGGTTCCAACCTTATTTACCTGCGGCGAATTTGATGAAGCCACTCCCGCTACCACAATGTTTTACCAGAGTAAACTCCCCGGTTCTGAAATATACATTTTCCAGAACGCATCTCACGAACATCATCTTGAAAAGCCAGATGAATATAATCTGGTTGTCAAAAACTTTCTTAAAAAGGTTGAGGTGACAGAATAGAATATGGCCCTAAATTATTGGTTGTATAATAATTTGATATTTAGTATTATGACAGAAAATCAAGATTGTGTACAATGTTCCACTGATATTTATAACTATTATGGAACAAAGCCGGAAGGCGAGATTCAAACAAGAGAGGCAAAAAAAGCACCCACACAACGTGTTGAAAAGGCACGCCAGATGTATTTTGAAACAAAGTCATCTGCATCAGTTGAGTTTCCCTATTGGTATACACGACGATGGGAAGAAGTGGAAGGTGAGGTTCCAATAATAAGAAGAGCCGAAGCGTTAAAGGCAGGATTCGGACATTTAACTCCAGCCATATTACCGGGAGAATTACTGGCTATGAGAAAAGCAAATTATTTGCGTGGTTCTTATCCTATGCCATGGCTGTCGGAAGCGTTCTTTCTGGCTAAAGAAGATGAATTATACAAAGAAGCTCAAAAATCAGGAAAAGTAAGTGCCGATGAAGTAACCACCATGGGACAAGGTGGTGGAAATGTAACAAAAAGTGTAGGTAATGTAATTTCCATTGCCGGTAAATTTGGTCTGCGAAAAGAAGAAATGCCGATTTTAATAAAAACTGCAAAAAAATGGTTTAACAAATCAGTTGATGATGTAGGTCATAAATACGAGCAGCTTGTTCCCGACTATAATACAAAAGAGGAGATAATGCGTGCCGTAATATGTATGTTCGATTCAGGATACACACTTCCGCAAGGCAGAGAAGTAATGAATTATTATTATCCTTTACAATTTGGAATCGAAGGGATAAAAAACATTTGCAAAGAAAAACAAGACCAAACAGCCGGTTATCCTGACATGGACAGATTGTACTTTTATAAAGCCGTTTATATAATGCTTGAAGGTCTTCAAACGTGGATAATGAATTATGCTAAAGAAGCTCGCTTCATGGCTTCGCTTGAGGATAATCAGACTCAAAAAGAAGAATATCTTGATATTGCTGAGCGATTAGAATGGCTAACGAAAAACAAGCCTAGAACTTTTCACGATTCACTTCAATTAGTGTGGATATTTCATGTTGCTGTCCTTAACGAAGATGCAATTTCAGGCTTATCACCGGGTCGTCTGGGGCAGGTTCTTTACCCTTTCTGGAAACAGGATATGGACCAAGGCATTCTTACAAAAGAATGCACAATTGAGCTTCTTGAGTGTATGCGCATGAAATTCACAGAATTAGACTGTTTCGCGTCAATGGGCGTAGTTGGTGGAGTTTTAAGCGGAAATACGTTTAACAATCTGTGCATTGGTGGATTAGATAAAGATGGAGATAGTGCAGCAAATGAATTAGAAATGCTTATCCTTGAGTCAGCTATGTCTTGCGATACTCCTCAACCAACACTTAGTCTGCTTTATGATGAAAAATTACCCGAAGAATTTTTATTAAAGGGCATTGAATGTACTAAAATTGGAACAGGATATCCTGCATGGATAAACAATAGGGTTGCAATGGAGTTTCTTCTTAACAATTTCAAAAAAGAAGGTATGCAACTCGAAGAAGCAAGAGCATGGGCGATTGGAGGTTGTCTTGAAACTTCACCGGGAAGCTGGATGCCTCTTGAACTTAACGAAGAAACATATTTTATACCAGGCGGTTCCGCACCTGCAACAAGTGTTGGTGTACATTTTATTTCCCTTCCAAAAGTACTCGAAGCAGTTTTATTTGATGGCCTGGACAAACGAACAGGAAGACGTGTTTATCCTGCACATGGTTCCAAATTAGAGTCGTATGAAGAAATATGGACTGTTTTTAAAAAGTATTTTAGCATTACGGTTGAAGTATTGACCCTTGCAAACAATATACAGCACGACATTTGGGGTAAAATTTCTCCCTCAATTATAAATAGCATGCTGAAACCGGATTGTTTGGAAGTGGGGAAAGATATCAGTCATAAAGGTTGCCGGTACAACAGAACGTTTAATGTTGAAATTTGCGGAGGTGTAAATCTTGTAAATTCATTAGCATCAATAAAGAAAAATGTTATTGATGAGAAAAAATTATCACTACAAGAACTCAAAGCTGCAATAGAATCAAATTTCGGTTATCTATCGGCATTAGAAACCGGTTCATATAGCTTAATTGAACAAGTTAAAACCAAAAACTATATGGATTGGCTGAAAATTCATAAACTTTGCCTTGATGCTCCCAAATATGGAAATGATGATAAATATGTCGACAACATTTTTAAAGAATGGCAAATATGGTTTAGCAAAATGTGTGAAAATTACCGTTCACTTTATGACAAACCTATGTATTCATGTCAAATATCAGTATCAACACATGCGCCAATGGGAGCTGTAACGTTAGCAACTCCTGACGGAAGATTATGTGGAACTACTTTTGCCGATGGATCTGTTTCTGCTTATCCGGGATCTGATAAAAATGGTCCTTATGCATTATTCAATTCTGCAACTTGTTACAATCATGCTTTATCTCAGAATTCTCAGCTGAATATGAAAATCCATCCTTCGGTTGTTAAGGGAAGGGAAGGTTCACGGAAGTTTTTAGAAATGATAAAAGCTTACCTTCGTAAAGGAGCGTTCCACATTCAGTTCAATATTGTTGATTCCAGAATGCTTAAAGATGCACAAAAAAATCCTGAAAAATACAGGGGACTAATGGTGCGGGTAGCAGGATTTACTCAATATTGGGTTGAACTCGGGAAACAAATACAAGATGAAGTTATTGCGCGAACAGAGTATGAACAAATAGGATAAAATTAATAAATGTGATACACTACGATTGTAAATATTACCTTAACACAGATGTTTTTAAAGGCATTTGTAAAAGAGATAAAAGCAACATAAATGCCGACGATGAAGCATGTAATAATTTTGAAAAAGCACAGAAATGTAAACATTGTTCAAATTTTTTATTATACGGTAACGATTGGGGAACATGCATGAGCAAATATGAAGCTTATCCGGAAATGAACGCAGTTACATGCAATGATTTTAAACAATAACCATTCCGATTCTAAAGGTTATATATTCGATATTCAGGGACTGTCAGTACATGATGGTCCCGGATGTCGAACATCAATATTTTTGAATGGATGCACCATGAATTGTTTTTGGTGTTCTAATCCGGAAGGCATCAATAGGAAACCTTCGCTATTGTATTTTTCTTCAAAATGCATTGCTTGCGGTAATTGCATAAGCAATTGCTCGCAAAATGCAATTAGAATCGAAAATGAAAAACTTAAAATTTCCAGGCAACTTTGTGCTGTATGCGAAAAACAAAGTTGTATTGATGAGTGTTTTACCGATGCATTGAGATTAAGCGGATATGAAATTACAGTTTCAAAGCTCTTTGAAATTATCCAGCGCGACAGACAATTTTGGGGCAGTGCAGGCGGAATAACATTAACAGGTGGAGAACCATTATTGCAGATAGATTTTGTAAAAGAAATACTTTCTAAATGTCACCATGCCTATATTCACACTGCTATCGAGACCTGCGGTAATATTCCATGGAAAAACTTTCAAGCTGTTATTCCGTACATTGATTGGATTTTCTTCGACCTTAAACATCTTAATAGTCAGGAACACAAAAAGGCCACAAATGCCGGCAATTCACTGATTTTAGAAAATGCGAAACTACTTTCAAAAGAATTTGACGGAAGACTAGTATTTCGACTTCCATTAATTCCCGATTTTAACGATTCGAAAGAAGACATCGACTCAATTATTTCATTTATTAAAAAAACAGGAAGAAATGAAATCAACATTTTGCCTTTACATCATTTAGGCAGGGAGAAGTATCCAATGCTTAATAATAATTATCTTGGGAGCAACTTTCCTATTCCGACAAATGAAAAATTAAGGGATATTGAAAAAGCATTTAAAGCATATGGTATTGATTGTTATATAGGTAGTGAAACTCCTTTTTAATGATATTTAGAAACAATGAACCATATATCCAAATGATTTCAATATTATTCTATATTTTTCTTACAGGTTTTCTCTTTAAGTTTTCCATAGCCAACTATCTAATGATTTTTTGGATTTGCCATCTTTATATTATATTTTTGTAAAAATGATAAAGAATATTGTTTTGCAACATTTTTAATAGCAACTATAAAAAAGGAGGAAATATGAAAAGGGCATTGATGACAGTTCTTGTGGTTCTTTCGAGTGTGGTCTCATTATGTCAGCTTGCGTGTGCACAGGCTGAAAAACCGGCAGGTTCGGCAGCACAGGATCTGCTGGTCAAGTGTGAGGTCGAAACAGCGGTCAGCATGCTTCAGGCAATTTTCACAAAATATCAACAGGGGGAAATGACCCTTGAGCAGGCAAAGAAACTTGGCGCCGACCTTTTGCGGGAACTTAGTTATGGTACCGGAGGATATTTCTGGGCCGATACGGAGGAAGGCGTTAATGTGGTTTTGTATGGCCGAAAGGATGTGGAGGGAAGAAACCGGCTTGAGGATAAGGATCAACAAGGCACGTTTTTCGTAAAGGAATTCCTTGCAAAAGGTAAAGCCGGTGGCGGATATGTCGAGTACTTGTTTCCAAGGGAGGGCCAGACTACGGCCCAACCTAAGCGATCATACGTACTCCTGTTCAAACCATTCGGATGGGTTGTCGGCAGCGGATACTATCTCTGAAAAATCCTATAAAACCTGATCAATCCGTAGATCATCAATCCAGAAAATGCCGGGTTTTAAAATGTTTAATTCAAACCTGATCGCATTCATCTTTTCAGGAATTTCATATTTATATTCATATAGCTGCCAATTGTCTATTGTTTCATCTGATTTGACTATCGTTTCATATTGCCCCGTTGAATAACCCACACCACCAATTCGTACATGAAAACCACTTCCATTATTTTTAACCCAGAAACTAATCTTATAAGATTCGTCTGGTTTAGCAGGGAATTCATTGCAAAATCCGGGAGAATACCACCCACCAGCAGAAGAACATTCCCGGACTATGAATTTCAATGATTGCTTTCCCTCCTTGAATTCAATAGAATCAACAATTATTTCAAAATCTCCTGTAGGAACCGTTTTTGGCGTGTAAAGGAGCCAATTTACAGGTAATCCTGACTTTGTAAATTCAAAGCTGCCATTCATTCCGGCCATTTTATCTACAACTATTTCACTCATTTGATGAATGGCATAATCACAACTATTTATTATAATTATTACAGCAAGAGCCAATATATTGACTAGCTTATCGGATCTGGAAATTGTTGATCTCATCTTGTTAACATTTAATGGTTTTTGCTTTATAACATTATATCAAACAATTAATTTACTGTGACTTGTGTTTATTTGTCATATCAAACTAATTTCAGAAAGATTTACAAAACCACCTTCTCCGGCCAGGGATTATATTTTGAAGTGCCCCAGAGTTTGCTGATATAATCGATGGAGAAAAAATCTTCAAAAGCATGGATCCAATACGTGCCTTTATCGGACAAACAAATCTGATCGCTGCCATTTGTTAAATAACCTAGTCGCGACAGCATTTTAATCTGTTTCCCATATTTCTGGTCAAAACTTACACCAAACCGATCCTGGAAATCGCTTTTTCTGAATTTGGTTTCATAAATCCGCCAATACAGCCAACCTGCCATCTGCATTTCTTCAGACAGATCAAGTGACAAAGCAATTGGCGACTTTCCTTCATTGATAGCCTTAATGTACTCTGCAACATTAAACGTGTTTACATAGAAAACATCTTTCAAATAAGAACCTCCGCTTGCCCCCAGCCCAAGGTACAGAGGCACGGTAACAGAACAATATTTAGCTATTCCTTTTTTCGTGAATGCCCATACTGATGACCGCTCAAACCCGGAATCATAAAAGATATCCTCCAGAATTCCCAGTAATTTCCTGCGACGAAACATTGTAGCAATTGCATTTCCATTATTATTAGATTCTCTTCCCAGGCGTGTATAAGGAAATCTGAATAAGGGATAAGTCGCTACCTGGTGTATGCCCAGGTTCACCATATCATGGCCTGCTTGTTCAACCTCCGCAGCAGTCTGGCCGGGCAAATCAAACATATAATCGATATTCACACACTCGAAGTTTCTTCCCACTGCCCGCTCAACGCTTTTTTTCACTTCTGCAACCGTGTAAGGCCTCTCAATGGACTTCAGATGCCGGTCCTGCAAGGCTTCAACGCCAATACTCAGATACCTGACACCCATCGCCTCTATTGCATCTAGATTTTTATGTGTCAGGTGATTCGGATGGCTTTCCATATGAACATGGCATTGCATATTAAAATGCTTGTAAATATGATCAATGATCTGCTCCATTCCATTTCCAATCATCGTGGTTGGCGTGCCTCCTCCGATATAGAAACTGGTAACCGGTTTATTGCTTAGAAGGGGAATGTAGGAATCTATTTCTTTTATAAGGGCATTTTTATAATTCCGGCACGATTCATACCTGAAAATCTCCTTATTATATGGACAATACGGACAAATTTGATTGCAGAACGGAATATGGAGATAAATACCGGCTTCCTGAATGTCCCTGATTTTTTCAGCCAGTAATTCTTGGGATGGAATATTGCGGTCAAAGATTACCTTGTCCTGCCCGGTGAAGTTTTTACTAATCCTATTTCTTAAATAATCAGTGATCATAGCGTGAGATCGTTTATTAATTATCAGGCAATGATGACCAGCTACAGTGTTCAAGGGCATATTCCGAAAACAGGTACATGAAGTTTATTGCTTCTTTTTTCACCCTGTTCAGATATACTTTTGTTAAAGATGATTCTGCAAGCCTGCATTGCTGATAGTATTCCACTATAACATATTCCTCCTGCTTTTTAACCTGGTAAAAACCTGAAGACGAAATCAGCCGGGGCATTATCGTTTGGTTATTCTGACTTGATACCAGGGTAAAATCCACTCTTTGTTTTTCTTCATCAAGTTTCCTGTACCAAACTGTCGTATTTTCAAAAAAGATAAATTTCTGATAGGTATAACTGATTTGGTTCCAGTTACTGCCCTGGTCAATTAACACGACTTCTTTTGCATCCATTGCCAGTGAGCGAATATGTTCATAGTTAAAAGATATTTCAAGTAGACATTTCGGGTTAGCATTTATCTTGAAGCTGCTATAAAATGAGTAGCTGGAGTCGGTTTGGGTATATATGTATTTAATATCAATTTCTTCTTCCGCAAAGGCCATTAAAGGTATTAATGCAGAAAAGAGTGCTAATGCAAAACTTATTATATTTTTCCCATGCATCATCAATATTGTCAAAGCCCGTTTTTAAAATTTAAAAATATTTCAGTGCATTAACTATAGCGCCGGGTTTAAGTTTAAGCGTCTGATCAATTTCTGCGTAACTTAAATAACCGCAATCTTCACATACTTCACCATTATTGTTTTCCCTGCAACAGGTATAATAATTACCATCCTCATAGACGCTGCATATATCCAGGTTTTTCTTCCAGTTGTTTCTGATTGCAGATTTAAGTCCGGCAGAAGAATTTAGTATGTTATATTTACCTTTCAGTTTCAGCAGGTTCACTAAAATTTCATTTTTTGCCTCCATATCAAGGTAAAGCTCATCATATCCGTAGTAAGGTGTATGGAAGTAAAAGAATGTGCCTTTGATTTGTGGGAACCTGCTTACATATTCACAAAAACCAGCTATATCTTCTTTATTTACTGAATTTATCGTATAGTTGATATAAATCGAAGGATGATTTGATTGCTGAATATTGTCCATTATTTTATCAAAGGATTTCCCCCTCAATGTGTCATGTGTATCATGCAGTCCGTCGACGCTCACAAAAATTGTATTAGCACCCGATTCTATTGGTCGTGTGCCATTGGTATAAATAATAACTGAATAATATCCCTTCTTTTTCGCATAGTCAACAATGTCTTCCATGTTGTAAGAATGATCATACCATATCATTGGTTCCCCGCCCTCTAAATAAAGGCAACGCCCTCCTTCAGCATAAAAAGTATCAATGACCTGAACCGATTCGTCAAAACTCATGGTTGCCGGCGGACGATCAATCACAGTGCAATGACGGCACCGAAGGTTACATTTATTATGAAGTACAAGGCCGCATATCAGCGGGTTTGCCTTTCCCCTCAGCCAATAATTTGCCAGATATTTTATTCCAAAGATGACTTGTTTCATAAGTGGTTATTTTTCATTCCTGTCAGCCGGGTAACGAGATTTCGCGGGATAAACCGAATTAGAAATACCTGGATCTTATTAGTCGTTCCGGGTATTACGACTCTTTTACCTTTCATTAAGGCTTCATATCCGATTTTAGCGACCCTGGAAGCATCCATTACAGGAAAGAAGAAAGATTTCCTCCTCTTGGTAAAATCCTGAAAAGCCGTTTTAGTCCCACCAGGGCATAAAGCCGTAACAGTAACTCCTGAACCTTGCACTTCTTCGGCAACAGCTTCTGAGAAACTCATTACAAAGTTCTTTGCTGCGCAATAAACGGCATTATATGGACCAGGCACAAATGAACCTGTTGAACCAATATTTAGTATCCTTCCCTTTCCCTGTTCTAACATACCAGGAAGAAACAATTTTGTAAGCTGGCTGTGAGTTATGCATTGCAATTGAATCATTTTCTGCTCATCTTCCCAGGACGTTTTGGAAAAAGCGCCTTTTACATAAAAGCCTGCATTATTAACCAGGTAATCTACAGAAATTGATTTCTCCAGAACGAGTCGGAAAATTTCTCCGGCAGCATCGGGATGACTTAAATCGATGGGAATAATACAGACATGAATCTTATAATTATTTATCAAGCTATCAGCTAATTGAGCTAATTTGTTTTCCTGCCTGGCGACAAGAATCAGATTATGCCCGTTTTTAGCGAATAGCAGGGCTAATTCATAACCAATGCCTTTGGAAGCTCCGGTGATCAGAGCATAATTCATTTCTCATTTCTCATTTTGCTGTTATCTTTTCTTAAATACCAACTAATAATAAAGAATGAACTGAGTATCACCAACACTATTGTTAATAGAAAAGTGACTAAAAAGAAGTTAGGTGTCCCGAAATTAAAGAAACACAAATACACCAAACAAAATAGCAGCAATCAGACTAACAGGGATGCTATATATAAAAGACATTAAAGGGTTGTAAACCAGAACTATAGTCCAATAAATATCCTATGATTGTTAATAATAAGCCGTAGATACTTCCGGCAATCGCAGCAAGCCACATGCCTGTGCGAGTAATGGTTTTTAGTTTATATTCATTCATAATTTTCGATTTTATAGGATGCGCTTCCGGCACGTTTTAATTCCTGATACAACGAACAGAAAAACCTATAGTACCATCTCCACCCGTATACCTCTGGATCATGGCCTGATTCCAGTCCATATTGCGGTAGAATTTCTGTAATGGATGAGAACTCCAGAAATAAGCTTTATATCCAATGCCCCAGAAAGCATTCTGAACAAAATATCCTCCGGGAAGAGCTGTAAAACCGAAAGCGTCTGTTGCTCCCGTATTCGGATACACCCAGTATGTTGTACCCGTTTGCTTGAGATTTCCGCCTGCATTGGTGCCTCTCCAACTATTAATTCCCCACACCGGATCCCCTATTTCATATCCGCTGTCTGCGGCGCCTTCCAGTATCTGCCATTCCAGATCGCCTGGTACGTGAAAACCTTCCGGACAGATACCCTGCCCTTCATCTTCATTGGTATACTTCATCATTTCATCCCAGAAATACAAACCTCCCGCAATATTGCAGTAATAATCATCATCCCCCATACAGTATTTTTCGATGATGTCGTTGTCAGTCTGAACCTGCGTGGACGGGATCATTATCCCCGCGTTCATGTTCTCTCTGATCCAGCACTGGCTAAATATCTGGATGGTATGATACCATTGTCCGTCATAATATACCGAATCCACACCCGGACAGGGAATATTCGTGGCAAATTGAAATACATAGTCCTGGCTTGTTTCCGGGGAATCAAGGAATCCGGATTCCAGAGTATCAGCGTAACCGATAAACATTAGCTCATCACCCGGGCTGAATGGAAACTCCTGGATAGCAGGACTGCTTTTTAAGGGAGTATCATTATTACCACTTCCCATATACTCCAGCGAGCAAGGCCTGCCGGAACCCGAACCGGTATTCAGGATCTTTATGGTTTTGCTGATACCTTCCCAACTGGCGGTGAAAAAATTAAGCTTTTCGCCTGTCGGTTCAAACTGGAATGTGTGATAACCCTTCTCCAGCATTCTTTCTGAAGTAATGAGCCGGTGACCAAGGACATCTGTAACGGTCAAACTGACTTTGTCCTTTTCCGGGACGTACACGCCGATAGTGGTTCGGTTTGCCACAGGGTTCGGAAAGTTCTGCGTCACCCTGAACTCATTGAGCAGATCCGGTTTTTCGTTGATGCCAACATAGTTCAAAACGAGCACCGTGTCAGGATAATATAAAATTGTATCTCCTCCCTGGGTGAGGTTCTTCACTTTGATGTTGCTTAATTGAAAATATGAAGTGTCGTTGACACTTGTGAAGGTCAATTCAATAGCCGGCCTTTGCCCGTAAGAATTTGCAATACAAGCAAATGCCACTAGTATTAGAATGCATGTAAGCTTTTTCATGTTATTAAGGTTAATAAATTAAAAAAAATGTTTTTATCTCATCACAAACGGAACAATGATGGCTATAATACCGGTACATACAACTACCATGATAAACAGGTTATACCTCACGCTGTAACTGCTGAGCAACGATTCATCGTAATATTTGTCGACCTTCTGGTCTTTGTACATGGTAATTAAACCTTTTAACAGTTTTGTCCGCGTCTGTTTTCCTTTCAGTAAACCGAAAATGGCTACAATGTTGATCAGGATGACCAACCCGACAAAAATGAACATCACCATCACTATGGTATCATCCGTTCGTGATTTTTCCACCATACCCGCATTGACAGCAAGGGTAATCAGGTTCAGAGCAATAGATGAAAGGATAAAAATGATATCCGTTTTCGCACTCTGCTGCAGCTCAGAGATGATGTGCTTGTGTACATGTTCTAACATGGCTTGTTCCTCCTATTTTAATTATGTTTCGTATAAATGTAATAAATTTCATTGCTTTTTGCAACACTAAACTGGTTTGATTTCTCCAGATTCCTAAAACGGGCTGAAAAAAGAAAAATAATGATGGCTAATCTGATCGGGTGGATCAAACAACAATAATGTCGGAATACCAGAAGCCCTGGAGAAGTAAGGATCCAACGATTTTGCCTCTTCCATCAGTTTTTCGGCTTCTGCCTGGTTTCCAAGGAACATTTCAACCCGCATCAATAACCCCATCGCATATGATTTCAGCGGTACAACAGGTTCCGGGGTAACTTTTAAATACTTCTCAATAAACGTTTTGGCAATTGGCAATTCTGTTCCGGCCAGATCTTTGTTTTGCATGACATTCATCATGTGGTACCTGGCCAGGTCAAGAATAAGGATGTTTTTCGAAGGATCTGATTTGATCGCCTCATTAAAATAGTTCTCAGCATTTATGAGATCATCTGTATACAGGCAAGCCCTACCGGTCTCCATGAAGAGTTCAGGATTTTTCCCATCCAAAACGAGCAGGTCCTTCCAGAATTTTACCAGGTCGGTATTTTCTGGAGCCAGTGCAGCTTTTGCTTTTGCCCCGAAATAGCTGTCAGCTTTTCCCAGTTTTTCGGCATAAGCTGCTGCTTTTGCGCTGTCCCCGCCCATATCCTTCGGCAGCATGCCATATATTTCAACAAGGTACAAACTGGCCTCATAATAATCCGGTTTCAGGGAAAGAACATTATCAAACTGGATACAGGTCTCTTCAAGGTATCTCTTCACATCTCCCTGTCCTGTTTCCATGGCCATGAAAGCATTCAGAAAGCTGGCGATCGCCTTGTAATAGGCATAAGTCACGTTTTTGGGATCATAGGTTACCGCTTTATTGACGGAGGTGAGAATATCTTCAGTTTTAATTCCTCCTCCCCCGGTCAGCATATAATGTTTGAGGCGGGCCATTTCATAATGGGCCATCGCGTTGGTTGAATCTTTGACAAGGATAGTTTCCAGTAAAGCTTTTGCCTCGTCAACTTTACCATTCATCCGCAGATTAAAGGCTTTAAGTACTTCTTTATCAGGATTGTTGCCGGCAAAAGTGCAGGATGCCAATGCCCCGATAATAAAAATTTGTAAAATAATCAGCTTTTTCATAAGGTCAGGGTTTTAAATTAAACACAAAATAATTTTGTAATTTAGAAGTCGAAATTAGGGACAAACCGGTTTTTTCTTTTGAATTGCGCTTGTAAACCATTTGTAAACATTTTACAATTGTTTTTCTTTTATACCACCCTGTAACTGATCATCTTTGTGAAAGATAAAGATTCACAGATATTCGAATTGCTGAAACAAAAGATTGTGGAGCGCATGTTGCAGTCATATCCGGGCATTAATCCTTCCATATCGGATTGGAAAGGGCAGGAGATCGTTGATTTCCAGGAAGAATTGCTGCAGAAGGTGAATGCCCATATCAGTGAAAAATGGTTTTATAGTCATATTAAAACCGCAAAGGATACATTGCCGCGAATCGATATTCTCAACCTGCTTAGCAAGTTTGCCGGTTATGCCAATTGGGATGATTTCAGATTTAAGAATACAAGCCGGGAGATCACTGTTAATCCTACAAAAAAAGCAAACCGGTATTTCATATATATCCCCCTATTAGTCCTGCTGATCCTGGGCATCTTGTTTATCCTTTTCAAAATGGTCAGCACCAGAGATTATAAATTCCGTTTTTATGATGCCGACACCAAAGAGCCTGTCACCAACAATATTATCGAAGTCAATGTACTCCTGGAAGGAGAATCCCCGGTGAGCTATCTTTGCGGGCCGGACGGCAGTTTCATCCTGAAAACGGAAAAAGTCAATGTTCATTTTGTGGTAAAATCGCCTCTTTATCAAACAGATACAATTATCCGCATCCTCGATAAATTCAACCGCGACGAAATAGTTCAGATCAGGCCGAACAATTATGTCATGATGATACAATATTTTTCGACGATGAATGTGAAAGACTGGCAAAAGAGGAGGGACCAGCTAAATCTTGTGATAGCTGACAGCGCCATGATTTACCAGGTTTTTGCTAAAGAGTCTATCGGAGTGGAGCTCTTTAACAAATGGGAATTCATCAACAAACTGACTTTACCTTCAACCGGTTTAAAGGATATCGAAATACTGGACACCAAATACCAGGGCGATAAAATTACGCTTATCCGTTTCAGGCAAAAGGAGGCAGATAAATGAGAAAATTTTTATTCATATTCGTTGCTATCCTGGCTTATCTGCTGTTATGTTCTAAATCATGCGGATCTGATGAAAAAGATGATACCGCCAGGCAGGAAGCTGAACTGACTAAAACAAAGGAGAGCATTAAAAATGAATTTAAATCAGATGACCTTTCAAAAAAGTCACTGAGGGCATTTGAAGTTAAGGCGAAGCAAAAGCTGGTGGACTTTTCCGATTATCTTGACATTTATTCGGATAAACAAATGGATGAGTCCTTTAAAAGTCAGGCCCGTCAGATGATCCTGGACATGTTCATGTCCGACACTATAAGGGTTACAACCCTCTTATTACAAGAATCAAATGAGAAAAATTTCCAGATAACCGAATTTCTGAGCAGTTGTTCAGCATCTGGTTATAATTCCATGGATTTCATTTTCGATTCCATAGAGGTTGCCGCGCCTTTGCGTAGAACCGATAATTTTAATTATAAAGGAAGACTTTCATTTTCACGGCGTGTGAAAATCAGTTCCGCTTCTGATACTCTATTTACAGGTCCCGACAGGATGGAGGTTGATATTTTTGCTTCGAAGGTCCGCAAGCAGTTTGGGCCAGATACGTTGCAGGTGTGGAGCGTGTTTCTGGGGGAGATTAAGTGATTGGTTGATTGGATGATTGGTTGATTGGACGATTGGGCGATTTTCGATTTTTAAAAATTAATTACTATTTTATAATTATTACCTGTATATTTGCATATTATGTGGGAAAATATACAGGTGAAAAGAATGTTAGCTCAGCATCTTCCTGCTGAGTCTGAGAATCGTTTGCTATTGCTCACAGGTGCCAGGCAGACTGGAAAAACATCACTTGTCAAGCAATATTATAAGGATTTGCCATACTATAACCTTGATGCCATTGAATACCGGGACCAGTTAAGCAATATCAGCACTTTCAGGTGGGCACAGGAGGTGGGGACTGCCGTGATTGACGAAATACAGAAAGAACCGGCATTATTCGACAAAATAAAATTCGCTTTTGATGCAGGGGAATTGAAATTCTCTGTCCTGACCGGTTCATCTCAAATTTTGCTTCTGAAAAAAGTGCGCGAAACCCTTGCAGGAAGAGTTACATTAAGAGAGCTTTTCCCATTTATGGCATCTGAGCTTTGCTATCCTGAAGGAATAGATTGGAATTCGATCCTGATTTCCAAATTGATATCTGCAAAACACATTGATGAAATCCTCACTTCTGAACTATCAGTTTTAATAGGAGATTCATGGCTAAAAGTCTGTGAAGCTGAAAATTATTTGCTGAAATGGGGGGGCATGCCTCCCTTAATCCATATTTCTGAAGAACAAGGCAGGAAGCTTTGGTTAAGGGACTATGCAACAGCATATCTGGAAAGAGATCTTGCTGATCTGGCCAACCTGAGTGATCTAAAGCCATTCAGGAAATTTCAGAGAATTGCTGCTTTGAGAGCGGCCAACCTTCTTTCATATTCTGAATTGTCGAAAGATTCGGGAATTGCTGTGGAAACTGCCAGGCGTTACCTGGAATATCTCCGGATATCTTACCAGGCTTTTTTGATTCAGCCTTACCATACAAACCTGACCAGCAGCCTGGTAAAAACACCAAAACTGTTCTGGGTGGATAACGGCCTGCTGAGGCATCTTTCAGAATATGGTTTCGCTGTGGATAGCGGGCAACTCTATGAAAATTACATTGCATCCGAATTGTTTAAATCTATCCGGACTAACGGGTTAGACACAAGATTGACATTTTACCGGACACGGTCGGGAATGGAGATCGATTTCATACTTGAAACCGAAAATGGTTTAATAGCAATTGAAGCTAAAAACAGAGACATGGTTACTTCATCTGATTTTAGCGCTCTTCGGCGACTGGCAGAATCATCCGGGAAATCATGGATTGGAGGAATTGTTGTTTACAGGGGAAATAAAATCCAGCAATTCAGCTCACAATTATGGGTAATTCCTTCGTGCAGATTTTTCAGCGCTAACATAGGACGGTAAGAAAGTTGGAAAGTTGGACAGTTGGACAAAAAGAACAATAGAAACTGATTTGAATTTGGTATTTTGAATTTGTTTGGTATTTGGTGCTTTGAATTTGGTGCTTGGAATTTGGAATTTATTTGTTCAGATACTTCACAATAGCCTCGCTTCTTGTCCGGACCTGGAGCTTTTCATAGATATGGCGGATGTGTGTGCGGACGGTTTCCACGCCGATGAACAGCAGATCTGCAATTTCCTTGTAGAGCAAGCCTTTTACGAGATATGACAGGATTTTTCTTCTCTTTTGGTCAGAATGTTTTCCGTAACAAAATTCGCTGCTGGCTGTTGGAATGACTGGATCACCTTGCGGGCAATCTCCCTCGACATAGGCGATTCTCCCTGGTACACATCCTGGATGGCCTCCAGCAGTTTGGCCGGCGGGGTCTGCTTCAGCAAATACCCGGAAGCACCGGCTGACAAAGACTGAAAGATGGCATCGGAGTCTTCAAATACGGTCAGCATGATGAATAGCATAGGAAGGCCAAGCACTTTGAGCCTGATGATGCACTCGATACCGCTGATGCCCGGCAGATTGATGTCCATCAGCACCACGTCAGGATTCACTTCCGGTATTCCGGCGACAGCGTCTTCACCGTTCCCGTATGCTGCAACACACGAAAACCCTGGAGAGCCGTTGAGAAGGATCTCCAGCACTTCCCTGACCATTTTATCGTCTTCCACCACCGCTATGCGGACGGGATTGCCCGGTGAATTGCCTGTATCTGACATGGTTTGATAATAAACTGCTAAATTACAATGAACTGCAAGGGATTGCTATCCCCTTTTCGTGTTATTTTAATCCCTTTAGAAATGTAGCGAAGTATCGACGTAACGAAGTATCGACGTAACGAAGTATCGACGTAACGAAGTAAATTAAAAGTGCTAAATCCTTCGTTAATTCGTTATATCGATACTTCGCTACATCGTTACATCAATTAATATCTCAGTACCATCTCCAATTCCGGAAGAAATCAAAAATCCTCCCCCAATATCATTCATCCTCTTTTTCATATTTACCAATCCATTACCCGGAAATTCCAGCTTGCCGGGATCAAATCCTTTTCCATCATCCTTTATTAAAATCCTGAATCCATTCTGATTCATAACCAACGAAATCTGAACCTTCGTCGCCCCCGCATGTTTCACCACATTGTGCAGGGCTTCCCTTACCACCAGGTAGACATTCCTGCGTACCTCCACACTCAGTGCCTGGTTTGGCAGTTCCCCGGGGAGGTCGAAGACACAGCTTATAGCAGTGGGTTCCAGGTATTCGAACGCAAAACGGCGAAGGTAGGTAACTAGACCTTCGAGGTTGTCGTTTTTGGGGTTCAGCGCCCAGATGATCTGGTTCATCTCTTCCATCAGCCCCCGTGAAGTATCGCTGATCTGCCCGAGCCATTGCCTGGACCCAACCCCGATATCAGTCCTATTTTTTACCAGGTCGCTCATCATGGAAATCCGGGTGAGGCTTGCCCCGACATCGTCATGCATATCCTGCGAGATCCTGGCGCGTTCCCGCTCCAGCATAAGCTGACGGTCGAGGTCTTTCTGATAAAGGCTTGCCGTATGGAATAATGCCACTACCCTCCGGGCGAGAAGCGAAAGCACCTGGATATCCTGCAGTGAATAAACCCTTTCCGATTGTTTCTGACCGCAAACAAAGAAGCCGAATGGCTGATCTCCCGTTAGCAATGGAATGATCAACTCCCCGTTGGAAATATCAAGGACTGCAGGCTTTTTATCAAGTTCATCGGGGGAGAAAACCTTTGATTTCCGGAGCATCCTTTCAAATTCCCGGGTTACTTCATAATCCTTATCGATCTTTTGATTATCAATACCGAATGCAAAAGCCGGTTCATAAATAAACTCATTTTTCTTCAGGTTGAATACAAACGATTTAAAATGAAAAATCTCATCCAGGCTTTGCCCGATTCTTGATTTAAGTTCGTCAAAGTGATAAATACCAGCAAGTTTTTCTTATAAATCTGACACTACCGTGGCTGAGTCATAAGTTTCACGGTGGAAGAAACGGTCGATCAGGATGCAGCAGATCATGATCAGGCTGCCTATTTCCTGGGAAATCTCTATCGGATTTGGATTAGTGAAAGTCATTTGGATGATACGATTATAAAACAGGGCAAAAGACATTGGTGTGATGAAACCGAAGAATGATCCGATGATCACCATGCGCAACTGGTTTCGGGATAGGGTATCCTTTGCCTGGTAGAACCCCCGTTCCGGTTTTGGAACAGCCGACGCTTTACAATGCAAATTGCAAGTTTAACTTTCAATTTGCATACATGAAGGGCATTTAAATGAAGGATTTAGCAAAATACTTTCAATTTTATTAATATAACTTTATGAATTTGATTAATTTTGTAAAGTTTTGAAAACAAATTTCCGATGATCCAACGTGAAATTCAAAGTGATAAAAGAATTTCAGGAAACCTATCCGGAAGTCACATTCATGACGGTCTCAAGAGAGAATTACTGGGAATTTCTTTCCTGATTGCCGATTGTCGATATTCGAACGATTTCTAATCACTAATTTCAAATTTCAAGCATCACAGTTTCGCATCTCTTTGTTATCTTTGCCTAAAATCACTCCCTGTGAACGAAATAGAATATTCGGTAGTTGTGCCGGTGTTTAACAGCGAGGCTTCGCTGGAGGAGCTTTTCAGCCGCATGACTGCTGTGATGGATTCCACCGGGAAAACTTATGAACTCATTTTCGTCGATGATGGCAGTAGTGACCATAGCTGGGAAGTTTTGAAGAAGCTCAAGGAAAAACAACCCGGCATCCTTACGGCCATCCGGCTGGCCAAAAATTTCGGGCAGCACAGCGCGACTTTCTGTGGTTTTAATTTTGCGAAAGGGAACTACATCATTACCATTGACGATGACCTGCAATGCCCGCCGGAAGAGATCCCCAAGCTGGTCAAAACAATGGAAGAGTTTGATGCGGAACTTGTTTATGGCATATTTAATGAGAAGAAGCATTCTTTCTTCAGAAACCTTGGTAGCAGTTTTTTTAAAAACTCAGCCAACCTGCTGGGAAGGCCCAAGGAAGGCTCTTCCTTCCGACTGATCTCGAAAAACATCATCCAGAAAATCATCATCCATCACCAGAACTTTGTTTTCATCGATGAAATCCTGCACTGGTACACTGAATACGTCGGACTCGCGTTAGTGGAGCACCATAAGCGCAAATACAAAAGATCGGGCTATAGTAACCGCAAGATCTGGAGCCTCATGACCAACCTCATGTTTTATTACACTACCGCCCCACTGAAACTGATGGTGTACGGCGGACTGATCTCCTCTGCTTTCTTCTTCGTCCTATCCATCATCTTCATATTAAAAAAGATATTCTTGTCTGTACCCCTTGGTTATACCTCGCTGATCGTCGCCATCCTGTTCTCGACCAGCCTGATCCTGCTTTCCCTTGGTGTCATAGGGGAATACCTCAGCCGGATCTATATGGTTCAGAATAAAAAACCGCTCTACTCAGTCAGGAAAATTCTCTGATTATATCCGCCTGGAATAATTCCTTCAGGCTTTTTCTTCGAATACACCGGTAAGATTTAGCTCCAGCTTTTCCGACCTGTACCCTTCTCTTTCCATGCATTCAAGCAATCGCGGCAGGGCATAGAGCACTTTCTCACGGGCTTTCAGGTTATCGTGAAAGACAATTATCGCCCCTGGTCTAAGACCTTCCAGGGACGTTTGCAGGCATTCTTCCTGACTTATTACCGGATCGTAATCACGCGTCAAAACCGACCACATGATCACCTTGAATTCTTTTGACAAGGTTTTTGCCTGCTTATAGGTCATCAACCCGTATGGGGGCCTGAACAACCCGGAATCAATGAATTGGCCGGCTTCCCGGATATCATGCATGTAATCTGCATAATTAGTCGACCATCCCTTCAGGTGATGATGGGTATGATTGCCCGTGGAGTGACCTTTCTCAAGGATTCTACCATAAATTCCATGGTACCTTTTGACATTCTCCCCGACACAGAAAAAAGTGGCTTTAGCATTATATTTCCTCAGTATTTCGAGGATTTCATCCGTCACTTCAGGAATAGGCCCGTCGTCGAAAGTGAGGTAAACCGTTTTATCCATGGTTTTCACCTGCCAGATTAATGAGGCAGGAAGAACATAAGTGAAAATGCCGGTCAGCAGCTGATCCTTCAAAATACTACATGGTTATGATAAATTAAGGATTATAAGACTCCCCGACATACAGGTTATAATAGAGATCGAGTGTTTCTTTTGCCTTGTCGGCCATTTCCTTCTGTCCATATGTTTCAGCGGCCTGCCAGATGGCATGCAGAATCGCGAGGCCCTGCTGGATGTCGAATGAGATATATGCCCTCTTATTTGCAGGAAATCTGAAATAATATTCCAGTAGTTCACTATAAATATCTGTCATTCTTTGCAGTATGGCATTTCCTTTATCAATCTGTCCTGCTTTCAAATATGCTTCTGCCATGGGCAGGTTAAAGTAATTATAAGGAACGATACGGTCGGGGATCAGTTCCTGTATCCTGTCGCAGACCATTACAGCTGAATCCGGCTTGTTTTCCGCAGCCAATGCCTCTGCCAGCCTGGCATAACAATTCCGCATCGTTACTGTCATCCTGTTAATGTCATCACTGACTAAAAATCCCGGTTTCAGTATATCGAACTCAAATTTGTTCATCAGGTTGTCGAACATCACGGCGGAGTTCACTCCTCCAGTTTGGTTTTTACTGGTAAGCTGTTGTTTAACAGGGACCAACCGGTAAGCAAATCCTTCCAGTTGCAAATAACTATCCAGGCCAATGTAAGGCTCGCTGCCAGTTGTGCTGACATAATAAACCGGCCTTTCCCAATTGTTATGAGCCAGCAAATCAAGCATCATCAGGTAATTCTTGGTAATGACATTGCTGCTGATCCTCCATTCAAGGTTTGTCACCTGCCCGGCGAGTTTGCGCGGCACTGTTCCGTTGTTTACAACGGTAGCCGAATCAACCGTAATCCTGAATTTTTTAGTGGGGAAATAGTCGGCCATTCCCCTGCCAGTATTTATCTGCAGTCTCTTCTCATCTTTTTTGATGATATCGAAGAGGTCTTTCACCTCTACATAATCCGTAATATTTTCCTTCTCAACCAGGAAAGTTATATCGTGAGAACCGTTGCGGTAAAATTCCTGTGTCAGGGAAAACGGAACCGGCTTTGAATCGTAAGCCTGGCGCTTCATCTGGTCGATGTACCAGTCGGTATTGAGCAGGCTCAGGTTACAGACGCGCACATCAGTCCGTATGCCTTCCACTTCCTGAGCGTACCAGAGAGGAAAAGTGTCGTTGTCGGCGTTGGTAAAAAGAATTGCCCCCGGGGCGCAGGAATTCAGGTAATTTTTGGCCGTTTCCAGTGCGGTGTAACGTCCTGACCGGTCGTGGTCATCCCAACCCTGTGAAGCCATGATAATGGGTACCAGGAGAAAAACTGTTCCCGCGGAGATGATGGCTGAAAGGCTGTGGGCCAGCTTTTTTGAAAGCAATTCGAAAAGCCATATCACACTGAGGCCTATCCAGATAGCAAAAGCGTAAAAAGATGCTGTGTAAGCATAATCACGCTCACGCGGCTGTGGCGAATGCTGGTTGAGATAGATAGTGATGGCAAGGCCGGTCATAATGAATAGCAGCATGACAACTATGCCATCTTTGGAATTCTTTTTAAACTGATAATATAGTCCGAGTAAACCAAAGATAAGGGGAAAGAAGAAATATGTATTCCGGGCCTTGTTGGAAAGGCTTCCCGGGATATTTTCCTGTGGCCCTAACCGGCCATTATCCATGAAATTGATCCCGCTGAGCCAGTTTCCATTAAGAATATCCCCATAATTGCCCTGGTTGTCATTCTGTCTTCCTACAAAATTCCAGAACAAGTAGCGGAAATACATGTGGTTCAACTGGTAGCGGAAAAAATAACGCAGGTTTTCCTTGAAAGTCGGGATGTGTTTATTATCCGGGTCTTTTTCGATTCCTGCCCAGTTCTTGTAATCTTCAATGTAGCGGTCTTCCTGGTTGTTCCACATACGCGGGAAAATCGTCATATAATCCGGGTCATAAACCGGCACCGTACCCTTACGGGAATCCCCGATAACATATTTACCGGATTTGTCATCACGTTTGTAGACGGGTTTTCCATCTTTGCGGTCAATTACCGGTGCATTGTAATACTGGCCATAGGTCAGAGGGAAACTTCCATATTGTTCCCTGTTCAGATACGACAAAAGGCTGATCGCATTTTCAGGGTCATTTTCATCGATCGGGGGGTTGGCATTGGAGCGGATGATCAGCAGGAAAAAAGAGGAATACCCGATAAGGATAAAGACAAAACTTATCAAAACGCTGTTCAGTAGGACTTTCCTGTTCCGCCAGAGATAAAATACACCGACGATGGCGGCAGCGGCCAGCAACCGGCCGAAGAAATCACCCGCCGAACTGCTTTCAAGCATGAAAAGCAGCACCAGGATAGCTGACAAGCCGAGGATAATCTTTGGGAACAGCTTATTTTCCGAATTGGTATAAAGGAGTCCAAGGACCAGCAGGGAGCCAAGCAGCAGCATGAAGAAATAGGTCCCGGAATTAAAAGGCATTCCAAGGTTGTTGACGAAGAATAGTTCTGTATTGGCAAACAGGGATGCGATTTCGGGAACAACCCCGTAGAGAATGATACCTACCAGGATAAATGATACGCCCAGTGCGACCAGAATACCTTTCCAGTTTGGATCTTTATAATTTTTAAAGAAGAAGACGAAGACAATTGCGGGAATAGCCAGCAGGTTCAGCAGGTGGACACCGATAGACACACCGATCAGATAAGCGATGAGGATCAGCCAACGGAACGCATGCGGTTGTCCGGCCACGGTTTCCCATTTGAGGATAGCCCAGAAGGTCATTGCAGTAAATAATGAAGACATGGCGTAAACTTCTCCTTCCACGGCCGAGAACCAGAAAGAGTCGCTGAAAGTGTAAGCAAGGGCTCCGACTACACCGCTTCCGAAAATGGCGATCATCCGTGCCAGATTCATTCCACCTGAACTACTGAATAGTTTCTTCGCCAGCATGGTGATCGTCCAGAACAAAAATGCGATAGTGAGCCCGCTTGATAAAGCTGACATAGCATTGACCATCCTGGCTACCAGGGCTGTATCACTGAAAGCAAAAAGAGAAAAAAACCGGCCCAGGAGCTGGAAAATCGGTGCGCCCGGGGGATGGCCGACCTGAAGTTTATAAGCGGTCGCAATATATTCACCGCAATCCCAGAACGAGGTTGTAGCTTCTGAAGTCAGGATATAAACGAGTGAGGCCACACCAAACAGGGCAAAGCCGATAAACCTGTTTAGCTTCTTATAGATAGGATCCATAAATAAAAACCACTGGTTAATTTATAAATATTCCGCTAAAGTATAAAATAAAGACTTTCTACTTATCGTTCAATTAGATCTTCCTTAAGGTTAAGGAATTCTTACTATTTTTGGACAAGATTTATAAAAGATGAACAGACTGGTATTATTGCGGCACGGAGAAAGCACGTGGAACAAAGAAAACCGCTTCACGGGGTGGGTTGATGTAGGTCTTTCCGAACAGGGCATCACGGAAGCAAAAGAGGCTGGCCGGGCGATGAAAGCCAAAGGATTCCGGTTCAGGGTGGCTTACACTTCCTACTTAAACCGGGCTATTAAAACCTTATGGTTGGCGCTGGAAGAGATGGACCTGATGTGGATCCCGGAGATCAAGAGCTGGCGGCTGAATGAGAAACATTATGGTATGTTGCAGGGGTTGAATAAGATCGATATGGCAGAAAAATACGGCAGTGAGCAGGTCCAGCTCTGGCGCCGCAGTTTTGATGTACTTCCCCCTCCTATTCCCGAAGATGATGAAAAGAACGCTAAATATGATCCGCGTTATGCCGGATTAAAGGATACAGAGATCCCGAGGACAGAATCGCTTAAGGAAGTCATTGACCGTATTGTTCCCCTTTGGGAAAATGAGATCTCTAAAGCTATCCTTTCTGAAAAAGAGGTCCTGATCGCCGCACACGGCAATAGCCTGCGGGCCATTGTCAAGTTTTTGAAAAACATGAGCAATGAAGAAATCCTTGAATTCAACATTCCTACAGGTATTCCTTACGTTTTTGAGTTTGACGACCGGTTAAATTTATTGAAAGACTATTTTGTCGGTGATCCGGAGGTCATCAGGCAGATGATGGAAAAAGTGGCTAACCAGACTAAGAAGAAATAGACTTACATGACTAAACAATGGGTTATCCCGGACATACACGGTTTTTCCATGACTTTACAGGCTTTAATTGAAGATCAGATAAAGCCCTCCCGCAGTGACAACCTCTATTTTCTGGGTGACTATATCGATCGTGGCCCCGATGCCAGAGGCGTCATTGATTATATTATCAGCCTTAAAGAAGACGAATATAATATCCGGACGCTGCGAGGCAATCATGAAGATTACCTCCTCCGGACTTTCGATAATGAAACCATCCAGAAGAATATCATTGGTATTACCTATCGCAACAAGCTAAAAAAAGAGTGGTTCAAATTCGGCGGCCGGGAAACCCTTCGCAGTTTTCAGGTTTCCGACGTTCACGAAATCCCTGAAAAATATATCGCCTGGATGAGGGAGTTGGAGTACTTTATTGCATTACAAGGCTTTATCCTGGTGCATGCAGGCATGAATTTCAGTATCGAAGATCCCTTCGATGACAAGCATTCGATGCTTTGGATCAAAGAATACAAAGTTGACCGTGTGAAGGCAGGTTTCAGGAAGCTGATCCACGGTCATGTGCCGGTAAGCCTGGAATTCATTGATTTATTGCGTACCAGCAATAGTTTCGACTTCATCGACCTCGATAATGGCATTTACATGCCGGAAAAAGAAGGTTTCGGCAATCTCGTGGCATTGGAGCTGACTTCAATGGAATTGAAGGTGCAGAATAATGTCGATATTCCCTGATTATTCCATCCGCATCAATTTCCCGGTAATAATTTCATTTCCGGCCTGGAGGCGATAGAAATACATGCCTTCGGCAACGCGGTTCCCGGCGCTGCTGGAACCATCCCAGCGAACTTCGTGGATGCCGGCGCCGACCCTGGCCTCAAGTAACCGGTTGATAAGCTGGCCATTGATATTGTAAACCTCAAGGGAAACCCTGCTTTCTTTCTCTGTTTCAAACCTGATCACAGTTTCTTCCCTGAACGGGTTTGGATAGCTTCCAGCCCTGACTGAAGCGTCCGGCTGATTATCTTTCACATCGGTCCAGACGCCCTGGATGTTAAAGAACTCGAGGATCTGGATCATCAGGTCGTCTTTGTTTTTATCACCATCCTGCAATCCGCCGAATTCAAAGGAAAACCCCACAGTGCGGTATGTCCCGGCATCGTAGGAAACACCTGCACCATATTGAGGGTCGCTGTTCATGAACATCATCTGTGCCGGTGGAATGGCGCCAAGATGGTCGATATAGTTGTTATCGCCATTAAATAAGTAGGACATTCCTTCTGCGATAGTGCCTGCCTGTCCGTCTAACTGCGCCAGGTCTCCGTTTCCATCTTCAAGGCCAGCAATATTGAACATCGGGTGAACCGCTGTCGGGGCGTCGTAGAACCAGGTATCTGCACCTTCCATGAACAGGTTGCCGCCCTGTTCCAGGTAATCAGCCAGTATCTGTCCTTCATCCGCGGTTAAAACATAGTTATTATCATAAGTTCCGAGGCAAACAAATATTGAAGCATAAAGGTTCCGGTCCGGTGGGAAAGCCTCCATCTTGTCGTAACCGACCTCCAGGTTATTCAGGCACTGTTCGATGATAGCCGGAGAGTTGTGGTTGACATCCCAGTCCAGCAGTAGTACCGGTATCTGGCCTATATATTCAACAAATTCATCATAGCCGGTAATATTAAGGTCTGCTGAAATGTCGAAGCTGAACAACGGGGCTTCGCCGGCAGGTGCAGCCTGATCTACCGTAACTTCGAACGATTGCCCTGCAGATGTGCCTGCAATTATATCACCATATGCAAGAGGTGAATTGTTTACTGTGACATATTGACTTCCGGTTGAAAGGCTGCCCATAACGTTATAGGCATCTGCAGAACCAGCGTTAAGTGCGGAAATCAGGATAGTTGCTGTTTCGCCCGGGTCGAGCCTTCCGTTATTGTTTCCGCCGGAATCATCGACCAGGTATTCAGCCATCTCTAAAATCGGTGCGTGGCCTGGGATCGCGAAACTGCCGCTCCAGGTTTCTCTTCCTGATGTTCCTGTAGCATCCAGCCCGAACATAACTATGTGGAGATCGGGAATATTTTCGAGGGCATTAATCTCGAAGCCATTAGTTATCGTTACTGTTTCACCTGCCGGAATGGTGCCATAAGACGCGGAAGCGCCCGTGATACCAATGTATTCATCTCCGCTTGAAATTTCTGCGATGACGTTTGAAGCGTCTGCAGTTCCCACGTTTGTGAGTCCGATGGTCAGGAACGCTGATTCGCCATAATCGAGCAAACCGTCGCCGTTTCCTGCGGCATCATTGATTTCAATGGAAGAAACGGTGATATATGCCCCGTCAGGCGGAATAACACTTACATCTTCATAAATTGTTTCGGTGTTAAAACCAGTGACTACGAGTTTTGCGTTACCCGGGTTCAAAGTATGGTCGATGGTCACACTTCCGGTAACATCAGTAATTCCGGTAAAAAACAATCCGTCCTGGCTCAGGGTAACCATGGCGTTCTCCACCGGGCTACCCGTTGAGGTAACAGTAGTGATGAACGGAATGCCAACCATGATCATGTAATTTGAGAGGGTAAGGTCCACCGGAGTTGCTGTACGGGCCTGTATAGAAGGATCGCCAAAGAAGTTCCATGTTGTGGCAGTCTCCCAATCAGCACTGCCGCCCGATTCCACGCACATCAGCGTGAGGCCGTTGAAGATCATTGATCCAAGAGTGGTCCGTTGTTCGGTAGTATTGATACCATCCTGTCCCGGGTGGGCCGAATAATCATAACCGCCGATCAATACATCCATAAAATAATCCTGTCCGCGCATAGGTTCCGACCAGGGTTGGCTGATGGATGCCCCCATGAACATGATGGCGCCGCCGTTTTCTTTACGCAGCCAGGCTTCAGCAAAGCAGGTGCCCAGGTCAAAATCGCCATTGTTGCAGGCAACTGAAATGATAAAAGGCAGCTTGTTTTCATTGGTCAGTGCAGCTACATTGGTGGAACTGAATCCGGTTGTTCCCCAGCCATCAGGCCAGCCATGTCCTGTATAATTGATCACAGAGGTGCCGGTATTGACGGCATTGCTTACCATGGCTATAGTTGCACCCGGGTCATATATCGTTGTAAAAGTGTCGTAAGTAAAAGGTTCAAGTTTATCATTGAAAATAACTGACTCATGCGCGGCGTCTGCTTCTCCGTCATCGCCGATGCCGGCTCCTTCGGCAGAAGCCATACCGGTTGCACTTGCGTACCAGGTGCCTCCCATTTCCGGTAATTTCTCATAGTTGATCACTTTATTGACCTGCACGGTCACATCAGCAGGAGAATTAGCCGAAAAACGCCCGACGGCGATATCAGCAAAATCATCGGTCCCGACAACCGTTCCGACCTGCGGATCCATAGGCCGGCCATAACTGTTGGTCTCGCATTGGATATCTGTCCAATCGCCAACAAGGAGGACATACAGAATATTGTTATTGTTGTCATAGGCAGCCTGTACATTCGCATTGACTGTCGTCCCTGAAGGGACCACCTCTTCAGATAAGTTGTATCCTTTTTCCCTTTTCCACTGCACATAAGGTTGGATAGCCGCTTCGTCCCTTGAAGTTACGATCACATGAATATCGCCAAATTCACCGATCGTCAGGTTATCACGGTTTAAAGAAGCATAATTGATGAAAACCGACTTATAAATTCCATTCATTTCGCGTACGATCACCGTTGGCACCTTGGGCAGCGGATTTAGGGAAATGGAATTATTCTCCACTAGTCTGACCGTTATCGATTTATAAATCCTTAGCACCTGCCGTGCGGCATTATACTGGAAAGGATAGACATAAACGCTCGTTCCGCGGATATCCCTCAGGATAAAAGGCTCCGTATTTTCAGCCAGGTTTGCCGGGTACCACGAATCGGTAATCGAACGCGGTCCAATAATGTAAGGCACCGTTGAGGGATCCTGGTCGCGGTAAATTACACCACGGGAAGGAACCAACGGGTAACTGAGGCTGATATCTTCATAACTGCCGGGAATGATCTCTAAAGTGACGTTTTTCACTGGATCAATCATCACCGTTGCATTAAGATAAGGCAACTCGGCAAAACCTTTTTTCTGTGTCACAATTTTTCCTTCAAAATCGATCCGGGAATAAGTCACTCCACTGAGCGTAACATCGGTAACACTATAACTATCCGTTGTGAACTCAAGCTGATGGGTACCGCCTTGTGGCTGCGTGTATCTTACCTGAAAACCGTCGGATGCGTATAACATCACAACGGTGAGGGAAAGGATCACTGAAAATATGACTCTTTTCATATTGATTATTTTATATTTGAATCGAAAGTAAGCAAATTATTTATTGATGATTAATTTTTTTGTCAGCTGCTGACCACCGTTTGTTATGACACAGAAGTACATTCCTGAACGAAGGTCATTGGTTTCCAGCTTTATCCGGTTGGATCCTGCTTCGAGCATCCTGTCTTTAATGACTTCCCCGGTCTTATTTCCCGTAAGGTCATAAATAGTAACCGAGACTGGGGAAGCAGATGGAAGCTGGATAAAGAGATCGGTCTGTTCCCTTGCCGGGTTTGGCAGGATGAAGGAGTCAAACTGATTTTTAATTGAAAGGTCTCCAACCGAGACATAAGGGGCAAGAGCCGGGAAGATGATGTAATCGATCCAGGCGGCATCTGCACCGGCGGAAACGGAGTAATCCTTGGTATAAACCCATTTGAAGGAATGTTGACCCGCTGTAACCGGGTACGCCATTCTTTGCCAACCCATTTCGCCGTCCCAGCGCTCTATTTCAACATTATCGATAAAAAATCCGAGCCAGTCGTAGTCATTGCTGCCGGGATCATCTTCGCAGGAAACTTTTCTGAAAAAGGAAATACTGTCATCAATCGCCACATCCATATCGATAAAAATGGCTGAATTCTGGTCATCAGTGATAACCCCTGACCTGGCTGAGTATATTCCTTCATAAACTCCTTCGCCGGTAATCTGCCAGGGTTGCATTCCACCCATCACCCATGTAAAAGTTTCGAAATTGGCTGTCTCAAAATCCTCCATTATCAGGCCAACCGGTGTGTTGAACAGTTGAACCGCCGAATAGGGGCCAGATGAAAGATTAAAGGTCAGATCGATGAGGGTTCCGGCTGCAATTTCTTCTGCAAGGGTAGCCGTGAAGACGGCTTGTTTCATCCCGCCCCAGGCAAGGGTGTCGAAGGTATATGTTGTGTTATATAGAGTGATATAAGGACTATAGGACTGTAAGACTGTAAGAATGTTAAGAGCATCGCAATGGCCGCTGTTTTGGCAATTCAATAAGAAGTCGACCGTTTCTCCGGCATCAAGTCTGAAATTGCCGTTTCCACTTTGCGTATCATCAATAGTCAGGCTGCCTATTTCCATGATGGGAGCGTACAAAGTAACTGAAAAAGAGGAATTCCATATCTCCCGCGTTTCATCCTGAATGTTGAGGTTAAATGGCACAATGTGCATATCGGGGACATAACCGGCCACCGTGAACCGGAAAGCATCCGGCTGCATCACAGAATCCTGGGATAAGATAGTCCCATAATCCTGGTAATTATCAGTAATACTTATATATTCATCATCTGTAGAAAGGGTTGCATTGGAATTCACCGCATCGCCGTTACCCCAGTTCTTGAGTTCGACATTGAGCAGGATATCTTCACCAAATTCGACAATTTCGTTAAAATTTCCATTGATATCATTGATGATAAATTGATTGAGCATCACATAAGGTCCCTCAGGATTAGCAATCAGGACGGTACCGGTAAATGGTTGAAAATTCTGAGCTGTAACAACAACATCGGCATTTCCCGGTGAAGGGGTGCCAGTCAGGTAGACCAGTGCTACGCCATTGGAATCAGCCAGGGCTGCACCCAGGCCAATGCCATCCATGGAAACTGCGACGTAGGCATAAGGGGGGGCATAAACCGTAAAAGTGGGACTTCCTAACGGAATTAGCGGATCGAAGGTAACAGACATGGCAGGAGGTTCAGAGAAGTAAACCATAAGGGAAGGATCACCCATCAGGTTATAGGCTTCCCAGTAATATTCGGCTGAACCGGGTGAGCCTTCCGTGACAGCAAGGTTACCGGCAAAGATCATCTGGTCCATCGAGGTATACCATTCGCCAAAAGGTTCGCCATGCGTATGAAATGCACGGTCGTAATTCCCGAAGGTAGTTTCCTCATAAGAAGGTGGATCACCGGCTATTGCGCCAACACCGACGCCAAAGTAATAATCTTCATCCCAGAAAGTGCTGTTGGACGCACCTATATAACCGACAGCCCCTTTATTAGCGGCACGCACTATCGCCTCCCCGAAACATTCACTCACCTGGTATTCGCTGGTGGAACAGCAATTGCCAACCAGTAAGCCATATTTGCCATCATTTTGCAATGCGGGGATATGGCTAACTGAGAAACTCGGGTCGGCCCAGCCATCCGGGGAACCATGAGCGGTATAATTCGCATAGGTAACGCCGTCGGAAATATTCTGGCGGATAAGTGCGGCATTGCTCCCGGATTCCGGGTATAAATATGTATAAGAAAATATCCCATTAGAAGCATTGAAATAATTTTCCGTGCCGTAATTGATCTGTCCGTTGCCGTGAACAGGTCCGAAAGTACCATCCATACCGGCTATCATCACGACCGTGTCGAGGTAAGTAGTTGTTGGCATCGTATATTGCTCATACATTAGGGTCTTATCGATCTGTGGCTGCAATTGTGCCGTATTCTGGGCGGAAAATCTTCCGTAAAAAATCTCCGGGAAATAGTCACCGGTATATTCGCAATAATAGAGATCAGTCACATGGCCTGCAGCTTGTCCCGCCCACGTAGGCACCTGGGCGATATCACCCACGAAAAGGACGAAGGTTGGCGCCGGGTCCTCAGGGGTGGCATTATCATAGAGATTTTGCAGGTAAGCTTTGATCTGGAATGTGGTGGTCCCGACATTCGGATCATCAGTATAAGCTTCGATAACGGTGAATCCTTTTTTTATCTTCCATTCGATGAGCGGCTGTAATTGGGCTTCAAACATCCGGTCGGCCACGATCACAAATTTAACCGGGTAACGGCTAAAGTTTTCCCTGCCGCTATTTTCCGGTTCCCTGTAATTGAGTAAAGAATTGAAAACCGGTGAAAAGTAATGATTGCTGTAAATTTGCTTGTTAAGCTCGGTTGAAGGCAGGTCAGCATTCCCGAAAGTGATTTCAATCTCAAGGTTTTCATAAACCCTGATCATTCCCGAAACGGGATTGTATTGAACAGGCATGATGTCAAGGCGACCGATATTCACGCCCCGCATGGTCCCCAACGATTCGACCGATGCAATTTCAACAGGTCTGAATGCATTAACCTTATAAGCGCTTTTCTCATATATGAATTCCACAGGTTCTCCGGTTTTGGCAACCGGCGGCTGGTTCGGCAGAAGCAGGTAATCGATCCCCAGATCTTTTAATTTGTATTCTTTCACATCAAAATTAAGAATCCGGACCTGGACCTCTGCATTGACCGGAATCTCGATCAATTCACTTTTTACGGGCAATTCAGGGTATCCGAAGACGCCACTCCTCGCATATGAAGGCACTATGATGCGCGTAAAAATGCCTTTTGACGTTTTAACATCAAGGGTTTTGAATTCCGAGAAGGAGAACGAAACAGTGAATCCCTGGCCGGTGTTTTTCGTAATCCTGATGTCATTTGAGTCGTTGTTGAGTTTAACCGGGTTCGCTGCCAGTATAAATGAAATCATGGCAAATGCAAACAAAAATCCGGTGCTTAGTCTTCCAAAACGAGTAAAAAGTCCCATAATAAAGTGATTGAGTGAGAATTAAGGTTAAGGTCCAGTGATAATTACAATCAACAAAGGTATAGGTTTTTATTTATCTTGTCAGAAAGAAATTCATCCGTTGTGCCAGGTATTTCCTGGAGATCTGCCTGACGGGATACCAGGTAGTGGCTGCGCCGATCATAACCACGGTTATCATCACATAAATAAAATCAAACAGTTGAACTTTTACCGGGTAGGCATCCACGATATAGGTACCTTCGCCGCCACCCAGCCTGAGGAGGCCGGATTCCTGCTGCAGCAGGGCAAGCAATCCGCCCAGGAAAAGCCCCAGCAATCCGCCTGCAAGGGAGATCATCATTCCCTCCGTAAAAAATATCTTCCGGATCTGTGATTTACTTGCTCCCAAACTCCATAGTACAGCTATATCCTTTTTCTTATCAACGATCAGCATCGATAATGAGCCGATCATATTGAAAGCGGCGATGACCAAAATCAGGGTGAGGATAAAGAAGACCGCCCATTTTTCAGATTTCATGACGCGGTAAAGCGTTGCTTGCTGCTGGTAGCGGTCTTTGATGTCAAAACCGCTACCCATAACTGCCCTGATTTCTTTGACAGCTATTGACTGATTTGCATCGGGCTTCAGCCCGACTTCCAAAGAGGTCACCTCATTCTCATATTCAAGCAATTCCCTTGCCAGGCTGATAGGCACAATAACATAAGAAAGATCAAATTCCTGCTGTATGGTGAAAACGCCGGCTACATGGACCGGTTGGCTGTTGAACGTTTGCTCGGGAGTCCCGGTCAGGGCTTTCCGTGTCCTTTTAGGAAGATAAAGCGACATCGGAACAGCAAATTCTTCCGGGTAAATGCCGAGATAATAAGCCACACCCGCGCCGATCACGGCTGCCGGCTTATTACTGCTTCCCAGGGTGTAACTGCCATTCAGCATAAAATCATCCAAAGGGGTCATTTTTGTAAAATCATCCTCCACCCCTTTCATCATCACAATACTTTGCTTATCGCCAAACCGGGCCAGGGCATTTTCTTCCACTGTTTCAATAACGAAGGCAATTCCGGGGATATGCTTGATTTTCCTGCTTTGTTCCTCGGTAAGGGTGAAGGTTTTCCCTTCATTAACCGTGACTTTAAGATCAGGATTAAACGAATTAAACAAGCCCAGGACAAGGCCTTCAAACCCATTGAACACAGAAAGGACGATGATCAGCGCCCCAGTGCCAACCATCACGCCGATGACAGAAATAATCGAAATGATGTTGATGATGTTATGCGACTTTTTCGCGATCAGGTAACGTTTGGCAATGTAGAAAGGGAAGAGCATGGGGCAAAGATAATAAAAGATTGGGCGATCGGGCGTTGAACGGATACAGCTGAAATCCGCGTTCTATTAATTAAAACTTTGAACTTTGAACTATTTATCGTGTTTGTATGTTATTACAGTATTATTAACCATAACAAAAATTATAAATGAAGAATATTGATAAAACCAAGCCCGTGATGATTACCGGAGCAACAGGATATGTTGCCGGTTGGATTGTAAAAAAACTTTTGGAGGAAGGCTTTACGGTGCATGCGACCGTTCGGGATCCGGAAAACAAGGAGTCCGTAAAATTCCTGGATGCCCTTGCCGCGAAAGCTCCCGGTAAAATCGTCTATTTTAAAGCCGACTTACTTAAAGAAGGCTCTTATGATGAGGCAATGAAAGGTTGCGAACTCGTATATCACACCGCTTCACCTTTTACAAGCAAGTTTACTGATCCTCAAAAAGACCTTGTGGACCCTGCTCTGAAAGGGACAAAAAATGTACTGGAATCGGTAAAAAGGACAGAATCGGTAAAGCGTGTTGTACTGACAAGCAGTTGTGCCGCTATTATTGGCGATGCAAAAGACTGCCTGAGCTGCCCGAATGGAATCGGGACCGAAGAGCAGTGGAATATTACTTCAACCTTAAATCATCAGGCTTATTCGTATTCAAAGACTGTTGCAGAAAAAGCCGCGTGGGAAATCAATAAAGCACAAAACCGCTGGGATTTGGTTGTCATCAATCCGTCGTTGGTCATTGGTCCTGGAATAAACCCAAACGCAACCTCTGAAAGTTTTAACCTGATCCGTCAGTTGGGCGACGGGAGGATGAAAGCGGGTGCTCCTCTTTTTTATTTAGGTGTTGTAGATGTCAGAGACTTAGCCGAAGCGCATTTCAAAGCCGGTTTTACACCGGAAGCACAAGGAAGGCATATTATTTCGGCAGAAAATACCAGCATTTTAGCTGTATCTTCTATCTTACAAAAGAAATTTGGCAATATATATCCTTTTCCTAAAAAGACCCTGCCCAAATTCCTTGTTTGGCTGATGGCACCAACTGCCGGATTTACGCGTAAAATGATCAGCAGAAATGTGGACTACCAATGGAAGGTCGACAATTCAAAAGGTGTTAAAGAACTTGGCATGAAATACCGGCCAATTGAGGGTTCAATTGTCGATTTCTTTCAGCAAATGATTGATAACAAGGTATTCAAATAGAATAAGAGACTTTAAGAAATGCGAGCACTTCTCCCATCAGAGCGCGCATATTTTATCCTTTAGATAGTTAATCAATCCTTAAAATTCTGGTAGAATATTTTTGCGTACCAGTTGTCAGACTGATCAGATAAAGGCCCGGCGGGAGGCGGTTTCCTGAGTTATCCCTGCCATCCCAATTGATTATTTGTTGTCCTGAACATTGTTTACCGTTGAAAAGATTTCGGATATTCCGGCCATAAATGTCGTTGACATTGATCTGAATATAATCACCGGCTGAAATGGTATAAGTAATATTAACTTTATCAATGAATGGATTAGGATAAGTCATGATAAAATTTTCTTTTTCAGCATTTTCATCAATTCCACCCACACACATTACCGTCTTTGAACTGAGAATCTGCCAGTGTTCATTCCGTAACTCTTCCCAGATTAAATAGACATAAAAACAATCCACATTCCATGAAGAAATTTCGCCAAGATAAAATTCAGGATTCCGGTTTTCAGTATTTGATTGGGAAAAATTAAAAAATTCAGGGTCCCCCCAGTTATAGCCTTGGTTCATGAAGATTTCATTATTTAAGTTCTCCTGGTATGGAAATGCCATGTAATATTCATTAAACTGCAGCGCCTCAGGCTCAACCCCGATCACAAGGGTGCAAATCGCCGGGTCAAGCGGGGTATCCTGCTCCGGTCCTATTGCATAGCCATAATATGGGGGCCAGGAGGAAGCAATATAATTCCTGTAAACGGCATTTGAATCAGCAGACCAGGCAATGTACGATGGATAAACATTATCTTCAGCCAGGTTAAAGCAATTTCCTCCATTAAAAAAAAGAACAGGCTCACCCCAATTTCCCGATGGGTATTCAGTGGGTATGTAATATATAAAGGAGCCGGTTTCATCTTCACGAATGTAATAGATCATTTCATCATTGACAATGACAGGACTGGAACAATTACCGCTATCTAAAACCTCGGGTTCGGAAAAGGAAAATACTTCACCGTTTTTCTCCAGGTTGCAGGTCACAAGGTCGCCATTGCTCGTCCAGGTTAAAATACTTACAATAAACCTGTCGTTGAATGATCTATCCCAATAGCTGTCATTTCCAGCTTCGAACTCATTTTCGTCAAATTCACTTGTTACAAAAGGAAATGGCCCGGTAAACTGCCCGTCTACACCGTATTTCATATAGTAGATATCCTGGTTTCCATTCTGGTCACTTTGATAAAAGACATAAAATAGGAAATCAAAGCTGTCATATATTTTCAAAATTTTTGGATGCGTAAAATGAACGCCGGGATCATAAACAACGATTTGCGGCTCGTCGGTGCTGATCAAATTCCTGAAATATATGGCTGTTGAGATCGGATCCGTGGATTTTTCCCACACCATCGTCACCATCTCTCCCTGACTATCGGAATACAAATGGAGCAAGTAAGGATTAATATTGTCAGAAACCGAATCCGTCAGCGGAGTTTTAGCTTCCCATTCCCAGAAGGGCTGGCTGTTTGATTCGGGAATGTTTAGAAAGAAGATGAAGAATATTCCTAATTGAAAAATGAAAAAAGGTTGTCTTGTTTTCATGGCAAGGAATTAGTCACTAAATTTATGAATTATTCATGATTAACTTTGAATTTAAATTATATACGCACTATTAAAATCCATTTGTTGCCACAAAAACACTAAAACACAAAATCACACTAAAGCAATTAAGCAAGTAATCAAATTTTTGTGTTATTTGGTGAATTCGTGTTTTGGTGGCATGTATAATATAATTTTAAGAAGTAGATTCAAATCTTAATTTTTAAAAAGAAATGAGAATAAGACAGTGGAATGAATGCCTGCACGGGGTCGGCAGGGCCGGCCGGGCTACGGTTTACCTGAAAGCCGCCGCCATGGCAGCCCTGGCCGGCGTTAACCTGAACTGTGGCTATATTTACAAGCATATCCCGGATGCCATAGCAAAAGGGCTTATCATGGAAGCTACGGTCGACAGCATCCTGCGACCCTTGCTGAGAACCCGTTTTAGGCTTGGGCTCTTCGATCCGCCGGAAATGGTCCCCTGGTCAACCTTATGCCCTGAAGTTGTCAACAGTCTTGAACACCGGGCGCTTGCTTACGAAGCGGCCGTCAAATCCATCGTCCTTCTTCAAAATAAAAACCAGGTCCTGCCGCTAGACCGGGACTCCATCCGGAATATTTTCGTTACCGGCCCTACCTCGGCTGATGTCATGGCATTGGTCGGCAATTATAACGGCTGGTCAGGCGATATGGTCACTTTTCTCGAAGGTATCATTAGTGCTGTCGATGTTGGCACCGTGGTGGATTACTCCCAGGGTTGTTTTATGAATACCCCGGGAGATTACACCGGCTTCTGGGAGGCGAAAATGGCGGATGTGATCGTCATGTGCCTGGGAAATTCCAAAATGATGGAAGGTGAAGAAGGAGAAGCTATGTTGAATCCTGAGGGTGGTGACCGGTCTGATATTCGTCTGCCGGAAAGCCAGCGGGAGTTCACCGAAGGTGAGAAGATCCATGCAGAACTGACGATCATCAATACCGGCGACCGGGCGGGTGAAGAAGTGGTGCTGGTTTATGCATCCAAAGCCGGGAAATCACTTGGCAAGCCTGGTTTTTACATGCGTGGCCCGGAGAAAACCCTGGTGGGATTTAGCCGGGTCTTCCTTGAAGCCGGTGAAAGTAAAACCATTCCAATCGAAGCCGATCTTTTGGATATGCACCAGTGGGATGCGGCAAATCAAAAGTATTTTGTGGAGAAAGGGAATTATGTTCTTCAAGTGGATCCGTGTGGCAGTGGCGGGTTTTCGATGCAGGTGGAGATAGAATAATCTCAGAAAAATTAAAAAGAAATTTACTAAGTTTATACCTTGAAAAACTACAATTATAAATAACTGTTAATTAATGTTTTAATAAAATATAACTCAGGATTAATCTGGAAAAAAGTATTAACAATTAAAACCTACGGTCATGACAAAAGGAAAAGATGTTAAAAAAGCAGTGAAAAAAGCGCCGACCAAGACGCTGAAAGAAAAGAGGCTGGAAAAGAAAGAAAAGAAGGAAAAAAAGTAATTAATTTTCTTTCCGGTCACTCTTCTAGACAAATCCCGGAGCTTTATCAGCTTGTCATTTTACCGCTGAGTCGCTAAGACGCAAACATACCGTATGTATATTTCTTTGCGTCTTTGCGACTTTGAAGTAAACGGCAGATCATACATGTGCTCGCCGGTATCGTGTCGGACGAAAACTACTGACCATTCACGTTTCTCGACTCACGATTTAAAGTTATTGTATCTTTGCCTTCCCAATCGACGCCTCTTTAGCTCAGCTGGTAGAGCAGCTCACTCGTAATGAGCAGGTCGAGGGTTCGAGTCCCTTGAGAGGCTCCAGTTATGAAAAACATCCTTTTCCATTCGGGAAAACATAAACCACTCTCTAGTTTTGCCCTTCTGATCCTTCGGGCTTCATTCGGGTCAATGATGATTACGCACGGGTGGCCTAAACTGGTGAATTTTGCTGAAAAAGCTGCTTCATTCCCGGACCCCTTAAGTATTGGCAGCAGATACTCTTTAAGCCTGACGGTTTTTGCGGAGTTTTTTTGCGCGATTCTGGTGGTGCTTGGACTGGGAACCCGTTTCGCTGCATTCCCCCTTATGTTTACTATGGCCATCGCATCTTTCATAATTCATGTGGGAGATCCTTTTGGAGATAAAGAGTTGTCGCTGATGTACCTGGTCGCTTTCACTACTGTTCTTATCCTCGGAGCAGGAAATTATTCACTGGATAAAGCCATCTCAGGGAAATAAGAAAATTGTCATTAGGTAGTCATAAAGTAGTCATTTAAATTTACACTTGCTCTTACTTAAAAAGTCTTTCTTACCTATTACTTTTCAATAAACCTTAACACCAAAAATCTCTAATTATGGAAGCAAAAGCAACAAAAAAGTACTTAGCTGAATTCTTCGGCACTTTTGTGCTTGTATTCATTGGCTGCGGAAGTGCCGTCATTGCCGGGGACAAGATCGGTTTCCTGGGAATAGCCCTGGCATTTGGTCTTGCTATGCTCTCTATGGTTTACGCAATCGGTCCTGTTTCAGGGTGCCATATCAATCCGGCCATAACTATTTCCATGCTCTTTGCCGGCAAGATCAGCGCCAAGGATAGCATGGGATACATCCTGGCCCAGATCCTTGGAGCAATCCTGGGCGCCAGCATCCTTTTCCTTATCGCCGGCGGCCTGGAAGGATATGATATCGCTCAAAACGGCCTGGGCCAGAACGGTTATGCCGATCATTCCCCAAATGGTTATAATATGATGTCGGCGCTCATTGCTGAAATCGTGCTGACTTTCATCTTCCTGCTGGTGATCTTCGGATCTACCAGTGATGCAGCCCCAAAAGGATTTGCAGGTCTATCCATCGGCATCTCCCTGGCTTTCATCCACATGGTTGGCATTCCTATCACCGGCACATCGGTAAATCCGGCCAGGAGCATTGGACCGGCAGTATTGGCAGGTGGAGCAGCTTTATCACAGCTTTGGCTTTTCATCATTGCTCCGATCATCGGTGGTATCCTCGCTGCCATCGTCTGGAAATACCTTATTGCTCCGAAGAAAATAATGATTGCATAGGGCATAGAGCTTAGATATATAACCCTTCAGGGCAATTGGTGATGGCAGCAACAGGATTCTGCGGAAATGCAATCGATATCTCCACACTGACCAATGGCGTTTATTTTGTTAAGATCACATTGGAAAACCAGACAATAGTTAACAGGAAAATAACGGTAATGAGATAGCAGAAAACGGTTTGTTTACTGGAAGCCCTCTTTTAGCCGGTACTTCAGGTTTGAGAAGGCCAAATTATGATCAGGCTGGGCAGGTAAATCGGTGATCAGGAGTGATAAAGCAATTACTCCAAAAATCTTTAAATCGATCAGAATTTCAAACTAATTATTGCTTCAACAGTTGATCCCGGATGGAAGATAAGTGTATTTTTACAGCCTAATTATTACCAAGATGCATCTCGTTGAAGTAACTGACAGAAAAAACGCCCGACAATTTCTTGATGTGGCCAGGGTTTTATACAAAGATGATCCGGTGTGGGTTTGTCCGCTTGACCAGGATATTAATAAGATATTTGATCCCGGCAAGAACGCGTTCTTTAAGGAAGGGAATGCCATCCGGTGGATATTGAAAGATGACCGTGAAAAACTTATAGGAAGGATAGCAGCATTTTACAATAAAAAGAAAGCCTATCTATACAAGCAGCCAACAGGCGGTGCCGGCTTTTTCGAATGTATCAACGACCAAAAGGAAGCCAATTTATTGTTTGATGCTGCGAGGGATTGGCTGAATGAACAGGGAATGGAAGCGATGGATGCGCCGGTCAATTTTGGTGAGAATGACAACTTCTGGGGCTTGCTTGTTGAAGGTTTTACCCAGCCTGCCATTGGTATGCCTTATAATCATGGATATTACCAGCAACTTTTTGAAACCTATGGGTTTAAACCTTATTTCACCCAGATCACCAAGCACCTTGACCTGACTGTCCCTTTTCCGGAAAGATTCTGGAAGATCGCCGAATGGGTGAATAAAAGAGGTGGATATACTTTCAGGCATTTTACTTATAAAGAGGCAGATAAATTCATCCATGATATAAAAGAAGTCTACGACCAGGCCTGGGTAATGCATGAGCATTTCATCCCGCTTGACCTGGAAGTGGTAAAACGGGAATTGGAAAGTGCCAGGCCCATTCTTCAGGAAGATTTTATCTGGTTTGTTTATCATGAAGACAAACCGGTGGCATTTTATATCATGTTCCCCGACATCAACATGATCCTGCGGCATTTTAACGGGAAACTACACCTGTGGAATAAGCTGCGATTTCTCTATTACAAAAAAACCAATGAGATCACACGGATCCGCCAGACGATGATGGGAGTAATTCCCAAATTCCAGGGGCAAGGCCTTGAATCTGCCATATTCTGGCACCTCAGGGAACCGATATTGATAAAGCGGCCGCATATCAAAGAAATGGAATTGTCGTGGGTAGGTGATTTCAACCCGAAAATGATGGCGATCCAGGAAGCCGTCAATGCCAAACCGGGTAAGATTCACATCACATACCGCCGGTTATTCAAGGATGATTCCGATATGCAGCGTGCCTCTCAGATCCCGCTGAAACGCTGAAATCATGAAAAAAATCTACCTGATCCTTCTTCCAATTTTACTTATAACAGGTATTTTAACAAGTGTTGCCGGATGTAATAAAAATGAACCAACAGGGCCCGACAAACCTATTGACAGTGTCGGACACATCCGATGGGGCACCAAATTGTCGCCATTGGAAAAAGTCACCATCTCCTGGAGAAGTGCAGGCAGTGAAGACAAATTCAGGTGGGGATACACCTCTTCCTGCGAAAAGGGCGAGTTTGATGCAAAATTAAGGGGCGATCTTCTCCGCGGTTTAAATATCCAGGAACATACCTTTGACCTGCTGGAGCCTTCCTCGATGATATATTATTCTATCTACGATTCGAAAAATAAAACCTGGACAGACCAGGCGACTTTTCAAACAGCACCTGACCCCACATTAAATCATTTCAAATTCACTGCCGGAGGTGACAGCAGGACTAACCAGGAAGCCTGGCATTTGGTATCAGAAGCCATAGAACGCCTGGATTTTTCTATATTTCTGGGGGATCTTGTTAATAATGGCATGATGGGGCGTGATTGGGAAGATTGGTATGCTTACGGAGAGAAATTCATTTCAAAGAACCTGGTATTTTATGTCAGGGGAAATCATGACATAGGAAATATCTTCAATAACAACCTGGTAAATCCGGGTAACGGAAAATATTATGCGTTCGAATTTGCTGATGCAATATTTATCGGCCTTGATGATCATGATAAAGCAACATATACTGACCAAACTGAATTTATCGATTCTGTATTCAGCAATAATACCGACAAAATCTGGCGATTCGTATTTTTTCACCGGCCATTTTACACTTCCGGCCGTCATGCCGGTGAAATGGATGATTTATTTGATTCATGGTGGAAATTGTTTGACGATTATGGAGTTGATATGATCTTCAATGGCCATGAACATTGCTACTCAAGGACAAAACCCATCAACAGAAATGTACCTGATATATCGGCAGTAGATGAATACGGAAGCGGTCCTGGTCAGGGAAGATGCCAGATCATAGCCGGTTCTTACGGAGCTCCCCGTTATCCGGTGCATGAAGGGTGGTTTGTTGAAAAGTCATTTGACAGATATCTTTACACAACCATCGAAATAAACGGCAATGAACTCATTTTCAAAGCCATTGATGCAGAAACAGGTGAAAAATTTGATGAGTTGATTCTTAATAAATAGCAACTGCAAACTTTCAGTCCCACAATGATCATTTAGGATAAAATCGAAATCAAACTTTCTATGATTGACAGGTTATTTTTATATCTTTGCAATCCCGAATTCCACACCCACACTTCACTTGCACACCCACACCCACACCCTTTTCCGGGATGTAGCGCAGCCCGGTTTAATCTAATCTAATCAATTATATTTCAATTTAATAGAAGAGTATTCTTAAAACAATAATTACTAAAATTAAAACATTTTGTAATCTTTATTAAATTTCATTTTACCCTCCTAAAATTTATATCCTCCTCCCGCTGGTTTATATTCACTCACATTTTAACAAACTTCTTTCTGGCGACAAACCTACCATGAGGGTCCTCTATTTTAACAAAATAAACTCCACTTGGAAATGAATGGCAATCAATTGCGTTCTTTGAATCTGGTTGTCTTGTTTGTTCAATTACGACCTGTCCCCTCACATCATAAATAGTGATATTCAGTTTAATGTCTATTGGTAAATGAATATCTATAAACAACTTTTCTTTGCAGGGATTCGGGGAAAGCTCAATTTTATCATCAACAGAAATTGAATTTATTGCGGTTGGATTGACTACTGTAATGTATCCCAGAAGTTTATCGGTATGGAAGGACCAATTTGTAACCGTTATTGCACAAAAGAATGAACCAAGCTGAGTAGGATATCCTTCAAGTATACCATTGACTTGGTCCAAATAAAAATCTTGGGGTATTTCCCAACCATACCAGCTTACATTATCAATTTCAGTTGTGTCTGTAATTTGAAACCGGAATTCATATGGATAATACAGGTAAGCCGTATCATAATATTCCTGGACTATATACGGATAAAATGCATCCTTTTGGCATGTCTGGTGAATTGGATTTGTATATATCAATGTATCGTTGTACTTATAGCACAGGAATTCCCTGAAACCGCCATCCAGCGTGACTCCCGGGTATAATATCCCGTTCATGCTCCCGATATCTTCTATCCATACATCCTCACCATATCTTGCAGCATAATTAACTGAAAACCTAAATCTCTTTTTAAACTGTTCATGAATTATCAAAGAATCGATAGCATTACAGACAAGAACTCGTTCATAATTATAGTAACAATTAACAATATTAACTGTATCACCCACTGAAACGCTATAATCATAAATCAAGCCTTCATTCCCTTCCGGGTCGCGAAAGTAAACTTCCTGGTTTATTGTATCTTCATACATCAAGCCGATAAATTCATTATCGGAATAAAGGGAGACTGTAGATTGGAAAACCTTTAAATACCTGCTGCCATTCACTATAGTATCTCCATTGAAGTGGATATAATAATTGTGCAGGCAACATACGACCTCCCACGCTCCGAGTCCGCCAGATACAAAGCTCCAGCTTTTAGAGGTATCTGCGATTGAATAATTGCTTTGGCCAAGGCCGGGCAGGCCTAGTTGCCGCACCACGACTGAACCTGGCGCTATCCGACTGCGTCGGATTCCCCTCACAAGTTCGGGGACCGCACCAGCTTAGGTCGCTTATGCGGCAACAGTGTTTAAATACCTAGCAAAGCTGGCTAGGAATTGTTTGAAAACAGTTGTGGTGGAGCGACCTGGGGACGCGGACTGAGCCACGATGTAAGTCGGGGCGAGGGAGCGTTCCAGTCGCGGAACCACAACGAAAAAGAGAAATATAAAGCCTGCAGGTATTGGTATATCTAATAAATAGAAGCCTATAGCCCACTATTTATTTGAACAATTGAATTTTGATTCAATAAAAAAATTTATCTTTGCACTCCCAAAACAAAACGGGATGTAGCGCAGCCCGGTTAGCGCGCCACGTTCGGGACGTGGAGGTCGTGAGTTCGAATCTCACCATCCCGACTTTTTTAAGTCAACAGTCAGCAGTTGGCAGTCAACAGTTGACTGCTTCTTTTATTTCTGCCGGAAGGATTTTCAACCCTTGGCTGAAGACCTGAAGTGAAGCCTGAATTAATATTATATCCTCTATTTTGAAGTTCTTTTAATGCAAATGCGTTTATATCAATCTTACCTTTTGCCACCTTCACTAAAATATCTGTACCAAAAATACATGGGCATGTTTCTTTTTTGTCTTCCTGTTGCGATTTTACTGAATCGCTAACTTCTTAGACTCAATACCTGACTTTGTCTGTATTTTAACAATGTAAATGCCTTTTGCCAAGGTACTCACATCCAACTCCGCCTGATCTTGAAGCTTGCAAATGCCCTTCATAACTTGTTGACCATTAACATTAAAAATGCGAATGATGGCTTCTCCCTGAAGCTTCTTGCTGCTGGCAAAAGTGATCCTGCTATTTGCCGGGTTGGGATACATCCTGAACCATGATCCCGGTAAACTGGATTCCTCATTAGAAACGAGTAATCCATTAATGGTCTTCAGGATCGTTCCAGATCCCCCCACGGCGTACCCGGTGTTGGCATCAGTAAAGTAAACTGATTCCAGCCAATCTTCTGTCGGGGCCGGAAAAGCGATCCAGTTGGCGCCTCCGTTGATGGTCAACAGTATAGTTCCACCTGCACCCACTACGTACCCTCTATAGGAATCAGGAAAGTGTACCGACATTAAATCCCGTGTTGTTCCACTCGACAAAGTTGTCCAGGATATGCCTCCATTACTGGTTTTTAAGATAGTTCCCTGAGTCCCCACCGCATACCCTGTATTGGCATCGGGAAAGGATATCGCCATTAAGATACTTGGTGCATCATATAATACCGTATCCCATGTCGTTCCAGCATCCGTGGTTTTCAGGACAAGCCCTTCAGTAAAAAATCCTCCTGAAGCATACCCTGTTAACGCATCTGTAAAGCAAATCGAATATAAATGACCTGTTGTTCCGCTTTCCAAGGCAGTCCAGGATGCGCCCCCATCGGTGGTTTTCATGAGGGTTCCCTCATGACCGGATACATACCCTGTATTTTCATCAGTGAAGAAAACTGATTCAAAATAGTCCGTAGTCCCACTCATTAAAGTAAGCCAATTGATACCTCCGTCAGTGGTTTTCAGGATCGTTCCGAACCCACCCGCTATATACCCTGTATTGGCATCGATAAAATATACAGATTGAATCCTGTTGGTAGTTCCATCCGACAGAACGGCCCAATCAGTGCCTCCATTCGAGGTTTTCAGTATAGATCCATAAAATCCTACTGCATAGCCTGTGTTGGCATCGGGAAAGTGAACCGAAGTCAGGTCATCATTTGTTCCGCTTAAATGATCATTCCAGGTTATACCTCCATTGCCGGTTTTCAGGATTGATCCCCTAAAACCCACCGCATAACCGGTATTTTCATCGGTAAAGGTGATGGAGGATAACGAATTTGAGGTGATAGTCAAACCTGACCAGGTGGTTCCTCCATTAACGGTTTTTAAGATGATCCCACCATCACCCACCACATATCCAGTGTTGGCATCGGTGAAGCAGATTGATTTCAGATCGTTGTAGGAGCCGCACCATATTGTAGTCCAATTTTCACCACTATCGGTGGTTTTCAACACCATTCCCTGTTCACCTGCAATATAGCCAGTATGTTCATCCGTAAAGAATACAGATTCAAACTCAAAATCTGTCCAGATAACCGGTAAAGTAGTCCAGGCAGCGCCTCCATCTTCGGTCTTGATAATGGTTCCCCAATCTCCAACTGCATATCCTGTATTGGCATCGGTGAAGTAAACTGATTTCAGATCATGAAAGATCCCACCCGACAAAGCGGTCCATAATGTGTCGTCGGTGGTGATCTTAAGGATGATTCCGGAATCACCCACTACATACCCTGTATTGGCATCGGGAAAGTAAACCGAGCGCAGATTTTTCGTTGTTCCACTGCTTAATGCAATCCAGCTGGCTGCTCCATCGGTGGTTTTCAGGGCAGTTCCACCTTCGCCCACGGCTATACATGTATTGGCGTCAATCGTGAATACTGATAACAGATCATTGGCTGTCGTACCGGTTAACAATGACCAGGTTGAGCCTCCATCCCCGGTTTTCAGGATAGTTCCAAGATGTCCGGCGGCATAACCTGTATAGGTGTCATAAAAATCAACGGATGATAGCGAGTTGCCCTGCGGTAATGGGTTTTGCCATGTCCACTGAGCAAAGGCAAATGCTGTAATAAGTGTGAAAATAATCGAAAAGCTGATTTTTTTCATTTTATATAGGTTTATTATTGTCAGGCAAGAATGGTGCCAAATCTTTTTTCAATGGTTTATGTGTATGTCATCCAAGAATAATTTTGATCCTTGGAAGTTTATCATCACCATTTTCGTGCATATTCTTAAAAGCAGATGTCACAGTTTTTTCGGGGATGAGCAACAGGTTTTATGATATGATAATCGTCATCGAGGGGCTTTTTCATTCATACCCTTTCAGTTTTTTCCTGATGAAACCCAACGGGATCACCCCAGTTTGACGCCCTTCAAATTCATATACACGGCAAGAATAGCTGAACCCTGAAGGCTTTACCCCCCAAACATTTGCAAACTATGCCCAAATTGAAATCAAGCAAATTGCCAAATGATCTCAATCCTTTATGAGACGAATAGAGAACCCGCCCCACATATAATAGGTTGAGCTTACGCAATCGTCACTGTAATTATACAATAAATGGTTCGCCGCAAAGTCAGTTTCTATCAGAGTATTGCTCCAGTAACTGCTGGCAAAATGAAGGTCGGTAAAAATTTCATCGCTGTGGGCACGATATCCGGCAGGTAAAGCAGTAAAACCGCTTTCATTGGTTGCACCTTCGTTTTGGATTATCCAATGTGAAGTACCGGTTTCTTTCATTTTACCTCCAGCAACACTTCCGCCACCCAGAAATGTGGTCAATACTGTAAACTCTTCATCAGTAGGCACATGCCAACCTTCAGGTGCTATATTTCGGATATCCGAAGCTGCATATGCATTATACAATCTGCCATAAGTGGCAATGGAGTCTGGATTATTCCTGTGTTGATAATTACAATAGGCACCGGATGTTAATCTTGGCCATGCATAATTATCCGTAATATTTGGAATTGAATCACCATTACGATACTTCGTAGTACGTAAATTTTCCGCCATCCATGTTTGTGTTCCAATAGTTATCGTTTTATAAATATTACCTTCCTGATCGGTCATGGTTCCATAAACCAGATTTGTGTTAAAAACTGCTGTAGTTTTATCGTTGAATGGATTACTACTTATACTCTTATCCTGGTCTTTCTTACAACCGCTTATTACCATTAATATCAGGCCTATTATTGCTATTGGATAAATCCGGATACTGGGTTTTGTTTTCAATATTGTACTTGTATGATTTTAAGGCATTATTTTATCGTGGTCAGGAGGCCGTTATTTCAAAAAGCATAACCGGAGGCTTTTCTTATCCTCTATCTTTACTGAACATGGTAATCAGATAAACTAATCTTTCAAACAACGAATTGATAACCCGGTATTTTCAATTCTCCCTTCGTTTGAGCTGGCCATAAATGGGTCATTGTAAAGCATGGCCCAAAATGCAGCATAATATGGTTTAATCTCGGTAGAACTCCACCAGATACCTCTAACTTCAATGTCCTTAAATTTATTATCTGGTATTATTTCAAAGAGTCCACCCGGAAGGGCTGTAAAACCGCTTACATTAGTAGCTCCCGTATTAGGATTTAACCAATGATCTGTGCCAGCTTCTTTTAGACTGCCACCCGCATTGATACCCCCAAATAATTCTCTCAGGATTCTCCATTCGGCATCAGTGGGCACATGCCAGCCGGCAGGGCAAAGCTGGCGTGAATCTATAATAGTGTAAAAGTTGTAGAGTCTGCCATATGTAATGTTATTGCTTGGTTTATCATCGTAATCACGATAAGCCCCGGTTAAGATATTGTTCCATTGGAAATTATTGGTGACATTGGGAATTGAGTCCCCATTCCGGTAGTGAGTAACTTTCAGGTTCTCAACCATCCACACCTGCGTACCGATGGTTACTGTATGATAAACATTGCCGTCAATGTCTTTTACCAGATTATTGTTGCCATCGTCTTTCTTACAACTGTTTATAAGCATTAATAACACGCCTATTACTAAAAATGAGTAATTCCAAAATCTGTTTCTCTTTTTCATTTCAATTAAATTAAAAGTTATTACTCATTTAATATCACTACTGACCGACTAAATTAATATAAAAGAGGGTACTCCCAAATGGTTTCCCCTCAATGTTGTAGTTTTGTTTTGCACCAAAAAACTTCAACATGGGTAAAGATACAGAAATAAAATTAGTCGG
>Ga0265292_1000255_pt1 | contig 91444 bp, 72 predicted proteins | sample Munlanlewell296A_FD_189080 | JGI IMG/M metagenome (GOLD analysis project Ga0265292, IMG submission 189080) | Leachate microbial communities from a municipal landfill in Southern Ontario, Canada - Leachate well 296A | ecosystem: Engineered > Solid waste > Landfill > Unclassified | place: Canada...
TAAAGATAAAAAGAAAAATCATACAAACTAAATTAAGTTATTGACAATCAATTGTTTATAACTATTAAAGACAAACATGTTTAAAATATTGTAAATTCGTCTCCCCGACTTTTCGGAGGGGACTCAAGGTTTAAGGGTTAAGGTTTAAGTTCGGGATTTTTTTAGGATAGTCTCCAACTTAAACCTCAAAACTTAAAATTCAACACTACAATAAAGAAGGGGACCGCAGTCCCCTCCCCGTAAGATTAAATATTTCATTAATCCGGTTGTCCGACCAGGACTCGAACCTGGAGTCTTCTGAACCAAAATCAGACGTGTTGCCAGTTACACTATCGGACAAACTGTCCCCAAATTGGGCGTGCAAAGATAGAAAATATTTTTTGAATTTTATAAAATTGGCTAAGAGAATTATTAAAGGAGTAATATTCTGTTGATGGGTTTCACTTTTCTTTCTAAATTCGCACCTCCAATTCAGAGAACATGATCACACATCAAGATTTTAAACGCTGGAATACCATCCTGGGATGGGCCTCCTTCCTTATCGCATTTATCGTATACCTGTTAACACTGGAACCGACGGCCAGCTGGTGGGATTGCGGCGAATACATTGCCACGGCTTACAAGCTGCAGGTAGGCCATCCTCCTGGTGCACCTACTTTCCAGATATTTGGAAAATTCTTCTCACTATTTGCTTTCGGGAATACTTCCAATGTAGCGATGATGATTAATTCCATGTCGGCATTTTCCAGTGCATTGACCATTTTGTTCCTGTTCTGGACTATTACGCTGCTGGGACGTAAGCTGATCAAAGCCGAAGAAGGTTTTTCGCTCAACCAGGTAATCACCCTCTTTGGGAGTGCCTTTGTCGGTGCAATGGCGTTCACTTTTTCCGATTCATTCTGGTTCTCGGCTTCCGAAGGTGAAGTTTATGCTATGTCTTCTGCATTCACTGCGATAACATTCTGGGCCATCCTCAAATGGGAAGTAGTGGCCGATGATAAGCATTCATTGCGCTGGCTTATTCTTATCGCTTTCTTAATCGGGCTGACTATCGGGATCCACTTGCTAAACCTGCTGGCTATCCCCGCTATCACTTTTGTCTACTATTTCAGGAAATACAAACCCACCAATAAAGGGATGATGATGGCCGGACTGGTTTCCATTGTCATCCTTGCCGTAATGATGTATTTCTTTATTCCGGGTATCGTTAAGCTGGCCGGATCTTTTGAACTGTTTTTCGTCAATTCAATCGGGATGCCTTTCAATTCAGGCACCATTATCTATTTTGCCCTGCTTATAGGCATTATTGTGTGGGGCCACTTATATTCGGTGAGGAAAAACAAAAGCATCCTGAATACCATCATCCTTGCTTTTGTGTTTCTGCTTATAGGCTATTCTTCATTTTTTATCCTGATTATCCGTTCCAATGCCGGTACGCCTATCAATGAAAACAACCCTCAGGATGCCATCGGCCTTTTAAGCTATCTCAATCGCGAACAATATGGCACCTACCCGCTGTATTATGGCCCGTATTATAATGCACCGGTTGTGGATTATCAGGATGGAACACCGGTATATGTGAAAGATAAAGCTAAAGGAAAATATGTCATAACTGATGACCGGAAAGAATCGCTCCCGGTTTATGACACCCGTTTTGAAACTATCTTTCCCCGTATGTGGAGCAACCAGAAAAGCGGGCATATCAAATATTACAAAGAATACGGCAAGGTTAAGGGAACGCCGGTGACTGTCAAAAAATCAGATGGATCTACGGAAACATTATATAAGCCTACTTTCATTGAAAACATGTGGTTCTTCTTCTCCTACCAGGTGGGCCACATGTACTTCCGTTATTTTATGTGGAACTTCTCGGGGCGGCAGAATGATATAGAAAGCCAGGGCGAACCTGAAGACGGCAACTGGATCACCGGGTTTAACTTCCTGGATAACGCAAGGCTTGGAAACCAGTCAGACCTGCCCATCAGCCGTGAAAATACCTCTCACAACAAGTTCTATATGCTTCCGCTCATACTTGGCCTAGGGGGCCTTTTCTATCATCTCCGCAAGAACCGTAATGATACCTGGGTGATTTTCCTTCTCTTCCTTATGACGGGAATCGCCATTGTCATTTTCCTTAACCAATATCCTCTTCAACCCCGTGAGCGTGACTACGCCTATTCCGGGTCCTTCTATGCTTTTGCAATCTGGATCGGCCTGGGGGTCATGGGATTGATCGAATTACTCCAGAAAAAGCTGAAAAAACAGGAGTTGGTCATTGCCGGTTCAGTTGTCGCGGCGACCCTGATCCTGGTGCCGGGGATCATGGCGCAACAGGGATGGGAGGACCATGACCGGTCAGGAAAGTATGCGGCACATGACTTTGCTGTCAATTACCTGAAAGGGTGCGACCGGAATTCCGTGCTGATTACTTTCGGGGATAACGATACTTTTCCATTATGGTATGTCCAGGAGGTGGAAGGTTACCGGACTGATGTCCGCGTGGTCAACCACATGCTGGCTTCCGGTCATTGGTACGTACAGCAGATGTTTTCAAAACTATACGATTCTGATCCGTTGCCGTTCATGCTGAAAAAGGAACAATATGATAACGGGATCAATAATTATATCCCGATTTATGAGCATCCAAGCCTCGAAGATAAATACACTGAACTATCCGAGTTGATTGGTTTTGTCGCTTTGGATGATGACCGGTCCAAAATCTCGGTATCAGGAGGGAAAAAGATAAATTACTTTCCTTCACGAAAGGTGAGATTGACCGTCGATGCCAGGAAATGCATCGAAAACGGCATTGTGCCAAGAGAGATGGCTGATAAGATCGTACCTTATATTGAATGGGAGATCAAGCAGAACGCATTATTTAAAAACGACCTCGCGGTATTGGACTTTATTGCTTCAATTAATTGGGAAAGATCGATTTATACCGCTAATCCTTCCAGTCTTACTAATATCCTGGGCATCGACCAGTACATGCACCAGGAAGGAATGGTATATAAATTTATGCCTGTCAAAGCCGATAATTATTACCAGGGTATTGGAGGCGTCAATCCCGACAAAACCTACGAAATTTTCACCAATTGCAGATGGGGGAACCTGAATGACCCGAATGTGACCGTTGACCGGGAGAGTAGCCGCAACAGCCGGCTTCCCAGGCAAAATTACCTCAGGGCGGCAGAGACCTTTGTAATGCGCGGTGAGAAAGAAAAAGCGGTAAAACTTCTGGATACATGCCAGTATTTTTTTCCTGATAGCAAGATCCCCTATGATCTGATGATGATCCCTTTTGCAGATGTTTATTATAATGCAGGTGAAATTGAAAAAGGCAATGCTATCGTTTCCAGGCTGATTGAAATTTTCAGTGACGATCTGAGGTATTACAAGACTCTGAAAGCCAGTTTCGTGAAAAAATATTACATGGATGCCATCGATAGAAACATGCGTGTCATGAGGAACCTCAGCCAGATGGCCAAAGCAAATGGCCAGGATGACCTTGCAACCAGGGCCGAAGATGCGGTCACTGCTTTCAGGGGTGAATAACTTTCTCTCTTGAACGCTGGTCCTTCTTCCTGAAAATAAGGTATAAACCCGCAGAGCCCGCCAGGACAAAGGGGATACTCAGCCACTGGCCCAGGTTAAGTGCCATACCCTCTTCAAATCCGACCTGGGGCTCTTTCAGGAATTCAATGAAAAACCTGGCCGTGAATACCAATATCAAAAAGAGGCTTATCAATGAACCTTCCCTGGGTTTTCCATTCTTCCTGTAATATAACTGCATCAGTATTACGAAGATCAATAGGTATGCGAGGCCCTCATATATCTGGCTCGGATGACGAGGCTGAAGCCTCTGCGAAGGGTTGCTGGCGTTTGCATAAATAAACCCCCAGGGAAGAGAAGTTGGCCTGCCGAATATTTCCGAATTCATCAGGTTGCCCATCCGGATGAAAAATCCTGCCAGTGCCGTAACTATAACAATCCTGTCCATCGCCCACCAATACGATACCTTATTTTTACGGGCAAAGATAAAGACCGCAAGTAAGATCCCGATTGCCGCACCATGACTGGCAAGCCCGCCTTCCCAGACTTTCAGGATCTCAACCGGCCTGCTGAGGTAATAGGCAGGTTCATAAAACAAACAATGCCCGAGCCTCGCGCCAATCACTGTTGCAATGACCATATATGTAGTCAGCTGGTCCAGCAGCTTTACCGGTATTTTTTCTTTTTTAAAAAATTTCAGCATGATAAAATAGCCGATAGCAAAGCCGAGGGCGAATAAAACCCCGTACCAGCGGATAGCAAAATTCCCTGCCCGGAAGATTTCAGGATCGGCAGTCCAGGTGATGGTTGTCAGGATCATATTTTATCTTTTCTGGATAATGTTAATGTCAGGCCAAAAATAGGAATTCCGGATGTTACCGGTAAAAATAATAAAGATTCGTCATGATTAAGTTTGAATTTTAAGATGAAACCCGTTGATCCTGGTTTCCAATAATGACCGGTTGTTTTGGAAATCAATAGATTTTGGCAACTTCTGACCGGCTTGTAAAGCCAGGCTGACCCTGAATCTTTCCTGTTCCATCCAGTAAAATAATCCGTCTGTTGACAGGTGCCTGGCCAGGTACTCCTGCTCGGTCTGCCCTGGAGTAGGCACAAGAATGGCATTTCTGCCAAGCGTTACCAGGTCCATAATGGTCGAATAGCCGGGGCGGCAGATGATCACCCTGGCACGACCGATAAATTCGACTATCTCTTTATCGGGCAAATGGTTAAAGATTACCACTCCGGGAAGAGGAGAAAACTGATGCAATTTACCCGGAATGCCCTGGAGAATAATAACATTTTTTTGAGGATGAAGGGCCAAGTCATTTAAAATAAAATTCTCGAAAATAGTTCGCTGCGGTTCAGGTCCTGAAAGCATAATGAGCAGTTCCGGCGCCTTATTGTCATCAGCAGGTTTAATCGGCCTGATAGCGTTTTCAAAGCGCGAAAGGATCCCTATAAAATGGCCATTTTTGGGCAGAGGATGGTGATGGCTTAAATCACCTGAAAGATTTGTTCCGCCAGGTATATCAGGTACCCAGCATTCATCATAGTGACTGATAAACCATTGGTGTGCTTTGTATAACCATGGCTCTGCCCATTTCATCGTCTCCGGGGCTTTGATCAATAACTGGTGAGTCATGTAAACCGACCAGGCTTTTTTCGACCATATTCCGAATCGGTTGTCTGAAATGACTACATCAACCTGGTAATCCCTGATAATTTTCTTTATACGCCGATGCTCTTTGTATATCTCACACAGGATGACAGGAGATTGAGTTGCCATCTTCATGGCCATTTTATTTCCTGCAGGATAGGACACCCTGAAACCAGGCAGGCGGATAAACTCCAGGTTTGGGAAATACTCCCTGAGGAAGTCCAGAGGCCTGCCGTCTGCAGCGATGACAACTTCATACTTTTTCTGAAGTAAATGCCTGATAACAGGTATACAGCGAGTGGCATGACCAATGCCCCAATCGAGCGGGCAGAATAAAATCCTGGGAAAATTTTTAACCAACCGGGTATATTTTGTTAAACAAAGGTATTAATAAAGAAAAACCTAATTTTTATGCCTTTGAATGAATCATTGATTTATCAGATTGCCCTGACGCTGGTTCCCGGGATTGGCGATTTACAGGGGAAAAAACTTATTGCCTATTGTAACGGTGTGGAAGCCATATTCAGGGAAAAGAAGAAAAACCTTCTTAAAATTCCGGGAATAGGGGAAGTCATGGCTCATTCCTTACATAAAAAGGATATTTTCACAAGGGCCGAAAAAGAAATGGATTTTATCAGGCAATACCAGATTGCCCCTCTTTTCTATCTGGAGCCTGACTATCCCGACAGGCTGAAACATTGTGAAGACGGGCCTATGATGTTATATTTCAAGGGCAAGGCTAACCTGAGCCAGAAAAGGATATTGAGTATCGTCGGTACCCGTATGCCAACGGAATATGGCAAAGCTATGTGTGAACAGATCATACAGGATTTTTCTGAACAGGGGGTTCTAATCGTGAGCGGATTAGCTTATGGCGTTGACACGATGGCCCATCGGGCTTCGTTGGCGGCCTGCCTGCCTACCATAGGGGTTCTGGCTCATGGACTTGACCAGATCTATCCTTTTGTCAACCGTCCACTGGCGGAAAAAATGATCGAAAATGGTGGCTTATTGACAGAGTTCCTTAGTCAAACCAGCCTGAACCGTGATTATTTTCCCCGGCGCAACAGGATCATTGCAGGTATGGCTGATGCGACACTGGTGATTGAATCGGCTCAGAAAGGAGGGGCTCTGATAACGGCAGATATCGCTAATTCTTACAGCCGCGATGTTTTTGCTCTTCCCGGGCGGGCGACAGATCCAAAATCAGGCGGTTGCAACCAGTTGATTAAAACCAATAAGGCTGCGCTGATCCATGGCGCCGCTGATATTTGTTTCATGATGGGTTGGGACCAGTCGCCCCATTTGGTGCATATTCAGCAGAAATTGTTTACCGAGCTGGATGAACAGGAAAAGAAAATTTTCGAAATCCTTGAAGTCAGAAAAGAAGCCGATATCGATGAGATCTACCTGAATTCAGGCATGACAGCCAGTAAGGTGGCAGCCATCTTACTGAAGTTCGAATTTGAAGGGTTGATCAGGAGCCTTCCCGGGAAAAGATATAAGATCAACGGTTGAGGCTTAGAATCCTTCCTGGGCTTTCGCATCCTGGTGGATGCGCAGTCCTGCAATACAAAGGGAAATGGCAACGATAGACGAGCCGATAAAAAATGCCCACAGCAGTCTGTAATCTTTGGTTAAAAGGCAAAAATCATACAGGGCGTGGAAAAATACAGCAGCAGCTAGTCCGGTCATTGAATCAATGAAACGCATCTTCCTTAATTTTCCCAATCCAATGAAAAAGCCCATCATGACTCCGAAGATGACATTGGCGGGTCCGGCCGTGAATGCATTGGCTAAATTAACATTCAGGTTGGGGATATTGATGAAATACAGAATATTGTTCATCGTCGCGAAACCCATAGAGATCATCACGGCGAAAATGATGCCATCGACAGGTGTTTTGAACTCCGGCTTCGTGTAAACGAATCCTTTGAGGAAGAAAAATTTTCCCAATTCAGCAAAAAATGCCATGATTACCAGGGCATAAAATAACACCCTCCGGATATTACTCAGGTTATCAAGCCCAAAATAGGATGCAAAAACCTGCATCGCCAATACAAGCAAGATACTTATCATTCCCCACAGGAAGGATTTGAAAAGCAGTGAATAAGAAAACCGCTTGAACTTATACCTGAGATATATATAAATGAGAACAGCGATTAGCGGCGCTATGATAAACGAGGTGAACTTTAAGTATTCCATAAGCTGATAGTGGATTAGTGAATCAAAATTAATAATAGTTTGTAATTTTACAAATTATTTTTATAATTTGATAGGAATTGTAACGCGCTCAACGGGCAGTTGGCACACAGTATCGACAGAAAGTGGGATGTCGGTGCCTTGCAAGCTTAAAGGAAACTTCCGGTTAAAAGGCATTCGTACGACCAATCCGGTCGCTGTTGGTGACCGGGTGGAAGTTGAAATGGAGGCAGATATGACCATCGGGACAATTATAAGGATTCTCGAACGACAAAATTATATTATCCGGAAGGCGACAAACCTTTCCAAAGAATCACACATTATTGCTGCTAACATTGACCAGCTCATACTGGTTGCCACCCTTGCCTTTCCGAGGACATCCACCGGCTTCATCGACAGGGTATTGGTTACCTCCGAAGCTTATCATATTCCTGCCATCATCCTGTTTAACAAAACAGACCTTTATACTGAAGAATTGATCCCCTGGCTTGAAGAGACGGAAAAAATTTATCTTGATGCCGGTTACCCCTGCCTGAGGGTGTCTGCTAAGACCAGGGAAGGATTGGAAAGTCTCAGGGCCGTTTTAAAAGACAAGGTCAGTCTGGTCTCCGGGCATTCCGGTGTCGGTAAATCCACCATTATCAATGCTTTGCAGCCAGGTCTCAATATAAAGATCAAGGAAATATCTTCCTATCATTTAAAAGGACAACATGCGACGACATTTCCGGAGATGCATTCGCTGTCTTTCGGTGGTTATATCATCGATACCCCTGGGATTAAAGAATTTGGCCTGACACATTTCGATAAGAAGGAAGTCGCTGAACGTTTCCCCGAAATGCGGGCGTTGATGCATCTTTGCCGTTACAGTAACTGCACCCATTCGCATGAACCGGACTGCGAGGTCATAAAAGCTTTGGAAGAGGGAAGGATACATCCTTCCAGGTATAATAATTACCTTAGCATTTTTTACGGCAGAGACTGGAACGAGGAAAAATGGAATTAGTATAAAAATTACGAATATGATAGCGAAAGAAATAGCTTCCGACGATATATTACCGCTGAAAACTTCCGATACCTGTTCCTTCGCTTTGAATGCCATGGAGGAGAACAGGGTCAATCACATGCCTGTGGTGAATGAAAGGGAATTGCTTGGCGTGGTGGCCGAATTTGACCTGGTCAATCATCTTGACCTCCATGACCCTGTCGGTAATGTTAAACTTTCATTGCCCCATGCATTCATTTCTGATCACCAGCATGTTTTTGATGCGATGAAGATGATAACGGAAATGAAATTATCGCTCCTACCCGTCGTTGACCAGCGAAATTCCTATACCGGCGTGATCACCCTGCCAAACCTGTTAAAGTATCTTACCATGAACATTTCTGTGTTGAACCCCGGCGGCCTGATTGTACTTGAAGTGGCTGAAAATAATTATTCCATGGCTGAAATCTCCCAAATCATCGAGTCCAACAATGCACGGATAATTGGCGCTTTCTTTACTACCCATCCCGATTCTACTTTGATCGACCTCACTTTGAAGATTAATGATATTGATCTGAATCCTGTCATTCAGACCTTTCAACGGTATAATTATACCATAAAAGCGACTTTTGCAGAAAAAGACGACCTGGATGACCTGAAGGAACGATATGATGCCCTGATGAATTACCTGAGCATTTGAAAGCCGCCTTCATTGAATTCTAACCTGATAATATACAAAGGCGTCCTGAAGGCAATATGTCTTGTTATCCTTATCACATTTGGATCAAATTCCTTTGCACAGTCAGATAAGATAATCCCTAATACGGGGAAAAATTTTTGCCGGATAGATTCCATTGTCTTGACAGGTAATAAAATAACAAGGGATCAGGTCATCCTTCGCGAAATCATTTTCAATGCGGGCGATTCACTGCGCCTTGACTGGCTTGATTCCCTTATCTCCCGTTCAAGGGAGAACCTGCTGAATACTTTGCTCTTTAATTTCGTTGAGCTGAACAAATCTTACCCTATCCCTGACAGCGTTCATGTAATTATTAATGTGAAAGTCATTGAACGTTGGTATATCTGGCCTACTCCGATCCTGAAGCTTTCCGACCGTAACTTCAATGTTTGGTGGGAAACCAAAGATTTAAGCAGGTTAAGCTATGGCTTCTATGTGGACTGGCAAAATTTCAGGGGACGAAAAGAACACCTTATCCTGAGACTTCAGTGGGGCTATAACCGGGTCATCAATCTTCAATATCTTATACCTTACCTGAATAAAAAGAAAACCCTGGGCATTGGTTTTGGCTTTGGTTTTGCGAGACAAAAGGAAACGGCTTTCCAAACTGTTAACAATAAACAGCAGTTTTTCAAAAACCCGGAAGGATTTGCCCGGCAGGATTACTATGCTTATGGCCAATTCCTGGTCAGGCGGAATATTTATAATACACATATGCTGGAACTCAGGTATGACCAGCATCATTTTTCTGACAGCCTTTTAAAAGAAAACGAACATTTTACATCAGATGGAGCGAGTGAATTGAAATATATCTCCTTCAGGTACTTTTTTAAAAGCGATCATCGCGATTTCAAATCATATCCGCTAAAAGGCTATTATTTTGACTTCGAGATTATAAAACATGGCTTGTGGACTTTCAATCATAATACTTTAAATACATTCCATCTGCTGGCAACTTACAGGAAATTCTGGGAATTACATCCCAGGGTTTATTTTGCAACCGGTCTCAACGGGAAAATATCCGCCGGCATACAGCCATATTTCATTATGCGGGGTATCGGATACGATCGTGATGTTATCCGTTCTTATGAGTATTACCTCGTCGATGCCCAGCATTTCGTCATACTCAGGAATAATATCAAATTTGCCCTGATCCCCAATCAGGTTAAGGATATCAGCTTTATCAAGACTGAAAAGTTTGGAAAGATCTTTTATGCTTTATACCTGAACGTATTTATTGATGGGGGGTATGGGGTTTATAACCAGGATTTCGGCCGGGAGACCAATGATCTGCAAAACACTTTGCTGTTCGGCTACGGTACCGGCCTTGATTTTGTTACTTATTATGATGTTGTAATCAGGCTCGAATTTTCCGTGAACTTCAAAAATGAAACCGGTATTTTCCTGCATTTCATGGCGCCAATTTGATGATCAGCTAAGAATGACCATATATTAGCTATTTTTGTGTACTTGTTAACTAAATTCGATTGCTATGGTGATAGCCATTTTCGGAAGAGCGGTTTCCCTGGAAAACCTGAAGTATGTGCAACGCGTTGTCGATAAACTGATCTTAAAAAATTGCCGGTTGATCATTTATAAGCCTTTTTTTGAAATGTTACAAGATAAGGTTGAGTTTCCTTCAGAAGTCAATTTTTTCGTTGATTATCAGGATATTGAAGGAAAAGTTGACTTTCTTTTCTCTATTGGCGGCGACGGGACGATCCTTGATGCTTTATCAATGGTCAGAGATTCAGGAATTCCCATAATGGGGATTAATATCGGACGGCTTGGATTCCTTTCAAGTATTGCAAAAGATGAAATACTGCCTGCCATTGATAAAGTCCTTGCCCGGGATTACCAGATCGATTCACGTACCCTCGTGAGGCTAAGCCAACCAAAAGATCTTTTCGGTGAAATGAATTATGCGTTGAACGAACTGACCATAACCCGGAGAGATACCGCATCCCTGATCGTGCTGCATGTATACATCGATGGTATGTTCCTGAATTCATACTGGGCTGACGGGTTAATTATTGCCACTCCTACAGGCTCTACTGCCTACTCCCTCAGTAGCGGAGGCCCAATATTGACACCCGGTTCCGAGAATTTTGTGCTGACCCCAATTGCCCCGCACAATTTAACCGTCAGGCCGGTCGTTATACCTGACAAATCAAAGATCAGGATTATCGTGGAAGCGAGGGAAGAGCAATTCCTCGTCAGCCTCGATTCCAGGAGGGCCATCATTTACTCAAACTTTGAACTGATTGTTGAAAAAGCAGATTTTAAAGTCAATATTGTTCAGATGAAAGGAAAGGACTTTTTTATGACGATCAGGGAAAAGCTTAAATGGGGTTTGGATGCCCGAAACTGATCCTGGCGTTAAATCTTTTAAAATATTTGGTACTTTTGCGTCCTGCATGAAAAAATGAAGAAACGTTTTTTAACTTTCGCTTTTGCCCTAATTGGAATGACAGCCTTACCACAAACCATGGAAGTGGGTCTGTTTGGAGGTTTATCTTATTACCTTGGCGATTTGAACCCGGGCATCCATTTTCTCGCTCCTAAACCAGCCTATGGTGTTCTTGCCCGGTATAAGCTTGACTCAAGATGGGTGATCAAGGCCAGTGCATTCAGGGGCAAAGTCAAAGGAGATGACCGGATGGGCCGTACCAATGATTTACGCGGCCTTAAATTTGAATCAAGGATAACTGATATTTCCATTACTGCTGAATTCAACTTTTTCGATTACTTCACCGGGAGCAGGCGGAATACCATAACGCCCTGTATCTTTGGCGGTATTGGAGTGTTTTTTTTCAAGCCTACGGCTGACGGGGTAGATTTAAGAAGTATCGGAACCGAAGGTCAGAATGTTGGATTTGATGGCCGTAAACCATATAAGTTATTTACTTTCAGTGTACCTTTCGGAATAGGTGCCAAGTATAGTATTAACAGCCGATTATGTCTTTCAGCGGAGTGGGGTTTGAGGAAAACGTTCACAGATTACCTGGATGACGTAAGTACGACTTATTATCTTGATGGTTCACAAATCGATGTAAGTCAACCTGAAGAGGTCTTGTCTGATCCAACATTTCTGCATACAGCCAGGCAGGAAAGAGGAAATCCGACAACGAACGATTGGTATAATTTTACCGGTATTTCGCTGACCTATAAATTCCGTCTTTTTGGCAACAAGAAATGCCTTGATCAACTGAGGTCTACACCAAACTAGCCAGATGGCATATAAGAAGCAGGCACAAGAATGTAATGAGCTTTAAAGAACAACTGGATCTGAACAACTTGCCCAATCACGTGGCCATAATAATGGATGGTAACGGGCGGTGGGCTAAAGCGAGGGGCAAGCCCAGGACTTTCGGTCATAAACAGGGCGTTACGGCTGTCAGGGAAGCTGCTGAATCTGCCGCTGAAATCGGTATCAAATATCTTACATTGTACGCTTTCTCTACTGAAAACTGGAAAAGACCGAAATTTGAAATAGATGCCCTGATGCATTTGCTCCTCCAGACAATTAATAAGGAAACCAAGACATTGAATAAAAATAGGATCCGCCTTCATGCCATTGGCAACCTTGAAGCTCTTCCGGAAAGCATTCACAGACAACTTATCCAGACTATGAATGATACATCCGGCAATGACCGGATGACACTCACCCTGGCGCTTAGTTACAGCTCGAGGTGGGAAATCCTTGAGGCCGTGAAAAGTATTGCCCGGGATCTGGCTCATCATCGCATTACTGACGAAGATATTACTTCTGATTTATTTACCACCCGGCTCCCTTCTTATCCCCTACCGGAACCGGAATTGCTGATCCGAACCAGCGGTGAATACCGGGTAAGTAATTTTTTGTTATGGCAAATTGCCTATTCGGAGTTATTTTTTTGTAATAAATATTGGCCTGATTTCAGAAAAGAGGACCTTTACGAAGCAGTTTACAATTACCAGCACCGTGAAAGGCGGTTTGGCAAAACGAGTGATCAGATCACGGAAAATCATAATGGATGAAAATGGTAAGAATGATGAGGGGAATTAGTTTTCCGTCATGCTGGAAATATCTGCGAATTTGCGGGCTGATTTCACTCGCCCTGATTTCATTTCTTATGAGCCCAAATCAGGCTCTTTCCCAGGTTTCTTTAGGGGACGGCACCTTAGTTGATTATACCCGACCCGTTGAATACGTAATAGGAGGAATTACTGTCTCAGGAGCAGAATACCTCGATAAAAATGTCCTGGTGATGCTGGCCGGTTTAAACGTTGGAGAGAAAGTGACCATTCCCGGCGAGGAAATTTCCAAAGCAATTAAAAAACTATGGGACCAGGGCCTCTTTGAAAATATTGGTATTTATATTACTGATGTCCAGGGAGAAAATGTGTTCCTGGAAATGCGCCTGAAAGAAAGACCCCGCTTATCAAGGTTCTCCCTGAAAGGGATCAATAAAACAGAAGCTGATAATCTTCGTGAAAAGATTAAAATTACGCGGGGAGATGTCATTACTGAAAGTTTATTGATGAATACTAAACACAGGATCAAAGAACATTTTCGCGATAAGGGATTTCTTGACACGGAAGTAGATATTAAACAGACGGCGGATACAACGCGGGCTAACAATGTTATCCTGGATATCGACATCCAAAAAAATAGCAGGGTCAAAATCAAGAAGATCCATGTTTATGGTAATAAAGAATTTAATACCCAGAAAATTAAAAATACCCTGAAAGAAACTAAGGAAATGGGGAAATTTAACCCACTGCAGGATATTGAACTGACCATTCTCTATGACCTGCAGGAAATTTTCCGGTTAAACACACAGGGGGTAGTCGATTCTACCATGGCACACCTCAACCGAACGGTGAAAATCCGGATTTTTAAACCTTCAAGGTTTATACAAGATAAGTATGACGAAGACCTGATGAAGGTTATCGCAAAATATAACAACATGGGTTACAGGGATGCTGTTATATCAAGGGATTCGCTATATCGTAACGAGGATAAGACACTTAGCCTTGATTTATATATAGATGAAGGGCCGCAGTACTATTTCAGGAATATTACCTGGGTCGGAAATACGAAATATACGGCAGAACAATTGAATAACGTACTTAAGATAAAAAAAGGCGATTTGTATAACAGGGAAATACTGGAAACTAACCTGTCATTTAATCCCAATGAGCAGGATGTCAGTGCTTTATATCTTGATGATGGCTATTTATTCTTTGCTGCCGATCCCGTCGAAGTTAAAGTTGAAAATGATTCTATCGATATTGAGATTCGTATCCGGGAGGGAAAACAAGCCCGGATTAATAAAGTATCCATTAGTGGGAATACTAAAACAAATGACCACGTCGTGATTCGAGAGCTGCGCACCAGGCCGGGTCAATTGTTCAGCCGCACTGACATTATCAGGACTACCCGTGAACTGGCACAGCTCCGGTATTTTGACCCGGAGAAGATCGTCCCTGATATTTTACCGAATGCAGCAGATGGTACTGTTGATATTACGTATAAAGTGGAAGAAACGTCATCCGATCAGATCGAGTTGAGCGGCGGTTGGGGCTATGGCAGGATTATCGGGACCCTGGGCTTATCATTCAATAACTTTTCAATACGTAAAATTTTTGCTCAAGGAGCCTGGAAACCAGTGCCCGCTGGAGATGGCCAGAAGCTAAGCCTCAGGTTACAATCTTATGGAAAAGGATATCTGAGTTATAGCGCCTCCTTCACAGAGCCTTGGCTGGGAGGCAAAAAACCCAATGCTTTTAGCGTAACATATTGGCATTCTCTTTATTCCAACGGTAAATCAAAAAAGGACCCGCTCAGATCCGAGTTTGTAATCAATGGATTGACACTCGGTTTAGGAAAGAGGCTAACCTGGCCCGATGACTTTTTTACCCTTTATCAGGCCATTACGCTGCAACGCTATGATCTTTATCAGTATTCCCAGATCTTTGTTTTTGGATCCGGGACAGGTACATATAATAATTATAATTATAATATCATCTTTGGCAGAAGCTCTATCAGCCAACCCATTTATCCTACATCCGGATCTGATGTTTCAGTGTCCCTTGAGCTGACTCCGCCTTATTCCCTTTTCAATGATAAGGATTACTCAATCATGGAACCCGAGGAAAAATATAAATGGATAGAATACCATAAGTGGAAAGTGAACGCCACCTTCTATACTGAAATTTTCAGCAAAGCAGTGATCATGACCCGTGCAAAGTTTGGATTCCTGGGCCTGTACAACCAGGACATCGGCATAACGCCATTTGAACGCTTTTACCTTGGAGGCGACGGCCTGTCAGGTTATAACAATCTTGATGGCCGGGAAATCATTGGCATGAGAGGTTATCGCAATGAATCCATTACCCCGGATTATTATCTGAATAAAAATATCGGGGGCACCATCTTTACCAAGTACACGCTTGAACTGCGTTATCCCCTCTCACTCAACCCCAGTGCAACCATCTTTGCCCTGGCATTCGTGGAAGGAGGTAATTCCTGGCTTGGATTTGCCGATTTTAATCCCTTTGCCATATACCGCTCGGCCGGCTTTGGCGTTAGGGTTTTCCTGCCCATGTTTGGTTTATTGGGGCTCGACTGGGGCTATGGATTCGATCCGGTCCGCGGCATCCCTTCTGCGAATGGATCACAATTTCATTTTTCTATTAATTCATCTATCGATTAATTATTCAGCAGAAAAATGGCAGGTTTATTGTACTAAATAACAAAGTATTTAAACTAAATTTATTTGGAGGACAAAATATGAAAAAGATCATTATTATTTGTTCACTTCTTGTGATGGCCTTTCTTCCCGGTTTTGGCCAGAAGTATGCGTTTGTCGATACCGATTATATTCTGAATAATATACCTGAATATACGGATGCACAAGCTTTACTGGATGACTTGTCAGCTGAATGGCAAAAAGAAATTGAAGGCAAGTTCCAGGAGATCGATAAATTATACCGGGATTATCAGGCCGAGTCAATTTTGTTGCCGGAAGACCTCAAGAAACAAAGAGAGAATGAGATCATCCAAAAGGAGAAGGAGGCCAAGGATCTGCAGAAAAAGCGATTTGGTAAGGATGGTGATCTGTTTAAGAAGAGAATTGAACTGGTTCAGCCTATACAGGAGAAATTGTTCAATGCTATTCAGGATATGGCCGTTACCCGCAATTATGCATTCATTTTTGATAAAGCTTCCGGAGCTGCCCTGCTTTTTGCTGATGCAAAATTTGATATAAGCGATGATGTGCTGGATGAAATCGGTACTGTAATGCAGACGGTCAGGAGAGAAAGCAGAACAAGGCCTTCGGTCCAGCTGGGAGCTAGCCAGGCGGCGTCAGGAAAAGGTACTACCGGCCAGCCAACACCCGGTCAAATGGTGCCTCAGCAAAGGCCAGGCCAGGGTAGCACAGGAACTGGCGATAAGGGTAATACAGGCGTGAATCCAAATGCCGGCAGCAATCCCCCCATGCCGCCTCCCGGTGAAAAAAAGCCTAAATAATGACCATTTCATAAATTTCCCTATCTTTGCCGACTCTTAAATTATTAATCACAAAAAAATGGAAAAATTCTTAAGACCAGTCCTGGTGATCATGTTATGTGCATTAATGTGCACTGGATACAGCCAGGTGAATGCTAAATTGGGTTATATTGATTCCAATGCACTGCTCGAAATGATGCCGGGTAAAGACTCTATTCAGAAAGTCCTTCAGGACTATGGAAAATCTCTGGAAACACAGCTTCAAACCATGTATGCTGAATATCAGACCAAAGTTCAGGATTACCAGACTAATTCCCGTACCATGTCTGACATTATCCGTCAGACAAAAGAAAAGGAACTTGCAGACCTTGAAACGCGGATACAGACTTTCCAGCAACAAGCCGATACTGATTTACAGGAAAAACAGGTTACTTTGCTGCAGCCATTGCTGGATAAAGCAAAAGGCGCCATTACAGCCGTTGCGAAAGAAAACGGTTATACCTACATTTTCGATGTTGGAACCGGCGCTGTATTGTTTTATGAAAAGGGTGAAAATATCCTGCCGTTGGTAAAAGTTAAACTTGGATTAAAATAATACCAGGATATTATTGTTGAAAACCGCTTAAGGCAATACCCGGAGCGGTTTTTTGATTCCAATGAATTAATAATCCGTGAGGCCGTTTCCCTGATGAACATCATGTTCCTTTACTTTGGGGTTTGGATAATCAATCGAGTAATGCAGTCCGCGGCTTTCCTTCCTGGCTAAAGCCATCTTGATGATCAGGTAACCGATATTGATGATATTTCTTAACTCACATAGCTTAACTGTCAGAATCGACTTGTTGTACAGATCTTCCGTTTCCCGGTAAATGATCTGAAGCCTTTCAAAAGCCCGCATCAAACGCAAATCGGACCGCACAATCCCGACATAGCTGGTCATGATGGCCTGGACCTCTTTCAGACTCTGTGTGATCAGAACCATTTCTTCGTTCAGGATCATCCCTTCAGCATTCCAGTCAGGGACATCATTTCTTACAGGAATGTCTGACACTCTTTTAACTGAATCAAGCGCAGCCCGATGTGAGAAAACAGCTGACTCGAGAAGTGAGTTGGACGCGAGCCTGTTAGCCCCATGGAGACCCGTGGAAGCGCATTCTCCGGTAGCGTATAAGTTGAGGATGCTGCTCCGTGCATATTCATCTACCTTGATACCCCCGCAGGTGTAATGAGCACCCGGAACTACGGGGATCATCTCTTTAGTGATATTAATACCGAGGCTCAGACACTTGGCATAGATAGTAGGAAAATGTTTGATAAGTTCATTTGAATCCAGATGGCGGCAATCCAGGCAAACGTAATCATCACCCGAAAGTTTCATCTCATTATCAATTGCACGGGCAACAATATCGCGCGGGGCCAGTGAACCCCTGGGATCATATTTATTCATAAACTCCTTCTCATTCCTGGTTTTCAGGATGGCGCCAAAACCCCTAAGGGCTTCTGTGATCAGGAATGAAGGCTTTTCATCGGGATTATAAAGGGTCGTGGGATGAAACTGGATAAATTCCATATTCTCAACAACCCCTTTCGCCCGATAAACCATGGCAATACCGTCCCCCGTGGCGATTTCAGGATTGGTTGTGTGACCATAGACCATTCCTGCACCGCCGGTTGCCAGGAGAGTCATACGTGATAAAATGGTATGGATTTCCCTGGTACCAGGACTTAACACGTAGGCCCCATAGCAGGTGATATCCGGTGTCCTCCTGTTGACATCAATTCCCAGGTGGTGCTGGGTGATGATATCCACGGTATAATGATTTTCAAGAATTTCGATGTTCGGGTGGCTTTTAACTTTACTCAGCAAAGCGCGCTCTATCTCAGCCCCGGTCTGATCCTTGTGATGAAGTACACGGAATTCGGAGTGACCGCCTTCCTTATGCAAATCGAAACGGCCTGATTCTTTCTTGTCAAACTCGACTCCCCATTCTACCAGTTCCCTGACTCTTTCAGTTGATTCTGTTATGGCAATCCGGACGATTTCAGGATTGCTCAGGTCATCACCGGCATTGATCGTATCGAGGATATGCTTGGCATAAGTGTCCGGTGTGTACATCACGGCTGCAATACCCCCCTGGGCATACTTCGTTGCAGTTTCATCAGCACTGGCTTTGGTGATGATACAGACTTTCCCGTGGTCTGCGACTTTCAGTGCATAACTCAAACCGGCTATACCGGAACCAATGACCAGAAAATCGACAGTTTTTCTCAACAATTTAACAATTTAACAATTTAACAATTTCCTAAAGCCCAAGCAATGCAACGATCGGATCATTTCCACCGAACAGCATCTTTGCAGGATTCTCCAGCATCTCCTTGACTTTTACCAGGAAACTGACTGACTCCCTGCCATCTATGACCCTGTGATCATAGGATAGAGCCACGTACATGATGGGGTGGATCTCTACCTGCCCGTAGACTGCTATGGGCCTGTCGACAATATTATGCATGCCCAGGATGGCGCTTTGCGGCGGATTGAGAATCGGAGTGGATAACATGGATCCGAAAACCCCGCCGTTCGTAATCGTAAAGGTGCCGCCTTTCATATCATCAAGGCTGATCTTGTTATCCCGTGCTCGGGTTGCCAGTTCCTTTATTTTCAGTTCAATTTCAGCCAGCGACATTTGCTCGGCATTCCTCAGAACAGGTACCATCAAGCCTTTCGGCGTACTCACTGCTATGCCTATATCGGCATAATTGTGGAAAACAATCTCATCCCCGTCAATTTGTGCATTGACTTGCGGAAAATGCTGCAAAGCTTCGGTGATGGCCTTCGTGAAGAACGACATGAACCCCAGGGATACTCCATGCTTCTCTTTAAAAGAATCTTTATACTGTTGGCGTATTTTCATGACAGGGGTCATGTTCACTTCATTGAAAGTTGTGAGCATGGCAGTTTCATTCTTTACGGATACCAGGCGTTCAGCAAGCTTCAGGCGCAAAGTGGTCATTTTCTTGCGCTCTGTATCCCGGCTTCCACCCCGGCTTTCTGGTTGTGCAGGTAATTGGGCGGGTTTAACCTTGTCTTTCTCCTCAAGGATAAAAGAGACATCATTCTTTGAAAAACGGTAATGCCTGATAAATTCGATAAAATCCTCCTCGCTGACCAGGTTCGTTTCAAGAAGCTTTTTTGCCAATGGAGAAAGATGGAGCTTGATTGAAGGATCCTCATCCTTTGAAACAGGCTTTTTCGAAGTTGCTACTTTCATGGGCTTTTCAGAGGGTGCTTTTCCGTCAGTTTCAATCCTTGCAACGACTGATCCTACTGCTATGCTCTCGCCCTTGCTGATGAGGATGCGAATAACTCCCGACTGTTCAGCGCTGATGCTGAGCGTGGCTTTATCCGAATCGATCTCGGCGATTTCCTGATCTTTTTCAACAAAGGAGCCGTCTTCAACCATCCAGTTAGCTAACTGGACTTCGTTGATCGACTCACCCGGGCTGGGAACTTTTACCTCTATGATCATTTTAAGATAAGATATTAGCTTTCAAGTTTTTTAATTGCGGAAACAGACTTGCTGGTGATAGGCACCCCAGTTTTTAACAATTGGTTCTCAAAGGTCTTCCAGCGATTCCCAATGCAGATCATCCGGCATTCTTCCGCAACTTTCGGGCAGTCGCAACTGCTGAAAGTCTTTTCAATGATCTTACGCTGCCTGATTTCATGGAACTCGTGCGAACCGGTTGCCGGGCTTCCACTGGAAGGTCGGGCGATCAATCTTGTTGTGAACTCCTGCATCTGTTGCTGGATAAATGTCCATGCCCCCATATTGGCAGGTTCTTCCTGTGTCCATAAAGTATCAGTTGATTGATGATATTTTGCCATGATCTTCCTGACCTGGTTCAGGGGAAAAGGATGCAGTTGCTCTATCCGGATGATGGCCGTATCATTTGCATGGATCTTCTCTTTTTCTTCCAATAGGTCATAATATACTTTCCCGGTGCAGAAAACTAACTTATTAATCAGATCAGGTTCAGCCGCAGGATCATCAATTAATTCACGGAATCCTCCTGTTGACAGATCTGAAAGCGGTGATACGCACCGGGGATGGCGCAGCAGGCTCTTGGGAGTGAAAACGATAAGCGGTTTCCTGAATTCACGGTGCAATTGCCGGCGGATCAAATGGAAAAAATTAGCCGGGGTGGTGATATTAGCCACCTGCATGTTGTATTCAGCGCTCAGGATTAAAAATCGCTCGATCCTTGCGCTGGAATGTTCCGGCCCTTGTCCTTCAAATCCATGGGGAAGGTAAATGACCAGGTCGTTCATTACATTCCATTTGTCTTCTGCACTGCAAAGGAACTGGTCGAATATGATCTGGGCTGCATTGGCAAAATCACCAAACTGGGCCTCCCAGATGGTCAATGTATCAGGTGATGCCAGAGAATAACCATAATCAAATCCCAGCACGCCATATTCTGAAAGAGGGGAGTTGTATATTTCGAAACGGGCCTGGGTGTCACTTAAATGATTCAGAGGGTAATACTCTTTCTCGGAATCTTCAATTTTTAAAACAGCATGCCGGTGCGAAAAAGTCCCTCTGATGGAGTCCTGGCCGCTGATACGAACCCGGAACCCTTCTTCCAGCAAAGTGCCGTAGGCCATCAGTTCTCCCATTGCCCAGTCAAGCATTCCCGTAATTTCGATCATCTCCATGCGCGTTTCCTGGAGCTTAACCAATTTACGAAAATAGTTTTCACCTTTAGGCACATGGGCAATCCGGCGACCGATCATCTTGAGCTTTTCAAGGTCGACGGAAGTGTCAGGTGATGCTTCAAAGTCCCGGGGTATGGCTTTCCGGATGTCTTTCCATACATGGCTAAGAAATGAGCTGATATGAGCTTTTTCAATCTTTTTCGATTCCTCCAGGTCTTTTTCGAGATTATCCTGGATCCTGACATCGACTTCATTAAAAAATGATCGTTCAAGCAGCCCCTTTTCAAGCAATTGCTGTTTATAGATCTCCATCGGGCTCGGATGCTTTTCGATAATATTATAGAGGATGGGTTGCGTAAACCGGGGTTCATCACCTTCATTATGGCCGTACTTCCTGTAACAGAGAATGTCAATAAAAACATCCCGCTGGAATTTTGCCCTGAACTCCATGGCAATCTGAATAGTGGCGATCAGCGCTTCAACGTCATCACCATTGACATGAAAAACCGGTGATTGAACGACCTTGGCCACGTCAGTGCAGTATGTGCTGGACCTTGCATCCAGGTAGTTGGTGGTAAAACCAATCTGATTGTTAACAACAAAGTGTACGGTCCCTCCGGTTTTATAACCCGGGAGCTGCGACATCTGGATCACTTCATAGACCACTCCCTGTCCTGCAATTGATGCATCGCCATGGATAAGGATAGCAGCGATGCGGTTAAAATCACCTTTATAGTCCTTGTCGGCGCGGGCCCTGACTATCCCTTCGACAACCGGATAGACGGCTTCAAGGTGTGATGGATTGGGGGACAGCGTCATTTTTACGCGTTTGCCAAGGGTTGTCAGCCGTTCCACTGTGAATCCGAGATGATATTTAACATCCCCGAGAAGGGTTTCATCGTCATATTTCATGCCTTTGAATTCATTGAAAATTTCCCTGAAGGGTTTTTTCAGGATATTGGCCAGTACATTTAACCTGCCCCTGTGCGGTATACCGATCACAAATTCATCCGTGCCCAGTTGCGATCCTTTTTCCATAATGGCGTCCAAAGCAGGAATAAGCGCTTCGGCCCCTTCAAGGGAAAAACGCTTCTGACCGGGGAATTTTTTATGGATAAATTTTTCAAACATAACAGCTCTTGCCAAATCGCGGTAGATATATTTCCTGTCATCCAGTGTAAAAGGGTAGGTGTTCTTCGACTGTTCCATCTTGTTTTGCAGCCAGAGACGGACTTCAGGATTGCGGATATAGAAAAATTCTGCGCCAACCGATTGGCAGTAAGTCTGTTGAAGATGATCCAATATCTCTTTCAATGAGGCTTTACCGATCCCGATCTCATGGCCTGCTTCGAATGATTTCAGGAGATCATCCTGGGTTAACCCGAAATTTTCCAGGTCAAGTGTGGGAGTATATTTCCTGCGCGTTCTGACCGGATTGGTCCGTGTAAATAAGTGGCCCCGCTGCCGATACCCATTTATAAGGTTAATGACTTTAAATTCAGACGGATAGACGGTTTCTTCGCTTTTTTTGCGAACAGGATAATGTTTCAGGGCAAATTCAAATCCATCAAAGAACTGCCTCCAGCTTTCATCCACGGATACCGGGTCTTCCAGGAATTTCCTGTATTGTTCTTCCACAATGGCCGGGTCAGCAGCATGCAGATATGAAAACCTATCCATAAAAAGCTATTTAACAAAAGCATCGGCAAAGATACAAAATGACGGCCAATAAAAAAGGCTGCCCTTTTCCGGACAGCCTTTCTTTTACCTATAGATTTTTTATGCCGGTTCGATAGCATCTACCGGGCAGACGTCTGCACAGGAACCACAGTCGGTGCAGATATCAGGATCAATCACATAGATATCACCTTCCGAAATAGCTTCAACAGGGCACTCATCGATGCAGGTGCCACAAGCTGTACAGTCATCAGTTATTTTATAAGCCATATTGCAATTATTTAAAATGTTTGTTATTTAATGCTAAATACAAAAGTAGTTTTTTCATGGTTATCATCTAATTTTCATCATGAAAAATTAAATTTATTCCAACGGATATTGAAATAACGAAATAAAGAGGTGACGATACTCGATATTCGAAGTAATGAACAATGTCCCATCGAATATTACTTCGAATATCGTTAGATCGTATCGTGCTTTCGAATATCAAAAAAGCCCGCCGGCTTTCGCCGCGGGCTTTTTTGCTGCTCCCCGAAGCTGGCTATTATCTGAATTATTTGATCCTGGATTTAACATAAGAGACTTGGAGTTTCTTAAATATTCCCTTTCCCCGGATGGGGAAAGGGTTAGGGATAGGGATAGGGGCTGAAAACCGAAGCTGGCTATTATCTGAATTTTTTAATTAGGCTTTAAAATGGCCGAACTTTGGGGAAACATACAGGGAAACTTAAACAAGCCAAAACAAATTCAATTAATTGCATAAATAACGTCATCACAATAAAAATTATTTAGAACCCATCTAAATTGAATTTATTTATCAAATCCCCCTTGATTTTAGTGAAAATTTTTGTATATTGTAATCGTTAATCCACCCTCCGAAAACAAGTTATTTTTCTTCGTCAGGGATTCTGTTTTAGAAATGTTACATTACGGATTTTTAAAAATTGTGATCATCATTTCATTTTAGTTGTAAACATTAATGTCCATGATTCTGAAATAAAATGCCATGCACTAAATGCTAAAATTAAATAACTTTTCTAATGATGAAATTAACTCTTTCTTTAGTTGGATTTTTTATTCTATCCCTTAGTATCTCCGTAAAATCTCAGCAATATGATAGCCTTGTCATTGAAAATGCACAATGGCGGGTCGCTTATTACTATGAGTCTGATCCTACTGAAATGTTCGGCTGGTTGCTACGAGGAGATACTTTAATAAATGGTTATCAATATAAAAAAGTCTTTAAGCGTCATTTTCAAGACTATAATTCCAATGTAATAGATACTCAATATTTGTTCGGTGTTATGAGGGAGAACGTTGAAAATAAACTAGTTTACGCCATTCAATTTTACGAATCTTCCGGAGGATGTGATACAATAAATTCTGAATTCCGATTATATGATTTTTCTTGTCAACTTGGAGACACCTTATTGATATGTTTTACTAATCCGATACAATATTCAATTGTATATAGTGTGGATACAACATTTTATTTTGGCAAGCTCAGAAGAAATTTTACAGCATCACATACTATTGATTTTATAGAGGGTGTCGGTCACCTTGCAGGATTATTTGAGAATCCAATTATGCCTGTTACAAAGGAAATAAATTATTACTACTCAGAATTGATCGATTACTGTGTAGGTTCTGATGAAGAGTGTTCTGTTTATTATGTGCAAGTTGATGATAACTCTATAAATTCAAATTTCGTGATTTATCCAAATCCTTGCAGAGGAAGCTTTACAATCCAGCCACATAACTCCAGCAGGTATGTTTGGCACTACAGTCTTTATAATTACATAGGAGAATGTATACAATCGGGTGACATTTTTAAAGAAAATGAGGTCATTAAATTAAGAAATCAAGGATATTACTATCTGAAATTGATTTCCGACCGAAATATATTATTCACAAAGAAAATAATTTGTACTTATTGATTAAAGTGCTTCGTTATGAAAAAAATTGCCGTAATCCTGTTATTAGGAATGATATTTTTTAGCAATGCATCATATTCGCAGGAATATGATCCAATATCCAATGACGATAATTTTTACGATTTTGTCGAATATTGGTTTGATTCATTAAATTATAACTTTTCAGACACGTCTGAAGGAGGCTCTAATTCCAATGCTGAAAGATTAAAAGATGTTTGGGTTCCAAGACTTTCACCTTCCGGTGATGCTTCACTCGCTGCAGAAGTTTTCATGAATTATTGTTCTAATTTTCAACCTTCAGGATCGAATTATTCTCCTAATTGGATTTGTCTAGGGCCAACAGGTTTACCGGAAAACGGTAATGGGATAGGAAGGATGCATCGCATTGAATTTGATCCTTTTTATAATGGGAATACCAATCAAACTATATATGCTTCCTCAGGTTTTGGTGGATTATGGCGATCCCTTAATGATGGAGACTTTTGGGAAAATGTAAATACAGATTTACTTTTACCAACCACTTCAGTCGGCGATATTGCAATTGATCCTAATTCTTCCGATACTATTTTCGTAACAACTGGCTTATGTGATGAGGGTATAATTATTTATGAAGTTAACACTGCAAAAATAAATCCAATTTTCACTTCGGGTGTTTATAGATCAGATGACTTTGGTACGACTTGGAATAATATTACACAAAACATAAATGAAGATTTTGAAATAGGGGTTGCTTTAAGAAGGATTATAATCAATCCTAGCAATTCTAGCCAAGCATTTATTTGCGGATCAAATGGTATATACAGGACAAATGATGCGCTAAATCCTCAACCTGAATGGAATCATGTTTTAAATAATTTAGACATCAATGATAATGAGTTATATGGTCTGGAATTCAGACCTTTGTATCCGTATGGAAACATTATTGCAAGTGGAAGAGATATTTATTTATCTGACGATCAAGGAGATACATGGCATTCGATCACGGGTCCGGGCACAGGATTAGATTTAAATGATTTAGGAAATAATTTTATCGTACGCCGAATTAACATCGCAGTCACTGTTGCAAATCCAAATAAACTATTGGCTTATATAGTTGGCAAAGAAACTGGTGGCACATCCTTATACATTTGGGAATACAATTTTGCAACACAACTTTGGAATGAAGTTGAGATTTATCATTATATAGCCCCCGGTGTTTCTAGAGTGGTAGCATGGGATAGAATGGCATTTGAAATTTCACCTGTAGATGAATATGAGTTCTGTTATGGTACCACAATTTTGTACGGTACACGAGACTATAGAATCCATGATCCGGTGGAATGGTCAGTTTATTTAGGAAATGGTTTTCATGCAGATGTCCATGGATTGGAGTATAATCCAATTAATACAAATAAAATTCTTTGCGCCCACGATGGTGGTATAAGCGAAAAAGTCTTATCAATAACACCAGGTACGGATGGATGGTCTTATAAATATGATGGCTTGCAGGTTAGTACAATGTTCGTCCATGATTTTTCAAATTATAATGAAAAATGGATTGGGACTGGTCATCAAGATAATGGTTACATGTTTCTTTATAATAATAATGGAACAGATAAATGGTTTTATAAAAATTGGGATGGTGATGGATATGGAATACAAAATTCAATAATATATCCTGAACAATTTTTTCTATTTAAGCAAAATACATTTAATTCTGAAAATATCAAGCATCAAGTTTACAGATACGATTATTTAACCCAAATTAGCGCAACTGAACAAGTAAACAGTGTTCCTTATGATGGCAAGAGGCCTTCGGAGAGAGCTGAATTTGTGAAATCATTTCAACTCAGACAGCACCCACAAAAGGACTCAATTTATATGGGCTTAACGGAGGTATATAAAAGGAAAAGTAAATTACCTCCTGCTCTTCCAGAAGTTGCATGGGAAAATAGATCTGATATTGCTAAAAATGATAATGTATCTTGTCTTGATGGAGATGGCCAATGGCGTAGGCAAATCATCGATTTTGAAATCTCTGCGGCTGACACAAATTATGTTTATATCGTCACTCTTGGAATTTATAATGGTGAAGCTGAAATCTGGGATCTTGAATCTCACTTATTTTATAGCAACACTGGAATGAATTTTGGAGACTATGAGGATGAGTCTCATTTTACCTGTTTAGATTTTCCCGGAAATGGAACTGACCCATTTCCCGTAATCACATCGATTGTAATTCATCCGACTAATCCAGAAAAGATATGGATAACATTCTCTGGTTTTATTGATGAATATAAAGTCTGGTCATTTGATGGAACTTCTTGGACGAATGAAGATCCTAATAATTCCTTAAATAATCTTCCGGTCAATGATATAGTATATCAACCTGGTACTGATGATAGACTTTATATTGCAACGGATGCTGGGATTTATGTAAAAGATAGCACTATGATAGATTGGGAAAAATATGGCGATTTTCCGAATGTTCGTGTGACAGAACTTAAAATAAATTACTGTTCCAATAAGTTAAGAGCTGCAACATTTGGAAGAGGACTTTGGGAAGGTGACCTATTGCCATCTAATGGATATGATAATGAGAGAATTATTTCGGAAGATATTACGTGGGATGGGATTCAAGCAATGACAAAGGATTTGCGAATTACAAGTACAGGAAAACTAACAATTACTAACACATTGAGTATGCCTTATATGAGCAAAATTATTGTTGAGAGGGGAGGTGAACTTATTATAGATGGTGGTAAAATCACTAACAATTGTGAAAAAATGTGGAAAGGCATCCAAGTTTGGGGAACAACAACTGCCTCCCAGTCCACATCCGGAGCACAAGGTAAAATTACAATTGAAAATGGAGGAACTATTGAAAATGCTATAATGGCAGTGGTTCTTGCAAGAACCGATGGCCTAAAATATGCACCTGGTTACGAAGGTGGTATTATTCAGACAAATGACGCACATTTCATAAATAACAGAGCTGGTGTCAGGTTTTTCCCATACCGAAATATGGTCTCCGGTGTTGAAATGGATAATCTCAGTTATTTTCATTTTACAGAATTCCTCACCAATGCTGAACTGGCTGATGAAAGTGTACCTGAAAATTTCCTTTATTTATATGGCGTAAAAGGTATAAACGTTTATGGATGTAGCTTTACTAACTCCAGACCGGAAGAAGAAGCTTCAATGAGTCACAGAGGGATTGGCATATATAGCGAAGATGCAGATTTTACTGTAACTGATTCCAGCTCATTTAGTAATTTGAATTATGGTATTAAGACTTTCGATCTCACAACAACAAGAACTTTTGAAATTACTCATTCGGCTTTCATCAACAATATGACAGGTATTTATAGTAAAAATATTCATAATTCAGTCATTTTATTTAATGATTTTGATGTTTATTATATAAGTATATTCCATGGTCCGGACGATATTTTTGGTGGATTATATTTAGATAACTGCACAGGATACACTGTTGAGGAAAATAATTTTTATAATGAGGACGAATATCCTTACCCAGATGAAATTCTTAGTATTGGAATTACGGTTAACAATTCGAAAGACAATTTGAATATGATCTACCGTAACACTTTTAACCTCTTACATATGGGCATACTGGCACAAAATAGAAACAGGGGAACCTCTAATTTTACAGGATTAAAGTTGAAATGTAATATTTGTACCGATAACCGGGGCGATTTTGCTGTGACAGCGGATACGGCATCGGCAAACAAGGGAATTTCAATTTATCAAGGGGCGTATATTTATGGCGATGAAACTGCACCTGCTGGGAATTTATTTTCTCATGCTAACAATAATAACCCATACAGTGATTTTAATAATACCTTATCCCGGCAATGGATTTATTATTTCCATCATGATAGTCTATCTCCTCAAGATGCATGGATTCCTTTTTATCATCAAAATATCACGCATTATGGATACATTCGTTATACTACTTATGATGATGTTTGTCCTCCTAATTTTAGTTTCGGAGGTGGGCAGTTAAAATCTGAACCTATTGTGATGGATGAAGAAGAACTTATAGCAAGAATGTCTTTGATGGAGAATTTGAGAGATTCAACTGCAAATGTACTCAGTCTATGGATTGATGCCGGGAATACTCCGGAATTGAATTATGAAGTTGAGTTTTCTACTCCTGAAGAATCACTTGAAATTTATGATGAGCTTATGGCAGATTCCCCTTATCTTTCTGACACTGTTCTATCCACAAGTATTGCAAAGGAAGAAGTTTTGGTCAATGCTATGATCAGGGATATTATGGTGGCTAATCCTCATGGCGTAAAGAAAGAAGAGTTGATTGAAGCTCTTGAACAAAGAGTGCCTCCATTACCAGAATACATGATGGCAGAGATCATGGCAGGATTGGATTCTATAGCGTTAAAGGAACAACGTGAAAGTGAGATTGCCTGGTATGAACAAGAACGAGCCTTAGCATTCAATAAGCTCATGAAAATTTATTTGGCAGAAGATATTTCAACTTCAGCAGAAGACAGTATCATTTCATTGATTACAAATCATGGGAACTTAAATAACAATTATTACCTGGCAACCAGATACCTGGAGCAAGGAAATATTTCAAATGCGTTTACAGTCCTCACTAGCTTACCAAATCAATTTGTGATGGATTCGGAACAGGAAATTGAACACCAGGATTACCTGACATTATTTACAATGGTTAGCAATATTACACAGCAGGGCAAGCCATTGGATTCTCTTGATAATACATCACGCCAGGTTCTGTATCAAATGGCTGAGAATGATTCACGACCGGCAATCATGGCTCAAAATATTCTGCAACACATTGATTCTGCCAGCTATCCTGAAGTTTATATTTTACCGGCATCTGGTCCTGTTTTAAGAAGATATGATGCTGAGAATCCAAATTTTAATACTGGTTTGGATCATGAAAATGTTTTCAAAGTCTATCCAAATCCATGTAATGATTATTTCATTATGGAATATTATTTTGAAATAATTCCAGGACAAGCATCTTATTCAATCAGTGATCCATCAGGAAGGATTATCGAAGAAGGACTTATTGAAGGTCAGCAAAATCAACTTATTAGAAGGACTTCTTCCTATAGTTCAGGCCTATATACCATCAAATTAAATATCAATGGCAAATTAGAGAAAGCATTGAAATTAAATGTAATAAGGTAAGTGTTTAAATTCCAATCAATTAAAATTTAATATTTTCTAAATTTTTAAACCCTGCTGTAATAGGCAGGGTTTTATTGTTATCAGTTCACAAAATATTATTATTGGGTTGATCAGCAAGTTATTGAAGGATTTACATTATTTTTATTGAAAAATTGTTCAAAAAAGGAAATATGAAAAAGTTCATATTTTTATTTATATTGTTCTTTGGATTATTTGACTTAAAAGGCCAATACACTTACTTTAACAACCGCTTTAACAATGATAACTGGAGCGCAGCATTGAGTATTCTTGAAACGGAATCAGGGTATGTTATTAGTGGAGTTAGTGGTGTGGTTTCCAATGATTATATTTTTAAAAGAATTGTCCTTACTTCCATTGATGACCAGGGAAACCAGTTATGGTGGAAAACTTACGGAGAAGATTTCCACAATTATTATGCCGGTGGAATACGGGGATGTATTAGTACATCCGATGGTGGATTTGTTATAAGTGGGAGTATAGAAGATTCTATTAGAGATGTCGGATTATTGATAAAATTTGATGAAAATGGCGATTCACTCTGGTCCAGAATTTATGGTGATTCTGCCTCGATTGATTATACAGCTACCATTTTTACGGTTTGTGAACAATTACCTGATAATGGATTTCTCATTACTGGTTATGTACATGTATCAGGAGATGATGATGATATATTACTCATAAGGACTGATAATCTTGGAAATATAAAATGGTTTCATACATATGGTCAACTACATTGGTTAGATGCTGGTTATTCCTTAATCCCATTGCCCGAAGGTAATTTTTTAATCGGATTAGATAGGCAACAAGTTGGAAATAACACTTCAAGGGATCCAGGTCTTCTCAAAGTTGATAGTCTTGGAAACCAAATTTGGATTAAATATTATGGAGGTATCTATGATGATGGACACTCCGTCGTTATACTATCACAAGATGGTAATTACCTTGTTGGAAGTACATATGCCGTGTCACAACCCCATCCGGATTACCCGGATCTTAAGGTTTGGATATTTAAAACAGATACCGCAGGAAATGTTATATGGGAAAGGAAATATAGTGATACGACATTTCTGGGGTGGTGTTCTACAATAGAGGAACTGGGCGATGGAAGTATTATCGTTTCTGGAACAGGTGCTTTTGCTGACGGATTTGGTAATTATGGTTGGATATTAAAAACAAAGGAAAATGGTGATAGTATCTGGATGAGGCGATACAGTTATTATCCTACATTTGAAAACCACCTTAATGATCTCAGGATCACATCCGATAATGGAATAATCATTACAGGTATGGCTTTAGGTGATCCCGAATGGGAGCAATCCATCTGGGTGCAGAAATTGGACAGCATTGGCTGTGATTCATCAGGTTGTGATACAACTGTCGGAATTCATGAAGAGCATGGGGGCATGGAGGCATGGGAGCATGGGATCTTGGAGTTGTGGCCAAATCCTGCATCAGACTGGATTCACATTATATTCCGGGAAAACAGGCCGAATTGGTTATCTAATAGAGATTTGGAAATATTCAATGTGTTTGGAAAACTTGTGGATAGAGTTAAAGTGCCGATGATTACGGAATCGTATGATTTTAATGTTTCAAACCTTCCCCAGGGTCTCTATCTCCTGGTTATACGTGAAAGACAAAAAGTCGTTTATACCGGAAAGTTTTTGATTGCAAGGTAAATTGAAATTATTAGTTGTCAATTTCATTTAGCAATTAATAGTTGGTGGTAGTTGTTTACCTGAACTTAATATAAAAATAAGATTTTGAAATTGTCCTGTTTTTTAAGGTAAAGTCATAGCTTTCCGCAGCAATTGAGACCCAACGCCAAAATAAATCAGAATTACTGCTCTCCCGTCAGGTAATTCATGTAATTTTGCCTGCTAAATATTTTTTTGTGATGGATAATAAAAATCACCAGATCATTGAACTGGAGCATGTTGTGGTTAAACTTGCGGGTGATTCCGGCGACGGGATGCAACTGAGCGGATCACAGTTTTCTGATACAACTGCAATTGATGGGCACGACCTGGCAACTTTTCCTGATTACCCTGCAGAAATTCGCGCACCACAGGGAACTGTGGCCGGTGTATCCGGTTTCCAGCTTCATTTTGGGCAAATCAAGGTTGAAACACCGGGTGACCTGGCGGATGTGCTGATCGCATTGAATCCTGCCGCTCTCAAAGTTAATATGAAATGGGTCAAAACCGCAGCAACCATTATCGTTGATGTGGATAGTTTCGAACAGAAAGATATTGTTAAGGCAGGCTTTACGCAAAATCCACTGGATGATGGAACCCTCGACGGGTATAAAGTGGTCAAAGCTCCCATTACCAGCCTGAGCCAGGCAACCTGCCTCGAACTGGGCCTTGATGCGAAATCGGCTGACAGGACCAAAAACCAGTTTGCTTTAGGCATGTTGTATTACCTGTTCAATAAAGATATTGACCTGGGGGAAAATTTCCTTGAAGAAAAATTCGGAAAGAAGCCACTGGTGTCGGAAGCAAATAAAGCAGTTCTCCGCGCGGGGTATCATTTTGCGGAGACCGTTGAAGAGTTTGATATCACTTACCGGCTCAAGCCCAGTGAAGATATGAAAGGCCGTTACCGTAACATGACCGGCAACATGGCAGTTGCCTGGGGCCTCATGGCGGCAGCGGAAAAAGCCGGACTTGAATTATTTCTGGGTTCATATCCTATAACCCCTGCTACTGAAATTTTGCATGAACTTGCCCATCGGAAACACCTTGGGGTTATAACACTTCAGGCAGAAGATGAGATTGCTGGGATAAACAGTGCCATCGGGGCTGCTTTTACGGGAAAACTGGCTGCCACATCTACTTCAGGCCCTGGTCTGGCATTGAAAAGTGAAGCTATAGGCTTAGCTATGATTACCGAATTGCCTTTAGTCATCATAGATGTTCAAAGAGGTGGCCCTTCTACTGGTTTGCCTACAAAACCCGAACAATCAGACCTTTTGCAGGCCCTGTTTGGCCGGAATGGCGAAAGCCCTGTAGTTGTAATGGCTGCCAGCACCCCTGCCAATTGCTTCGATTATGCCTTTATGGCAGCGAAAATCGCAGTGGAACATATGGTCCCTGTCATCCTGATGACTGATGGTTACCTTGCCAACGGCTCAGAACTCTGGAAAGTTACTAAAATGGCGGAGCTCCCAACGATCACCCCTCGATTTGTCAAAGATAATGATCCAAATTATAAACCTTACCTCAGGGATCCCGAAACCTTGGCCCGCTCATGGGCTATTCCCGGGCAGGAAGGACTAAGACACAGAATTGGCGGCCTGGAAAAGGAAGATGTGATCGGAACCGTTTCCCACGACCCGCTGAATCATCAGAAAATGGTGGGGCTCAGGCAGGAAAAGGTTTACAGGGTAGCCAATGTGATCCCGGAACTGGAAGTTTATGGCGAAAATACGGGCGATTTGCTGGTGGTCGGTTGGGGAGGTACTTATGGGCACCTTGTTTCGGCTGTGAAAGATTTGCAGACAGAAGGTAAAAGCATCAGCCTGGCACATTTTAATTACATTTACCCTCTTCCGAAAAACGCGGAACAAGTCCTGAAAGGGTTTAAAAAAATCGTTGTTTGCGAACTCAACAACGGGCAGTTCATATACTGGCTGAGGGCAATGTTTCCTCAATATCAATATCTTACCTATCACAAAATCCAGGGATTGCCATTCATGATCAATGAGCTTAAATCGAAATTCAACGAAATTCTGAAGGAACACTGATATGACACCAGAAGAATCAAAGCAGGCTGTATATACCCTCACAAGGGATGACTTTAAACCGGAAGGTACGGTTAAATGGTGTGCGGGATGCGGTGATTACGCTATTCTTGCTGCCATCCAGACAGTGCTCGTCGAACTGGGCGGCAGAAAAGAAGACATAGTCTTCGTTTCAGGGATAGGATGTTCTTCCCGTTTTCCATACTATATGAATACCTATGGCTTCCATGGCTTGCATGGAAGAGGAGCGGCAATCGCCTCCGGAATCAAAATTGCCAATCCGAAATTACAGGTCTGGCATATAACCGGCGACGGCGATAGCATGGCTATTGGCGGTAATCACTTTATTCATACGATCAGGCGCAATATAGACATGAATATTGTGATCTTCAACAATAAGATTTATGGTCTCACTAAAGGCCAGTATTCACCTACTTCTCCCAGAGGCCTGGTGACGAAAAGCTCGCCCGAAGGCGTGATCGAGAATCCGTTTACCCCGGGAGAACTCGTGATGGGTTCACAGGGCACTTTCTTCGCCCGTGCTGTCGATACAGAGCCGAAGATGATGCGCGAGGTCCTGAAAGCAGCCGCATTGCATAAAGGAACATCAGTGGTGGAAATCCTTCAGAACTGCGTGATTTTCAATAATCAGATCCATGCCGCCATTACAAATAAAGAGACCAAAGATGATCACCAGATTTATCTTGAAGCAGGAAAGCCCATGATCTTTGGGAAAAACCAGGATAAAGGCCTGATCTTTAAGAATAATCAACTCCGGGTAGCCACCATTGGTGAAAAGGGAGTGAGAAGGGAGGATATTCTGGTCCATGACCCGACTAACCCGGAAGATATGACCCATTATACCCTTGTCAGGATGGGATTGCCTGATTTCCCCGTTGCAATGGGCGTAATCCGGTCATGTGACTGCAACGAAGCTTATGACCAGTTGCTCGAGAAGCAAATGGAAGAAGCCAAAAGAAAAAGCAAAATCAAAAATATGGATGATTTGATTAATTCAGGTAATGTGCTGGACCTTTGATTATCTATTTTTTAAGAAATATTTTCAATAAGTTTTAATCATCCATTAGGAAAATATATTATTTTTACTGTCTATTTTGTCATTTAAATTGAAAAACTTTTTAGTACTTTCGGTCGTAACAGTTTTAATTTTTCATAATGTTTTTGCATTATATGCTGAAGTATTTTTCTCCAGTGACACTCAATGGGAATCTACTTTTAAGGAAAATGAGCAACCTGATGTGCTGTCTTTTACAGAAGCACAATCTGATTTGATTGATCAATTTATTTTCGATTCAGAATTCAAAAACATCAACGCTAACATTACTGTTTTTGAGGAACACAGGAATCTGAATTCTGAAATTAAATTCAACTCGGGCCATGTGATGTCTCTCACCCTTCCGGAGTGTATTGCCGGAGTTAGCTTTAGTTCAATTCTTTCTACTTATTGTTTTTCTATACCAAATAGCTGTAAGCAGGCACTGCTTTGCAATTTATACAGCTTCAGGATTTAATCTTCCCAATTTTTTTTAATCTTCTTTAAAAGAAGAGATTAGGCTTTTATTCTGAGAGTCTGACATTTATTAGTGTTATGCTCAGGAATCGAAATTCAATTTTTATCGGTATTTCCAAAGTCACCTTTTAGTTAAAGCAAATTAGTTTTTATTCTAACCATTTAAAAAATCTAAAATTATTACAATGAAAAGAATGAATGAATTTTTTAGAAGTTTTCAGGGCGCATTTTCCGCATCAGTCATTCCAATTGCATTGGTAGTTGCGATTATTGTTTATATGACAGTGATGGGAGCACCATCTAATTTTCAGGGCAATAACCCTGAAAATGCGCCAATACCTGGAAATTATCTTGGAGTAATTTATAAGGGAGGATTTATTGTTCCAATCTTAATGTGCCTGTTACTCACCGTCATCACCTTCAGCATTGAACGATTTATAACCCTCAAAAAAGCTACCGGGAAGCTCAATGTACTGAAGTTTGTCAAGTACATCAAGAATATGCTTAACAGAAATCAGATCGATGATGCGATTGCAGCATGCGAAGATCAGAAGGGATCCGTAGCCAATGTCGTAAGATCAGCATTGATTAAATACCAGAATGTTGAACCCGAAGCAGCGATGAGCAAAGAACAAAAACTAATTGCCATACAAAAGGATGTCGAAGAGGCTACTTCTCTGGAATTGCCAAGCCTTGAGCAAAACCTTGTCATATTGGCTACGATTTCATCTATCGCAACATTGATGGGGCTGCTTGGGACAGTTCTTGGCATGATCAGAGCTTTTGCCGCTTTGGCCAATGCCGGTGCACCTGACTCGGTCGCATTGGCTACAGGTATTTCAGAAGCTTTGATTAACACGGCCTTTGGTATTGCTACAGCAGCTCTCGCTGTTATCATGTATAACTATTATACCAATAAAATCGATAAATTAATCTACAGTATTGATGAAGCTGGTTTCACGATCGTTCAGACTTACGCTGCACGCCATTGATCATGATAAATACGCTACCAAATGACAAAGGTTAAACTTCCCAGGAAAAGCACTGCTATCGATATGACGGCAATGTGTGACGTGGCATTCCTTCTGCTTACGTTTTTCATGCTTACTTCGAATTTCACACAAAAGGAACCCGTTATGGTTAATACGCCATCTTCGATTTCAGAAATAAAAATTCCTGAACGAAATATCATGACTATTCTTATAGATAAGTCAGGCAAGCTATTTTTCGGTATCGACGGCCAGGAAAAAAGGATTGATCTGCTCAAAAAAATGGGCGAAGCCTATTCCTTCTCATTTACCGATGCGGAATTAAAAGAATTCAGTCTGATAAACCGCTTTGGTGTGCCCATTCAACAAATGAAAGCATTCCTTGCATTAAAGCCTGCCGACCAGGATCTTCAGGAAAATGCCTTGGGCATTCCTTATGATTCGCTGGATAACCAGTTTAAGAATTGGGTAAGGTTTTCTCGTATTGTTAACCCTCAGTTAAGGATTGCAATAAAGGCGGATCAAGCCCTGGCTTATCCTGTCATCAAAAATGTTATGAATACTCTCCAGGACCTTGATGAGAATAGGTACAACCTGATCACAAGCCTGGAACAAACTCCGGAATAATTATCAGTAATTGAATAGCTATGTCAGAAGTAAACACCGAAAGTTCGGGATCAAAAAAAGGTAAAAAGAAAGGCGCCAAAAAGGTTTCCACGCGTATTGACTTTACGCCGATGGTTGACCTTGGGTTTCTTCTCATCACGTTCTTTATGCTGACAACAACGATGATCAAGCCTCAGACCATGGAAATAGCCATGCCTTCGAAAGAAAAGGTCCCTGAAGAGGAACAGACTAAAGTCAAGGCTTCCAGGGCAATCACCATCATCCTTGGAAAAGATAATAAGGTATATTATTATGAAGGAACACGGGAAAATGAGATTGATCCGACAGTTGTGTTAACAGATTTCTCTTCTACGGGTATTCGAAAATTCCTCATTGAGAGAAATTATGATGTCATGCTAAAAGTGGAAAATCTTCAGAAGGAAGAACTTGACAAGCAAATACCTCAGGAAGAATTCGAAAAGAAAAAGCTTGAGATCATGTCGGATAAGAAAGCTCCTATTGTGATTATTAAGGCAACCGATGAGGCAACATATAAGAACCTGATCGATATTCTCGACGAGATGGCGATATGTAATATTGGCAGATACGCCATCGTTGATTTAACAGAATATGATTTAGAATTGATCAAGGCCAGTAATATCTGAAATTATAAATAATCAGCAAAATTGTCCCAGTTATGGCCTCACACTTAAATATATTTTCGGATGAATGGACAGAAATGGTCTTCCAGGACAGGAATAAGGGATATGGAGGATACCTGCTTCGAAAACTATCATCCAGGCGACATGCGATCTCCCTGGCCATCGGCATTGTGATATTCGTCCTTGCTGTCAGTACACCATCAATAATCAGGGTTATGACACATGAGAAAAAAGAGAAAGATGTTTCAGTCAGGACGCTGACTGATATCAAGTTAGATAAACCAAAAGAGAAGGTCGATGAAATCGTCAAAGCATTGCCACCACCGCCTCCGCTGAAGAACGTTATTAAATTTACTGCCCCTGTCATCAAAGCTGATGAGGAAGTCGCAGACGAAGAGCAGCCAAAGATGCAGGATGAAGTGGTTGAAAGTAAAGCAGCTATCGGGAGTATAGATTATGATAAGGGTACCGATGATCCAACAGCTGAAATGCCTGAAGTGATGCCTGCTGAAGACAAGCAGATCGTGGAAGAAAAGATGGAGCCTTTCCTTGTTGTTGAGCAAATGCCTGATTTTCCAGGAGGTGAATCGGAGTTGTATAAATTCCTGGAACAAAATATAAAATATCCACCAATGGCCAGAGAATCAGGTGTTACAGGTAGGGTGTTCATTAAGTTTGTAGTTAATAAAGATGGTAAAATTTCCGATATAGCTTTGCTTAGAGGAATAGGTGCCGGGTGCGATGAAGAAGCAATCCGTGTAGTAAAGAAAATGCCTGCATGGAAACCTGGAAAACAGAATGGTATGCCTGTACCAGTTTGGTTTACCCTCCCCATTAATTTTATTCTGAAATGACAGAAAAATTTAACAGGGTGCCACTTTTTACTCACCAAATCGTCAAATATTTTGGCTTTTTCATGGTGGTATTTTATTTGGTTATCGGCTTATTATTTATTTTTTCAACTCAGTTTTTTCCTGCATTAAATCAGAATGCAAAATTATTTTTTGGGATCATTTTACTAATTTATGGAATTTTCAGGGCTTACAGAGCCATTAAAAGCTTAAAACATGACAATCCGGCATAGTGTTCTCATGTTCATTGCAGTGAGTCTTTTGTTTGGTTGCGGAGGCATCAACAGAAATCCATATGCCGACACCCCAACAACAGGAATCATCAGCATAGGGGTGGATGAAACCTTTAAACCTATAACTGAAGCTGAGTTGATGGTATTCGGCGGCATTTATCAATATGCCAAAATAACTCCGGTTTATACAACAGAAGAAAATTGTGTTCAGATGCTCCTTGATGATAGCGTCAGGTTGATCATCACTTACAGGCCCTTGTATGAAAATGAAAAAGTATCCTTCCGGAACCGGCAGATCATTCCTCGCGAATTGAAAATAGCTACAGATGCAATCGCGGTGATAATTCATCCGGAAAATGCTGATACTTTGCTGAGTATGAATGAATTAAAAGGAATTCTTACAGGTGAAATAAAACAGTGGGCTCAAATCAATCAAAAATCATCACTTGGGAATATTGATGTGATTTTTGACAATAAGAAGTCCAGCATCCTTCAGTTCGTCCTTGATTCGATCTGCCGGACTTCTAATTTATCCAAGCATTCCTATGCCCTGGATTCAACCATTGATGTTGTGAATTATGTAGCTGATCACAGGAATGCTATTGGATTTATAGGCGTTAGCTTAGTTAGCGATTCGGATGATTCTACCCAGATGTCTTTTTTAAATCGTATCCGTGTTGTTGCATTGTCGAAAAGCGATCAACCGGCTGTGGAAAACAGTTATAAGCCATACCAGGCTTATATCTTCCAGGGATTATATCCATTGACAAGAGATGTTTATGCGATAAATGCGGAGCCGCGGAATGGCCTTGCCACCGGTTTCATGTCATTTCTTGCAAGCGACCGGGGTCAGAGGATTATTCTGAAGTCGGGAATAGTTCCGTCTGTTGCGCCAATCAGGATTGTAAATGTCAGAGAAAACCTATGATTCGAAATTAATAGATCACGGAACCTGTCAATTTCCACAGTATATGTCAAACCAGAAGATAAACAAGTGATGATGAAAAAGAAGTTATTGATAATACTTTGCTTTCTGTTGCCGTCATTCAATCCTTTACTGTCTCAGGATATTGAAAAAGGTAAATGGTATATCGTGCAGAAACAATACGAATCGGCCGGGAAGATCTTCCGGTCAATTCTGAAAAATGATCCATCAGATTCAAAAACACTCTATTATTTGGGTAAGGTTTATGATTTTAAAGGCAAATCCGATTCGGCAGAAATTTTTTACCAGCAAGGCATAATGGCTGATGAGAAGTACCCATTCAATTTTCTGGGTTTAGGGAAAATGCAGCTCAATAAATCGAACAGAACGGAATGGTTCAAATTTTATGACAAAGGCCGGAAACTTAGCAATAATTTATTCGAATATAACCTGGAAGCTGGAGAAGTCTGCCTTTTAACGACAACACAAAACTTCGATTTAAGCGGAAAATATCTTGAAGCAGCAAAAGAAGAAAATGCAAAGGATTGCCGGCTCCTGGTCAGTTTGGGAGACCTTTACCTCACTTCAAAATCACCGGGAGATGCAGTCAATGAATATGAAAGAGCCATTTATCATAATGATTTATGTGTGCAGGCTTTTGTTAAAATGGGAGAGATATACGCAAAAGCCAATAATTACCGTGATGGCATAAATGCCTTCAATCAGGCTGTTGCAATCGATTCCACGCAAATCCTTGCTTATAAAGAACGCGGAGATCTTTACTATTCCTTTGGCAAATATGATGAAGCTAAAGCTGATTATGAAATCTATATTAGAAGATCGGATAATACAATAGATGACAAGGAAAGGTTTGCATTCATCCTCTTCTTTACTAAAAACTACGATCAGTCAAGAGGATTGATTGATCAGGTTATTCAAAATGACACGAATAATACGGTGATGTACAGGATTGCGGCTTACATTGATTTCGAAAAAGGTGACTTCCCAAATTCACTGAAGAATCTTGAATATTTTTTCACTCATCACGATACGACAAAGTTTATAGCGATTGATTATATCTATTATGGACACCTCCTTATGAAAAACGGACAGGATTCCCTTGGAACGCTCCAATTGGAAACAGCATTGCAAATGGACACCACCAAGACGGAACTTTATGATGAAATAGGGAAAAGCTATTCTAAACAAAAAGAATACCAGAAAGCTATAGATGCATATGTGAAATTACTTTCATTGAATGCGAATAATAAAAGTAATTCATATTACCAGATCGGCAGGAATTTTTATTTTATGGCTGAAGATAGTTTATTAGCATACGATTCACTTTTTAAAGCAGAACTTTACCAGGAAGCTGATTGTTGCTTTGAAAACATGACCCTTATCAGCCCGGATTCATACATAGGCTACATTTGGAGCGGAAGAGCTTTATCAAGGCTGGATCCGGAAACTACTTCAGGACTGGCAAAGCCGGCTTATGAAAAATCTATGATGTTACTGGAAGCCGGTGACATCACCAAAACCCCGAAATTGTTGATTGAATGCTATCGCTATCTTGGATTTTATCATTACATGCTTGGAGAAAAATTACTTTCATCAAAGCCCGCCGAATCCGAAGCAGAAATGACCAACTCACTTAATTACTGGACAAAAATACTGAATTTGGACCCTTCAGATCAACAGGCCCAAACAGCTCTCCAAAATCTGCTGAAAAAGTGATTTTTGACAGTAGTTATTTTCGTTTCATAATGCCTGCCCGGTTTGCGACGACCGGGCAGTTTTTTTTCCTGCCAATTTGTATCTTTGATGTGATGATTGATAATTTTAAACAGTTTATCCTTAAGGAAGAATTATTTCATCCTTCTGACTATACCCTGCTTGCAGTGAGCGGCGGGATGGACTCTGTTGTGATGGCCTCTTTGTTCCACCAGGCTGGATATCATTTTGGTATTGCTCATGCCAACTTCGGGCTCAGGGGAGCTGAATCCGGGAGGGATGAACTCTTTGTCAGAAGCCTGGCAGAAAAATACAAGGTAAAGGTTTTTGTTAAGCATTTTGAAACCGCTAAGTTTGCCCGTTCTCACAAACTTTCAGTCCAGGTTGCAGCCAGACAGCTTCGTTACGAATGGTTTGATGAATTGCAGATAAAATATGGCTATGATCAGGTTGCCACCGCACATCACCTGGACGACCAGGTTGAGACATTCCTGATAAACCTCACGAGGGGGACAGGTATTGCCGGTTTGCACGGTATCCTGCCCAGGCAGGGAAAAATAATCAGGCCCATGATGTTTACTGACAGGCAGCAAATAGAAGCTTATGCCAGGGAAAATAGACTTGAATATGTCGAAGATTCTTCCAACCGCTCAGTGAAGTACACCCGCAACCGCATCCGTCACAAGGTAATCCCGCAACTGGAAAGAATTAATCCTGCCTTAAGGCAGGAACTGACACAGACCATCAGCTTTATCCGTGATGCTGAAAAAATTTATAACCAAACCATCGAACGGAAAAGAAGAGAGATTTTTCATGAAAGAGGAGATCAAATTTACATCCAATCAGACCAGTTTTTCTGTCTTGAGCCACTGACAAGCTGGGCTTACGAGCTTTTATCCCCTTATGGTTTCAACCTTTCCAATATCAGGGATATTGCCTGTCTGGCTGATGCCATCCCGGGCAAGGAAGTTCGATCTACCACCTTCAGGTTGTTAAAAGACCGTGAGTATCTCATCATTGCTCCATTGGAAGAAACAGGCAAGGAAGCGACATTCATGGTATCAATGTATGATCTGAAGCAGAAAAGTATCAGGTCCCCGTTGAATCTTGAGTTTGAAATCCTCCATGAGATTCCTGCAGAATATTCTGATCCGGGCAGTACCGCTTACATTGACCTTGACAAGCTGGATTTTCCTGTAACCATCCGGAAATGGCAAAAGGGCGATTTTTTTTATCCCCTTGGGATGTCGCAGCGAAAGAAGCTCAGTGATTTTTTTACAGACCAGAAGTTTTCCAGGATCGAAAAGGAAAAGAAATGGCTCTTATGCAGTGGCAAAAAGATTGTTTGGATCATAGGCCACCGGATCGATGACCGTTTTAAAATCACCTCATCTTCCAAAAAAATATTAAAAATCACGCTTAATCCTGATTCATTATTACCTGATTAACTTTTGTTCATCCCCTCCGGGGAATTATTTGCAAATCGCATATCACATTACTACAATACTTTATCTGCTACGCAGAATTCGCCATAGGCGATTTGTTATTGTAAAATATCAGTTACCCCTTAAACTTTTAATACCTCGTAGAGGTTTTACTAAGCAAGGGTTTGCGATTATTTTATATTTTTGTCAACTTGTGAAAACCGAATATTTTTAAAATGAAAAAAGTCCTCTTTTCAACGCTATTCCTGCTCCTGGCATTTTTATTTACCACGAATTCCCAAATCCTGCAGCCGGTAAAATGGTCTTTTGACACGAAGAAGATCAATAATGAAGAATTTGAACTGATCCTGAAATCCGAAATGGACAAAGGATGGCATATTTATGGAACCGATATCCCTAAGGGGGGGCCGATTCCAACATCCTTCAAATTCAACCCGTCTGAAGATTATGAGCTGGCGGGTAAACTGGAAATGCCCAAAGCGATCGAAAAGTACGACAATGCTTTTGAGATGGATCTTCGTTACTTTAATGATAACGCTAAGTTTAAACAAAGGGTGAAGATGAAATCTGATAAGCCTTTCCAGGTTACCGGCGAGCTTGAATATATGTCTTGTGACGATAGAAGGTGTCTTCCCCCGGAAATTGTTGAATTCTCTTTTAACTTGCCCGGTATTGAAAAAACAAGGAAAGAAAAAAATAAAGAAGTGCGGTTAGCAGAGGAATCATCATCACTCCTAAAAACAAAAGAAGAAAATACCCCCAGCGATCCTGGAAAGTCCAGGACCGAATCATCCCCGACAATTACCCCGATCGATTCAAAACCTTTGGTTTCCTCTTCATTTCAGGAAACCCAAACTCTAAAAGTTCGGGGAAAAGAGGATTCCATTTCCCTCTGGACTTTCTTTTTTATCGCCCTCGGGATTGGATTTATAAGTCTGCTTACCCCTTGCGTTTACCCGATGATCCCCATGACCGTAACTTTCTTTATGAATGCCAGCCAGAATAAACTGAAAGCCAGATTACAGGCTCTGGTATTCGGCCTCTCTATCATATTCATTTACACAGTTATCGGCGTGTTGGTATCTGCCTTATTCGGTGCCGATATGATCAAACAGGTCAGTGAACACTGGATCACCAACCTGATCTTTTTCCTATTATTTGCTTTTTTTGCCATATCCTTCTTCGGTATGTTCGAGCTTGTTCTCCCTGCCTCAGTGACTAACAAGTCAGACCGGCATGCTGACAGAGGAGGCTACGTCGGAGCTTTCTTCATGGCATTGACCCTCGTCCTGGTTTCATTTTCCTGCACGGCGCCTTTTGTGGGCGGTATCCTGGTGGAAGCGGCAACCGGACAGGTCATCAAGCCAATCGTTGGGATGTTTGGCTTTTCGCTGGCGTTCGGCATTGTTTTTACCATCCTGGCTTTCTTCCCTTCATGGTTGAATAAAATGCCGAGATCAGGCGGTTGGCTTAATTCAGTCAAAGTCGTCCTTGCCTTCCTGATCCTGGCGATTGGCATGAAATATCTCCTCGTCCCCAACCAGGCCCTCGGATGGGGGATCAGCCGTGAGGTTTATATCGCCGTGTGGATGGTGCTATTTACCTTATTAGGTTTCTATCTGCTGGGAAAGATAAAATTTACACACGACAGCCCGTTAGAGCATATCGCTGTGCCCCGGCTTTTGTTAATCATTGCTTCCTTCACTTTTGTCCTATACCTGTTCCCCGGATTGTTCGGCGCACCGCTGAAAGCTGTGTCCGGTTACCTGCCCTCGGAATCTTCCTGGGATCTCGATGAGATCATCCGGGAAAGTACACAAAATATCAGCGTTGTGTCTCCCGGCAACAGTAATTACAGCGGTTTGTGTGATGAACCTAAGTATTCGGACCGTTATGACCTGCCCTATGGATTAAAAGGGTATTTCGATTACGAACAGGGACTTGCCTGCGCTAAAAAGCTTAATAAGCCGGTGTTCCTCGATGTCAAAGGGTATGCCTGCACTAACTGCAAGGTTATAGAAAAGAATGTCTGGTCTGACCCTGAAGTTCTTAAAAGACTTCAGAACGATTATGTAATTATCGCATTGTATGTCGATGATAATCATGAACTTCCGGAAAATGAATGGGTCACTTCAACCTTTGATGGGAAGGTGAAAAAGACAATCGGCCGGAAGAACACTGATCTCCAGATCACTCATTTTGGTGTCAATGCGCAGCCATACTATGTCCTGATGGATAATAACGGCAACACACTCACGCCGGCGATTGGGTTTGAACCTGATATCAATGATTATATCAGTTTTCTTGATAAAGGGATTGAAGAATTCAGGAAACTACATCCGTAGTATTTTAACCACTAAGGCACTAAGGGCACTTATAGGCACTAAAATTTTCAAAGAATGGTTAATATATTTTTATTTGCTGATATCCTTAGTGTTTCTTAGTGGTCTAAGTGTCTTAGTGGTTAAAAAAAATTAAAACAATTCAACTTCTATTTTTCATTGCTTCAGCATAGAACCCATAGAAATACACAATTGTTTCGATCCCTTTGAAGAATTGATTTAGCGGGAAGTTTTCATTAGGTGAGTGGATGGCGTCTGATTCCAACCCAAAGCCCATGAGGATCGATTTGATACCAAGTTTATCTTCAAAAGTCGAAATGATAGGGATACTGCCGCCACTTCTCACAGGGACGGGCATTTTGCCGTAAGTTTTAAAGTAGGCTTTTTCTGCGGCCAGGTATGCAGGCATATCTGTTGAAGAGACATAACCCTGCCCGCCATGAAGTGCCGTTACCTTTACTTTCACATAAGGCGGAGCGATAGCTTTGAAGTGATCTTCGAACAGTTTGCTGATTTTCTTATGATCCTGGTTGGGCACAAGCCGCATGGAAATCTTTGCATAAGCTTTTGAAGGGATGACTGTTTTGGCGCCTTCACCGGTATAGCCCCCCCAGATACCATTTATATCCAGCGTAGGCCGGATTCCGGTGCGTTCCGGGGTTGTATAGCCTGCCTCACCGCAAACCTCGCTAATATCGAGTGATTTCTTGTATGCTTCCAGGTTAAAAGGCGCTGTGGCCATTTTCTGCCTTTCTTCTTGACGGATTTCAATTACATCATCATAAAAACCAGGTATGGTGATCCGTTGTTTGTTATCTTTCAGGGAAGCAATCATTTCGACCAGTACATTCGCGGGGTTGGCAACTGCTCCGCCAAACAAACCGGAATGCAGGTCCTTGTTCGGCCCGGTCACTTCAACTTCCATATAACTGAGCCCCCTCAGCCCACTGGTAATTGAAGGAATATCGGGAGCGATCATGCTCGTATCGGAGACCAGTATGATATCTGCTTTAAGCATTTCTTTATAATCATCACAGAATTTTCCCATGTTAGCCGATCCGACTTCTTCCTCTCCTTCTATCATGAATTTCACATTACATGGCAATGTGTTGGATTTAACAAAATATTCAAATGCTTTGGCCTGCATGAAAGACTGTCCTTTATCATCATCAGCTCCGCGGGCAAATATCTTCCCTTCACTTACCCGGGGCTCAAAAGGAGGGGTGTGCCAAAGTTCCACAGGATCAACAGGCATGACGTCATAATGCGCGTAAACCAATACAGTAGGTTTTGCGTGATCAATGATCTTTTCTCCATAAACAACAGGATTGCCTGCAGTTGGGAAAATTTCAGCTTTATCTGCACCGGCTTTCAGCAGGGTTTCTTTCCAGTAATCCGCCGCTTTCAACATATCATCCTTGTGGGCAGTCTCACTGCTGATGGAAGGAATGCGAATCAGACCATATAATTCTTCAAGGAAATTTTCTTTGTTTTGCTCAATGTAGTTTTTAATATCTTCCATAGGTTAACTGGTATTTGAATGATGTAGCATTGATTGTAAAATGATATAAATAAAAATATTAACTGAAAGAAGGGCAAAATATTGTAATATAGCTGAAAAGAGGACCCTGGTGGTGTCAAAGTCATTTTATTCATTTTATTTAAGATTGATAACGACCTTTTTTTTAATTATATTTGCAAATCAGAGGGAATCTAATCATGTTAAATCCATAAGATCAATCCCTTATAAATACCTTTCCAGATGAAAAATTCTTACTCCCGCAAACTGTCTACATCGCTTACAACATTTATGGTTGTAGCCTTTTTCGTATCATTTCAGGTTAAAGCTGATACGCTTCATGTATCAAGTAATATAACACCTGAGCAAATGGTGCAGGAAATTCTTATCGGCGGAGGCGTGGTCACGAGTAATATTACTTATACAGGAAATAATATTTCACGGGGGGAATTTTGGGGTGGTCCGGGAAATATTGGCATCGAGGATGGGATAATTCTGACTTCCGGTAATGTAACTATTGCACCTGGGCCAAACAATGCTGGCAATGCAGGTCAAGATTCGGGCCAGCCCGGCGATCCGGACCTGACCGCTATCGCGGGAATTGCAACCTTCGACGCCTGTGTGCTTGAATTTGACTTTATTCCCCAATCCAGCACGGTTTCATTTAAATATGTTTTTGGTTCCGAAGAATATCACGAATACGTTAATCAACAATACAACGATGCATTTGGTTTCTTTATCAGCGGCCCTGGCATTACTGGGCCTTACTCCAACGACAGCAAGAATATTGCACTGATCCCACTTTCCGAGATAGCCGTTTCAATCAATACAGTAAATTGCGGGAACCCTTATAATTGTCCTGATAATTGTGAAAATTGCGTGTTTTTTGTGAATAATACCCAGCAGTTTACTCAATACGATGCATTCACAACGGTCCTCAGAGCCTGGGCCACTGTCATTCCCTGTGAAACTTATCATATCAAGTTAGCCATTGGGGATGGGTATGATCATATTTATGATTCCGGAGTATTCCTGGAGGCCAACAGTTTTTCCAGTGTGGGTATTTCATCGGCAATTGAATATTCACAACCTGATGTAAATTTTACCATTGAAGGTTGCAGCGATGCTTCCATCCTGTTCACACTGTCGGAGCAGCCTGATCAGGATTTTTACCTGCCTTTGACAATATCCGGGTCAGCCATTAACGGGGTTGATTATGAAAGAATTCCTGATTCTGTTTTCTTTCAGCAAGGTTACACCCAGGCATGGATGGATATTATCACCATCCCTGACCAGTTCACCGAATGGGTTGAAAATATCCGGATCGTTTATAACTCTTCACTTTGCGGCATTGATTACGATACAATTCTTATCACCCTGATGGATTATAAGCTATCCCTGGACATGACGCCGGATACCATAATCAATTGCGCAACGCAGGCCAATATTGGCATTGAAAATATCAATGGATTTGAACCCTATTCCATTAGCTGGAGTACGGGTGATACAACAGAATACATTACTGTCAGCCCGCTGATCTCTACAACCTATCATGTCGCTGTTACTGCCTTATGTGATTCCATGACCACCGACAGTATAAGGGTTACGGTAAATGGCCCCAAATCCAATGCCGGACAGGATTTGAGTATCCCTTACGGGACAAATACCAACCTCCAGGGCTCAGCAAGCCAGGGCTCAGGTGAATATACCTATAGCTGGGAACCTGCAGATAAGTTAGTTAATCCTACCGACGCGATGCCCACCACCATTCTGATGGAGCAGACAACTCAATTCACACTTACGGTCACAGACCTGGCGGGTGGTTGCCAGGATATTGACCAGATGGTTCTTTTTGTTACCGGGGGACCCCTGAATGTAGGCCCGGTGGCTTATCCCGGTGCAATCTGTCCGGGTGAGTCATCACATCTTTTCTCTTACGCTGCCGGGGGTTCGGAAAATTATAGCTATTCCTGGACTTCTAGTCCCCCGGGATTTAATTCGGATATTCCGGACCCGATAGTGGAGCCTTTAGTGACCACAACCTATTATATAACGATTAACGATGGCTATAATTCTGTAACAGGAAATGTGACCGTAGAAGTGATGAACCTACCTGTTCCGGAGGCCGGCGAAAACGATACAATCTGGCATGGCACCGTGGGCTATTTAAATGGCTCAGGTTCACAAGGATCCGGAAATTATTCCTGGTTCTGGGAACCATTCAATAAGCTGATCAACCCTTATTCACCGACCCCTACAACGGTAAAATTATATGAAACAACGCTTTTCAGGCTCAGCATTACCGATAACACTACCGGTTGCGTGAGTGCGGGGGAAGACCTGGTGACAGTCGTGGTTATTGGCGGGCCATTGGCCGTTACTGCAGACATAACCGATCCTGTCATCTGCCGGGGTGAAACTACTCAGCTTCATGCTTTGCCCAGCGGGGGAAATCCAGATTATACGTACAGTTGGAGTTCTTTGCCTGCAGGCTTTTCTTCGACGGAAGGAGAACCATTTATTACTCCGGTCCTCAGCACAACTTATACCGTTCAGGTTTTTGACCAGTTTAATTATTTCGGGGCATCGGTGGATGTGGAAGTCTCACAGCCTCCACTGGTTAACCTGGGAACAGATATCCTGGCTTGCCCTTATGATACAGTAAAACTCAGCGTTAACCTGCCTGGAATGACTTATTACTGGTCGAACGGATCTGATGAATCATCCGTTTCCATCGGGACTACCGGGATTGGATTCGACATGAAGAAGATCTGGGTACGCGTTGAAAATGATCTGGGTTGTTTTGGAACAGATACAATACAGGTAACGTTTGACTTTGCCCAATGCTCGGGAGTAAATGAGGCATCAGATGAGACGTATGTTTATATTTATCCCAATCCAACAACCGGGAAAGTTCAGGTTGAGTGGAAGGGCCTGAGTGGAAATGTTGATATGCAATTATCTGATATTCACGGAAATTTAATATTTGACCAGATTATCATGGCACCTCCTTCCGGCGATTATAAGGGTTCTTTCCACCTCGAAGGCCAACCGAAAGGGATCTATTTGCTGAAATTGGTGGGTGAAGAAAAGGTGTTGGTCAGGAAGATATTATTGCAATAGCCGTTCATTATCATGGCAAAAACCAGGGTTGCGATTAATGGATTCGGGCGGATTGGAAGGATCACTTTCAGGAAACTATTGGAAAATGACCAGATAGAAGTTGTGGCTGTCAATGATCTGGCCGACACAAAGACCCTGGCCCATCTTTTGAAGTATGATTCCGTGCATGGGCGTTTTCCGGGCACCATCCTGAATAACGGGGATTATCTCCTTGTGAACGATACCAAAGTCCTTGTTTTCTCTGAAGAAGATCCCGGAAAATTACCCTGGAAAAATCTTCAGATTGATATTGTGATAGAATCCACCGGTAAGTTTGTGTCAAGACCCGATGCTATCCGTCACGTGACGGAGGCAGGCGCTCGCAAAGTGATCATATCCGCCCCTGCTAAAAATGAAAGCGATGATGTGAAATACGTCGTTTTAGGGGTAAATGACGAAATCATAGACAAAAATGATGTCATCATCTCCAATTCTTCCTGTACTACCAATAATGTCGCCCCCCTCATCATGATCCTGGATAATAACTGGGGTATCGAGAGCGCGTTTATTACAACAGTTCATTCTTATACTAAAGATCAAAACCTTCTTGACGCTCCTCATAAAGATTTACGCAGAGCCCGGGCCGCAGCCTGTTCCATTGTCCCCACCTCCACAGGGGCCGCTAAAGCTGCTACAAAAATATTCCCCCATCTGAAATACAACTTGGGCGGGGCAGGGATCCGCGTACCAGTTGCGGATGGCTCACTGACTGACCTGACGTGCACATTGAAAAATCCAGCCACAAGGGAAGAAATCAATCTAAAGTTTAAAGAAGCCGCTGAGGGAAGTCTTAAAGGAATACTCGAATATACCGAAGATCCGATTGTTTCGGTGGACGTTATTGGAAATACCCATTCAGCAGTATTTGATGCGGGTTTGACTGCCGTACTTGGAGAAAAAAACAAATTGGTTAAAATTGTTGCCTGGTATGATAATGAAATGGGATATGCTTCCCGCCTGGTTGAACTGATCGGAAAATTTATTTAACTTGCCGCGATGAATTTCGCTTATCTCCTTTTGGGAAGCAACCTGGATAACCGCTCTGCCTTGTTGGAAAGAGCAAAGGAAGCCATATCATCAAGAATCGGCAACGTAACCCGGGAATCTTCTGTTTATGAATCCGAACCATGGGGTTTTCAATCTGAACATCGGTTCCTGAACCAGGTTATCAGGATTGAAACCAAGTACAGGCCCATCCAGGTGCTTGAGGAAATTTTAAGGATCGAAAAAAAACTTGGCAGGCATCGTGCTGATGATCAGGGCTATACTTCCAGATCGATCGACATAGATATCCTTTTTTATAACGATGAGATTATTTCAGAAGATAAACTTACTATCCCTCATCCTAAAATTCCGGAAAGGATGTTCACCTTGCTGCCCTTATCTGAAATAGACCGGTCCATGATTCACCCTGGTTCCCGGAAATCTATATCGGACCTTATGAGAGAGTGCCCGGATACATTGAATGTTTACCCTTATCGACCCAAATTATAAATAGTGACAACATCATTGCTTAAATATAATTTTATTGTAATTGAAGGAAATATTGGAGCAGGAAAGACAACGCTGGCCAAACGCTTGTCTGAAGAATTTAACGCAAGATTAATCCTGGAAAGATTTGAAGACAATTCTTTCCTCCCCAAATTTTACGAACAGCCTGATATTTATGCTTTTCCACTGGAGATGTCTTTCCTGGCCGACCGTTATCAGCAATTGAAAGAAAAACTGGCCATGCAAGAGCTGTTCAAGACCATCACCATTGCTGATTACTTTATCGACAAATCCCTGATTTTCGCCAAAAACAATCTGAAAGCGGACGAATTCAATCTTTATTCCAGGCTTTTTCAGATCATCAGCACTTTTCTCCCACGGCCCGATTTACTGGTTTATCTCTATCTTGATATTCCCCGGTTGAAAGAAAATATAAATAAACGAGGAAGGGATTATGAGCGACTGATCCAGGATGACTATCTGGGAAAGATTCAGGCCGGTTACCTCAACCATTTTCGTTCCCTCAACGGTCTAAGGATTCTGATCATCGATACAAACAAGGCCGATTTTATGGAAAATGAGAAGGATTACCAGGCATTTCTGAAGGTTATCGGCACGGATTATGACATTGGTATCCATCGTGTTTTTATCTGATTATAAAAAAAAGAGGCTGCTTCAAAAAAGCAGCCTCTTTTCATATTATCCTAATTTCAATTATTTGACCAGGCTGGTAAAGTTGGGATCAGCATAGTATTTAATAAATTCCCTGTCGATCTTAGCTTCTTCCTTGTAAGCCGGATTCATTTGGATGGCTATGCCAAGGTTCTCAAATAACATAGCAGTATTGGCGGTCCTTGAACCCAGGATAGCCATCAGGTAATGAGTCTGGGCATCTTTCGGGGCACAGTTCAACTGCTTTTCAGCCGGCGGGTAATTCTTGGATGCAATGTAAGCAAGGGCCACATTGTAATCGCAGGTTTTATTACCAAATTGGCTGATAGCTTTGGAGTATTCACCCCTTTGTATACTGATCACGCCCAGGTTGTAACTGGCATCGGTGCCAAGCTGACCGGCTTTGGTGAAATGTTCATCGGCTTTTGCATAATTACCTTCGAGGGCGTAAATAATACCCAGGTTGTTATGGACTTCCCCGCTGTTCGGGTTCATGCTGGCAGCTTTCTCGAGGTGAGCCTTGGCGGCTGTAAGATCATTCATCTCAATTTCGATGGCTCCGGCATTAGCATAACCCTTGTAGCTGTCAGGGTAAATGTTGATAGCAGATTTGTATATATCGAGGCGTGCCTTTTTATCCTTCTGGAGAGAAGCAGCATAAAGCAACTCTTGCTCAGTTAATCCACGAGGATTTGAAGTAGAAAGCCCGATGATTTCTTCATCAGTCTTCTTAAGTTCATAACAATTCACAACGATCTCAGCTCTTCTGAGCGGCGGCAGGAAATTTGCTTCAATTTCAGGATAGATCACAACCATATTCCTGATTTCCTGTTCTTTCTTAGCCGGGGTTCCAGCGGAATTGATCACGTTCAGGATGATGTTTTTATCCTTGATATCGGAATTCTGGATACCATATATGAATCCGTTCCAGTCAGGTCCGTGATGAGCCAGGTTGTAAGTGATATCCTTTGCTGCATCTTTGATAGTCAGCTTGGAACCTTTGGCTTTAATGAGACCCTTGATCTTATCGATCATATATCCTTGAGCTGTTTTGGTCCTGTTTTCTGACAAGCCCTGGTTAAAGGTTTCTTCTCCTTCAGGTGATGCCCAGCCATCGATATTGATGTCCTTGATCTTATAACCTAATCCTACGAATTCAACCAGTTCGGCAAGCTTGGCTTTGTTAGCGTCCACCTTGTTCAACGGCACATTCCAATTAAGGTTATATTTATTCACTTCAAAGAAGATTTTAGCCTCTTTACTGATGATGGCTTCTTTCTGATATCCGTGAGGAACGATTACTCCTGTCTGGTTGAAAGCAAACCTTGTCGAGGTGACAATGGTTCCGTCAGCCAGTTTTATAGCCGGGAGCTGCACATACTTATAATCCTTCTCGATGGCTTCTTTGGTTAAATCTGCCGGAAGATCAGTTTTAGGAATGAAAGCAATAGGTTCGACATACAATTCAGCGACCCGGCAACTTTCATTGTAATCCACAACTGTTTCATAGGTGAAAGAGCCTCCATCTTCTGAAATGACAATCCCTTCTCCACCGACATCCGTGCCTTTCAGCAGGATGGGTTTCAGCGGGATCTTGTTGCCGTCGCAAACAAGATAAGGTTCGGCGTACATAGCGGCCTTCGGGCTGAAATAGCCATCGGGGAACGTGCCTGTAATTTTGATAGCAACTTTGCCACCATTAGCTTCCAGCGGATTAGGTTCAGCTTTCCAGATAACTGTATTGAATTCCTTTTCCATTTTCTTCAATGGGTCAGTCTTTCCAAATTTGTACGTCAGACCAAGAGAGCCATAGCCGTACATATCACTATAAACCGGCATTGAACCAACTGCAAAACCGTCAAGGCGGTCGGAGTCGACAAATTTCAATTCATATTCCACGTTAATGTCAAATTTGGGACTCAGGTGAAATGCCAGACCAAGTCCGGTGACACCTTCAAGTACCATTGTTCTCTCACCAAAACCTTTCTTTGTTCCGTCCATTTCTACTGGATCATCACCGTAGCCATTTCTATTGATCAAAAGGTCAGTTGTGGCATCGAATGCTTCGGTTCTCCATTGTGTCTGGCCAGCACCGATGATTCCGTATACATCAAGCAGCCTGTCCGGGTTGTATCCGGAGATCAGATTGCTGAAGTTGATAGTAACGTCCAGGGCATAGTCGAAAATTTTTGCATTATAATAAACTTTATCATAAGGCAGCCACCATTCTGTCTTACGCTCACCATTGAGTTTTCCGGCAGAAACTTGTGTCCTGACACCAAAGACAGGATGGAACTGCCAGCCAAACATGCCTCCATAACCAAAACGCCAGCTATCAATAGGGGCCGGCCATCTATCGAGGGCGATGTCTGCGTGATTAAACTTGATTCCGGCATTCAGATTGACGAAAAAGTACTTGTCAAATTGTTGCCTTTTCTCTTTTCTGGTCATTGTGGAATCTGTCCCTTCATCCTGCGCAAAAGTCAGGATGGGTAAAATGCCAATCATTGATACAATGATACAACTTAAAATAAAATCGTAAATTTTTTTCATATGAAGTAATTTTAGGTTAATTACGGAATATTTGGCAATTATTAAGATACAAAGATAAGGAGTAATATAAAAAATCCAAATAAAAAAAAAGGTTAATTATTTTTTGTCTGATAAATATAAATATTGTTAATATAGCGATGCTTTTTTAAGACTCTTCTTCCTCTGATAATCCTCAATATTATTGCAAAAAATGCAATAACAAGAAGCATGTGTATGATGCTTCCAGCACTGAAGGCAAAAAATCCGACTGCCCAACCGATAATTAAGATTACTGCTATTATGTAAAGTAGATCTCCGATGAATGTAAGTTTAAAAAGTTTGTGATTATATTGTTAGATTAACAAAGATAGGTCTCTCTATTCCGGCAATCGTTACATAATTATAGGAATTAGTTACATCATTCACACATTTGTGTTTAACAGGCCTGTACTTTACTGCAATTATATCATGCTCCCCAGCTTTCCCTGTCAAGACTCCGGTATTGGATAGCCTCGGCCAGGTGCTCGGTAAGTATGGAGTTGCTTGCTTCCAGGTCTGCAATAGTTCTGGAAACTTTCAGGATTCTGCTGTAAGCACGGGCTGACAGGTTGATCCTGTCCATCGCATTTTTAAGTAAAGCCTGACCTTCTTCCCCGATCTGACAGATTGAGAGCAGTTTTTTAGAAGGGATATGTGCGTTGCAATAGATGCCCTGGCTTCCTTTAAACCGCTGTTCCTGTATTTTCCTTGCTTTAATCACCCTTTCCCTGATAATGCTGCTGCTTTCCGGACGGGCAAAAGCAGATAGTTCCCTGAATAGAACAGGGATAACTTCCACATGCAGATCGATACGGTCCATGAGGGGACCTGAAATTTTATTCAGGTATTTCTGCACTATCCCGGCCGAGCAGGCGCATTCCTGCTTTGGATGGTTATAATAGCCGCATGGACAGGGATTCATGGCGGCTACAAGCATGAAATTCGCAGGGAATTCAATGGATGACCTGGCTCGCGAGATAGTTATCACTCTTTCTTCCATAGGCTGGCGTAAAACCTCCAGGACAGATCGTTTAAATTCGGGCAGTTCATCCAGGAACAGCACCCCGTTTTGTGCGAGAGAAATTTCGCCGGGTTGTGGAAACGACCCACCTCCCACCAGCCCGGCATCACTGATAGTATGATGCGGCGACCGGAATGGCCTGATAGTGACAAGGGCATCGTTTCTCCTCAATTTGCCCGCTACAGAATGGATCTTGGTGGTTTCCAGTGCCTCATCAATGCTCAGTGGAGGAAGGATGGACGGCAATCGTTTGGCCAGCATGGTTTTTCCTGATCCCGGCGGCCCGATGAGTATAACATTGTGGCCGCCGGCCGCTGCAATTTCAAGTGCTCGCTTAATGTTTTCCTGCCCTTTCACATCTGCGAAATCGAACTCATAATTATTCAGGTTCCGGAAAAACTCTTCCTCAATGTTCACTTTAACCGGTTTTATCAAAGTCTTGCCATTGAAAAAATCGATTATTTCGGTAATATTTTCGATACCAAGGACTTCCAGGCCGTCCACAATAGCGGCTTCCCTGGCGTTGGCCATGGGAAGGATCAACCCTTTGAATCCTTTGCGGCGGGCTTCTATCGCAACAGAAAGTGCTCCTTTTATTGGCATAACTCCACCATCAAGAGAAAGCTCTCCCATGATCACATAATCCCCGATATGAGTTGGGATGAGTTGATCTGAAGCACCCAAAATACCAATAGCAAGGGCCAGATCGTACGACGAACCCTCCTTTTTTATATCAGCAGGCGCCATATTGATCACCACTTTTTTACCAGGTATCCTGTAACCAATATACCTGAGTGCAGCCTCAATCCTCTGATGACTTTCTTTGACCGCACTGTCGGGAAGCCCAACCATGAAAAAGTTTACCCCCTGTTCGATATTTACTTCAACCGTTATGGTAACGGCATTGATGCCATAAAGAGCACATCCATAAGTTTTTACAAGCATTTTATTTCCGGATTAATGATTTGAAAAACAGATCTGGTTTCCTTGTCTGTTTATCCGGAAAAAAGGTAAAATATACCCGGTGGTCAGGAAGGTTTTTTTATTTTTTTGGTTTGTAACCCGATTGGGACAAAATTTGCTGTGAATCGGCAAGCTCAAATAGCTGGCGAAGTGTAATACCAGAATTTTTTTTCATGAAGCTTCTGACAATCTGCCAACCTGTCCATCTGCCGAGCATAGCCGGTGACCCATCAGGGAGCCCGGCCGTGAAAGGACCGTCCTGTATAAAACGGCTGTTCAATGCCGGATCACTTCGGAATAGCATTTCCTGATCGATAAATAAACGCCAGAGCTCTGATTCATTTTCAAAACACCATTTCAACTGGCTTTTTGTATAACCGATCTTGAGGCTGTCCGGTGTTCCAGGCACGAATAAATCCATGGCATACAACACTTTTCCATGAATAATCATCTGGTCAAGCAAAGTTTTGGTCTGGGGGTTTTCCGGCAGTAAAGAAAAAGCAATCTGTCGGGAACATTCCGGGATGATATTTGCCGGCTCCATCCTGCGTGTCAAATACACAGGAAGGCCCGCTGCCCGGTATTGTTCGAAATCCCAACCAAGGAACATATCAATCCCAATAACAATAACACTGTCAATGTATTGGACCGGGAACTCATATAACAGTCCGGAGATATAAGTATATACACGAGGGATCTGGAATTCAGGGTAAACAGCTTTGATATTCCCGAAAGTTTTTGTCAGCCCATCTTCTAAAAAATTCAGGTCAGGGTAAACTTCCCCGCTTTTTCTGAATAGTTCACGGTTAAACCGATCATTGATAAAATCCTGGATTTGGATCACTTTCAGCGTATCAGGGTCATCTCCGATAAAAAAGTGAAACTCACCTGAGAGGGAATCAAGACCTTCCTTCACTTTTAAAGGATCAAGCGCGAAAAGAGCCTTGCCGTAATCGGCAATCCTGACTTTCTCAACCTGGGTCTGCTGTTCATGCGTGTTTATCCCCGGGTGACAACCAGCAGCAATAAATACTAATGTAAACCAGAGAACAGCTAGAGTGAACTTATTCATGAAAAATATACTTCGGGAACAGTATGCTGAATACTAGAAGATTTTAAAACCAAGGCTGACAATGAATAAATTGCTTTTGATTTTTTGGGAATCAGCACCAGCCGGGGGATTGTAAATGTTATTCAGCCCGAATTCATACCTGACATCCAGTGTCAGGAAGAAAACATCCACCCCCGCACCGACATCCATTCCCCAGGCAATGTTTTTAAAATCACTATCTTGTAATGGATCCTGATATAAATCATCAAATTCCACCTTTTTATCGATGATGAAATTTGCTACAGGTCCTGCCATAACGCGTAGATTAATAACTTTGGCATCGATGAGCTTAAAGCCGATCAGAACAGGAATGCTTATGTTTTTAAGTTTGATTTCTCCCTTAACATCTGTACCAGCACGTTTCAAAGTCCCTCCGCTAGTGGAATAATATACTTCCGGCTGTAAGTAAAGTTTCTTCCCAAATCGCAAAAATGCCCCGATCTGGAAATTATTCTTAGCGCTTTCTTTAATATCACTGAGATCGGTAGATAATTTTGAAGTTGCATAACCTATTTTCGGCCCCAGGCTGAATTGCCCGAAATTATCAAGGGCAGCAAATAAAACGATCAGCAGAATCAGGATCTTTTTCATAGTAATGACTTTATATTTAGCAAATATAGCTATTTAATGTTTTGCTCCGGATGTCACTTTAGTCGCCTGAATGGTTCCTAATTGAATTTAAATGTAATTTTGCCGGTAAAATAAAAACGACAGGATGAAAAAGTTATTGCCTGTTTTATTAATTCTCATACTTGTTTCGCAGGCGCAGGCGCAATATAAGCCGGTTCTTTTCGGAATGAGGGTTGGGGCGAACCTGGGCTGGATTAAACCTGATGTGGAGGAGTATTCGGGTGAAGGCATTGTACCAGGTTTCACCTGGGGATTTATCGGGGAATTTTATATCATGGAGAACTATGCCATCCTCACAGGTTTTAATGTGAATTTTAATGGCGGTAAGATGGAATACCCATCAATCAGGGATATAAAAATCGGTGGCAGTATCGTCAATGATACTGTTCAGTTGCACAGGAAATATAACCTGAAGTATATCGAGATACCGCTCTGCCTTAAGATGCAGACTGCATTGTCGGACAAGATCATTGCATTCGGCAAAATTGGCCTGGGCACATCTTTCCTGCTCAGTGCCAAAGGAACCGACGATTTTATCTATGATGGTAGCGAAAAATCTGAATCAAAGCATAATATCGATGATGATATAGCCCTGATGCGCGAGTCGCTTATCGTCGGAGGAGGGATCGAGCTGAAAATCAAAGGATCGACAACACTGATCATCGACATCACATATGACAACGCCTTTAATAATATGTTCAATGGTGATAACACTCACTTACCCGGCACAGAACCGAAGGCGATCCATAATTTTGTAGAATTAGGTGCCGGGATTTTGTTTTAATGCTAATTCCCATGAAAATTGCGCTGGCCCAGCTGAATTATCATATTGGAAATTTTGGGGATAATGTCCTCAAAATCCGTCAATCCATTGAACGGGCTAAAAATGAAGGAGCTGACCTGGTCGTTTTCGCGGAATTAGCGGTTTGTGGTTATCCACCCCGCGATTTCCTTGAGTTCAATGATTTTATAGAACGGTGTCAGCAGGCCGCAAAAGTGATTGCCAGGGATTGCAAGGGTATTGCCGCCGTGATCGGCTGCCCGGTGCCAAATCCTGACATCAAAGGGAAGAACCTGTTAAACGCCGCACTATTTCTCGAGGATGGAGAGATCCGCCATAGTTATTACAAAGCTTTGCTGCCGAACTATGATGTATTCGATGAATACCGGTATTTTGAACCCGGGAGGAAATTTAACCTGGTTGAGTTTAAAGGAAAAAAGATTGCCCTGACTGTCTGCGAAGATCTCTGGGACATCGGCAATGACCCATTATATGTGGTTAATCCCATGGATGAGCTTATCAAAGGAAAACCGGACTTCATGATTAATATTGCGGCATCTCCTTTTCATTATGATCAGCCACGGATCAGAGCAGAAGTCCTTGTGGGCAATGCCAGGAAATACAATCTTCCCTTATTTTACGTCAACCATGTCGGTGCACAAACGGAGCTTTTATTCGACGGTGCGTCAATGGTAATTGGTCCCGGGGCGAAAGTATGGGATGAACTGAACTATTTCGAAGAAGATTTCAGGGTCTATGACCTGGAAGATGTAATGAATTCACCACACTCTTTTACTCCGAAAGATGTGGGACCTGGCAAATGGATACCTCTGATCCATGATGCGCTGGTCATGGGTATCCGTGATTATTTCCAGAAGCTAGGATTTAAGAAAGCTATACTGGGTTTGTCCGGCGGCATCGATTCGGCTGTTACCCTGGTCCTGGCAGCCGAAGCCCTGGGCAGGGAGAATGTCTGGGCAGTATTACTGCCATCATCATTCTCATCCGACCATTCCGTAAAAGATGCCATTGACCTGACTGAAAATTTATCGTGCCGGTATGACACGGTCCCGATTTCTTCTTCTTTTGAAACACTTCAGCAAACCTTAAAACCCTGGTTCAAAGACCTTCCTTTCGATATTGCGGAAGAAAACCTCCAGGCCAGGATCAGGGGAGTCATCCTGATGGCTTTATCCAATAAATTCGGCCATATTCTTTTGAATACGTCGAATAAAAGCGAAGCGGCAGTGGGTTATGGCACGCTTTACGGGGATATGAACGGCGGGATTTCGGTGTTGGGAGATGTTTACAAAACGCAGGTTTTTGAATTGGCCCGTTATATAAACCGGAATGGGGAGGTGATCCCGGCCAGCACCATCCAGAAGCCTCCTTCGGCAGAGCTCAGGCATGGACAGAAGGACAGTGATTCCCTGCCGGAATATGATATCCTGGATAAGATACTTTACCAGTACATCGAATTGAGAAAAGGGCCAAAAGACTTAGTGGAACAAGGTTTTGACGAAGAAATGGTCAGGCGGGTGCTGTGGCTGGTCAATACCAATGAATATAAAAGATATCAAACCCCGCCGATCCTTCGCGTGTCTCCAAAAGCTTTCGGTATGGGCCGGCGAATGCCGATTGTAGCCAGGTATTTGGCTATTTGATCAGATATTGACCGCTTCTACGGCTTTAACGTCGGGAATCGCTTTCTTGATAGCCGTTTCAACACCATTTTTCAGGGTAATTATGCTATAGGGACATGAACCGCATGCTCCTGTCAGTTCGACATTGACAATGTTATCTTCTGTCAGTTCGACAAATTTAATATCTCCGCCATCTGACTGCAGATAAGGCCGGATCTGTTCCAATACGTTTTTTATCTTGATTTCGAGTTCGTTATGATTTGCCTGATCCATTTTACAGTAGTTATCCGATTAATTTTTACGTTCTATGAGAGCCTGGATATTTGTAGCCAGGTTTATAAATGCTTTATAGACGGGAGATTTTTCATCCAGAGCAACAGGTGCGCCTAAATCACCTGATTCACAAATGCTCTGGACCAGCGGTATTTCGGCCAGCAGGTTCACCCGAGTGTCATCAGCCAGCCTTCTGCCCCCTTGCCTGCCGAAAAGATAATATTTGTTATCCGGCAGTTCGGCAGGGGTGAAGTACGACATGTTTTCGATCAGTCCCAGTATCCTTACTTTTATTTTATCCTGGTTGAACATGCTGAAAGCTTTTTTCGCATCGGCCAGGGCTACCTGTTGAGGGGTCGAAACTATAGCGATACCATCAACAGGATATTGCTGTACCAGGGTCAGGTGGATGTCGCCGGTTCCAGGCGGCAGGTCAACGACCAGGTAATCCAACTCACCCCAATGTGTGTCATTAAATAACTGGTTCAATGCCTGGGTAGCCATCGGGCCCCGCCAGATCAGGGCCTGTTCCGGTTCGACAAAGAAACCGATCGATTGGATCTTGATACCGTATTTTTCAACCGGCATTATCTTTCCGTTTTCAGCATCCGGGTCCAGGGTCGGTTTTTCATCGGCTACATCGAACATGATAGGGATCGAAGGTCCGTAAATATCGGCATCAAGTAACCCCACTTTGTTCCCGTTTTTATGCAAGGCAATGGCCAGGTTGGCAGCGATCGTGGATTTCCCGACCCCGCCTTTGCCGGAGGCTATCGCAATGATGTGCTTTACACCGGAAAGTGACGGGAATTCGGTGATAAAATCAATAGTAACCTCTGCCTTTTCGTCAACCTGGTTATGAATAGCCGCTTCTGATAGCTTTTGCAAAGCCGGCCTACTCTTTTCGTCCTGTTTGTGAAAAACTATCGTGAAACTCACCTGGTGGCCATTAACCGTAAGGTTCTTTACCATATTCAGGGAGATGATATCACTTCCTTTAGGAAAATAGAGTACATCTTTTAAGGCATTGAGAATAAATTCTTTTTTATCTTCCATCATTCTTTCAGCATATTCATTTGAAGTCCGCAAAAGTAGCAATAATAACCTTACCTGTCATAGTCATCTATCTTGATTAGTTCTTTTCCAGGGTCCCAAAAGAGGTCTTTAAATCCCTGTATACGGTCATTCACTACCTCAATACCTTCACCTTCAAGTAATTGCTGCATGAGATGTGGTCCGCCGAAATGGTGCTTGCCTGTCAGCAGGCCTTGCCTGTTTACGATGCGGTGCGCCGGCACAGGATAGGGGTGGACATGGCATTTATTCATGGCCCAGCCAACCATCCTGGCCGACATCCTGCTCCCGAGATAAGCGGCGATAGCGCCATAAGTGGTCACCCTGCCGTACGGAACCAGCCGCGCAACTTCATAAACTTTCTCAAAAAATGAATCGTCAGCCTGCATAGTTCAGTTTAAATTCGATGTATTTGATCGGCATTCCTTCTTTCCGGTAAATATCTTCATAAAAAGTCTGGATAGTCGTTGCTTCATGAAAAGTATCCAGCCGGTAAATGTCTTCTGAAGAAAAGACAGGAAAATGGCCATACTCCCTGATGACGCCAAGTGTGTATATATATAAGCTGTCGTTATCAGTTTTAAGATGGATAATCCCCTGCGGCTTCAGGATATTTTTATATCTCTCCAGGAATTCAGGAGAGGTCAGCCGTTTTTGCATCCGGTTGCTTTGTGGTTGTGGATCCGGAAATGTCAGCCATATCTCTTCAACCTCATTCCCGGCGAAAAAAGATTCAAGGAATTCAACCCTGCTGCGGATAAAGGCAACATTTTTCAAACCAAGTTCTTCCACCATTTTACAACCTTTCCATAGCCTGGCCCCTTTGATATCCATCCCGATGAAATTTCTCTCCGGGTGATTCAGCGCCAGGTTAACGGTATATTCACCTTTACCGCATCCCAATTCGAGTGTCGCCGGGTTGTCGTTTTGAAAATAGCCGGTATGCCATTTGCCTTTCAACGGAAAATCAGACAAAAGCCCCTGGTTCGGATACTGGAAAAGATGTTTGAACGTGAGGTTCTCGGCAAAATGCAATAACTTTTTCTTTGCCACAGTAAAAGGTCCGGCTAATTGTTTATCAGTATTTTAAAAGCCAGGCAGTAGGGTTTTCCTCGTTCCTGATCGTTTGCAGGTATGACAGGGCAGAAGTTTTATCTGCAAAACTCTTATAGCTGATTCTGATTTGTCCGCGGTTGTTTGAACCGGCTCTTTCCGCCTCAAATCCACGGTTAATAAGCTCCCGGAAGAATTTTACCGCATTTTCCTCACTGACAAAACATCCCCCGATGATATAGTACCTGGGAGACTGCGGCGTGACCTTTTCAACCACTGCAACGGACGTCTCAACAGGACCAGCTGCAGAGGTTTTTAAAGCAGGTTCATCAGGTAGATTAGCTATTTCGAGCATAACAGGTACTTTCTTGTCAACCTGAACAGCAATAGGTTGATGGATAACCTGAGGATGTAAAATATCGAACACAATTCCTGAGTAATTAATATAGAAATTCCGGACCGATGCCGGGAAAATGATCCCGTAAAGCAGGAATACAACAACGGGTATCGAAAGCATAAGGGTCCACCTGACAGAAGCGGACTGTTTTAACCTTGGCCGCTGAGGTTTCCGGTCCACGGGCTTTTGAGCGATCCGTGCCTGGAGCTTAGGCCTGGTTATAGGATAAATATTCAAAGGTTCCATACCGAATACCCCGGAGAGAAAATTTGAATTGTTCAAATGCCTGAACTGGATGGCTCCTTCAGGATTGGCGGAAAATTCACCAATCCCATCCAACAGTATTTTTTCGCCCAGGGATAACCTTATTTTACAATTGCTGACGAAGTCGTGAACGAACAACCCTGAATCATGGTATGAAATCTGCTCAGCCCTTGCAATGGCACTTATCAGCAGCCCGTCATCATGATTGAGCAGGCTGTTAAAAGAAGGATATCGCGACGGCGGATAGATCCGCTTCTTCTCCCTGTCGATCCTGGCCGGCTGCGATTGCATAATAAATCCTCCAAGGCCTGGAATGGTTACGCAATCATATCCAAATAATAAATTCTTCAGGTAATATTCCGCCGTTTGCATGGGTGTATAAGCTTGACTATTTTTTACGAAAGTATGAAATGCAGCCCGAAAGATCAAGCTGTGTTAGTAATTTTTAATAAATCATCCGGTGTATCGATAGAAACACTCTCAAAACGTGTGACTTCAATTTTTATCCGGAGCCCGTGTTCTAACCAGCGAAGCTGCTCCAGGGACTCGTGTTTTTCCAGCATTCCTTCAGGCAAATCACATATCAATTTCAAGGTCTCTGATCTATAGCCGTAAATACCAATATGCTTATAATGGGCTCGTTTTTTCGTCCATTGAATTTCATTTACCTGCGTAAGGTAAGGAATCGGGGACCTGCTAAAATAAAGTGCATCCATATTTTTGTTAAAGACCACTTTCACGACATTAGGATTATAGATCTCCTCACGCCTGGTGATCAATTTAGCCAGTGTAGCAAGCGGGGCATCACCGGTGGAGATTATAGAGGCGACTTTTCTGATCTGTTCGGGGTGGATAAAAGGTTCATCGCCCTGGATATTAATAATATGAGCATAGCTTTTCCCCTGCTGTCGTTCCCAGATTTCCATCGCTTCAAGGCAACGATCAGTGCCGCTGTGGTGCGCAGCAGAAGTCATCACAACATGATAACCGGCAGATCCGACGTGGTTAAAAATTCTTTCGTCATCGGTAGCCACGAGGACATCCTGAAAAACTTCTGAAAGAAGGGCCTGGTCATAAACCCTCAGGATCATTGATCGCCCGTTAATATCAACAAGTGGTTTCCCCGGAAACCTGGTGGATGCAAAGCGCGCAGGAATTATCCCCAAAATACTCATAAGCCGGGTTATTTGAAGAGTCCGTGGATCTCGGCCTGGATCTTTTCAATAACGAACCCCAGGTCCTGAGGGTTCTCATCAAAATTTACCTCATCAACATTAATGATAAGCAATTTACCATGCTTATATTTCGAAATCCAGGTCTCGTATCTTTCATTAAGGCTTTTCAGGTAATCCAAACGGATGGACTCCTCGTATATCCGTCCCCTTTTCTGGATTTGCTTTACCAGGTTCGGAACTGTTGATCTTAAGTAGATGAGCAGATCGGGGGGCTTGATCAGGGCGCTGATCAATTCAAAAAGAGCGCTGTAGTTTTCGAAGTCCCTGGTTTCCATCAGATTCATGGCATGCAGGTTGGGTGCGAAAATGTACGCATCTTCATAGATGGTGCGATCCTGGATCACATTTTTACCACTGGAATGTATATTGACGATTTGCCGGAAACGGCTGGCCAGGAAATATATCTGCAAATTAAACGACCATCGCTGCATGTCTTCATAAAAGCTGTTGAGATATGGATTGGATTCCACATCCTCAAAATGGGGCTCCCATCCAAAGTGTTTCGAGAGGGATTCTGTCAGGGTGGTTTTACCTGCGCCGATGTTTCCTGCTATTGCGATATGCATGGGTTTATTGGGGTTTTAATGGTTGATGACTTGATTTTCTGGTTGTTTTGGTTAATTGTCTGATAATGAGATCTGATCAATATCTTTACCGGAAGAAAGGTTTATGATCTCATCTACGTAATTTCTGTCGTTCGAAAGCCGGGGCACTTTATTCTGTCCTCCAAGCTTGCCTTTAACCTTCAGCCAGGTATAGAAAGTGGAAGGGGGAAGTACTTTAATTATAGGCGGACAAAGCACCATATCGTGGAACCGCTTGGCTTCATAATCGGAATTCAGTGATTTCAATGCATTGTCAAGTGTTTCAGTGAAGTAATCCAGGTTTGGCGGCTCAACTTCAAATTCAATCAACCATTCATGTGCTGCACGGTTCTCTTTTTCAATGAATAGCGGGGCAGCCGTATATTCGTTAACGACTGCATGGCACTTTTTACAGGCAATAGCAAGCGCTTTCTCCGCATTATCCACGATCAGTTCTTCTCCCACTGCATTGATGAAATTCTTGGTCCTGCCGGTAATCTGGATCCGGAAAGGGTGGAGTGACGTGAACCTGATCGTATCACCGATCATATATCTCCATAAACCTGCGTTGGTTGAGATAACCAGCGCATAATTAGTCTCTGTATCCACTTCATCGAGGCCAACCGACTTTGGGTGGTCTTCTACAAGGTTGATGACAGGGATAAATTCATAATATATTCCGTAATCAAGCATGAGGAGGAGTTCATGCGATTCCGAACGGTCCTGAAGGCCGAAAAAACCTTCTGATGCGTTGTAAGTTTCCATGTAATTCATTGAATCCGATCGGATCAGACTTCGGAATTGCTCCTGGTAAGGCTGGAAATTTACCCCCCCGTGAAAATAGACTTCCAGGTTGGGCCATACCTCCATAATGTCCTTCTTTCCGGTTTTTTCCAGAACCCTTCGCAATAACAACAGCATCCAGGAGGGCACTCCCGACAGGCTGGTCAGATTATGCGGTATGGCTTCATCAGCCATCATTTCAATTTTCTCCTCCCAATTATCCATCAAAGCTGTGCTTTTCTTTGGAACCCTGATAAATTCGGCCCAGAATGGCAGATTCTGTATAATGATGGCCGAAAGGTCGCCATCATAATAGGAAGCTGAATTGATCTCGCTGATCTTATGACTGCCCCCAATGGCCAGGCCCCGGCCATCGAAAAAAGCTGTATTGGGAAAATTATTGCAGTAAAGCGAGAGCATGTCTTTACCTCCTTTATAATGACATTCTTCCAGCGATTCCTGGCTGACGGGTATAAACTTGCTCTTGTTATCAGTAGTTCCCGAGGATTTTGCAAACCATTTGATCTCCGTGGGCCAGAGAATGTTCTGTTTACCTTCGCGAAGCAAGTCTATCTGAGGTTTTAGATCTTCATAAGTGCTGATCGGAACCCGTTCCTTAAATTGCTCAACTGTACTGATCGAATGATAATCATATTGTTTACCCCATTCTGTATCTTCTGCTGCCTGAATAAGCTTTCTGAACCATTCAGCCTGCACCTCATGAGGGTACTTGATGAAAAGTTCAATCTGGTGAATCCGTTTTTTGATTAACCAGTATAAAACTGAATTGATGATTGCCATGACAGGGTTTCCGCTTGTGCAGATTGAAACTCAAAAATACAATTTTAGGAAATAAGGAGAGGGGAGATATTTTTTTATTTATGAACGAAATGATATAACGAAGTAACGAAGTAACGAGTTAACGAAGTGAAAGTAACAAGTACTTCGCTACGTCGCTACACCGTTACTTCGTTACTTCGTTACATCATTTTGGTGCTGACTTTAGCAATAATAAACCTATAATGGTAAAAATCACATTGGGTATCCAGGCAGCGATATATGGAGGAAGGTTACCATAGGTTGCAAAAACGGTTGAAACACGCATTAAGAGGATATAAGCGAAAGTCAGAAGGATGCCCAGGCCGAGGTGCATGCCGATTCCCCCCCTCAACTTCCGGCTGGAAAGAGAAACACCGATCAGGGTCATGACCAGCATGGAAAAAGGAGAAGCAAGGCGGTTATATTTCTCCATATCATAGAAGACGATTTCTTCAGTTCCTTTAAGTTTTTCTTGTTTGATGTAATGTTGGAGTTCCCCAAGAGTCATCTCTTCATAATTTTCCTTCTTGATATATAACTCGGCAGGCAAAAGGTTCAGCGTAGTATCCAGATGCGTTCCATGCCGGATATTTTCACTCATGCCATCAATCGTCCTGACTGTGTAATTTTCAATCAGCCAATGGTTGCTGATCGTGTCCCATACGATCCGGTCAGCCATTAATTTGTATTCCATGTTATGGCCTTTGAATCTTTCCAGGGTAAACCGGTATCCGTTATTATTTTTAATATTAAAGCTTTCCATGTAAACAAATGTCCCTGGGCTGATCTGCAAATGGATATGCTCATCTTTACTCTTGGAAAGGTTCTGGAAATAAGTGTCGGTAAACGCCCTCCTTTTCTGGTTTGTATGAGGAATAAGATAATTGGCCAGGTAAAAAGAAAGAAGGGCCAGGATTATTGCTGAATAGAAATAAGGCCGGAGCATGCGGTCATAACTGATCCCGCTGCTGAGAATAGCAATAATCTCAGAGTTGGCAGCCATGTGCGAGGTGAAGTAAATGACAGAGATAAAAGTGAACAGGTAACTGAAAAGATTGACGAAATAAGGGAGGAAATTAAGATAATAATCGAAGATGATGGAATTAAGCGGGGCCTGCTTGGAAATGAATTTATCAATGTTTTCCGACAGGTCGAAAATAATGACTATTAAGAGCAGCAGGGAAATAGAATAGAAAAATGTACCCAGGAATTTTTTAATGATATAATAATCGATGGTTTTCACAGGTAATTTTCTTCAATATACGCAGTAAATGTAGAAAAATTGTCAAAGCCGTTGGGATAATTCCTTAATCATGCGCTCTTTCCAGGGGCTGAAGACTCCGGCTGCAATTTTTTCCCTGGCTTGTCCCATGAGCCAAAGGTAGAATGCGAGGTTATGAAGACTTGCCAGCATGGCGCCCAGCATCTCATTGGAAATGATGAGGTGGCGGAGAAATGCCTTGCTGCAGGTCCTTTCTGCCGTAAGGATGCCATCTTCATCCACAGGGGTGAAATCATGCTTCCACTTTTCATTCTTCATGTTCATAATCCCCCGACTAGTGAAAATCATTCCATTCCTTCCGTTTCGTGTCGGCATGACACAATCAAACATGTCGACCCCCAGGGAAATGCTTTGCAGCAGATTTACCGGGGTGCCAACACCCATAAGGTAGCGAGGTTTTTCCTTTGGCAGGATTTTACAAACAAGGCTGGTCATTTCATACATCACCTCTTCTGGTTCCCCTACTGAAAGGCCGCCGATGGCATTGCCATCAGCCCCGGCTTCTGCAATGGTCTCAGCTGATTTTGCCCTGAGGTCCCTGAACGAACCACCCTGGACAATTGGAAATATAGATTGCCCGAAGTCATACTTAGGAACGGTTTCGTTAAACCGGGAAATACATCGGTCTAGCCACCTGTGAGTAAGCTGCATGGAATTCTCGACATATTCCCGCGTCGACTGAAAAGGCGGACATTCATCAAAGGCCATGATGATATCGCCACCGATTGACCGCTGGATATCGATTACGGATTCAGGAGTGAAAGTATGTTTCGAGCCATCAATGTGCGACTGGAAGGTAACCCCATTTTCTGTAAGTTTCCGGCTGTCAGCCAGGGAATATACCTGGTATCCGCCGCTATCCGTTAATATAGGTTTATCCCAACCCATGAAACTATGTAATCCCCCTGCCTCTTCAATGATCTCAATACCAGGTCTTGTGTAAAGGTGATAAGTATTCCCAAGGATGATCTGAGCCTGTACAATGTCTATCAAATCATTGAAATGTAATGCTTTAACGGTTCCGGCAGTACCGACCGGCATAAAAATAGGTGTCCGTATCAACCCATGATCAGTTTCAATGTGCCCTGCTCGTGCATCTGATTGATGATCAGTTGATTCGAGAGTAAATTTCATTGTTAATAAAAATTGATCAAAGATAAATTTAATTCATGGCGGAATGAATAATTTTGTTTCTCAATATGTTTGATTTTCCTTCAGAAACATCGATTCTTCAGATATTACCTTTCGCGGTTTTTATCTTGTTTGGGATATCATGGTTAATACAGATGATATACTACTGGTTTCTGTATAGCCGTCTGGCTTTTTACCGTGAAAAGGCCAAAGATTCAGGCACCAAACCGGTTTCAGTAATTATTTGTGCCAAGAATGAATACCAGAACCTTCTGCATAATCTCCCCCTGGTATTGGAGCAGGACTATCCCGATTTTGAAGTGATCGTTGTGAATGATGCTTCTGATGATGATAGTATTGAATTGCTCAATTCTCTCGCCCGTGAATATAAACATCTCAGGATTTTTGACCTGGAAAGGGACCTGAATTTCTTTTCCGGGAAGAAATTTCCTCTTTCCCTGGGAATCAAATCGGCCCAGCATGAGATCATCTTGCTGACCGATGCGGATTGCCAGCCGGCCAGCCCGCAATGGATCAGAAACATGCAGGCAAATTATGACAGCCGGACCGAAATCGTTCTGGGTTACGGTACCTTTAAAAGAACAGTGGGATTTCTCAACCAGCTCATCCGCTATGATGCTTTCCTGGTTGCCATGCAATACCTTTCGTTTGCGCTCGCGGGAAGCCCATATATGGGAGTGGGGAGAAACCTGTCTTATAAAAGGGACCTGTTTTACAGGGCAAAAGGATTTACCTCCCATTACAAGCTTAAATCAGGGGATGATGATCTCTTTATCAACCGGGCTGCAAACCGGAATAATACAAGAATAGAGATATCTCCCGACTCTCAGACCATCTCAACAGCCAAGGCAAGCCTGGTGCAATGGATCCTTCAGAAAAGAAGACATTATACGACGGCTCGTTATTATCGCCCTGGTTTTAAATTTCTGCTTTCCCTCGGTTATATCTCTAAGCTTTTTCTTTACCTGTCATTTGTCGCCCTTTTAATATTGAATTATAACTGGCTTATTGCTCTAATCGTTTTTTCAGTATTTTTTGCCAGCCATTGGGTAATTCTGACAATGAGTACTAACAAAATGAGGGAAAACGACCTGGCTGTGCTTTCTCCTATCCTCGAAATAATGTTAATGGCTTTGAGTCCTGTCATATATTTTTCCAATCTTATTATCAAACAGGAGAAATGGAAATAAACTTCAGGCTCACCGGAAAAGCACAAAGGGATTGCGAATTGGTTAAAGCTGCCCTGGAAAGGGGGGAACAGAATGCTTACGCGGAATTAATGAGGAATTACAGGGATTCATTGCACTTCATGATGTTGAAAATGACGAATAACCTTCAGGATGCCGACGATCTTACAATCGAAGCATTTGGAAAGGCCTTTAAAAACCTTCGGCAGTATGCGCCTGAATATGCTTTTAGCACCTGGCTCTTTAAAATAGCATCTAACAACTGCATTGATTTTATCCGGAAGCGGAAAATGAATGAGTCCGTCTCCATAAATCTAAGTGATCCGTCGGAGACAGGGGATGACCTTGCAGATATCCTTCCGGCAACTTCCCGGACGCCGGAAGAAGACATAATCAGGCAGCAGAAAATAGAAGCTTTGAGAGATATTGTTAACAGGCTGAAACCTCATTATAAGAAGCTGATCGAATTAAGATATTATGAAGAGCTCTCCTATGAAGAAATCTCTTTAGAAATGGACCTTCCCATTGGTACTGTTAAAGCGCAGTTGTTCAGGGCGCGGGAATTTCTTTTTCATATCCTTAAAAAACGTAATGATAAGTTCCAGGAGGAATAACATTCTACTGACAGATAGTTTTTTTATCAGAAAATTGAAATAATCTAAGATTAATGGAGTTATTTTGAATAAGTTAAACCTACAATTATCAGGATATGCAAACCATAAAACTTATCATCATTTTTCTACTGGGCCTTTTGTTGATTACAGGTTGTGGTAAAAAGAAAGAGCAGCAAATACTTGATTTACAGGCAAAAAATGCAAAGTTGCAGGCGGAGTTCAGTCAAAAGGATTCTACGCTGAATGAGCTCTTTGGTTCTATTAATGAAATCGAGAAAAACCTGTCGGATATTACTGCAAGGGAGAAGCTGATCACCGAAGCGCCTGTTGATGAAAAAAGGATGAACGTGGATGTCCGGGATAAGATCATGGACGAGATCATCCTCATCAATAATATTATGGAGGAAAATAAGAAATGGCTTGCCGTGCTGAAGGATCAACTGAAGAAATCCGATGTCAAGACATCTGCCCTGCAGGAAACTATTAAATTGCTCACAACAAAGCTTGAGGAGAAAGAACAGGAGATCTCAGGATTGAAGGAACAACTGGTAAAATTTAACTTTACTATTGAGGCACTGAATGCTACCGTTGATACTTTACGTGATGAAACTGCATCGCAATCCAAGGTGATCAGCCAGCAGGATGCTCTTTTAGGGGAAATGAACACGATCTGGTACATCGTTGGTACTAAGAAAGACTTGTCTGATCAGGGTATCATTGAAAAAGCAGGCGGCTTGTTCAGTGGTAACATGAAGATGAGTGAAATGATCAACCCGGATCACTTCACAACGGCCGATATGAGAAACTTGTCCCGTATTACTTTCGAAAGCAGCAAAGCCGAATTGGTTACCATGCATCCTGAAGGATCTTATAAGTTTTTGGAAGAAAAGGATATGTTCACAGGACTTGAGATCATTAATGCAAAGGATTTCTGGAAATCTTCACGTTTCCTGGTCATTATGACTCACTGATCCCATGGAGATAAATGAATTTCAATCAGCGATTCTCCGGGGAATAGTGGATGGCCTCCCGGAGCCCTGGCCTTATGACGACTCGGTTAGTCATGCACCCCGGCGGAAGGACATATTAACCCTGCAGGAAAAACGCCTGGCTCTGAAAAACGCTTTGCGGTATTTTAAACCGGAGCATCACCAGGTACTTGCCGGGGAATTTGCCGAAGAACTGGAAAAATACGGCAGGATTTACATGTATAGGTTCAGACCTGCTTACGCGATGTATGCAAGGCCTGCCCGGGAATATCCGCATCATTCCATGCAGGCTGCCGCCATTATGCTCATGATCCAGAACAACCTCGACCCTGCCGTTGCCCAGCACCCCCATGAACTCATTACTTACGGCGGAAATGGGGCTGTTTTTCAAAACTGGGCCCAGTATTTGCTGACCATGAAATACCTGGCTGAAATGACCGATGGCCAGACCCTGGTTATTTACTCCGGCCACCCGCTGGGTTTATTCCCTTCCCACCCCGATGCTCCCCGGGCAGTGGTTACGAATGGCATGGTCATTCCGAATTACTCGAGCCAGGACCATTGGGAAAAGTTCAATGCCCTTGGCGTTTCGCAATATGGCCAGATGACAGCCGGTTCTTATATGTACATTGGCCCCCAGGGGATAGTTCATGGCACAACAATCACGGTGCTTAATGCAGGGAGAAGGTTAAATAGTGAAGATGGAAGCCTTGCAGGCAAAGTTTTTGTGACTTCAGGCCTGGGCGGTATGTCGGGCGCGCAGGCTAAAGCTGCCGTGATCGCTGGTGCAATAGGAGTTCTCGCTGAAATCAACCCTATGGCAGTTGAAAAACGGCATTCACAGGGATGGGTCGATGAGGTTTACTACGACCTGGATGAACTTCTCACAAGAATTGAAAAGGCCAGGGCGGGTAAAGAAGCTGTGTCGCTTGCTTACCAAGGGAATGTTGTCGATTTGTGGGAGAAATTTGCCCAAGAGGATTTTAAGATCGAGCTGGGATCCGACCAGACTTCGCTTCATAATCCCTGGGCCGGGGGATATTACCCTGCCGGCTTGAGTTTCGGGGCATCCAACCGGATGATGGTTGAAAATCCTGATGGTTTCAAAGAAATGGTGAAAAAATCTTTGATACGCCAGGTGGCAGCTATTAATACCTTGTCTGCCAATGGAATGTATTTCTGGGATTACGGTAATGCTTTCCTGCTGGAATCAGGCAGGGCAGGAGCCGATGTTTTCAAAACCGACGGAACTTACCGTTACCAGTCTTACGTCCAGGACATTATGGGACCGATGTGCTTTGATTTTGGCTTCGGCCCGTTCCGCTGGGTCTGTACCTCGGGAAAACCGGAAGACCTTAAGATGACGGACCTTATTGCCGGCAATGTTCTGGAAGAATTGGCATCAGTTGCCCCAGCCGAGATCCGTCAGCAGCTTAACGATAACTTGTTGTGGATCAGGGCAGCAGAAGAAAACAAGCTGGTCGTCGGTTCGCAAGCCCGCATCCTTTACGCAGATGCGGAAGGCCGGATCAGGATCGCAGAAGCATTTAACCAGGCAATCAAAGAGGGGCGCATCTCCGCACCGGTTGTTTTAGGGCGCGATCATCATGATGTATCCGGGACTGACTCCCCTTACCGCGAAACATCGAATATTTATGACGGCTCCCAATTTACGGCCGATATGGCTGTGCAAAATGTAATCGGTGACGCTTTCCGCGGCGCTACATGGGTTTCCCTCCATAATGGCGGGGGTGTTGGCTGGGGTGAAGTGATCAACGGAGGCTTTGGCATGCTGCTGGATGGCTCTGCCGATGCTTCGCGACGTCTGAAAAACATGCTCTTCTGGGATGTGAACAATGGCATCGCCCGCCGAAGCTGGGCCAGGAACCAGGAAGCCGTTTACGCCATCAAAAGAGCAATGGAAACTGAACCGAAACTAAAAGTTACCTTGCCAAACATGGCAGATGAAAAGCTTATCGATCAGTTTTTTATTTGACGGTCAGCTTTCCGGTAAAGATCTTCCCGCCAACCATCACCTGGTACAGATACAGTCCTGGCTTCCACGAAGTCCAATCAAGCATGATCCCGTGCTTTCCTGCTTCCAGAATACCTTCATCTGTATTCATCATCACCGGTAAAAGTAATGGCCGGAAGGGAAACCAGTTCTTCATCCAGGTAATCCATCGATCCCGTCCATGCAAAGGTTTGAGGTGTGCCGGTGTTAACCTGGTAAATGATATCAACTGAGGTCATGGTAGTGCCTCCGACATTACGGATTTTCACTTCCGGTGTAAAGCTGCCACTGCAGGAAGTCTTTGGAAGATCAAACAATTGTTTAACCGTCGCATCGAATTCATATTCCGGAACAAAGTCAAGCAGGGGAAGTTTGGTTGCCTGGAAAATCTCTTTGGTGCTCTGGTCCTGGAGAAATATAACTACCTCACATTGTTCCGGAATCCAGCTGGGATCTACGGTAAACGGGATATCGAATTCCTGTGTATCACCGCCTGTAAAACTAACCGGTGTACCATTCTGGTTAGGGGCCATCAACCGGCATACCCAATTGACTTCGTCCATTCCCTGCCAGAATACTTCGATGTGCGATTCGGTGACAACAGTATGTAATTTGAGGTTTGTGCTTGTGTTAGAAGCCACTTTTACCAAAGTTATGTGAGCTGTGAAGTCAGTCAGACAGGTATGAGTACCCTCCACATCGATGGTGAAAGAGGATTGAATGGCCATTCGCTGGTTGACTTTGACAGAATACTGAGGAAACATGCTTTGCGTATTGCTTCCGCCGACAACCGCATTCAGCCCGTCGAAATAAGCGGTTGGAAAACCGGGCACGCCGTAATAACTGTTGCGTGCATTGGAATATGTATTAGCATAAGGATCGCCGTTATGATATTCAATAATGGCCACCTGGTATCCGTTCGCTATCAAATCATCGGCGCCCATTGCAGCTCCCGGGCAATACTGGCACCAGGTACCGGTCCCGATTTCAACTACTGCTTTATCGCGTGGAACCTGCTGGGCAACTGACATTAACGTGACCAGGAAAATAAAGATGAGTGTAAATAATTGCTTTTTCTTATTAGTAAAATGTATTTATTGTACAATAGTTAATTTTTGAGTGTGGATTTTTCCACCTATGGTCGTTTGAACCAGGTACAAACCTGGTTTTATATCTTCAATTGCTATCCTGATTGCCTGCGGACCGGCAGATAGCAAGCCACGTTTTTCAGTTTTGACTTGGCGTCCAACGAGGTCATAAACAGCAATGCTTACTTTTTCATTATTAAAAATGAAAAAATAGAGGTTGATGTAAGATGTTGCAGGGTTTGGATAAATATTGACGTTGGTTTCGCCTTCTTTTTCGGTAATCCCGACTTGTGTATTCACTTCAAAATAAGCGGAATCAATAGAACCAAAGGTAGTCCCGGTTTTAATATAGTTATTGCTGCCATAATATAATGCATAAAATCCCGGGATAACCAGGCCATCACCGCCGCTATCATAAATTTTAAAGATGTAACATTCAACATCTTCAAGTTGAAATGTCTCCTGGTAGATAGTGGTGGGATTGGCATAAGGCCCGCCTGAATAAACAACTTCACCAACTGAATTGAGGATTTCCCAGGTATTTTGCTGCGGATTGGCGTCAGTGCGCATCATGAGCTTCACGGTGAGAGGCGTAATCATCGCCCGTTCAAACATTTGGATCAGTGTGTCGTTTTTCGTGTACTCATCAGGCGAGCCGTTGGGATTGACCGAATAAGTATAGAAGTTGTTTTCATCAAGGATCTCAAAACCGGTCTGAGGCAGTATTAACTCAGTTGATTCCATAAAATCCAGGTTACCTGACCAGGGATATATATAGGTCGTTTCATCATTAATACGGTAATAAATGTCGACATTGGTCAATAGATTCGCACCGTTATTACGGATGGTGATTTTCGGCTCTATGGTGCCAAGACAGTTAGTTTCATTGATGTTCGATATCCCTATAAGATTAACTTCATTGTTGTAAAGCGGTGTCAGTGGGTCAGTGCTGCTATTCCCTGCCTGGTGGACCTCTTTGCTGGAATTGTTTTGAATGAAGCCTACCACGCCGATTTCATCCATATCATAGATGTTCTGCAAATGCCATGAGCCTTGCAGAATGAGGTAGTCGCCTGCCTGAAAAGAAGAGGGGAGGGGTGTTCCATCCTGATCGGGGACCATCTTTTTCATCACATCCAGGAAGTTTTTTTCTCCATTGGTCCCTGGTGGCGAAGAGAAGTTAATATGTTTCTCAACAACAACCATATGCGCAAGCAGGTTTCCACTGACGGCAGCCGTGGCTTCGATCATCATGTCGATGTAAATACTATCCTGATCCGGTGAAATACGGTGACTGAGAAAAATATTAAAAGGTGATGGAATGGCTGCATATTCATCAATAAGTGCCTGGGTATACCCATGAGGTCCGCCGGGATAACCGAATGTCGGGCCATTGGGGATATCCCCGTCAATGCATGCGGTAGGCACGCCATTAATCCCATAGTAAGCTACCCTGGCAAGGTTTTCCACCGTATTGTGGTTATACATCGGGTCATATCCGGGATAATACCAATGGTATTTGATGGCTGTCAGCTTGTCACGGTTCTGGTTAAGAAGAATGTCGAAAGCGGGATTTTGTGAAGCGCAGGGGCCGCATGAAGCATTGGTTGCTTCTTCAATAAGAACTAACCTGGCGGATTGTGCCTGAGAAAAGGATGACAATCCAACAACTAATGAGATTAAGATGTAAAACTTTTTCATTGGTATGATTTTTGAATTCATAAAGGGTGTAAAAATAAGAATAATTTCGTCGTTATTAAATAAAGAATCTTAGATATTTGAAGGATAATCTATGACTATTCTGCGAAAATCTGCGTAATCTGTAGTGAATAATTTCAATAGATACACAACTTTTTGTAATATTGCAATTCTAAAAAATAAACTATAAAAACCTGATTACTATGAAGAAACTTGTACTCTCACTACTATGCTTAACACTTTTTTCCGGCATTTTTGCCCAAAGTTTGTTATTAACTGATCAAAATGGAGTGAGCATTAATGCGGGTGCGACAATCCAGTTTCTCGGTGATCCGACCGATGAAGTCATCCAGGCTATTGTTTATGTGAAAAATATTTCAGATGTGACTAAAGATGTCAAGGTGAAAAAAATTATTAACCAGGGAGATACCCTTACAGGGACAGTTAATACTTTCTGCTGGTATTTGTGTTACGCTGATACTACTTACGTGAGCCCATATGCACAGACCATTCAGCCTGACTCCAGCAAGCAGTTTTCTGGTGATTATAACCCGGATACCATTCCCGGGATTTCAAAAATCATGTACGTCTTTTTCGATGTCAACAATAACAATGACTCTGTTGCGGTGGTGGTTGAATACAATGGAAGCCCTGCCTCAGTCAGAGATGACCTGATCAGCCTCGTGAAGTTTTCAGATGCTTATCCTAACCCAGCGATTAATACAGTTAATGTGGATTACACCATTCCTGAATCTGTTAATGAGGCCACGATCGCTATAACAAATATGCTGGGCTCAAAAGTTAAAGAGATAACCTTGAGCAATCACTCCGGGAAGGCCCGGATTCCGGTATTCGACCTTATCAATGGCATTTACTTTTATTCTCTTATGGCTGATGACCAGTTGATACTTACCCGGAAATTCGTGGTAAGGCGATAAAACAAGGCCGTTATTTAGGAGTGGCAACCAAATCAAAGTGCTGCCAGTTCATCATTTCAGAATGATTATTTATACAGGTCGGCTTGGTTTCTTCATTAAAGCCTTCCAGTTTTTGGATCGAATAATTGAGACTAGCTAAAATATCATACAATTCGGACCTTTCTTCAGGGGTCAGGTTCTTGTTACATTCAGAAATAATATTTGGCTTATAGGCCATCAAAAGAGGCTTTAAACTTTTAATTATTTCTTTATCGTAACCTTCTGTGTCAATTTTTATCAGCGATAATTCCGGCAGCAATTTCCCGTATTCTGACCTGAAAAAAACTTCTGGATTTTTCCCCTTGACTTTCAAAACGTGGTTATGGCCATGTTTTTGGTTTTTAATACTTTGAAAAAATCCCCCATTACAATATGAAGCATCTGAATAATTAAATTCGAATTCTCCGTCGTGATCAGTGGCAGCAAAACAAAGCGGAACAATGTTGATTTTGCTTTTATTTAATTCCGAATTTTTTTGAAGGATTTTGAAAACATGCGGATTCGGCTCCAGGGCTAAAACAGTCCCTTTCGGGCCAATCGCTAAAGCCATTGGTATGGTTGTGTCTCCGGTATGAGCTCCTATATCAATGGCTAAACCGCCACTTTTTGAATAATGCCTGAAAAAATTAACCATGCTTTGCGTAATTAATTTAGGTTGCTCATAAGGATGCAACCACTGGGCATACTCAATTTTTCCTTCTTGTTTAAGATCAAAAGTTTTTATTTGAAATCCATAATCATGAAGCGACCTTTTGGATTTCAGTTTTTCAATTTTCTTTTTGACCGAATCGATAAATATCATATTGTACCCCTTTGAAAGGAGGCAAATATAAACATTTATCAGCTTATGATTTTAATATTGAAAGCTCCGCTGTTAGTAGTGCCCATGATAGACAACCACAACGGCAGAATCATTTCTGTCCCCCTGGCAGTTTTAATGTCGCCAAGGTCAATGATGTTTTTTTCTATCCAGCCAAAGCTTTTCAAGATCAGGGCAACCTGTTTCTTCGCATCGGCATCATTGCCGCTCATGAAAGCATTATGATCGCCGTCTTTAAGCATAGCCGGGTTAACCATTAATCCGCACCACATCGTGTGAAGAGTTTTTACGACTTTCATACCAGGAAATGTCTTTTGAATTTCCTCTGCTAATGAGTTAGTGTTGCAGACTGATAAAGTAGGGGGCATGCCTTGCGAAAAATCAAGAGGATTAGAAATGTCAACGAGAATTTTACCATTAAGATTATTTTCCCCTGTACTTTTTAAGATGTTAATTGATTCCATGCCTTTCGTACAGTTAAAAACAATTTCCCCGAATGCGGCGGCATCTGCAAAAGTGCCGGCACTGGCTTTTCCATGGGGGTGTTTTGAAACAAAAGCGGCGGCTTTTTCATTGCCGGCTGTCCGTGAACCCATCATAACTATATGACCCAATTCAATTAATTTTGAACCGATGATATCTCCTACCATACCTGTCCCTAATACTGCAATTTTCATATTTTATTTTTTATTATTAGGTTAATTATTATTCCTACGGAATAGTGACAGTTATTTATAAACTGGTTGGAACTAAACGCTTGAAAGGATCATTTGTTCGAGGATTTTTTAAGTAAAATTTCCGGGGAGGTGTCGAATTATCCAGCTATCGCAATGCCAATCAGTTTTCCAATGCCAAACGTAATTGCAGCGGCGGCTAATCCAAAAATTACCTGGCGGAACCCGGAAAACCAAATACTCTTTCCTGTAAATAATGTAATCGCCGAGCCGATTAAAAACAATCCGACTGAACTCACTATCACGCTGATGACTATAGCAGGCATACCATTCGTGAACATGAAAGGGAATACAGGAATGATGGCCCCGATACTAAACAAAACAAAAGAATAGATAGCAGCTTCAATAGCTGAGCCTTTTAATTCTTCGGCATTGATTCCAAGCTCTTCTTTGACGAGGATTTCATAGGCATGATCTTTGTCTTTCATTAATTCTGCTGCCATCTGATGGGCCTGCTCTTCCGGTATTCCTTTGGCCATATTGATAAGTGCCAGTTCTTTCATTTCGCCTTCAGGATTTGTTTCCAGCTCATCCATTTCCAATTGCATCTGGTTTTCATGCAATTCCTGGGAACTTTTTACAGATATCCATTCTCCCAAGGCCATCGACAGAGCGCCTGCCAGGAGTCCTGCAATCCCGGCCAGTAATACACCGGTCTGGCCTGAAGTTGCGCCTGCTATTCCCATTACTAAACTGAAGTTTGAAACCAGGCCATCGTTCCCACCCAGAACTGCAGCCCTTAATGCATTTCCGCCGACTGAACGGTGCCTGCTTTCGAATTTTGCGAAATTACTGCCTGTAACTTTTATTTCTTTTTCAAGAAGAGAACGGAGGATTATTACATGATTCGTTTCATTGCCTGTAATAACAATATTGTTTTTCTCCTTATTTGAAATAATAGCACTTGAAATGCTTTTTTCAGTATCCATTAATGCACCTAAGACATAATTATAGCCAAATATTTTTCCTATCACATTGAGTGTCCGGGCCTGTATAGAAGGGCCAGGTAATTCTGTCAGGCCCGTTTTGCTTGCCTTTGCAAATGCCCGGGCATGACTTGTCTCAATTTCACTCATTTGCCTGAATACATGGGCAACTGTTTCGTCTGACTCATTATCGGCAAGTTTTTGGTATAAAAAACTCGCGTCAATCTCGGTTTGCAGGTTTTTATTTTTCATTTATTTAGTAAAGAAGGGAAAATCAGTACTATAAGGCTTACAGACAAATTAATATTTCTCAAAGATAGGATCAGCTCAAGTATTTTGCCAGTATAATTGCATCAACAATTCCCAAAAAAAGCAAATAAGTATAAGGATTTGCACAATTTATTGTAAAACCCCTTATTCTGTCCTGCTTAGTCACGATGATCCTTTTATCTTTCTTATTAAAATAGAAAATCCCCCATTTGTAATTGTCAGGATCGTCAGCAGGATCATTCAGGTTTTGATTGCTAAAGTCTTTTTTCATACCTTTAAAGATAGTGGTTTTAAACTCTATTTCTAAACTAACATTGATTTTTCAACGATAAAAATTAAGACAAATTTACTATACTTGCCAAAAAAAAGAGATTGATCATGTGGGTATCGGGACCGATTTTGACGGTGGCGGTGGCCTTGCCGACTGCGAGGATGTTAGCCAATTGGGTAAAATCACCCTTGAGCTTGTCAAACGTGGCTACACGGAAAAGGATATCCGTAAAATATGGGGTGGCAATATAATGCGTGTTATGCGCCAGGTGCAGCATATGAATCTCTGAAAAGCCTTGTTGCCAGAAATAAAAAAAAAGGTGCCTCAATTTTGAGGCACCTTTTTTTAAAGATTAATGTTTTGTGCTTATATTAAGATAACTTAACATTTACTGCATTTAATCCTTTTTTTCCTTCCTGAAGCTCAAAGGTTACTTTATCGTTTTCTTTGATCTCATCTTTTAATCCCGATACATGTACAAAGTATTCCTTGTCCGATGCATCGTCTTTAATAAAACCGAATCCTTTTGAATCATTAAAGAATTTTACTGTTCCTGTGTTCATAATGTATTGTAATTATTAATTTTGGCAAAGATACAACTTTTTATTTATATACTTACTTTATCTTCAATAAATTAAATTTTTCTTTTTTTAGTGCCTGTTTTAAAGGTTTTATATAATCTTTTAATACCAAAGTCAAAGTTAATCGGGAAAAGTGATCAGTTTTTCCAGCACCCCCAGGTTTACGGAATTTTCATGAAAACTCCCCATCCAGCGAATACAACGATTGGCATCAAGGGGTATTCCGATTACCGGGATATTGTATTTTTGACATTTTCTCATTCCCCATACTAATTCCGGGATACATGCAATACCTAAGATCCCCAGTGTTTCATTGGTTTTGATTAATGATTTCGCCTTCTTCTTCAGATTTCCGCCCATCCATATGTAAGCATTGATGTTGTTATCGTTTAAAAGGCGGCTTATATGATTCTGGTAGCAGATCTTTGAGCAATGTTTGCACCGGTAATCGAAACCATCACTGGATGCTTTACAGTCTGCCTTAAAATCTCTTAAGTAATGGGGGAGAAGGGCTATTTTTTTATCAGTATTCCTGAATCCGTTTGTGTATAACCGGTTAGTCAACTCAATTTCCAGCATATAAATGTGATATTGCAATTTTGTCGTTCTCAGCCTTCTGTCCCAGGATTTTAAAACAGGTAAACTCCTCAAATGTTCATCCACTTTCTCTGTATAATCAGGCAAAAATTTGTTCAGGAGATGGAGAATAAATGAAATCAATGTAGAATTTTCCTCTTTAACGCTGATTCTCTCTAAAAGACGCCTCTTGCTGCTATACGACTGAATAATCTGTAAAACACATTTTATATCGTCACATCTTTCCAATACACTTTCAGCCAAATTTTCAATTTTCTGGTAATAATGCGAACTTGTATCGCTTTTACCAAAAAGGGTATAGGTCTTCCCGTGAATCGGAGTATATGTCAATGGGAATATAAAGTTTGCCATTTATAACCGGATTTTCTATTTTTTCCGAAATCCATAACCATGCCACGATTCCTCCATGCCTCCAAGCTTCCATGCTTTGAACAACCAACTTTCATTTTCACACAAGGAAGTACAGCTATTTATCACTTTATTGACTACTTTTGCAGGCCTTTTAATGAATTATTATCCTGATAAGCGGCAAAGTAACTTTTCTATTATTCACACATCAGATTAATTATTAAATGATTACAGTATCGGATCTTGGCATCCAATTTGGGAAGCGTATATTATTCCAGGATGTCAATATTAAATTTACTCCTGGCAATTGTTACGGAATTATTGGCGCCAATGGCGCAGGGAAATCCACATTTCTGAAAGTGCTCTGTGGAGAAGTGGAAAGTACGAAAGGGACCATGGCATTCGGGGCAGGTGAGCGTTTATCCGTGCTTAAGCAAAACCACTCAGAATTTGACGATTATACAGTGCTCAATACTGTTTTAATGGGGCACTCGCAATTGTGGGAGATTGCGAATGAAAAAGACAGCATTTATGCCAAACCTGAATTTTCAGAAGAAGATGGGGCAAGGGCTGCCGATTTAGAAATGAAATTCGCGGAAATGGATGGCTGGAATGCTGAGAGTAATGCTGCCAGTCTTTTAAGTGGTCTTGGAATAAAAGAAGGGCTTCATGACAAGTTAATGAAAGAATTAAACGGAAAAGACAAGGTAAAAGTGCTATTAGCCCAGGCTCTTTTTGGAAAGCCTGATAATCTGCTATTGGATGAACCTACCAATGACCTTGATCTCGAAACGGTAAGCTGGCTGGAGAATTACCTTTCAAATTTTGATAATACGGTATTAGTAGTTTCACATGACCGGCACTTTTTGGATGCGATATGCACACATACGGTAGACATTGATTTTAATAAAATTCAACTTTTTGCCGGGAACTATAGTTTCTGGTATGAATCGAGCCAGTTGGCCCTAAGGCAGCTTCAAAATCAAAATAAAAAAGCGGAGGAGAGGAAGAAAGAATTGCTGGAATTTATTGCCCGTTTCAGTGCCAATGCTTCCAAATCCAAACAGACTACGAGTCGTAAAAAGATGATTGAAAAGCTTAATATCGAAGAAATTAAGCCCTCAACACGAAAATACCCCGGCATTATTTTTACACCAGGGCGGGAACCCGGAAATATCATCCTGGAAGTAAAAGGGCTTTCCAAACGCCTTGATGGCGAATTGCTGTTTAAAGATCTCAGTTTTACCATGCAGAAGAATGATAAAATTGTCTTTCTTTCACAGAATACACGGGCCATGACAGCACTTTTTGAAGTCATCAAAGGCCACATCGAACCTGACCGTGGTTCATATACCTGGGGACAAACGATTGTAAAAGCATATTTACCGCTTGAATATGAGGAATTATTTAATACGGATATCAGCATCACTGATTGGCTGGGCCAATTTTCAGAAGACACCAGCGAAATGTATCTCAGGGGCTTTTTGGGCAAAATGCTGTTTTCAGGGGATGAGATCTATAAAAAGGCGAGTGTGCTTTCGGGAGGTGAAAAAGTCCGTTGTATGATTGCGCGCATGATGATACGTAATGCCAATGTGATGATACTGGATACACCCACCAATCACCTTGACCTCGAATCCATCCAGGCATTTAACAACACACTTGTTAAATTCAAAGGTAACGTCCTAATGTCATCGCACGATCATGAGTTTATTCAAACGGTGTGTAACCGGATTATTGAGATCGGGCCAAAAGGTATGATTGATAAGATCATGGATTATGACGATTATGTCACGGATGAAAAACTGAAAGAATTGCGCAGCAAATTGTATTAAGCCTGACGATCAGCAACTCATTTCACCTGCATTTTTCTTGGCTGAAAGCAGGTTGTATGCGCCTTTTATAACGACTTTGCTGGTTTTAATGTCGAATCCATCAGGCAATACCACTTCGGTATATCCGCCATCAGTAACACCTTTATGTACCTCTATCATCCGGTATTCGGTAAATTGCTTTTCGTTTTCTTCTTTGTTTTTGTCGAAAATAAAAATGTAATCCTTATCGTCGAAATTTACGATAGCTTCGGAAGGCAGGGTGGTTACTTCATTACTTGACGCTTCTATTATAGCATTCACATACATTCCGGGAAAGATGTTTTTACAAATACCTGTTACGCTTGCATAAACCTTATAGGTTTTATCGTTGCTGATTGATTTCCCGGTTTGGTATATTACAGCTTCGTGCTGTTCTGTTTCGTTATTGATAAAGAAGCGTATTTTCTGACCTTCGGATACCTTATCGGCATCTTTTTCAAACAGGGTTAGTTCAAGAAAAAGCTTATCGCTGTTTATTATCTCAAATAAAACGTCAGATGGGGCAACAAACTTGCCGATATTTACATTTACAGTATTCACATACCCTGAAATGGGCGAAACTACAGCAACGGAACGGCTGATATCGTCTTCCTGCAAGTTTGACGGATTGATGCCGATAAGCGCAAGTTTCTGTTCCAATGCTTTCACCAGTGCTTTGAGACTTTTGTAATCAACTGTAACCTGTTGCAGGTTTTTTTGCGAATATACATCTTCCTTGTAAAGTTCGGTGTGCCTTATATATTCGGCTTCGGCGTATTCGAGCTTATTTTTTGCTTCCAGGTAATTTTGTTGAATGTCAACAAACTCCAGATTTTCGAGAATAGCCAGTGTTTGTCCTTTACTCACTGCATTGCCGGGCATTAGGGAGATGCTTTTTACAAATCCTCCCAATGGCATACATACTGTTGCGAGGTTTTGGGGCGCAACGGTAACAACCCCGCTCACTTTTAATTCTCCGCTCAGCGATCGCATTTCAATTGACCCTGTTTCGATATTGGCAAATTTAATCTGGTCATCCCTTAACTCGACAATATCATCGGGGAGTATTTCTACTTCTTTGTTTTCGGCTCCGTTATTTTCACCTCCGTTGCATGATACTAATACTATAAAGAAGGTTGAAATAATGGTGGTTGATATGAAACTATATTTTGTCATAATAATACTGGTTTAGAAGATTTTACCTGTAATAAATTCAATGTTAATGATGGTTTGGTTATAGCTGTTCAACGCATCGAGATAATTTTGTTTTATGTCCAAAGCCCTGTTAAGGTTCAATACGTAATCGAGGTAATCCATTGCTCCGGCCTTATAAATTCGGGTGGCTTGATCGATTATCAGATCGGCTTCAGGAACAGCCTGCTTTTCGTAATACTCCACGCTGTTGTTGTATTTAGCGTATTCACCCATTAACGAACGGTAATCGCCAGAAAGCGACTGACAGTAATAATTGGCGTTTGTTTGTGCAACCTGTTCTTTCAGCGCAGCTGCTTTTGTTTTAGATGTAAAAGGAACAAACCACAGTGGAATAGCAATTCCTGCCTGAAAGCCCGTGAATCGGTCGCCTGCACCAAATATGCGGGGTATTCCATTCACCTCCTGGATACCCTGCATGGTTTGGCTGAAATAACCGATGCTGAAATCGGGCATCATGCGGCTCCGCTCCAGTTTCTTTTCAAAGCGTGATATTTCAACCTGTTGTTGCACGTATCCTACCGAAGGATTACCGGCTATTGCCGTACTATCTTCATTCAGGGAAAAATCGACACGATGCAGCACGGTATCGGCAGGGCATATAGCAGATTCAGTATTTAAAAGCGTTTGCAGCTTCTGGTTATAAATGACCAGATCGGCTCTTACCTGTTGCAACTGGTTTTTAACTTCGAGGCTTTGCGACCGGGCGGTAATCATTTCCAGTCGGTTTGTTTCGCCTGTTAATGCCCTTAATTCGGCGGCCCTGAGAAAGCCTGAATATAAACTATCCTGGTAGGTAAACAGCTTTTGTTTTGAATAAAGGTAAGCCAGTTGCCAGTATACTTGCTTTACCTGGGTGGCAATTTCGAGTTGTGATGCCTTCAATTGCCATTCGCTGCTTTTCACATTCGCATTGGTGAGTTTGTGCTGGTTTATATAAGCCGTAGGGAAAGCAAACGACTGTGAAACGGTAAAGCTATTGTCTTTGGTGTATGAATTAAACTGCCCGTACTGGCCGTCGATCACCGTTTTAGGGATGTCCCACGATGAGCCTTTCAGGGCTTTCTGAACATCAACCGAATAAGCCGAAGAACGCACGGTCAGGTTACTGTCCAACGCCATCTGAACCGCTTGCTGCAAATTGATGGTTTTTGTTGGCTGTGCCTTTGTTGTATTGAAAAACGAAGAACCGGCAAGCAGAAACAATAGCAGGGCCAATTTTTTTAAAGGTTTCCGTTTGAAAGAAAACCTGAATTTACGTGAAGAAAAGATAATATAAAAGACAGGAAGAATAACTAAGGTTAAAAATGTAGCCGTTATAAGTCCGCCGATTACCACCGTTGCCAGCGGTTTTTGAACCTCGGCACCGGCAGAGGTTGACAATGCCATAGGAAGGAAACCTAGCGAAGCCACGGCAGCAGTCATGATTACAGGGCGTAAACGTATGTGTAAGCCCTTCAAAACCCGTTCTGTAATGTCGGTGATACCGTCTTTTTCGAGGCGGTTAAATTCGGCGATCAGCACGATACCATTTAACACTGCCACACCAAACAAAGCAATAAAGCCCACACCTGCCGAAATAGAAAAATTCATGCCCCGAAACCACAATGCAAACACACCGCCAATAGCCGACATGGGCACTGCTGTGAAGATTAACAGGGTTTGTTTTATCGAATGGAATGTGAAATACAGCAACACAAAAATCAAAAGTAAAGCCACCGGGACTGCAACAGATAACCTGGCTTTGGCAGCTTCAAGGTTTTGAAACTGACCGCCATACGTGAAATAGTAACCAGTTGGCAGTTGTATTTCTGTATCAATATTTTTTGTTACCTCCGCAATCACACTTTGAACATCGCGGTTACGGACGTTAAAACCAATGGTTATGCGGCGTTTGGTGTTTTCCCGTGAAACCTGGGCGGGGCCCGATTTTATTTCGATGTCGGCAATCTGTTCAAAAGGTATCTGCCCTCCATTGGGAAGGGCTACCGAAAGGTTTTTCACATCGTCGAGGCTTTGTCGGTAATCCTTATCTAAACGTACAACAAGCCCGAAACGCTTTTCTTCGTCAAACACAACTCCTGCCTGGCTGCCGGCAAAGGCAGTTCGCAGCACCCGGTTCACCTCACCAACCGAAAGGCCATATTGAGCCAGGCGGTCGCGGTCGTAATCCACTTGCACTTGCGCCAGTCCGGTAACTTTTTCCACGTTAATATCTTCAACGCCTTCAATATTCTGAATGATTTTTTCAACCTCAGCAGCCTTTTCAGCCAGGGTGTTCAGGTCGTCGCCGAATATTTTTACCGCGATGTCCTGCTTTGAACCGGACATAAATTCGTTAAACCGCATTTGAATAGGTTGCTGGAACTCGAATTTGACACCTGCAAGTAACACTAGTTTTTCTTCCATCTTCTCAACAAGCTCTTCGCGGGTTTTAGCGGTCGTCCACTCACTCTTGTCTTTGAGGGTAATTATATAATCGCCTGTTTCCATTGGCGTAGGGTCGGTAGGGATTTCGCCGGCACCGATTTTACAAACGGTATGCTTAATTTCAGGGAAATTGTCGAGCAGAATTTTATTGGCTTTTTCGACCATTTCGACTGTATGGCTGAGCGAGCCGCCCTGCAGGGTTATAACGCCTGCTGCAAGGTCCCCTTCCTCGAGCTGGGGTATGAATTCCCCGCCCAGGCGGGTAAATAGGAATAGGCTGAAAATGAACAAAAGAATGGCCGACACTGAAACAAGCAATTTCCGCCGGAGTGCAAAAGCAATTACAGGATTAAAGGCTTTCTGGAACCAATCCATTAGCCTGTCGGAAAAATTGGGTTTGCGTTCGGTCCTTTTGCTCAGGAACAAAGCCGAAGCCATCGGTACATAAGTAAGGGAAAGAATGGCAGCGCCCAGCAAGGCAAACGTTACCACCTGCGCCATCGGCCGGAACATTTTACCCTCTATTCCCACCAATGCCATAATGGGTAGATAAACAATCAGGATGATGATTTGCCCGAAAGTGGCCGAACTCATCATGCGTTTGGCCGACTCAAACACATTTTCGTCCATTTGCTGTTGCGAAAGCCTATTAATGCCCTGATGGTGGTGCTTGCTCATAAATAATCGATGGACCGCGCTTTCGACTATAATAACCGCCCCGTCTACGATAAGTCCGAAGTCGATGGCTCCCAGGCTCATCAGGTTTCCGGATACGCCGAAGAGGTTCATGAGCGACAGGGCAAAAAGCATTGAAAGAGGTATTACCGAAGCCACAATAAGCCCTGCACGAAGGTTGCCCAGCAGCAACACGAGAATGAAAACGACGATCAATGCTCCTTCGATCAGATTTTTAGAGACAGTGCCAATGGCACGTCCCACGAGGTCTGAACGATTCAGGAAAGGTTCAATTTTAACTCCTTTAGGCAACGACTTTTGAATGGAAAGAATGCGTGTCTCAACATCATCTATTACTTCATGGCCATTTGCACCTTTCAGCATCATGACGACACCACCGACTGCTTCGGAAGTGTCAACAACGAATGCCCCGTATCGGGTTGCACTGCCATATTGAACCGTTGCCACATCCCTGATCAATACCGGGATGCCCGAGGAATTGTTCTTTACTACAATCTTCTCGATGTCCTCCAGGGTTTTAACAAGTCCAATACCGCGAATGAAATAAGCAGTCGGTTTCTTGTCAATATATGCGCTTCCGGTGTTTTCGTTGTTTTTTTCGAGCGCATCAAAAATATCGGTAAGTGTCAGGTTCATTCCCCTGAGCCTTTCGGGGTTTACGGCAATTTCGTATTGTTTCACGAAGCCACCATAACTATTAATGTCCGCCACGCCGGGAGTGCCAAGCATTTCACGGCGTACAACCCAGTCCTGGATCGTGCGCAGGTCCATTGTGGTGTATTTTTTCTCAAATCCCTTATCAACAGCAAGACGATATTGGTAAATTTCTCCCAATCCGGAAGAAATTGGTGCAAGCTCTATTTTTGCAAGTCCGGCAGGGATTACATCCTCGGCTTCTTTGAGGCGCTCGCTCAACTGTTGCCTTGCCCAGTAAACATCAACGTCGTCTTTAAATACAACGGTTATGACCGACAACCCTAACCGGGAAATAGAGCGTAGCTCAATAATATCCGGGATATTGGCTATGGCTACTTCTATGGGTGCAGTAATGAAGCTTTCGACTTCCTGCACTGCGAGCGATGGTGCGAGTACGATCACCTGTACCTGGTTGTTGGTGATGTCGGGGATGGCGTCAATGGGCAAACGGGTTAATGAATAAGTTCCCCAGCCGATCAAGGCCAATACAAATAGACCAACAATAAATTTATTCTTAATCGAAAAATGAATGATGCGTTCTATCATAAAATAATGCTATAAAAAAGTTAATATATGCATTTACAGGTTTCCGGGTGCCGGTAACCATAAATGAAAATAACATAAAAAGTGCTGTATCAGCTTATTTTAGGCGGTTGCCAGATTCTGGTAAAAAGGGAAGAAACGTAAGATACTGAATTGTCAATTACCCATTTTTGCGGAATTGGGGAGTAATTGAATTGAATAATATTATATTGATACAAGACCGGTGAAGTACAGCAATCGCATGAACAAAAAGGCGAGCAGTGGTCAAAGCCATCATGATGGCAGTCAGCTGTGCTTTGGGATAGTTCAGTTTTCTGCAATTTATTATCCTTTGGAGCATCAACACATGGAATGATAGTGAGAAACAAAATGTAAAGGGATAATATGGAAGCAAATAATTTCATAAATCAGGCTGCAAATATAAACGATAATGCATCCGACATATATACTAATCCTTAAAATCTTTCAAGTCAGCATAGCCTGTGTGCGGTTAAAAACACCGGCCGGCATTTGCGCTTTATTAGGGTGCGTAAAAAATTAGAGAACGGTTATTCCTAACTTCCGGCCTAGGCCTTCTTCAAATATTTTAAAAAGCGTTGACAATTGAATGTCAATTTTCCCATTTTCAATACGAGAGATATAGCTTTTTTTTGTACCAATTTTTTCGGCCAGGTCATCCTGGGTAAGGTGTGCAAGTTTTCTGGCTTCTTTTATCATTTCACCTATAATAAAAGCCCTTGAATTTTGTTCGAATTCATCTCTGGCAGGGCTTCCAAGCTTGCCATACTTGATATCCAATAATTCGTCGAATGTGGTTGCTTCCTTTATCTTTTTCATTTTTTAACTTTTTTCATCATAATTATTGATGCATTAACTTGAGGGCGAAATCAATTTCATTCTTTGGTGTCTTTTGGGTCTTTTTCTTAAAACCATTAAATAAGACAATAATTCTACCCTGATCAAAGCAACAGAATATTCTGTAGTTGTTATGCAGGTGATGGATTCTAATTTCAAAAAGCCCTTCTGTTCCATGAATATGCTTTAAAAATGTTTCTGGAACCATGTCCAATTTACTACTCCCCATTCTTTAGACCACGATTTTGCTTTTCTTAATTGAATTTATTAACTCTATTTGTATTGATATTGCTGTTAATTTCGGGAAATAACTCGAAGAGTTATTCTCGATATTAACAG
>Ga0265292_1000256_pt1 | contig 91432 bp, 74 predicted proteins | sample Munlanlewell296A_FD_189080 | JGI IMG/M metagenome (GOLD analysis project Ga0265292, IMG submission 189080) | Leachate microbial communities from a municipal landfill in Southern Ontario, Canada - Leachate well 296A | ecosystem: Engineered > Solid waste > Landfill > Unclassified | place: Canada...
ACATCCGCCGGACTTACCTAACTGTGTGAATATCTCGCATGGGCCGTGTTCATCTTCATTAATTGTTACGTACATATTCCCGCAACCCGTACGCATTTTCATGGTGTACCCGTGAGTCATCTTCGGACGTAACCGCGGTTTCCGTACAGTTTTACCGTCTTCAGTTTTACCTGCACCTTTTTTTATGTCCGCTTGTTTTTGCCCAACGTTAAGAACCTGTACATCACGGCTGCCGTCACGGTAGACCGTCACGCCTTTACATCCGAGCTTATAGGCTAACCTATAAACTTTTTCGATATCATCCTTTTTCGCAGAGTTCGCAAAATTAACTGTTTTAGATACCGCGTTATCCGTAAACTTCTGGAATGCAGCCTGCATACGCACATGCGCATCCGGTGTTATATCCATAGCAGTCTTATAAACTTTTCTGATATTCATTGGGATCTCGTCCATGTTCTGGATAGAACCGGTCTTAGCAATTTTTTCGATTAACTCCTTCGAATATATCCCCGCGTCCTTCAACGCTTTCGCAAAGTACGGGTTTATTTCAAACAACTCGTCATTATCCAATACATTCGCACGGGTATAGATCAGCGCAAATATTGGTTCAATCCCGCTTGATGCTCCGGCAATTATACCGATTGTCCCTGTCGGTGCGATGGTGGTAAGCGTAGCGTTACGCCGTACCGGCCCGGAAGAGTAAACACTACGCGAAAAATTGGGGAACGGCCCGCGCCGTTTTGCAAGTTCCTGCGATTCTTTCTCCGCTTCCGTCCGCACATATGACATCACACGTTCCGCGGTTTCCAGCGCTTCATCAGAATCATACGGGATTTCCAGCTGGAATAATAAATCAGCAAAACCCATCACCCCAAGCCCTATCTTACGGTTTGTGCGGGTCATCTGCCCGATACGTTCAAGCGGATAGTGGTTGACATCAATGACATTATCAAGGAAATGTACTGCTATACGGGTAAGTTTCCCAAGTTTTTCCCAGTTAATATCCGCCTTACCTCCGCGGGTATGAGTGATTATACGCTGCAGGTTAATTGAACCCAGATTACATGATTCATAGGGTAATAACGGCTGTTCCCCGCATGGATTAGTAGATTCAATCTCACCGAGGAACGGTGTGGGGTTTGAACGGTTTATACGGTCAAGAAAGATAACCCCGGGTTCACCGTTTTCCCATGCATTCTGCACAATTTTATCGAACACTTCCCGCGCTTTAAGTTTTTTAACAATTTTACCGGAGTTCGGGTTGACCAGCATATACTCACCGTCGCTCTCCACCTGCCGCATAAAATCTTCGGTGATAGCTATGGAAATATTAAAATTATTAATTGCCAATTCTTCTTTTTTACAATCTATAAAGTTCATTACATCAGGATGATCAACTCTCAGAATACCCATATTCGCCCCGCGCCGCGTACCGCCCTGTTTCACAGCTTCCGTCGCTGCGTTAAATACTTTCATAAACGAAATCGGCCCTGAGGAAACACCATGGGTAGAGGAAACATTATCTCCTGACGGGCGTAACCGCGAGAACGAAAACCCTGTCCCGCCGCCGGATTTATGGATTAACGCCGTATTTTTTACTGTTTCAAATATTGACTCCATTGAATCTTCTATAGGCAACACAAAACATGCGGATAACTGCTGAAGTTTCGCTCCGGCGTTCATTAATGTCGGTGAGTTCGGCAGGAATTCAAGTGCTGCAATGCTCTGATAAAACTCTTCCTCAGTTTGTTTTGCGGACTCGCCATAAAGTTCATCCGCAGCCGCAATGTTGTGCGCTACACGCCGGAAAAGTTCTTCCGGTGTTTCTTTTACTTTACCGTTTTCGTCGCGTTGTAAATACCGTTTTTCCAATACTTTCAACGCGTTGGGGGTTAACAGATGCTTCGTTTCAGTTGCCATTTTTTTCTCCTAATATCTTTTCAATACAATAAATTACTTTAATTACTTACCCGCTGCGGTAGTTTCTTTTTCTTTCTCTTTTTCCTTATCCTTAACCTTTTCGAGCTTCAACGCCTGTTTTATCTTAGTGATTTCATCCAAGAATTCGTCAATGGTATCATAATTACGGTAAACCGATGCGAACCGTATATAAGCAACTTCATCAACTGCGCGGAGTTTATCCAAAACTTTTCTTCCTATAATATTACTCTTAACTTCCATTAAGTACGTCTTCCCGATTTCATACTCGATCTCACTGATTAACCGTTCAATAACTGCCGCAGGGATCGGGCGTTTTTCACATGCGCGGAGTATACCCCCGCGTAACTTGTCAATATTGAACATCTCACGGCGGTTGTTGGATTTTATCACAATCAACGGCGGTGTCTCTACGCGTTCATACGTGGTAAACCTGCGGTTACAGGACTTACATGTACGGCGCCGGCGGACTACCGAACTATTATCCAGCGGCCTTGAATCAATCACGATATCGCTATCTACATGACAAAAAGGGCAACGCATAAACTTCCTTTTTTTGGAAACAACTCCCCCAAGGGTTTAACCACAAATTCTTGATGGTTTAATATATTCTAAAAACGTTACTTAGTTACTTTCCGGCCACTTTCTTCATAGTGTTATTTAAACACGCACCACCACAATATATAGTAGCCCAGATATTGTGGTGAAAACCATATTACTAACCGTACAAAATGTTGTCAAGAATAATTTTAACAATTTTTTTTGCGTTTACGCGTACCCGTCGACAAAACTTGATTTTATTTGACATTTATTTTTGTAATGCTACAATAAACCCGGTTGTGAAATATATTACATTCAACTGTTGTAAACAACCAGTTGGAAAATGAAAGGCTGTAAAAATGAATAAACGCACAAAAAAACATAAACACACCTGGAACGGTTTACTGAAAACAATGTCACGGCTGCGTTCCCCGGGAGGATGCCCATGGGATGCAAAACAAACACACCGCACACTGCTTCCTTATCTAAAAGAAGAAACCGGCGAACTGCGTAAAGCAATCCTCAGCGGGATTGATGAAGATATCAAAGACGAACTCGGTGACGTATTGTTGCAGGTAATATTTCATGCGCAGATAGCCAGTGATAACGGTAAGTACGATATAACCGATGTTATTGACAACCTCACCCGCAAGCTACACCGCCGGCACCCGCATGTTTACGGGAAAACAAAGATTAATTCAATCAAAGAACTTATTACCAACTGGGACAGGATTAAACGTAAAGAACGCATACAAAATATAAAGTAAAGTTTAACAAATTCGCGGTAGTTGTTCACCTTCAAGCATCAACGCAATACGTTCCCCTCCATTTTGGGTGTTAACCACAACCTTAGGAACCCGGGATTCACGTTTTCTTACGGTACCAACAATCCCGGCATCATGACCAACAGTATGGCGGCGGATAGACTTCAACGCTTTCCCCGCAGATTGAGGCGGTACTATAGCAACAAACCGTCCTTCGCATGCCATGTATAACGGGTCCAGGCCAAGAATTTCAGCAGCTTTCTTCACGTGCCTGCTTACCGGTATTTTATTTTCATATACTACTATATCCACGCGAGATTGCCCTGTAATTTCGTTCAATGTTGTCGCTAATCCCCCGCGGGTAGGATCACGGAGGACACGTACTCCCGGTACCGCATGGAGTAACGACCGGATAACGTTATGCAGGCACGCGCAGTCACTTTTAATATTACTTGATATAAACCCCAACTTTTTTCTTGCATTCATCACCGCAAGTTCATGTTCCCCAATATTACCGGATACTATAACAACATCACCCACCCGGGCATTAGCACCGGAAAGGTTTATCTCACCATTGCAGAACCCTATGCCGGTAGTAGTGATAAACATCTTATCCGCCATCCCGCGTTCCACAACTTTAGTATCTCCGGTAACAATCTCAACCCCAGCACTTTCCGCGGTACGGATAACTGAAGCTAAGACTTTATCCACTACCGCGAGATCCAACCCTTCTTCAATAATCCCCGCAACCGCTAATAACCGCGGTACACCGCCCATCATTGCAACATCGTTTACTGTACCGCATACCGCAAGTTTACCAATATCCCCACCCGGGAAAAACAGCGGGTTGACCACAAATGAATCAGTTGACATTACCACCCGTTCATCAGGCCCGGCTTTAGTAATCCCAAGGTTATTAAGCGCATATACCGCAGCGTCATCACCTTTTCGTAATACACGGCTTCTCACCCGGGCAATCACAAGTTTATTGATAAGCTCGTGCATCAACCGTCCCCCGCTGCCGTGGGAGAGAAGGATTTTGTGCGCGATATTTTTATTGGTTTTCATTCGTTTACCCGTTTAATTTTGTCAGTAGTTTGTTATTACCATACATAACTTTAAACATATTTACTCGGTTTGTCAAGGTTCAAAGGGATTATATGCACTTGTTTCTATAACTATTAAACCTAAATCAAAGAAAAAATTACCTGTTTGAGGTTCGATTCCCCTCACCTCCACTTTTTGCTCCGACGTGAACAATTCGATGTTTTGACTCACGGCAAACATTTGGTAGAATATCCCTGTTCGGTCGTACTGTTCTTGTTGTAAACATGTCGTTAAAAATAGTTTAATATATTATGCAAATATTTAGAATATTGAGTATTTGATAAAAAGGAGATTCCACATGACCTATTATAAGCATGTACTTATTTCTATGTTGTACTTATCTTTTGGTTGCTGTTCAATTCTAAATGCAACACCCGATAAAGCTACATGGAAAAGAGAAATATTTATAGGATATAATGAAACACACTACTTTTCATATTTAATAGCAAGAGACCAGCCTGGTTTATATTACACATACACAGACATTACTTATCTATGTAAGTATCCGATTAATAGTAGAAAGGTAGAAGAAAAAATATTGGTAAGAAGAATTATATATAAGGAGTTATATGACGAAAAGAAGAACACTCGTACATGGCAACACCAAGAAGAAATACAAAATCCTATAAATACCGAAGAGTATTTGCTAAAAAACAATGTATGTTATGCATTTCCAGATTCATCACTTTTAAATCCTAATCAAGTTATGATTAATAAGGATGGAATGTTTTTACAGGGAAAAACGAAAAAAGTAATCTTGTTAACACCTAAACAGCTGCAAAACTATATGGATGTAGAAAAATTAGATTATTCACAAGCAAGAATTGAAACGTGTTATAATAATGAAACATTTTATTTTTTTATTGTTCTATACGGAGACTGTTGTTATGACACAGATTGGTTACAGACTATTATTATCATTGATTCGTCTGAGATTGAAAATGCTATGCATCAATTACATTAATAAAGCTAGTCCCAAGAGAATTGACAGCCATGACCAGCTTTATCCCATAAACCAGGTTCTGATGGCGTCTAATCCCTTCCAATATTTGGTATAATTTATCAAAATCAAAAAGGGCTTAATAAAACAATGTTCTGTCCAAAATGTAGGAAGCAATTCAAAGAAAGCATAGGAATATGTAGTGATTGTGGCTGTTCCCTTGTAAAAATATTCGATTATGAGTCAGTTGTAGATAAAACAGACTCAGTAAAAATATTTACCACCACAATCTTTCACGAAGCAGTTTTTGTAGAATCCCTATTAAAATCAAACGATATTGAATGTGTTGTTCTGGGTGGTAATACTTCTTTCTTCACTTTCAGTGATATGCAGTCACCAATAAACATTATGGTAGAAGAAAAGAATAGATTAAAAGCACAAAAAGTTATTGATCAATACTATGAAGACCTAAAAAATCAGCCACGGAATGATAAAGCAGAAGACTGTAAGGAAGAATATTATACTTCAAATAAATATATTTGTAATAATTCAGAGGAAATACAATTAGTTTTAAAGAAAATCCTAAAACGTCAATTCATGGTTATTGTTGTTTTGTTAGGTTCCTTGCCTTTTATGCTGTGTGTCATGTGGATAGAAAGAAACTTTATAGTAGGTTCTGGTAACAAAATCACGGAAATTGCAGCAATATTTTGGGCAGTATTATTTGCATATACAGGAATAATAACCGGACTCAGCCGGTGTCCTAAATGCGGCAAATATTTTTATCAAAATCGTATAGGGTATCATAATCCTTTTGCTTCAAAATGTTTGAATTGTGGTATAAAACTGGATGATGCGTTCAAAGAATCAAAATAATTTTGTGTTATTAGGATAGTAAGTTTACAGAATGAGGTTGTATAGGGTATTAAATACCCTGTCCTATGAACCAGGTTCTGATGGCATCTAATGAACTCCAAGTTTTCTCCAAAAAAAGACTATTCATATTGACAATTGTCTAACAATCGTCTATAATATGACTAATGAAAAATACTATAAGCCCGTTTACTCCAAAATATACAATAACCCAAAAACTTCTTGATTCAATCAAGAAGATATCGGTTCAAATAGCAGTACTCAACACCCGGCGATACCCTAAAGTTGTTCTTGCGGAATATGAACGCTATGCCAGGGAAATATCGTCGTTTTCTTCAACAAGTATTGAAGGAAATCCGTTACCGCTTACTGAAGTGAAACAAATACTTAAACACCTCCCGCAGAACATCACGGATAGTCAGAAAGAAATTGTTAATTACAATAATGCGCTCATAATGCTTAATAGTAAACTAACCACACAACCAACTCTCTTACTAGACCTGCCGCTAATACTGGATATACACAAAATTGTTATGAACGGTTTGTTAATACGCAGTAAATGCGGTACATTAAGAAAAGAACCTGTATTCGTCAATGATCTGCGGTTACGTAAAACAGTATACTGGCCTCCGGACCACCAGGATGTTCCGATATTAATGAAACAACTTGTCAGTTATGCGCAACAAAACATAGAAAAAACTGATCCGGTAATACTCGCAGGTATTTTTCATAAACAGTTTGTGGTGATACATCCGTTTATGGATGGTAACGGGCGTACAGTCCGTCTTACAGCAAAACTGCTTTTAGCAAGGATGGGGCTTAATACGTTTGATTTGTTTAGTTTCGAAAATTATTATAACAAAAATGTTTCCCGGTATTTCCAAAACGTAGGTGTACAAGGCAACTACTACGATGTTATGGGTTCTTTGGATTTCACTATGTGGCTAGAGTACTTTGCTGAAGGAATACTGGATGAACTTTACCGGGTTGCAAAAGAACTGGATACTGCGGTGGTGGAACCATCCACTGAGTTAAAAGAATACCACAAAACAATGCTAACATATATCGAAAAAAAGGGGTTTATTACTGACAGGGAATACGTTAAACTGACCAATCGCGCTCGTCCTACTCGTGTACTTGATTTTAATAAAATGATTAAATTAGGGTATATCATTCGTTATGGCAAAGGCAAAGCGACATATTACAAATTAAAGTAAGATGTTTGAAATCTCGTGAACGGTTTCAGTTTGTCAATCAACTCCCGAGTATACGTTATTTTAGCTTTAATCATATCAGCAGTAAACGCAGTGTCATACGTATACCCATAACCTAAGCGATAATCATGTTTCACAAGCTCCATAGCTTCCTGTGAATGCTTACATTCGCGGGTAAGGATCGCAACCATTTTCTTAACCACTTGTTTTTGCTTCGTACCCGATATTTTTGATAAATTCGGGTTCTTTAGGTCAGTAATAACACTATCCCGTGCTTCAAAAAACTCTTTCAGGTTCTGTGTAGTAAGTATACTATGATAAATAATCTTTGCTATCCCATACTCTTTAAGCAACGCTTCTCGTTTATCCTTGTTAGGCGTAACTCTAACCGCCTGTTTCAGGAGGTCAACACCTTTTTTCCATCCATCCCCCCACTGTTTAAGCTGGTACCCGAACAATTCAACTTTACCTTTAACCGTGCAGTTTGGATCATCTGCCAGAATACCGTTTCCCAATTGCCCGTATAGCGTGTAATGAATCGCAGTCTTTACCGCTGCGGGAGGTTGTTTTTTATGATCCGCAATACATTCATTCCAGAACTTAAACTCTGAGTACAGGATATCAGGGATTTTGTCGTTAATTCCTAGTACAAACGGATGCGCAGCGTTCATGTATAGCGGCCCGCGGAAGTACGGCCCGATCACCGGGTGATGCCCAAAACTTTTACTTAACAACTTCCATGCTTTCACACAATACTGTGCAGCTTTCTCACCATACTCGCGCACAGCTATTTTGTTGAGCAACACGTCAATACTCCCGGGTTCCGGATTCCAGCCGTACCAGTACGCAATTTCTTCCGGAATAGATCCGAGAAACCCGTAAAATTTCCAGCAGTAGAACACGCCGGTAATGTTATATTCCCGGATACGTTTTATACGTTCATACCAGCGGTACATCACGGGGTTGTATGGAACATAAAACACTTCAAGCGCTACAGTAGTTTCAGTTTTTACGTATAATTTCCGCCCAATTTCTTTAGCTAACCGTTCCTGCGCAATAAAACGTTGTGACGGCCCAAGAAAGTCAATACTATAATCCCATATATGCTTCTTATACCCATGCTTTTGTATTTTCTCATCTTTCTCAAATTCGGTTAGGAGGATAATATCTTTATTCATTCGGTTAAACGTTTTTGTTTGATACAAATCCTGTGACCACATCTTTGCGGAATAGGGCCATACCATGAACTTAACAGTACTCCCATTACTTTGCTGTAAGTGAAGTTTGCCGGTTACATTATTAATAAAATCAACAACCGCAGCGTCAGTATCCTCCTGAAACTTCCCCGCACACCGCTGGCAGTTGGTGATAACCTTCTCAATCCTAGGCGAACTGCGGGTATAGCAATGCAGAAACCCTTCTCCTCCGATGATAGCGACTAACCCGCCAAGACCGGGACAACCGTCTATAATACCGTTAATAACCTCAGCATAGTAATCATGTACTGCCGGATGGCTGGAACACAGAGTGTATGTTTTATACGCAAATTTTATTAATACACTTTCCGCCCCGCGAACTCCAGGGTTGTTCTTAAATACTGGATGATACTCCGGCAACGGCGGTGTGTTGAGGTTTAGATACAGGTCAATCCCGTACTTCTTACACCGATCCACAAACTTCTTCAGGGCAATAATGTTTTTCTCAGCATCAGTATTTACGAGATCAGGCAATATATTTGAGCTGGAATAATTGTAGATATTGATATACATAAAAATCCCGTTAATCCCGTAATGCGCCATCTTAGCGATATACCCGTCAGAATACGCGAGTTTATCCTCAGGATCATCCCATACGTCGTTAAACACGGTCCACGAAATTTTTGTCTCAAACCTTGGTAAGCGTTTCTCATGTCCGATTTTTAACACCGGCCCACCGCGGAAGCTCATAAGCTTCTCAAGGTAATACATCCCCTGTGCAAGCCCGCGGGAATGCGCAGCGGTTATCCTAACACACCCGGCGGTTATATCAACAATAAACGCTTCACCCTGGATCTCAGGAGGTAAAGAGACAGTATTAACTATTTTCTCTATATCCGATAAACGTTCACGGGAAAGCGTCACGGCAAATATATTCCCGGTATCTCCTGTTGCTGTAATACTACTTTTTCTTACCTCAACCCCCCAGGTGGTTTTAAAATAATCATGGAAATCTGCAACCGCAGTCCTGGTAATTATATCCGGCTGCCCGTAATAACAGAGTACCCACCCGGGACTAATACAAACTTCATTTTTCCCAGGGGGTATGGGGGACAGTTTTTCTTTGTGATGAACAACCGACAATTCTTTTGCAAACTTTTTTGTTACGCTAAACGGGATTTTTTGCATACACTTTTCCTGTTTCATACATCACTAAAATATTCTCTAATGGTGTCTCAGGTAAGATTGAACTCGTGGGAGCCAAGATAAACGGGTTACCATTACGTTTTGTAACCTCAAAACACCGTTCCACCGACTTTTTCACGGTATCCACAGTACCATAAGGTAAAGTATCAGTAACTGATATTGAACCCATAATTATTGGTGGTTTACCATCCATCATTTTTTGTGATGCAATAATTTCAAGAGTACACCCGGTTTCTTCCTGAAACCCCTGGAATCCTGATACTCTAATTTTATTAACCAACTGAGGAACAATCTTGCGGATATCACCGTCGCAATGCCATATAATCTTTATCCCCGCAGAGTGTAACGGTTCCACAGCCTTCGCTAATGCCGGGAAGTATATCTCATCCAACAGTTCCGTTGAACATAACGGGCCGGAGTTATAGCAAATATCCTGCCCGCCGTAAACATACGGTGCGAGGTTATACGTTTTCACAGCTTCCACAATTGCCAGATTCTTCAACCGCCCGGACTCAGCGGTATACTCATAGTATTTTTTTATATGTTCCGTATACATCAGCATCGCAGAAAGGTAGTTATCATACCCCCATGCGGTTAACGGGCCCATAAAGCCAGCCTGCCCAAAACTATCAATAAACAATATTTTCCCGCCGGCAAGGATGTCCAGCTTCTGTATTTTCTCAGCATACCTCTTTGCCACAGCGGTAATATCAAATTTCTGTGCTAAAACCTCCGGTGCGGGTAATGAATCTATATAATCTCTCACATCTTCAGGAGAAGTAAACACTTTCCTGGGTTTAGGTACCGGCGCAATGGTATGAGTATCAAACACTTCTTCCGCCTGGAACGGATCAATCGCACGGTGTTCACTTTGCGGTGAGGGCATGATAAACTGCGGGCAAAAGTTTACACCAAGCGCAAGCATGGTATCCACCACAGTCTTTGGTGCATCACTAAAAATATTATCTTTCCCCGTACAATGTTTGTACAACTCATACTTCATACACCACGGGGTGGATAATACCGGTACCGTCACGTTTTCGCGGTTTAACACACGTAAAACCGTTTCTTTCCCGGAAACATTCATATAATTATTCCCTCCCTCACTATGTAATAATCACGAAATTTGTATGTATAATAATAGCACATAAACACAGGTTTATTAAATATGAAACGGGGTATATTTAGATGAATAAACAAAAAATGGTTATACATGTTTTATCAATATTATTGTTACTGTTTATAACAATACAAGCATCAAAAGTTTATACTGCGGAAGTAAAAGGTAGTACGGATAATTTTAAAGGAGCACTAATGACTCAACCCGACATCGCAAAGTTTGACCCGAACATGGCATTTCCTGAAAGTAAACTTGACCACCTCAACTGGCTAAACCCAAAAACCAGTGATACCCTGCGTGTATGCGGGCTTGCGTGGTACGGGACTGATAAAACCTACCGCCGGATGCCGGTAAATACACCCGAACCATTACCTAATGCGGTGAACAATCTCGCGAACCATACCTCGGGTACACAGATACGTTTCCGCACAAATAGTAAAGAACTTGCGATACGCGTAACACTTCCCGCAACGAATAAAATGGCGCATATGGCAAGTACCGGCCAAAACGGAGTTGATGTATACTGGGGCATACCGGGACAAAAAATGCAGTTCATAAACACCGCAATGGTACAGTATGATAAACCGGTATACGAGTTGTTGTTGTACAACCAAAAAAATAAAGTTATGCGTGACGTAACACTCAACCTGCCGTTATACCAGGGAGTAAAAGAAATCCTTATTGGTTTTGATAAAGACGCTGAAATCTTACCCCCTCAGCCGTATAAGAATAATAAATGCCTTATTTTTTATGGCACGTCAATCACCCAAGGCGGTTGCGCATCACGGCCCGGGATGAGTTATACAAATATCCTCAGCCGTCGTATGAACTACGAATTTATCAACCTCGGATTTTCGGGTAGCGGAAAAGGCGAGCCTGTAGTTGCGCAAACAATTGCAAGTATCACCAACCTGTTATGCTTTGTCCTTGATTATGAACGTAACGCAACCGGTAACAATATTTATTACAACACATTACCAAATGTAATAAAAACCTTACGCGAGAAACATCCTTCGGTACCGATCATAGTGTTCAGTTGTATTAAAGTAGCGAAGGATTATATTGCTGACCCTGACCCCAAATGGGTACACAATATCCGTGATTTTGCAGAAAAAACTGTGACTGACCTCCGCACCGCCGGGGATACAAACATATACTTTGTTGACGGGCGCGATATCCTTGGCCCTAACTGGGATGAATGTACGGTGGACGGATTACACCCCACCGACCTGGGGTTCATGCGGATGGCAGACGCGTTTGAACCGGAGTTAAAAAAGATCTTGAAACTCGAATGAATCTCAATAAATACTTGAATTTAACACAACAAAAATATAAAATACGAAAAGAAGTTAATTTTTTAAGTTTTTTTGTAGGAGGAACGAAATGGGTATTGTAAACAGTAAAACCGGAGAGGAAAAAAATCTTTCCGTCCAAGAACTAATAGAAGCAACAAAAAAAGTCCGTGCGTACGATGTGGTTTCAATCCACGCTGCAGGATCCGGCCATCCAGGCGGAACGTTATCAACAATAGATCTTGCAACAGCGTTATACCTTACCGAACTCAAACATGACCCTGCTGACCCTAACTGGCCAGGACGTGACCGCGTATTTTGGTCCGCAGGACATAAAGCCCCTGCGTTGTACAGCTTACTTGCATACTGCGGGTATTATAAGGTAGAAGATATAATGACACTCCGGAAACTTGGCAGTAAGTTCCAAGGCCATCCTGACTGCCGTAAGATGAACGGCGTTGAAGTTTCTACAGGTTCACTTGGCCAGGGATTAGGCATCGCTGCGGGTAATGCATTAGCTGCGAAGATAGACGGCAAAAACTACCGTTGTTACGTTCTGATGGGTGACGGTGAACAACAGGAAGGCAGTGTGTGGGAAGCCGCGATGTTCGCAAGCCATCACAAACTTGACAACCTGGTTGCTATAGTCGATAAAAATAAATTGCAGATAGACGGCAAAGTTGCGGAAGTTATGAATATTGACCCAATAGACGAAAAGTATAAATCTTTTGGCTGGGAAGTTATCCGTATTGACGGGCATGATATGCAGCAGATAGTTGATGCATACGCTAAAGCGCGGACGGTAAAAGATAAACCTGTCGCGATCATAGCGGACACCTGCAAAGGCCAGGGCGTATCGTTTATGCAGAACGTTTGTGGCTGGCACGGCGTTGCTACGAAGAAAGATGATGAGCTCAACACCGCATTGAATGATATCACTCACGGGCAAATGTCAAAAGACGAAGTTGCGCGGTACCTCCAGATCGCAAAAGATTATCAGGCAAAGAAAGTTAAGGATACCGACGCTAAGATGCCGAAGTTTAAGAATAACTATTGGTGGAATAGCGCGGATAATATGAAAGCCGAAATGGACCCTACGAGATTCGGGTTTGGCCGTGCGCTTGAAAAAATGGGTGATGATAAACGGTTAGTCACGATCCACGCGGATATCTCTGATTCCATAAAGATCACCGACTTTGAGAAAAACCATCCGGACCGCAAGAACCGCGTGTTTAGCGCGGGTATTGCAGAACAAAATATGATGCAGGTAGCAGTTGGATTAGCAAAGGAAGGCAAAATCCCGGTGACCGGCACCTACGGCGTCTTCGCTTCAGGCCGTTGCTGGGACCAAATCCGTACGTCAATATGTTACCCAAAATTTAATGTTAAGATAGCCGGTGCGCATGGCGGTATCTCCGTCGGTGCAGATGGCGCGACACACCAGGCATTGGAAGAAATATCCATACTCTCAATACTACCTAATATGACCCTCGCTGTCCCTGCGGATTCTGTGGAGACCGAGAAATCAACAAAAACGTGTTTCCTTGACGTTGACGGGCCGGTGTATATACGGTTCGCGCGGGAAGCTACCCCTGTGATCTCAAAAACTGACACACCATTTAAACACGGCATGGCAAACGTTATACGGTTTAGAGGCGAAACCGCAAATTTTGTTGACGCGTTTGAGACCAAACTCGCGAGTAATTATAAGAACGAGAATGAACATATAGCTATCATTGCCTGCGGGCCAATGGTGTCGGAAGCAATGCGCGCGGCGTACATCCTGAAAAAAGAGTACGGTATTGAAACGCGTATAGTAAATATCCATACCATAAAACCTATTGATATTAACGCGATAAAGAAAGCGGTCTCTGAAATCGGTGTAATACTTACTGCAGAAGAACATCAGGTAGGAGGGTTCGGTAACATCGTTGCCGGGATTGCCGCTAAGGTTAAGGATTACAAATCACCGTTGGTGATTGACCAACTCGGCATTATGGACCGGTTTGGCGAGTCGGGGGATCCGTGGATGCTGATGAAAGAATTCGGCCTCACTGCAGAACATATCGCAGTAAAAGCATATAAGCTTGTGAATCATTCGGGAAAGAAGGTGAAGATTGTGGCAAAAAAAGTGAAAAAGGTGAAGAAGGTTGTTAAGAAAGCGAAGAAGACAGCGAAGAAAAAGGGTAAGAAGTAAAAGTAAAGTAAGGTTTTAATAACATCTCCGCAGGATGCATTCGCGTAATGCAAACCTGCGGAGATGTTATTTTATTTATATATTAGTTTCACAACTTGTTCCGCGACATCAAGATCTTTCACAGCATCAACAGCAGGTGATATACATGGAGTACCGTTTAATACAGAATCCACAAAATACCGTGCTTGTTCCGCCATACTCCATTTTTGAGAAACAACAGGTAGAGTAACAGCGCCATTACCGGTTGGGTTATTGATAAACACCCTGACATTACCCGCAGGCAATTTTGCCATTGGTGCGGGTAGTGAAAGATCAATCTTACCGTTATCAAACTGTGCGGAATAAAATTCGTTCCATACCCCGGTACCTGTATTATAAGTTGCCATCTCGAGGACTATAGTAATACCGGAAACACTCTCCCCGAGCATAACCATTCCTTTCGGATCAACATACTTTACAGTATAATCTTCACCCAAGAGGTAACGGATCATATTAACCTGGTGGATATAATAATTCACAAACGCAACATAGCGTTTCCCCATGGTTTCATCCATCCAGCTTGGATATGTTTCAGGATTAAAAACATTCTTCCCTACGGGTTTATCCTTTTGGTTAACCAACACCCTGGCGCCCATAGTCCAGTCACCCGGAGGCATTGATACACGAAGATAATTAAACTTTCCTGCCTCCCCCGATGTTTTCCAATCACCAATTTTCTTTTTTGTGAACACACTCCCGGGATCACTGCGTTTCATGTACGCTATCTGGTACACAACATTTTTTGTAGTAGCGAGGTTTACAAGTTTTTCTCCGCTTTCCTTAGTGATAGCAATAGGTTTTTCTGTTAAACAATGCTTCCCTGCGGAGAGTACGTCCGGAACGAGCCCGTGGTGTAATGCAAACCCCATAATTGCGACAATAGCTTCCGCCCCGCTTGACTCCAGCATCTCTTTATGGCTTGGATAAACTTTAGGAATACTATACTTCCTGGAAACCTCTTCTGCAGTGGCAACCCTTAGATCGCTTAACCCTACAATCTCAACGTTCGGTAAATTAACGTAGTTCGCAATATGCGCAGTCTGGCCCATGTAACCGCACCCAATAAACGCGAGCTTAAGTTTTTTGTCCATAAAAATATTTACCCCTGTATTCCTTTATTAATAAACAAGTACAACCCTTCTTTCCCCGGTGCTATTATATCAAGCCAACCATCACCATTAATGTCTGCGATATCAAAATAAATACCTACCCCGCTATGCCCGGGAACCGGCCCATAGTCAACAACGTTTTTCTCAAACTTACCATCATTAATTTTGAAGTAACACACGCAGACAGGATCATTATCTCCGGGATCTTTCCCGCAATGCGCGCGGTAACGCCGTCCCGTAACAAGTTCAAGTTTACCGTCATTATCAATATCTGCCATCCTGAGGTCATGATATTGTGAGGTAGTGGGATCAATTTCATGTTTTACCCATTGACGCACACCATCCACAACTTTTTGTTCCCACCAGTTCAAACCATACCCATGCGCGTGCCCAACAATAAGATCATTAAGCCCATCACCGTTTATATCATGAACAATAATTTCAACACTTGAATTCCCAAGCTCAAACTCTTTCCTTAATTCCCACATTCCTCCGGTTATAGATGACTGTTTCAACCACCCGTTCCGCAGAATAATTTCAGGTTTACCATCCCCGTCGATATCACCAAACCCCTGCCCATGACCGCTTTTACCATCAAATAAAACAACCTTCTTAAACTTCCCCGTACCTTTCCCGTTAGTGTCAGTAACAAGTTTGTAGTACACCACAGGATTCCCTGGTGTATTCGGGAATATTTCGGGAATCCCATCACCGTCAATATCATACGCGCGGGTAGTTTCAATTGACCCGCAGGCATCGATCTCGTATTCTTTCCATTCGACAGGCTGACCTTTTGGGTTTTCACGCCAGCGTAACGTTTTACCCCACCACCCGCCTGTGATGATATCTATCCACCCATCACCGTTAACATCCATTGGAATCGCAGAAAAATCATCGAAATACTCGCCTTCCGCACGGACATCACAGATTTTATGTTTTTTCCAGGAAGGCGCTTCGTACCAGTACGCACCGCATACGATATCAAGTTTGCCGTCGTTGTTTACATCCACAAATGATGCAGCTTCATACGCACCGTTATCAATACAAACTTTCTCAAATTTGACCATCTTAGTTACCGTCCTTCAGTCATTTTTTAACTAAAACAAAATTTTTGTGTTCCCCCACAGGCACTTTGCGTGCCAACCCGCGAAGTATACCGTTAAACCCCCGTGTTTTCATATGCTGTTTCCAAAGCTTTGTTATAAACTCAAGATTATCCTTATTCACTGTATTATTCATTACTGCCGGATGTGTTTTCTCAAAATACCTGAGGTTATCAAAATCATGGAAGTATTGTTCTATGTGCTTATCCTTATGCATCTTAGACACCCACTCGTCATCATGGTAGAGTTTATCAAACTCCCTGGTTTTTGCAACCATATCCTCCGGCATCCGTGCCCAGCCGTAATGATAAACGTATGCATCAACCGATACCGCCCGGGGTTTTCTATTGTTCACACGGAATCCCTGGGCATCACCGTATAGTTCCGCACCGATACTGTTACGTATAACCCGTACTTCGCGTTGGTACCAGTTACGCCCTGTTTGGTAAGTATAATAACTCCCGTAAAAATGGTAATACTTGAACACCAACGACTCAATCCTTGTATTATCCTTAACATCATCAATTTTAGCCTTAATCTTTGGTAAGTCGTCTTCATGCACAGCTTCATCTGCCTGGATATAAAATATCCACTTCCCCTGGCAGTCCTTCAATGCGATATTACCTTGTTGCGAAAGTATCAACCCTTTTTCTCTCAACGCTTCATCCCATACTGAATGTATAATCCGTATTTTCGGATCACGGATAGATTTTATTAATTCCAAAGTCCCGTCTTCAGAATCGCCGATGTTCACAATGAACTCGTCACAGATCGGGAGTACAGATTTTATGGACTCAACAATCGGATACTTATACTTTATGGCATTACGTACAAACGTTGCACCGCTGATCAACACAAATGATTATCCTTGTTACTTAATACTTGCTAATAATTGCTTATATACTTCACATACACGGGTGATACTGTCCTCAGCATCAAATTTTTCGGTTACCCATGTTTTACAGTCATGCTCCATCCCAGCAACTTTCCCGCGATCGTCCAGGATATTAGATAATAACCGTTCCAGCCCGGCATCATCATCTTTATCAATCACCCACCCGGTTTTCCCCGGGAGAACAGTCTCCACTAACCCACCGGTATTTGTAACGATAACCGGCCTCCCAGCCGCCTGCGCTTCAATTGCAGCGAGGCCCAGTGCTTCCGTATCCCATGAAAGCATGCATGATAAATCACTTGCCGCAAAAATGTCCGCGATATCTTCTCTTCTCCCGGTAAACTTTGTTATGTCCGCCACTCCCAACTTTGTGGCATAAGATTCCAACTTCGCGCGGTATGCGCCATCCCCTACGATAAGTATACGTAATACCGGATATTTTCTTCTTAACTTCGCTGTTACACGCAGAAGCACATCCTGTCCTTTACCCCGGGGCGGGTTCAACGCACTGACGGTAGTCACCACAAAATCGGTATGGCCATACCCCAACTCTTTTCTGCGGGTATCACGGTTAATGTTATCCACAAACTTCTGAACCTTAATCCCATCGTAGATAACCACAACTTTTGCGGGGTTTACTTTATCAGTCCCAACCACCACATCTTTCACAGCATTAGATATCACAATAACTCTATCCGCAGGACTGTACACCCCGCGGAAATCCTTATTTACAGGCAACATTGTCCTGCGGTGAAAAATGAGTTTTAGTTTATTCCCCAACATTATTTTTACGAATACCGCCGGCCAAAACGCTTTCCCCTGCTGTACATGTAAAATATCAACCTTATGTTTTCTAATAATTTTCATGAGCCAGTACACTGCACGGAAGTCAAGCGATCCGTATAACTTAAGATGTTCGACAGGTAACCCGCGCTGTTTTGCGGATTCATACAAAAAACTTTTCTTCGGGAAACCGGTTACGACATACCCCCCCCGTTTCTGCACATTCTCCGCAAGGTCAAGTGTTGCGCGTTCACCTCCCCCGCTGGTGTAAGAAGAATAAATATAAAGTATCCTCACCTATTTTCACCCTTCTTTTCTTCATGGTCAGTCAATAGCTTAATACGGAACGGCAGCATCCATGTATTCCTCTTAACCTCTACGCGTTTAAGTTCCCATGGGCTGGAATCTTTATACACAAACCCGCGGTGGGTGGTGAAAGCAACTGAAAACTCTTTTTTCACAATTTCGCATACACGCCTGTCATAGTCACCGTAAGGATAACAAAACGATAATACCGGCCGCCCGGTTTTTGTTTCCAACAACTTTTTTGACCCCACGACTTCCGCGATTACTTTCTCATCATCAAGTTTTGAAAGAAAAGGATGTGTCAACGTATGCGCTCCATAATCAATTAACCCGGACGCTATCGTATCATTAACCTGTTCCATAGTCATTAAGGGAAGTTTAGCATGAATTTTTTCGTGATCCCACTCGTTATATCCTCCAATAAGGCCTGGTGAGATAAAAACAGCAGCGGGATAGTTATACTTTTTTAATACAGGATACGCGTATAAATAAAAATCATGGTACCCATCGTCGAAGGTAAGCACCGCAGTGCGTTCAGGTAACACAACATCCCCCCGCAAATAACTCACGAGGTCGGTTAATGGTACCACGCGAAAATACTTTTTCTTCAACCACTCCATCTGCCGTGCGAACATCCAAGGATGAACAAATCCACCTTTAAACTTCACACCCCAGGGAGGTAAACCAACATGGTGATAATACAATACCGTAATACGGTTAGTTATCATCAATATACACCTAACTATTTTCCTCGCGTTCTACCATTTTTTTATTAATCAATACCGCTACGGCCAGCAAAAGAAATAGGATATACCCGGTTTCATCCGCGAACGTATTATCCACCATCCCGTGAACCACAAAATCAGCCAACCCGCTTAGGATTCCCAGCAGTACAGTTTTTTCTTCACCCGCAGCGAATTCATACGTCCTAAACAAATACAGTGCTATTGAGACTAACAACCACACAAAAATCCCAGCTGCCACAACACCGCGTTCCACTGCAATATTAAGAAAAATATTATGCGCATGCCTATGCTTATTTGGCGAGAAATACTTTTCATAAAACACTTTCCGGAACGCACCTGGCCCAATTCCGAAAACTGGATACTGCCGTAAAAGATCAACCGAGTTTTTATAAAGTTCAACGCGTTCCTCGTTCCCTAGTATCCCGAACCCTGAAACAAAACGGTTATACACTTTCGGTTGAACCGCAAGTACCAAAAATACTACCGCCAGTATTGCAGGTATAAATTTCCAGTTACTCAACGCTACAACCAACAATATACCAGCAACTGCACCAAACCACGCGCCACGTGTGTAGGTAAACACTAACGCTGTGGACATAAAACACGCTGCGATTATTACTATAACCCTATCCCGTGTGCTATGTGCTGATATCGCAAAAGATATTACCATAGGCAGTAACATTGCCAGTATACCTGCCAAAGTATTAGTATCCACCAATCCCTGTATCCTGCCATCCGCGCTGACATTTGAGAACCCAAATGCTCCAAAGTACTGAAATACCCCGACAATACTTGCGACAACAGCAGATGTTATCGTCAACACTACCACCCACCGTGCTTGTTTATACGTCTTCAACGCTGCAAACAACAAAAGGTACACCAGAAATTCCCTTGGAATAATTGTCTGCCATGAACTTTCATTCTGAGAAAAAAAGTATGAGATCACCGATACCCCTATAAACGCGAGTAACGGCCATAAAAATGGCAGCACCTCAAAATCAACGTCTCTCAAAAATATTGCACGCAAAATCATAAGGATCAGAAGAAACGCCATTGCGATCAACGGCGCGCTTACAGACAACGGTATTGTTGCGCCGAGGACACACACAAAAATAAATTCTAACGTATCAAACGCTTTTGTTGCCATACAAATCCGGTATCACTCCCTTTTAAGGTTTATTATAGACTTAACTTAGACATATATTTTACAATAATACATAAGGATTATAGATGCACAAAATTTCGGTACTTATAATAACCAAAAATGAACAGGACAGTATCGCCGCCTGTGTGAAAAGCGCAGCCTGGGCTGATGAAGTGGTAGTTGTAGACTCATACTCCACTGATGATACCTTAATATTTGCTAAAGAAAACGGTGCACGAACCTTTCTCCACGAATGGGAAGGATATGCGCAACAAAAAAATTGGGGTATATCCCAATGTATTAACCAATGGATCCTCTGGATTGACGCTGACGAAGTTATCACCCCGGAACTACGTAATGAGATCCTGAACCTACCCCCCGAATCCGAAGATATCGCGGGATACGAAATCCCAAGATTATCCTATTTTTCAGGGCATCCGATTTATCACAGCGGATGGTATCCAGGATATGTTCTTCGTTTATTTGATAAAACAAAAGGCAGCCTGGACACTACCCAACTTGTGCATGAACATGTAAAAGTTAACGGTAAAACTGCTAAACTGCGTTCTAATTTATTACACTACACATACGCATCAATAAATGATTATATTAAACGCCAGGATGTGTACGCATTATTATGGGCAGAAGAAAATACGGGTAAAAAAACCGGCGGGTTCATAAAAGCACTGCTGCACGCAAAGATATTATTCCTAAAAAATTACATCCTCAAACTTGGCTTTCTTGACGGGTATTATGGCTTGCTGATCTGTTCTTTAGCGTCGTATTATACTTACAAGAAATATCTTAAACTCGGAAAATTGAACAAAACGCGGTAACTACGTCGTTAACTTCAATCTCGTTCATCCCACTTTTTTTTATTATGATATGCCCTACCCCCTGGGGCCCTATATGTTCAGGCAATGTATCGCCGAATAATGCAATACATTTTAAGCCCATCGCAGCGGACATATGCATTACCCCGGAATCAGGGCCTATATACACCCCGGCGTTGGAAAGTAAATATACAAGGTCAATAAGCGATGTTTTACCTGCGAGATTATATACATTATCTTTCACACCAGAAGATGATACTATTAGTTGGGTTTCAATTACCGCATTTTTTGTACCAACCACCACCACAGCACAGTTATATTCTTCCACTAACTTCTTCGCAGTGGAAGCCCAGCGTTCCACCAGCCACTTCTTATGTTTTCTCCGGAGTGACACCTCAGGCGCAAGGATAACTACGTGTTTATTCACTAGTTTACTTATAAAATCCGTAAGCCACGGTTTTGCAGACCCTTGATGTTTTATCATTCCAGTATAATCCCGTTTTTGCGCTGCACAACCCAGTAAACTCTCAACTAACCTCAAATTATTCTCTGTACTTGGCGGACCAACCCGCGTAATTTTGTGGTTCAACACCCATGCCAAAGATGCTGAAGCAAAACCTGCACGTATGCGCGTTCCCGTTAATGCTGATAATATTACACACTCCGGCGATTCTGAGAATGTTACAACACACTCTGTGCGGGAGGATAATAGTTTATTCACCAACCCAACCTTACCTTCAATCCCGCGGGAACGTATGAACACGTCATCAATAATATCAGTACACCCCGCAAGTACCTGGAGTTCAGGACGGAGGACACTTATAATCTTTATGCCAGGAAACCTGTCTTTTACAGTTTTCATTGCGGGTAGTGAAAACAAAAAATCGCCTATCTGGTTCATATGAAAGAACACAATTTTAGCGGGGTTCACGCAAGCACTCTCTCCACCTGCGCAGTTGTTTGTCTAGACAACTGTTCAGCATCCTTTGCAGTTTCTTCAAGCTCTATGAACATCTCACTCACAACCTTATTATCCACCAACCCTTTTAGATTAACCTCAACATTGTACCTTGCAGCCACCATTGCGGAATTAAGGAATAACACACCGCATCCAACATCAGTAATTAAGTTTTTGTTACTTATCAACACCAACCTCGCTGCAATCTGTATCCCTTTAAAACAACAATCATGCACTATCTTCGGTACTTTCATAGACTCACTCAACGCCTTTTGTATTTCATGTTCACGTTTCTTTGTTTCATCAGCATTTGTCTTAGGTAATGCATAAGCCTCCCTTACTTTCCCGTAAACCATAACATCAAAATCAATCATGCGTTCAAGTTCAGCACGTAATTTCACAAGTTTTGAGTTTAACTCAGCGATTTCTTTTTGTACATCCTCATACCCCTTTTTCCCGAGTGTAAAGTTAGCGGACATACTCAGCAATGCAATTCCAGTCGCACCGACAAGCGCCGCAGCACTACCCCCTCCGGGTGCAGATTTCTTTGCCGCTAAGTCCAAAAGGAATTGTTTAACTTCGCTATTGACGTAATTCAATGCGTTCACCCCTTTCTCTTCAATAATATTATGTTTTTTTACAAACGCATTTATTCTCCACCGGTTAACAAACCCTATATTTTCAAACTTAATCCCATGGAATATTGTTCCAAAAACAAGATCTTTCTGTTGCCACATAACTTTCCCGAGAATACTGAAATGTTTGTTGTTTGGTAAGCTAAACTCAAAAAAGTATTCATTCTTAACTACGAGAAACCGGTCTGTTTGTATACTCAACCCGCCGGCACTAAGATTATTGATCACGCCATACGCAATATCAGTCTTATCGCGGGTACGTTTAACAATCAACGGTGAACTTAAGTCACACCGTTGGTACTTACGTTGAAACTGTTTATCTTCCGACATTTAAAAGAAGAACCGTATCCCCAACCCTGTCCCCAAAGTAATTTCAGTACTTGGTGATAAAATAAATCCCGGGCAGATTTCCGCAAAAAAATCAAACGGAATTTCTTTAAATATATACTCTACGCCGATAGGTATGCGTAACCCGAACTTTGACGTTTGTCTTACCGCGGTAGATTCCGTATTTGCGATAAACCCTACACCGTAGTATAACGGCAATTTACCGGTAAACTCTTTAACATCAAATATTTTGTAGTTATGTTTAAGATAATCAAAATGCAGATACAACTTTGTCATTGGTTCGCTTACCGTCCATGCAGTAGATAATGCGAACCCAACGTTCTCGCTATGCCAGTACTTCAGGCTGATCCCCGTGGGTTCACCGATAACAACCCCTAATGCCCAGTCTTTAGGATTGTCTCCCGTTATACCGTAACCACATGCGGAGACTATCAAAATTATTGAGAAAACAATTTTTTTTAACATAAACACAGTTACCCTTTTTTTATTATTTAACTTTTTTTGGAGCTAAAAGCTCGCGTACTTTTAACTTCAAAACATCCATCTCAAACGGTTTTGACAGATACGCATCCGCACCCATTGCACGGCCCATTTGTTTATCAAAATCCTTAGACTTCGCGGAGATAATTATTACCTTAGGTTTATACGCACGGTCAATTTTGGATAGATACGCAACATCATAACCCTCCATCCCGGGCATCATAACATCAAGAATACATAGGTCAGGGTGGTACTTTTCAATCTTATCCAATCCAGTCGTCCCGTCATTCGCGACGTACACCTTATGCCCATCCACCTCTAATGCTGTTTTCAATAACTCCGCTAAATTCCTGTCATCATCTGCAATCAGTATTGTAGCCATATTCCTTAAACCAACTACTCCTTTCAGTAAAATATTAAATATTCAGTTAAAATAACCCTACTACTTTACCGTCACTATCGATATCAACCTTATTCCCTGCAGGTTCTGACGGTAATCCCGGCATCGTACGCATCTCGCCACATAACGGGTATAGGAATCCCGCACCGATTGATGCGCGGATATCCCGTACCGGCAGCATATACCCTTTTGGGCAACCTTTGAGATTAGGATCATGCGAGAGAGACAGATGCGTCTTTGCCATGCAGATAGGAAGTTTATCCCAACCCAGCGATGTGTAAAACTTAATCTTTTCCTGCGCTGCGGGGAGATAATCCACACCTTTCGCGCCATAAACTTTTGTAGCAATAGTATTAATCTTATCCTTTATCGGCATATCGAGCGGGTAGAGGAATTCAAACTTACTTTTTTTCTCCGCTGCTTTTACAACAGCTTCTGCTAATGCACACCCGCCATCCCCGCCTTTTTCCCATACTTCCGACATCACAGCATCTTCCGCCCCGGCATCAATTGCGCGTTTACGGATATACTCAACCTCTTTATCCGTATCCGTATAGAAACGGTTAACCGCAACTACCACGGGTACACCGAACAACCGCACGTTCTGGATTTGTTTCTCAAGATTCGCGATCCCTTCTCTGATAGCATCAATATTTTCTTTCACAAGTTCTGCGGGCAACGGCTTACCTGCAACAACACTAAATTTCCCGGAATGCATCTTTAACGCGCGTACCGTGCAGACAAGTACTACACAGCTCGGGGTCAACCCTGAATACCGGCATTTAATATCCATAAACTTTTCCATACCAAGATCCGCACCAAATCCTGACTCCGTAACAACATAGTCTGACAGTTTCAATGCAATTTGATCCGCAAGGATTGAATTGTTACCATGCGCAATATTAGCAAACGGCCCCGCATGCACAAAACACGGAGTATGTTCTGTTGTCTGCAACAAGGTAGGTTTAATTGCGTCTTTCATAAGTACCGCCATTGACCCTGCAACTTTTAAATCTTCAGCGGTAACCGGCTTCCCGCTTTTTGTAAACGCCACAACCATCCGCCCAAGACGATCCCTTAAATCCTTCAACCCGGTGGTCAACGCGAGGATTGCCATAATTTCACTGGCAACAGAGATATCAAACCCGGTTTCTCTGGGAGTACCATCCATCTTACCCCCAAGCCCGATTGTAATATTCCTTAACGCGCGATCACTTACATCCACCACCCTGCGCCAGAGGATGTTGTACATATCAATATCAAGTTTATTACCTTTATACAACGAATTATCAAGAAACGCAGCGCATAAATTATGCGCTAAACTTACAGCATGAACATCGCCGGTTAGATGAAGATTAAAATCTTCCATCGGCAATACCTGTGAATACCCACCGCCCGCAGCGCCGCCTTTAATCCCAAACACCGGCCCTAAAGAAGGTTGACGGATACAGGTACACACTTTTTTCCCGATCTTCGCTAACCCAAGGGATAATCCTATGGTAGTAACAGTTTTCCCTTCCCCCAACGGTGTCGGTGTGATCGCCGTCACGTCGATATACTTCCCCTGCGGGTTTGACTTACACCGGTTAAGGATATCAAGTTTAACCTTTGCTTTATCATCACCGTAAAGTTCAATTTCTTCACGTTTGATTCCCAACCCCGCTGCAATTTCAGTAATAGGTTTTAATTTAATACTCTGCGCTATCTTAATATCTGACGGCACAACATTTTTTGACATCTATCTTACCCCTCAACATTATCCATGTTTTTCAGTCACTATACACAAACAAGTATTTTACACAATTATAGGAGTATAATTCAACTCAACGAGTGTTAAAACTTATACGTTACCGCAAACTTATGAGCAGTACCGTTGTTTAAACTATACGCAAGCCCAACATTATTGGTAATCTCCCATCCGATCCCTGCGGTTATTACAGTACCAACACTGAAATCAGTACGTACCGTCGAAATATATAAATTACGGTAAGTATTAGTAGCTGTATTACGATAATCCGTATTCCCTAAGGAAGACAGCCCCAGCCATAACACAAGATTCTTACGGATATTAACTTCACTTCCCAAACGTATCTCACCGGTATAAGTTTCACTCCCTGCAGTATAATACTGGACATCGTTTTCTGTCCAACCCTTACCTCTGCTATTAATCACTTTTCCAATAAGGTCAAAATACAATTTTAATGTCCCCGCCGGAATATACGCCATGCCGAACCCCAGCATCCCGGTATCCGCTATATTTTCAATAATCTTATGTGCACCCTTGATGGAATATACACTCTTTTGTTCCTGCCTTGAACCCGCATAAGCCCCAGTGAATGCATATGTAAACCTTTCACCAGCATACATTCTTAGTTTAACCTCTACTGACGAATAAGTATAAGTGTATAAGTTTAACGGGAAAACATCGCGGTTATGAATATCAACATTATCCTTACCCCACACTTGTTCACTCTTTTGTTCGCGAATGCTCTCATACGCACCATAACCCAGGAGGAGATCAACCTCAGCATCACTATGATCATCGCTGGGCTTCTGACTTCCAATTCTCCATAACATCCCCGTGATGATGTCATAATCCATAATCTGCGTATCATACACCTGCACAACATTACTGCTGCTCTGCATAACACTATTAAACTCACTGCTCCCGGAATTAACATAATTTTCTTGTATATCCGACGGTACAGCTACGCTTATCCGCACACCAGCGGATAAGTTTTTCCATCCCATCCCCAAAACAATATCAGTCATTGTCCGCTGTTCATACTTTTTCGCTGAATTATTAACCAGAACATTTGCAGTATCAACACTAACTTCATAACGTTTATCATAACTTGTTTCATATGATTGAACATTAAGTTCATCCACCCAAATACCATACCCTATCCACGGAAGGCAAGTACCATAAATACCAAGGCCAAGGTTTGTCCTGGTATTCAGTATTGTACTAACAGTTTTTTGGTCGATATCATCCCCTGTAATTTGAGTTTGACTTGAAGACTCTTTATTCTCATACCCAAAATTCCCGAGTTTAAGATTAATTTTCCCGGCATCAACTGCGCGTGCGGGATTGTACAGCATACTATTCTCAGGATCACCTTCTCCAACGAGGCTTACCCCGCTTAATGCATTGTTCTTTATACTTTTCCCGTTAACACAGGGCGTGTATAAAACAAGACCGTAAACTATCATTCCGGAAATAAACCGTTTAAAGATATCCACCCATAATCCGTTTACCGGCGTTTGTATCCCCGCTTTTTTTCCGTACTTAACAACCATACCGTTTATCATATCAATTTCCGTTCTTGGTTTATGCTTACTCCCACCCTTACCTCTATGATCATGGTAATCAACCAGCATAGAGTTACGGTTTTCGTAAGTCATCCGGCAAACTTTAATAAGTTGGCGGGTTATGTCAGGATACGGCAGGCGGATACCCAACTTATTCGCTACCATTGCAGCTTCCTGAGCAGTTGATGTAGCCAATACCCAGGCGGTATCATTTTCCATCACCCGTCCATTGGAAAGGTTCATTATAGCAGCTACCGGATTAATTCCGGCATTAATCACGAGCTTACCCCATTGCACCGACTGTATATTATCAGTTAAATCAACTTTTAACCCTGCTTTACGGAATAATCTGGCAACCATCACACCTGCTTTGTGTTCGTGTTTGTTATTGTACCCGATAACCGTAACACCCTCACCCGCATGACGGACCTTACCAGGCGACAACAACGTTGCACCTATTGTAGTTACTCCCGCCAGAATCAATGCATTACTCCCAAAACATTTCTTTAAAAGCTCATAATTCCCTAGGCCGTTCTGTAATGTAAGAACAACAGTTGAATTATCAACAAATCTTTGTAGATTTCTTACTGCAGAAACAGTATCATACGTTTTCACGAGCACGATCAGAAGATCAAGCTTACCCATAATATTTTTATGTTCAGGAATTATGACGTTAAGGTTAGACGGTAACACACGGATCTTGCTCCGCCCGGTTATAACCAATCCATTACGTACAAGAATTTTTGCGCGTTCAGGTTTATAATCGAACAAGTATATTTCTCCGGTACATCCCCTTCGTGAAAGAAACGCTGTGTACAACGTTCCCATCGCACCGGGCCCGAGAATCCCAACCTTCATTCTTTAACTACCAACTTTTTACCGGGTATAGTAAAAACCTTACCCCCAATATGCCCCAAGGGATTAGTTTTTTCGAGGTTCAGCTCATCATTGTTATATACTCCCTCAACAACTTCTGCGGATACGATTTCACCTAGCACAACAATATGATCCCCCGCAGGGAATTGTTCTACAAACTTACATTCAAGCCAGCCAAAACAATCTTTTATCCGTGGAGGTTTAACACTATTTGACGGCACACTCTCGAGTTTAGCTTCAACTAACTCATTAACCCCCGCGGAGAATGGTTTCCCCGTAATCCATAAACCGTTAATAACAGTCTTTCCCGGAATATTAACCACAAACTCACCGGTTTTGATTAAATTATCAAACGTATGCCTTTTTTCTGCCATTGCAACAGCTATCATTGCAGGGCTTGACGATACCGGCATAACAAACGAAAACGGTGCGGCATTTACGACCCCGTCTTTATTAACTGTTGTGAGAATAACCACCGGCCGCGGAGCAAGGATTCTGTACCATTTATCAAGTTCAATTTTCATATTTCCCAATCCCTTTCTTTTTTATTCGAAAGTGATATTATACAAAATAAAACATCCCCGGATTTATACCCGAGGATGTCTTACTTTTATATTAACTTTACTTGTTATTACCTAAGATATAACCTTGCTCCGCTATAAACTCTCTGTCCGGCATACGCTCTTGGCGCTTTTACAGTTGAGTATCTCCATATGATAAAGTGTGTATGAGGCCCGGTGCTATATCCTGTAGAACCCATATACCCAACTCTTTGCTTCGCTGTAATTGTCTGATACCGGCGTACCGAGATTGATTTCATATGAGCGTAAAATGTTTTGTATCCATATGCATGCTGTACACACACGGAGTTACCCCCACCAGTACGGTCCCACCCTGCAAAAGACACTTTCCCGCTGGTCATTGAACCAATACGGGTACCATATGAATTCGCAATATCTGTACCATTATGAAACTTCCGTGCATGCGAAATCGGATCATACCGATAACCAACTATACTAGTAACTTTACCATTACAGGGCCAGTAAAACGCTGCGGATGCTACGCTTGATAATAATGCAATCCCTACTGCCACGACTATCATTTTCTTCAACATTTCCTTGTTTCTCCTTTATAACAATTTATTCTTCTTAACAAGAATGTTTTGCAATAATACTGCCAGAAAGGGTTCTTGAGACTATTATTCTCATATTTTCATTATTTTTCAATATATTTATTATGTTTTATAAACATTGTTTACAGACAAACAGTGCATTTTTTGTGTATACACTATACACACTTATGCACACTGTTAGTAACTATATGTATACATTCTGGTTTTAAGGAACAATCTTATTCTTAAAAACTCCATTCCAGCCCACCGGAAACCAGGCGGCCCGGTGCGGGTATACCTTTAACATCTTCGTACTGTACGTCTGTAATATTGGTACACAACAAAAACAGCGATAACGCGTTTTTAAATACTACACGTGAAAGTTTTGCGTTAACTACAATATACCCGGCATCATTCACCCGTTGTTTATACAGCACAGCAATCGTAGGAGTAAAAACACGGGGTATAATGTTCGACGTTATACTGAACACAATGTTATGTACCGGATAATTTTGTGCATACTTTGAGTAATAACTTTGCATGGTAACTGTTCTTGCGTAAGTATAGGATAATGACAACACATTATTTGCAGAAACGGTTTTTAGTTCAGTTTCCACACCATAAACATACGATTCCCCGATATTAGTCGCACGCCAAGGGCCTTTATCCGTATCTCCAACCCAGTCTATTATATTGGTTTGAGAACGATAAAAAATTGTTGATACCGCACTTGCTGTTTTCCCAGTCCAATACTTCGCGGTGAGTTCAGTATTAACACTTTCTTCAGGAACAAGGTTTGGGTTTCCAAAATTCACCGGATCAGTGTAGTACAGTTCAGTAAATGAAGCTACGCGGTACGACCTCCCTACCGACCCTATGAGTTTGATATCAGAATTTATCCAGTACCCATACCCTACTGTTGGCGCGAACATCCCGCCCCAGGCAGACATTTCGTACCGCATCCCCGCGTGAAGGTCGCTATTTATGGATAACGATGAAATAAGTTCTGTTGCAAACGCATACCGTTGTTTCGAGCGTTCACCCAGCCGCGTACTTGTGATCATATCATTGACTGTATCTAGGGTAAGCGATACGTTGCCAACGGATGGCAGGGATACCACCGCACCAAGTTCCACACCGGTAACGTGTGTTACATGATCGTTAACATATTTCGTTGGTGTACGGAGGTCAAGCATAAACTTATCATTATGCCGGCGGTAGTATATAACAGAGTTTAGCGCCACTGAGTTATTAATCCGTTGCTTACTCCGCAACCCGGCGTAGTACGTTTGTGTCCATTCTTTTGACGGGTAGTTAAGCCCGGGCGTATAAAAATCGTACGCCCCAAACGCTTTATCCATAGCACCCAGTGATAACGTTGACTCATTATTACCCGTTACCACCGCTGTATTTGAATAAAATGTTGAGTTATTATAATCCGTATCGTACCGCGTACCATCAGATTTTGAGGATGATAACGATACTGTTTGGCTGACACTCTGTAATTTTGTATTAACATTTGCCTGAACAGAATACGTATTATACTGTGCGGATTCTACTTTTGCGGTAATACCTGTTTCCCTATCATTTTCATGGTTTACCTTGGTTTTCGTAATAATATTGACCACCCCGCCAAACGCATCAGCGCCATGCGTGACAGTTCCCTGTCCATGCAAAATTTCAATACGGTCAATATCATTCACCGCGATCGGAAGGTCCATATTATGATGCGCAGTCTGCGGGTCGTTCATCCGTACACCATCAAGCAAGACCAATGTTTGCGCGTAGTTTGACCCGCGGAATGATAGGTCGGCCTGCACACCGGGAAGCCCCCGGGACTGTATATCCGCTGAGGTTATGTAACCTAACAATTCCGCAACTGATTGTACGGGTAATACCATAATTTCTTTCGCGGTAATCACACTAACGTTACGCGTAAGATGGCTGAACATTACCGGCGTTTTTGTACCGGTTACCGCGGAGTGTATCACAACATCAGCAGCGCTAACCGTCGCCGGTATGGAACTCAGGAATACTATCAATAATGAAACTAAAGCACTAATTTTCATTATTTCTATATTATCCCTCAATTTTCTGGTATTGTTCAACATCTTGTTTTGCAAGGTTGTATACCGTGTCAAATAACCGTTCTTTAAAACTTCCCGGCCCGGAAACAGTTTTTGATGCGAGTTCCGCTGCGATTTCGTAGCAACACAATCCTGCAACGCATGCATGGACATAGTTTGGTTCTACTGCAGCAAACGCGCCAATTACTGATGCTGCCATACATCCTGTCCCAACAATACTACCCATCAAAGGATGTCCGTTGTGTACTTTCATTGTGCTAATGTTATCAGTAACAATATCTGTTTCCCCGGTAACCACTACTGTGCAGTTACGTAGTTTTGCTAATCTTTGCGCAATCCCTGTTATCCCGTCCCCAATATCTGTTGAGTCTACTCCTTTAGTCCTAACATTTTCACCGGCAACCCGCGCGATTTCTGATGCGTTACCTTTGATAATATTAATATACGCATGGTTAAGGATATACGCTATTTTTTTATCCCTGAACTTAGTTGCACCAGCGCCCACAGCGTCAAGGACAACAGGTATTGCCCTACTGTTCGCAGTTTTTGCTGTGAGTACCATCGCATCTACAAATTCCGGGGTTAATGTTCCGATATTCAACACTACCGCCGAAGCGATACCCGCCATCTCTGATACTTCTTCCTTCGCATGCGCCATCACTGGCGATGCGCCAAAAACTTTTACTATATTAGCACAGTCGTATATCGTAACCCAGTTTGTTAGATGATGAACTAACGGTTTCTCTGCCCGTACTTTTACCAAGGTTTCCCACACAAATTGTTCCATAAATACTATTCCCTCCCTCTAAAAATAAAAAAATCCCTGCGTAAACACGTATTTACGTAGAGATAGATAATATAACTGTGTATATTTTAATCACATCCCTACGCTGGTATTATCCAGGTCAGGTTACGTGGTAACCTTTTATCTAAATTACCACCGAGGTCTCCCTATTACTTCCGGGACTCTCAGGCTGTTAAATTTAAACAACCTCCCTCGGGATTTACAAGACAAATATTAGTATGAAAGATGAACTGTTGTCAATAGAAATACGCTGGTAAGATAATATTTGGGTATACTGAAAAATGTCACGGCCTTACTTCCTGCGAAACTCTTTTACAAGCAACGCGTAAGTATCGTCAACCGCCTGCGGCATGACTTTAATCCCAGCCACTACCGGCATAAAGTTGGTATCAGCATACCATCGCGGGACAATGTGCATATGAAGATGATCCGCAATCCCTGCACCTGAAACAGCGCCAATGTTCATCCCAATATTATACCCTTCCGGTTTTAAGACTCTTTTAATCACTTTCACAGCTTTGATTGATAAAGCCATGAGTTCTGCGTATTCACTTTTAGTAAGTTTTGTTATATCTCCAATATGCCGTTTAGGCATTACCATAAGATGCCCGTTGTTATAGGGGTAAAGGTTCATAACAACAAAACACGTTCTCCCGCGGTACAATACATGGTTCTTAACATCGTTCATACGTTCACGCAGGTATCTGCAGAACACACACCCTTTTACGTGTTTATGTGTTTCAATAAAAGTCATTCTCCATGGAGCCCACAAGTTTTTCATTTCAACCTACTACCTTTCTGAAGTGAGCATCAGTGGATGCTCAAAATTCACTTGGACGTTTTGAGGTATACCCAAAAAAGTTGTTGAATACCGCGACAGTACGTTCACACGCATGGCCGTCACCATAAGGATTAACCGCTTGTGCCATACGATTATATACCTTTTTATCGTCAATCAACCTACTGGTTTCACGTACAATATCTGCAGTATCCGTCCCCACAAGTTTTGCAGTCCCCGCGGTGACACCTTCAGGACGTTCAGTTGTCTTCCGCAGGACAAGCACAGGCTTCCCTAACGCCGGCGCTTCCTCCTGTATACCCCCGGAATCGGTGAGGATGAGGTATGACATTTTGATTAAGTTCACAAGCTCGCTATAACCTACAGGTTTGGTTAATACCACCCGCGAGTTAGAGCCAAGGATGGAATACACAGTTTTTTGTACTGCCGGATTAAGGTGGACAGGGTACACAACTTTAACATCCTTATACTTCTTCACAACCATCTTTACTGCACGGCAAATATTTTCAAGCGGTTTACCCAGGTTTTCTCTCCTATGCGAGGTAAGAAGTATAAGTTTATCCTCCTTAGGAAATAAAAGTTTTGTCTCACTCTTTTTCGCTACCCACATCAATGCATCAACCACTGTGTTACCGGTAACAAATATTTTTTCTTTCCCCACGCCTTCACGTAAAAGCGCGGCCTTAGCATTCCCTGTGGGGACAAGATATAACGATGCGATACGGTCAATCATCAACCGGTTCACTTCTTCCGGGAAAGGATTATATATATCCCCGGTCCGTAAACCAGCCTCTACATGCGCGACAGGCACTTTTTCGTAGAACCCGGATAACGCTCCGGCAAACGCTGTGGTAGTATCCCCCTGAACAACTACCATGTCAGGCTTAACTTTCTTAATCACATCACCGATCTTTGTCAACGCATGAGTAGTAATATCGTACAGCGTTTGATTTATTTGCATGATATCAAGGTCATAGTCAGCACGTTGGTTAAACAATTTCATTACCTGGTCAAGCATTTCACGATGCTGCCCTGTGATACACACAACTGTTTTATACCGTCCACGGTACTTGTTCAACTCTTTCACTAACGGTATGAGCTTAACAGCTTCCGGCCGTGTACCGAATATCACGAATATTTTTTTCATATCAACCTCTTAAATATAACCGCAGCAATTTTTTTTACTTCAGCGGCATCGCACGGAATATCGTTATAATAATCGCGGTTTCACTAAGGACTATGGATAATACATAAATAAAAAGTACAGCTTCGCGTTGTGACCACCCTAAACTAAGCAACCGGTGATGAAAATGTTCCTTATCCGCTGCCATAATAGACTGCCTCCGCATCAACCTGCGGATAATCGCCATTGCTACGTCTAACACCGGTAAGGCTATTACTAGTACCGGAATGATTAATGATATCACCGCTGCGGTTTTTAGTGTACCGATAACCGCGATTGTCCCAAGCATAAAACCCAGGAATAACGCGCCGGTATCACCCATAAATATCTTTGCGGGATAAAAGTTGTGGAACAAAAACCCGACACACGCACCGCATAGGCCAGCGGCAAGGATTGCCGCGAGTTTCAACTGTTTAGCCTGAAAAATATCCTGTGTCTGCCCCTGAAGAATTGCAACGATAAGAAACGTAAACGCTGCGATTGCCACCACCCCGGCTGCGAGGCCGTCAAGCCCGTCGATAAGATTGATTGTATTCATAAACCCGATCAACCAGAACACTGTAAGGATTTGTGTTACAATAATCGGGAACGCAACAAAATCAATACCCCAGGGAAGTTCAAGCCCAAAGATCCTAACCCCGAAATCCATAGCGACATACGCAGCAATGATCTGTGTCAACAATTTAGGTACGGGCGGCACACTTTTTTTATCGTCAATCATCCCGAGAATAATTATGATAACCAACGCAACGATTATCCCGATAAACTGCTGCCCAATCGATAACATCCCGATAACATCACCGTTGTTATCCTTCAATGGATTCCGGTACGCGAGAAGCAGGTGGAACCGCTTACTCACGATAAGAAGTGTAAGCATACTAATGACAAACCCGCCGAACATCGCAAGCCCGCCCCATCTGGGTATCGGCACTGTATGCACCCTCCGTGCGTCGGGAATGTCCATTACTCCATACTTTACCGCTAACTTCTTCACACCAAACGTCAGAAAGTATGTCGCAACACCGGACACTATCAACGCAAGAAGGTATAGCTTATACATTATTTCGTTCTACGTAACCCTTTGTACAACGGAAACCTGCTGCAGAACCGCGCAACCTGTTTTTTTAGTTCCGCGAGGTACTTTGCATCTTTCCTATGTGCTAACCCTATATCGATCCATTCGGCTATTTGTTCCATCTCTTTTTCCTTCATCCCGCGGGTAGTAACTGCCGGGGTGCCAAGACGGATACCTGAAGTAACCAACGGTTTCTGCTGGTCATGCGGTATTGTGTTTTTATTAACCGTAATCCCCGCAAGTTCGAGTACCTGCTGAGCTTCCAACCCAGGTATGTTTCTCGAAGTTAAATCCACGAGAAACATATGGCAGTCCGTCCCGCCGGATACTATACGGTACCCGCGTTTTGACATCGCGGTCGCTAATGCCCGTGCGTTATTAAGTATCTGTTTTTGGTACTCCCTAAACTCAGGCTTCATTGCTTCACCAAACGCTACAGCCTTCGCTGCGATCGTATGCATTAACGGCCCGCCCTGGGTACCCGGGAATATTGTATGGTCAATTAACTTCGCATACTTTTTCTTACACAAAATTACTCCACCCCGTGGCCCGCGTAAAGTTTTGTGCGTTGTACAGGTAACAAAATCCGAGTACGGTACCGGTGAAGGGTACACCCCTGCAACGATTAAGCCTGCATAATGCGCAACATCTGCCATAAGGTACGCACCAACGTCGTCGGCTATCTGCCTAAACTTTTTCCAGTCAATCACGCGTGAGTACGCAGATGAACCCGCAACAATAAGTTTTGGCTTAAACTTTAAAGCAAGCTTCTGCGCTTCATCGTAATCAATAAACTCTGTTGTCCTGCTAACTGAAACAGGGACTACTTTAAAATACTTACCCGAAAAATTAGCGGGATGCCCGTGTGATAAATGCCCCCCATGGCTCAGATGCATACCCATAATTGTATCCCCAAGGTTAAGAACAGCAAAGTATACCGCCATATTAGCTTGTGTCCCGGAATGCGGCTGTACATTCGCGTGTTCCGCCTTGAATAACGCTTTCACACGTTCAATTGCAAGGGTTTCAATATTATCGCAGTTCTCGCACCCGCCGTAATGCCGTTTCCCGGGATATCCTTCCGCGTATTTATTTGTCAGAACAGAACCCTGTGCTTCCATCACAGAACTGGATACAAAGTTTTCAGATGCAATAAGTTCAAGATTAGTTTGCTGCCGTAACATTTCTTTCTCAATACATTTCCATACCGCAGGGTCGGTACGTTCAAGACGTTTCATAAAATTTATTACTCAACCTTTCCTTAAATAACTATAATGATATATTCTATAATTAATTCAACTGGTTTGTTACACTAAACCGCTGTCAGTTGCTGCACAATTTTTGTGACACAACCTCGTATTTGTTCAGCACAACGGCTGTAATAATCAAAATCCCCTCCAACTGGATCATCTATCTCCCAGTATTTAGGATTCTCTACGCCAGAGTATTCGGTAAGAAAAAAAACCTTACCTTTCGCTTCCGGGAAATACTTGGCAATCACGCGTTTATGCTGGTCTTCCATTACAAGCAGGACATCCGACTCTTCTATTGAATCCGGAGTAATCATAGTTGACCTATGCATCCCAGCATCAATCCCTTCTTTTTTCAGGATATCCATAACATGGCCCGGTACTTTGTATGCCGGATTCGCAGCAATCCCCCGGGAAATAACTTTTATACCGTTAGCTTTATTGTCATCCAAAAATTTACGCATAAAATATTCACCCATAACACTGCGTGCAGCGTTACCGGTACAGACAAACATTACCTGCTTAACTATTTTTGGATACTTCATAAACCATACCTTTCGGGATACACCCTTCACGGATTACCGTATAGGGATATGCCGTTACATCAATAACAGTTGATGCAATACCTTTTTTTATGCGACCATTATCAATAATTATATCAACTTTATTGCAAAAAATTTTTTTTGCTGTACTACCATCAACCGTATTCACCTGGTTTGACAGGTTAGCGCTGGTAGTAAGCATCGGTATACCCATCTGCGCGAGTAATGACGTAAATACGCATTTCCCCGGGATCCTCACCCCAACCGTATCCTTACCCCCGGTAATCATCTTGCCTAACTCCGAAGTTTTGAATACAAGAGTCAGAGGGCCTGGGCAGAAGCGTGATAATAACCTTTGTATCCCCAGTTCTTCATGAGAAAATTCGATGAACGGCCGTACCTGCGAAAAGGTACCACCCAATAAAATCAATTGTTTCCGGAAACTGCGTTTTTTGATCGCGTAAATACGTTTTACTGAAGAATACGAAAATGGCGAACACCCGATACCGTATACTGTATCTGTAGGAAAAACCATGATTCCGCCGGCTGTTATAACGCTGTTTATATGGCCAACAACTTTTTGTGATAACCTGCCGTTAATGGTTTTGTATACAATCGCACCATTTTTTTTATGCATAAGTTTATTAGGTAGTATAATCCGCATTGATCTTGACATAATCATACGAAAAGTCGCAGGTGTAGACAGTCGCGGATTCTTTTCCAAGTTTAAGGTTAATCCGTACCTCAAACTCTTTCCTTAACATAACCTTATGCAGTTTTCCTGCATTTTTCTCAACCCCGCGGCCGTTATGAACAATCGAAATCCCGTCGAAGTATATATCAATTTTTTCGGGAACTACCTCGACTTTTGCGCGTCCAAGCGCCGCCATTATCCGTCCCCAGTTAGGATCCGCACCGTACACCGCGGTCTTTACTAACGGCGAAGTAGCAACCACGCGCCCGGCCTCACGTGCAAGTGCATAACTCGGCGCGTTCTGCACAATAATCTTCACGAACTTCGTAGCTCCTTCCCCGTCACGTGCAAGCATTTCAGCTAACTCCCTGGTAGTCTCCATCAACGCTGAATACAACTTTTTGTACCCCGCAGTTTTGGTAGAAGAAATACATTTATTCCCCGCCGCACCGTTTGCCAGTAAAAATACTGTATCATTAGTACTTGTATCCCCGTCTACGGTAACACAATTAAACGTTTTTTGAGTTACCTCCCGCAAGGCAGTATCCAAAACCTTACGTGCAACCGCTGTGTCTGTAAGTATCGTACATAAAAATGTTGCATGCAACTTCCCTGAGGGTACAAGTTCGGGATGTATCATCCCCGCGCCCTTTGCGCAGGACCATAACGTACACACCTTCCCGTCGATAACAAACTTTTTACTAACGATCTTAGGAAAAGTATCAGTGGTCATAATCGCCCGGGCAAGGTATGTGGTATCACTCGGGATAAGTTTTTTATTCCCGAAGCTTAACTTCACACGTTTACCAAGTTCAACGATCCCGTTCACCAACTTTTTTATGGGTAATTGCACACCAATAACACCCGTGGATGCCACTACCACGTGGTATGGATTTATCCCCAACACCTTAGATACGGTAACGCATTCATTCATAGCGTTGCGGTAACCCTCAGAACCAGTACACGCATTTGCGCAACCTGAGTTCATGATAACCGCACGGATACTATCCCCGGAACCTATCACATGTTTATTACTCAAAACCACAGGTGCAGCTTTGACACGATTTGATGTAAACACCGCAGCGGTACTACACGGTTTAGAAGAATAAAACAGGACAACATCCGGCTTACTTTTCTTTTTGTATAACCCCGCATGCATTGCAGAAGCATAAAAGTTTTTTGGTAAACTATTTTTCATGCTCACTTCCTGACTGTACAGGACGATAATCCTGTTGTTTCTTCGAGGTTAAACATAATATTCATATTCTGTACTGCCTGAGTACACGCACCTTTACCAAGGTTATCTATAACCGATACAACAACGAGTTTACCTGTATGGTTATCCACCCGCGCGGTAATCGCGCAATTGTTGGTATTAACCACATCTTTGGTATCAGGTACGATAGGAGGTGTAGCGATTTTGATAAATGGTTCATTCTCATAAAATTCCGCGAGTACACCCAAAACATTCTCGGTAGTTAACTCTTTTGCAAGGTCAAAATACAGCACGGACACCATCCCGCGTAATTGCGGAACGATATGCGGTGTAAACGTTACCTTAACCTTCCCCGCAGCAAGGTTTGATAAGTGACAAAGTTCCTGTTCAATCTCAGGTAAATGCCGGTGCACACCCCCAACCTGATACGCCCGGGTAACAGCTGTATTCATAGCATTATATTCAGCAACAAACTTACGCCCACCGCCGGAGATCCCGCTTTTTGAATCTACGACAATACCGTCTGTCCTAACAACCTTATTTTTTAGTACCGCCGCTGCGCCAAGTAAAACACTTGTGGGATAACATCCCGGGTTAGCAATAAGTTTTGCCACCCTGATTTTTTCGCGGTATAGTTCCGGTAAACCATAAACTTTTTGTTTCAATAATTCCAATGCCGTATGTTTATGCCCATACCATTTTTCGTAGATTACAGGATCATCAAGCCGGTAATCCGCACTAAGATCAATAACTTTTACATTATTCTTAATAAGCCCGGGCACTACCTCAAACGCTACCGCATGAGGTAATGCAAGAAATATTACATCCACCTTTTTTGCAGCGGTGGCCGCATCAAATGTTTCGACGGTAACATCAGAAGGCAAATCAATATCCGGATACACTGCGTGTAAGTTACTTTTCAAACTTTCATTCCGTGTTCCAAGATACGTAATCACTACCCCGGGATGTTTAGATAATACCCTTAATAATTCCTCGCCGGTATAACCCGATACACCCACGATCCCGACTCTAACTTTCATTTTTTTTATGTACTCACTTCCATTTTCTTGTTTAACTCAACAACCACCACAAATTCGCCTTTAATAATATGTGATTGCAAATACTTTACTACATCTTCCGCTGTTCCCCTAATAATTTCTTCAAACATTTTTGTTAGCTCACGCCCAACGATTACCTTAGCCTGCGGCCCAAGCACGGTTACTATAGACTCAATTGCGCGGATAATACGGTACGGTGATTCATAAAATACAATAACCTTACCTAACTCCGCGGCAGTACGCAACTCTTTCCTTAATTTTCCGGGCTTCTTACTCAAAAATCCGAGAAATACATAACCATCAAGTTCAATCCCGGTAACACTCAACAAGGTAACCCCTGCTGATGCGCCGGGTAGCGGGACAACTTTGATACCATTCTCCACTGCCATTTTGATGAGTACACCCCCGGGATCGGATATCCCCGGTGTCCCTCCGTCGGAAACTAATGCCACACTCTTCCCGGATTTCAGGTACTCAACAATCTCAGGAGCACGGCGCAAACTATTCTCCTGATAATAACTCACAAGCTTTTTCCCTGTGATATTGTAGTGTACAAGCAACCTCACGGTGATACGCGTATCTTCACACGCAATGATATCCACTGAATTAAGAATTTCCACCCCACGGTAAGTCATATCCCCGAGATTACCGATAGGTGTTGCGATAACGTATAATATATTTGATTTTGCAGTACTATTCAATTTTGTAATTCCCAGAACTCTAACAGTTTAGTTAATTTCTCAACTACTCAACCGCTGCTTTTGTATTGACACTTGTCTTCACACTATTGTTGTGGTTAATACCATTACCATTATCTTCTCTTTCCAATACACGGATAAACGCTTCTACAACATTCGGGTCAAACTGCACTCCGGCTCCTCTGCGTATCTCTTCAATAGCAAATTTTTTATCCAACGCTTTTCTGTAAGGACGGTCCGAAGTCATTGCGTCATATGAATCAATCAGCGCGATAATCCTCGCGCCAATCGGGATTTCTTCACCTGATAATCCCTCGAGATATCCCTGCCCGTTATACCATTCATGATGATACAGTATCATCGCCGCTACGTTTGAAAGAAACGGTACCGGTGACAGTATACGGTTACCGATCTGCGGGTGTTGTTTAATAATATCACGTTCCTGATTAGACAACGTGCCGGGTTTATGAAGTATATGTTCCTCAATCCCGATCTTACCGATATCATGCATCAACGCAGCATACTCAAGGTCATTCGTCATATCACGCGGGAGGCTCATCTCAGCTGCTATAGCTTTAGTATACTTCACAGACCGGTCTGCGTGTTCACGTGTATACGAATCCTTCGCATCGATAGCCCGGGCAAGGGTTTGAACCATGTCCCAATAAAACTTTTGTATATTCACATAAAGCTGAATATTTTCCAGTGTGATTGCCGCCTGGTCTGCCAATAATGTTATCAACCGCTGTTCCCGCTGTTGAAACTCTTTATCTACCGATCTGGAAGTAACGTTTAACACCCCGAGTATCCGTTCCTTTGTCTTCAACGGTACCGATAAAAACGATTTTGAGTGATACTTACTATCAACCGGACGGAGGTGAAAACGTATATCTTTCTCAATATCATCTACAAATAAAGGCCTCCCTGTTTGTGCAACCTGGCCGGCAATACCTTCTCCAAGGTTTAATACAGTACTCTTCACAACTTCCGGAGGTAACCCTATCGCAGCGACAATGGTCAATACAGGCTTATTTTTATCCTCTTTATTCTCTTTATCCATACCCTCATCTGATAAATCCTTCTGATCTTTCAATAACATCAACGACCCGGAATCCGTATTCATCAACTGGCACGCATTAAATACTATGGTTTGATACAACTCTGTCGAATTATCCTGTTTTCCAAGATTAACGCTATACTGATGCATATTAACCAGCATACTGACAAGATTATCGAGTGAGCGTATATGATTATTAATATTTTCTTTTGATGTTTCAAGTGATGACTTCAACTGGTTTTCGTAGTACTGTCTCAACTTTTTTTCTTTGTTATATAACAAATACATACTTATTCCTGCTGCCAGGGTTATTACTAATAATACTGTGACGCTAATACTAAACAACAAAAGCGTACTCCTTAAAATATAACAAAGCTAATACCGAAGTTTCATCGGCAATAGTATAACAATTCTATCACCAAAAAGGACATAATGTCAAGCATTGACTACGTATAACGTGTTGTGTTATAATAAGTTTTTAATAATTACAAAGTCATAGAAAGGCTTTATTTAATGAAAGAACAACTAACCTTAGTCCTAATCAAACCAGACGGCCTAAAAAAATCCCTTACCGGCAATATATTAACGCGTTTATCTGAAACAAAACTCGTGATTGTTGGCGCTAAAGTCGTGGGAGTAACCCGCGAACTCGCGGAAGAACATTATAAACACCTAAAAGGCAAACCATTCTTTGACTCAGTCATTGATTATCTACAGGGAAAACTTTATCACGATGAATACCGGCGGGTACTCGCGCTGGTGTATAGAGGACAGGATGCAATCTCAAAAGTACGCAAACTTGCCGGAGCAACAAACCCGGAAGAAGCAGACCCTGTCTCAATCCGGGGCCAATACGGACGGATAACCACTACCGGCGTATTCGAAAATGTCATCCACTGTTCCGCAAATGAACCCGAAGCCGAACACGAGATTAAGTTATGGTTTAAACCTGAAGAACTTATGGAACCAACATTCCGTACTAAAAAAGTAACGAAAAAGTCTGTAACTCAAGTAAACTGGAAATAACTTTTTAGGACTACTTAATTTCTTCACCCGCAACCGGCACTTTTTTCTCAGTCCCGGAAGATAGTTTCTGCGGATTATAGACAATCTCTTTACTGCTACCCTTATCACCCCATTTATCTATAACCCCGAATTTTACGTAACACTCCTTCTTTTGTCCAGCAACCTTTTTTAACTGCTTAAACTTAAACACCCATGGCTGGCTGAACTCCACTGTTTCATCAAAAGTTTCCCATTTCTTTTTATCAGTACTAACCTGATAAAACATTTTCTCGGTTTTCCCGCCGCTAACTATGAACAACACATCTTTCTCAGGGTCATTTATCTCGGTTAACTCATTCCCTGAAAGATCTTTCAGAGTAACAAATATCTCCTTAGTTGCGGAAAGTTCTAATACCGGCGAGTACCCGTAATTCTCAAATATATCCCTTGCGCCTCCCCGGAGTTTCAGTGTACCCATCGGTAAATCGTTTACCGGTAACGTAAAAATGTACGGCGGTTTATAACATACCGTAGTACAGCGATTCCAACTACTCCCGTTATTATTTGACACCTCAAGCCATGCACTAACAACATTACTTCCCCGTACTGACAGAGTCACGACCTGCGCTGCAGGTAATGTTGTATGGCGTTCAGTACCAACAATACTCACTTCCAGAGAATACACATTTTCAGGGATTAGTTTTATAGCAATTGCGGGTTCAAACACTGTCACAGGTTTCTCAAGCGCAGTCCCGGGCTCAGCCGGAGGGACACCTTTTATCCCGGTATTCAACCACGTATTAACCACGCGGCTGCCCCATCCCGCAGCAATCACCGGCGCTTTTGTAATATCCTCTAACTCCTTAGTCGGTGACCATACCGCAATATAGTTATGCTCAGGAAAACTTATTTTTTCTATAGGCACTTCCACCCAGAACCATTGCGCTTCACCTACACCTTCCAACGCATTCTGCGGATCACCCTCCCAAGGTATATCTTCGGTGGTAGTCAATAAATACGAGTTTGACCGGTCCCATGCGTGTGTTGAACTAACTGCCACCCATATTTCGCCGGGGATAGATTTCCGCACCCATGTCGGTGTACCTATAACCCCCAGTGTTTTCATACGCCCAAGTTTTACTCCGATAAACGCTTTTGCAAACTTTCTCTGCGGTAACACCGGCAATTTTGATATCCAACAACTATTATACCCGACATACCAGTTACCGTCCCACCCGGAAGTAGCGAATAACGTGAACTCATTAGGGTTCTGTGTTTCACCCGTGATAAACGGATAATCCTGTTGCGTAAATGCTACGGCGGATACACCAAAAACCATGCAGGCCGCTAAACCAAATAATTTCAAACCTTTAAACAAATTGTTTTTCATAATACACTTCTTCCCCTAACGCTTAACCTTTACACTAAATATTTTTATTAACCGTTCAAGATCGTCGAGGTTGTAGTAATGCACCACAATCCTACCTTTTTTACTTGTACCAACAATTTTAACTTTTGTCCCCAGTGTACGCTGTAATTCTTCACTCGCAGCAACAAGTTCTGCTTCAAGTAAACGTTTTTGCGCCTTTCCTGCACCCTTTTGCCCCTTTTTCTTTTGATTAACAATCTCCTCAACCTCACGGGTAGTCAGTTTTTCCTGGGTAACACGTTTTGCAACCGCCACAATCTCGGTGATATCCTCTAACGCGAGTAATGCGCGTGCCTGCCCGGGATAAAGCGTATTCTCCGCAACCATTACCTTAACTTCTTCAGGTAATTCAAGCAACCTCACGATATTCGCGACATACGGCCTGCTTTTCCCAACTTTTTTCGCTAATACATCCTGTGTTAAACCAAACGTATCCATTGCATTTTTATACCCCTGCGCTTCCTCTAAAGGATTAAGGTCTTCACGCTGCAGGTTTTCGATTAATGCCAGGATAGATTGTTCCTCCTGCGACATTTTGTTACGTATGATAGCGGGGATAGACTTCAACCCGGCAAGTACTGCCGCACGGAGACGGCGTTCACCCGCTACGAGTTCATACTCCCCGGGTGTATCCCCGGGGATCACTAATACCGGCTGTATTACCCCTGACTCTTTTATTGATGAAACAAGGTCTTCCAACGCTTCCTTTGCAAACTTTTTCCTTGGCTGGAACCGGTTAGGTTTTATACTTTCAATAGGAATACTATTTGCAGCTTCCGACAACTCCTTACTCCCCGCGGTAGAAGCCGTTACTGCACCAGGTATTAACGACGCTAATCCGCGCCCAAGCCGTTGCTGCGACATAATTTATCCTAAACCCCTTCTATAAATTCTGTTTACTTACCCTTTTTACTACGCTGCTGCGCAAAAAACTTTTTTAACCTCAACAACACGTCATGGAACCTGTTATCACGCGTCACCAATGCCAACCTAAGATACCCTTCACCGTACGTACCAAACCCCACCCCGGGTGCTATCGCAATCCCGGTTTCCTGAATCAATAATTCAGCAAACTCCAATGAACCCATATGCTTAAACCCGTCGGGTAACGGCAACCAAAGATACATTGTTCCTTTAGGTTTTTCTATCTTTTCGTTCTCCAACCACTTAATCTTATTCAACCCGTCAACCAACATATCCCTGCGTTTACGGTACACCTGCACCTGTTGCTTCACACAATCCTGAGGCATTGACATTGCGAACGCAGCGGTAAGCTGTATTGCAGTAAACACGCCGTAATCAACAAATGACTTAAACTTTTCCACCGGTGCGATAATATCCTTATTGCCTACCATATACCCCACACGCCAACCAGCCATATTATAAGTTTTTGAACACGAATTAAATTCCACCCCGACATCCATCCCCCCGTCGATCTCAAGGAATGACGGAGCAACATAATCATCAAACGTTATCTCCGAATACGCGTTGTCATAACACACAATGAGGTCATACTTTTTTGCAAACTTAACAACTTCCTCCAAAAACTTTTTGTCTTCAATCACAGCTGAAGTCGGGTTATTAGGATAATTCAGTGCCAAAACCTTTGCGCGTTTAAGGATATCATTAGGTATCTTCGTGAGGTCCGGCAAAAACTTATTCTCCGGCAATAACGGCAGGTCGTGTATAAGCCCTCCCGCGAGTATTGTACTGTTAAAATACACAGGATAACATGGGTTGGTCAGTAAAACATAATCCCCTGGATTAAGATGCGCCATCAATAAATGCGCAACGCCTTCCTTCGACCCGATAAGCGCAAGTGCTTCGTGGTTATAATCAAGCTTAACACCAAAACGCCGTTGATAAAAATCAGTAATAGCTTTCCTGAACTTCGGCATACCCTTCGCCTGGGGGTACCTATGCGTATTAGGATGCTCCCTAACAGTTTCGCATAAACGGTCAACAACCGCTTTTGGTGTTGGTAAGTCAGGATTCCCCATCGCAAGATCAATGACATCCAACTTTTTTTTGTACGCCTGTTGTTTCAACAAATTTATCGCGTTAAACAGATACGGCGGTAAACGTTTAAGATTTTCTGAATAATGTTTCATTACAAACTTCCTTCTTTTGTAACACCATACTCCGGCACTTTTTTTGATAGGCCCCAAAGATATGCGGTTATTAATACACAACAAAGACCGTAGATTAACTCAAACCTCGCGTAGTTAGCCCATTGCTGTAAACTAACAAACTGCCATTTATAAAACGAAAACATATTACTTTCAGGCTCACCCCAGAACATATCATACACCCCATCGGTGATTACCATCAAGCCAAATACCAAGATAATCCATCCTGCAATACTAACCAGCCCGCGAAGTTTATATTTCTTCATTTCTTTTACATCCTTAACAAAACGAATCTATAACGACTTTATCATCGCCTTTAACGCGGAATTCGGTTTAAACACCACCTTTTTCCTGGGAGGAACAATCACTTGTTCACCGGTCTTAGGATTCCGCGCTTTACGCTCCTTAGTAGTTTTAAGCTTCAACACCCCGAGCCCTGCGATAATAACTTTCCCATCGGTTCTCAACGCGTCATTAACGGCATCAACCAGCGCTTCAATCGCGCGTTGTGCTGCTGCTTTACGTATCTTCGCCTGCTGTGCGACACGTTCCACCAACCCTGCCTTTTTCATCCGTTTACTCCTCCTTAACATGGATGTACATACCAGATGCATTAACACGTTTTTGAGTATACAAAAAAAGTGTTTAATGATTCAACAACAACGTGATAAGCTTTGTACTTACGAATTCACGGTCCACGCAAATAACGCCGCGCCTTCCGCACCGGCAGTATCCGCATCGGAAACTATAAATGTTTTAATACCGCACTGCGTTAGTTTACGGAAAGAAAGTTCTTTCCTCATATATTCACCTAACAACCCCTGAACAACACCGCCGGAGAATATATAATCCTTAATCCCGGTAAGTTTATACAAATACTCAATGGCAATAACAAAATTCTTAGCAGTTGCGTACATAACCTTTTTTGCAGGAACACACCCTTTTTGCGCTGCAACGTCAATCTCACGACAGTCCTTATTTGTAATAACCCCGGTATTCCTTACACGTACCGCAATTTTGGATAACACATCATCCGAGGACTTACTTTTACTTCCAGAATTTGCCTGAACAAATTCAAACCATTCATCAGTAAAAGACAGTACAATCCCGCGGCTAGAACACACTGACTCAATACACCCGTCTTTAATCCCGCATGTACAAGCATCCTTCACTCCTTCAAACCCGGTAATTCTAAGATGCATCTCACCTGCTGCGCCTGTGATGCCATGAAAGATTTTGTAGTTACTAACAATCCCGCCACCAACACCGGTCCCTACGGTAAATGTTATACTACCCGGCTTTTTCAATCTCACTGCATTACGTAACCCCGCGAGGTTAGCATCATTATCGATCCATACGTTTACTAGAGGATATCCATAATCCTGTGCAAGTATTTTCGAGAGACTCCTCTCGAGCTCCAACCCGTTCCATGCGGTAAGGTTCGACAACTTTTCTATCCGCCCGTTCTCCGCGAAGCCCGGGATCCCAATACCTATACCCCTCAATCTTTGTTTGTCCAATCCCAGCATTGCGGTATCCACAAGTTTCGCGAGGTTCAGAACAATATCACCGCGTTTTTTGGGAGTAACAATTTTTGTGAACGACGAACTCACAGGTATACTGTTTCTTAGCACCAAACATTTAATAAAAGTACCCCCGACGTCAATCCCAACAGAATAAACTTTACCCCCCCGGGAGGTATGCTTAACACCAACTTTTTTTCTGCGGTTAAGACTAACTCCCCCTGACTTAGTTTTACTCACGGGGATCAGTTTTATTAACGGCCGGGAAAGTAAACGCGAAACATACGGCGAAGTTCGTATTCTGTGGTTAAGACTATCCACGGTTTTGGGGTTACCCTCAACCACCACGGGCATATTTTGCCCAAAAAGATTTGCGTAACTGTTAAGTTCAGAAATAATACCGTCAATATTCCCCAACTTATTTTCAAGATAAAAAGTTTTTGTTATCTTGCGGTTAACACCGCTGATTAATACTTTAATTTTGTTTACCATACTTAATTCCCTGATGTAATATTACCAAAAATATTGTTGTTAATAAATACTTCTTTAAACATATCCGCGACAACACTACCCGCAGCCTTAAGGCTAACCTTACACCCCAAAATCTCAGATACTGACGTCATACAATTACTTTTGAACCCACAGGGATTGACATACCTGAACTCCTTGAGATTACCCGTAATGTTTAACGCAAACCCGTGATAGGTAATCCAACGCCGTGCGGCAATACCTATGGAAGCAACTTTTTTGGTATTGACCCACACACCGGTACGGTTCTCTACGCGTACCGCATTACGAACCCCGAGTTTGCTTAGCGACATAATAAGCATATCTTCCAGTTTACGCAGGTATCCCGTTAAATCCTTCCCGTAATTACGGAGATCTATTATGGGATACCCCACAAGCTGTCCCGGGAAGTGGATGGTTACATCACCCCCGCGTTCAATCTCAATAATTTCGCAGTTCGCAGGGATTACCACATTTTCTTTTTTCCCCCATCGCCCAAGAGTTATCACCCTTGGATGTTCGGTAAGTATGAGATAGTCAGTTTTATCGCCCTCAACTTTTCCGGTGACCAACCGTTTTTGTAGAAGATAGGTTTTGTGGTAGTTTGTTAATCCTAGATTCAATACTTTAAAGCTCACATATTTATCACTTTTATGTTGAATAACCCTACTACTCAAATATATTCAGCATCTGCAGTATATCGTCCAGTAAATAGTCAGGATTTGCGGACTTAACAATTTCAGCGGGATTCATCCCAAAGGTTAACCCCACGGTAAACATCCCCGCAGCTTTACCTGCCTGTATATCCGACGGGCTGTCACCTACCATAACACTTTTTTCAGGAGCAATACCATACTTTTTTGCTACCAGAAGTAACGGATATGGGTCGGGCTTACATTTTTCTACGTCTTCCATACCTACCACAATGTCGAACTGGTCAAGCGCACCGAGTTTCGCGAGTAGTGGTTCAGAATACTTCCTTAACTTGTTTGTGACAACAGCTTTACGTTTATTATTGTAATGCTTCAGCATATCCATCATCCCGGGGAATAGATACGTTTTATCCGCGTAATGAACAGAATAGTATTCATTAAACTTCTTTATAGCCACATTAAGATCATATTTTGTAAACGTTCCGAATGATTTTTTTAACATAACATCCTGGCCCGGCCCAATACTAGCTGCAACTTCATCCTGCGTGCGTGACGGACATCCGAAGTATTTAAGAGCATAATTAACTCCGTCGGTAACATCCGGTTTCGTATCCGCTAATGTACCGTCAAGGTCAAAAATGAGTAACTCAATATTTTTCATTATTACTCCCAACAAATAATTGAAATACCGGAATAATTATAACAAATTATAGTGAATGTTTATGTCTTAAAACTTAAACGCCAACGAAACCTGGTGTTTCCCTCCACCAATTAAACTGACTGGGTTGTAGTTGAAACTGTAGTCAATACTGCTTTCTACCATCTTCATTATTACGAGCCGCCACCCGATACCTAAGGCGATATTATAATACTCGTTATTCCCTGCCCCTAATCCTGCGCGTAATCCAGCTGTGCGGTTTAGCAACAAATATTCCGCGCCAACGAGTACCCGGTAATCGTTATTCGAATTTGTTTTTACCACTCCGTCTACGTCCAACGTCAACTCCTGGATTTTGCATCCTACCCCAACCCTGTATTCCGCAGGAACGATATCGTGTTTCTTCAGCGCTATATCCGGCTGGTTAACATTCTTCCCGGTAAGCGCGAACGACAGGTTTAACAGTTCGGGTAACGTGTACAACACGCCAAAGTCTATACCCACCCCGCCCGCAGCCGTTTTTTCCGTAAACGTTGGGTCAAACCGTGTATACGCATTAGTCACATAGCTTTTACTGAGGTATTTCAAGCTCATCCCCAAATACATGTTTCGCATATACGGCACTTCCCGGCCATAAGAAAGGCTGAACACGCGTTCGCCGTACAAACTCGAACTAAACTCTATATCGCTCACCCCTATTGTCCCTATCACAGGTATCGGATGGACATACACAACACCGCCGGCGCCGAGGTTATCGTTTAACCCGGGGTTCAACGACGTGTAGATAGCCGACACCTCCGCACGGGTAATTTTGCCCATACCGGCAACATTGTACACCACGCTGTTAGCATCATCTGCGACAGCGCTAAATGCGCCGTTCATCCCGACCGGACGCGCGCCGACTTCCGTGTACTGAAACGCTGCGAATAGTTGTTGCGGGATTATTAAGGCTAAGATTAATATTAATTTTTTCATTACACCCCTCATTTCCCCAACACTATCGTGCCGTTAGCCACCTGGCTGCCTACCCGCAAAGAATAGAAGTACATCCCGCCTTCAACGAGAGAACCGTTGTTGTTCCTACCGTTCCAATAAGGAACAGTCTCGGAATCGGGTTCTATACTCCGTACTAAACTGTTATCCAGATCATAGATTTTGATATCCACTTTCTCGTTCGCCGGGTTTTCGAAATAAAAGTATATGCGGTCATTGATACCGTCGGGGTTGGGAGAAAACGGGTTCGGGCCGATACCGGTGAACCGGAAACTCGTAGACCGCGCTGTTGCGTTGCCGCGTAACGCGTACCGGCTTAGGTGCGACGTTTTCGCTGTCACCGTCTTATTCGCAGTATCTACAGTACTACCGTCAAGTTTTTGCCATTGCACGCCGTCATGGTAATACAAAGCTAGTGCCGACACAGCGTCGGCTTCCGCGACGTTGGTATTCGTAACCTTACCGTTAGAATCGATCTGGTAGCCAAGTGTAAGCTTGACCGTACCGTCAAGGTCAGTGATGTCGTTCCCCGTACTACGCTCTTTTGCCTTAACTTCCACTTCCTGCCCTTCTCCCGAGGCAACGGTGGTTGTATCGCGGGTAATTTTTACCTCAGAGTCGGTTTTCAACAACCACGGGGGGATGTATAACTGCGTCTTAGGATCGTCCGAAGCAATCACCACTCCGCCATCCTTGGCTACGATTAGAACTGACACGTACAACCTCACTTCTACCGAAGTTAACCCTGGGCTCGTTACCCGCAGGACACATTCTCCGGTACCGGATAACGACGGAACAAATGTTGTTGTTCCGCGACCGGTAGTGTCGGTATATGTCAAGGTTGACACGTACACGCCCGTACCTTTTACAACTTCAAACATTAATGGTATATTTACTACAGCGTTACCATAATAGTCCCGCGCATCGATTGTAAGCGTTACCGTTTGCCCGGTGATCACCGACTGCGGGTTCGCGCTTAGCGTCATGTACGCGCCATAATTACTCGCGGTGACTGTCAACTGGTTGCTAACACCCGTCTTCCCGTCTACGTCGGTAACTTTGAGTTTGATATTCTCAGCTTTTGTGTATGTTTGGTTAGCAATCGTTACCGTACCGTTGACCAGTGTTGCTTGGGTAACGCCCAACACACCGCTACCGGATTGTGATTCGTTTGACGCTATAACGGGCTGGAGTGCGACTGTAGTATTTACACCCGGTAACGTCTGATTACCAATATTTTTTGCGTTTATTGTTATTGTAAAAACTGCGCCTGTAACTGCTGGGGTTGAAGGAACAAGTATTTCGTAATGATCAACATCATATACATACGGTCCTTGTTGTACTGTTGTTGGACTTCCGGTAGCAGAAGCGTCCCACACATCATAAGCTTCAAAATAATAAGTATAATAGGTGCCCGTAGTAAGTATTGTGTTAAATGTATAAATTGCGCCAGTAGTGTATGTCCCTGTAACAAAATTCATTGTAAACGGACTATTAATAATTTCTATATTGTCTCTTAATATGTGAACTTTGGGATAACCTGCTTTTGGCGCATCATTGTCAGCGTCCGTATATTGCACTTGATATGTAAAATGAGTTGAAGTTTCACTTATTTCAGGATTTAATCCGTCAGAAATATAATTTGATTCACCTGACCACGACACTGATGGGGAAATATTAGATTCAATTTTATATTGAATCAAAAAAGCATCTCTACTACCAATATTAGTCTTACCATCTAATCCCCCAGATGTTGCTCCGGTAACATAGATTGTCGTTCCTAACTTATCAGTCGCAATATTATATCCAAAATCGTCGTTTGATGTTCCGAATTGTTTTGTCCATTGTTTGGTACCTGATGAATCATAACAGATTAAATAGATATCACTCAGACCAATACAGACATTGCCATCTAATCCGCCTGGAGTAGAACCTGTAACATATATGTTCCCTTGATTATCTAAGGATATACCAGTTTCTTCACCTTCATATTCTATTGTACCAAATTGCCTGATCCATTGAATGTTACCTTGCAAATCACATTTAACTAAGTAGTTATCATTATTTCCTATACTATTACCGCCAAAACCGCCGTAAGTAAATCCTGAAATATAAATATTATTATACTTATCAATAACGATTTTCTTGCCCTCATCAACAGTACTTGTTCCGAATTGTTTTGTCCATTGTTTATTACCTAAAGAATCATATTTAACTAGAAAAATATCATTATTACCAATATTAGCATTCCCATCCAATTCGCTATTTGTAAAACCTGTTATATACACATTATCCATAGTGTCAATAGCAATATCATAAGCAACATCATTTTTGAGTGTACCAAATTGTTTTATCCATTGCTTATTGCCAAAAGTATCGAATTTAGCGAAAAAAATATCATTTCCCCCTGGATTGACATTTCCATCTATTGTTCCAGCGGTAAAACCTGTAATATATATATTCCCATTAGTATCACAAACTATTCCATTGCTATAGTCAAGTGCGGATGTTCCAATCTGTTTTGTCCATTGTTTAGTACCGGAAGAATCATATTTAGCCAAAAACGCATCAGTATCTCCTCCTAAATAAGTATTTCCATCAAACCCACCATATGTATAGCCAGTAATATAAATATTTCCCATATTATCCGAAACGATGTCAGTTACGATGTCATTTAAAACTGAACCGGCTTGGCGAGTCCAAATTCTATTTCCTGACGAACTATATTTAATAACATATGCATCTGATTGTCCTAAATTAGTGTTTCCATCTAATTCGCCATACGTAGTTCCAGTTACAAAGACATTATTTGAACTATCAACTGTTATTGCATAACCATAATCACCAGTTGAAGTTCCAAATTGTTGTGTCCATTGTTTCCAGGCAAGATCTATAGTAAATACTTTTTGTGAAATAAAGAATGAAACTAATATACTAATAATGCTTATTTTAATGATTTTCACACTGAGCCCCCCATGGAAAGTACTTTTTGTCACTTTCCATAATAATAAACGTAAAAAAAATAAAATAGTTCAAATAATATTGTAATAAATTACTTAGCTAATATTATGGTACCTTTTATTACAGTCTCCTCGACCTTCAGGACATAAACATAAATCCCGCCTTCGGATAAAGTATCGTTATCGTTCGTTCCATCCCAGGACGGTTTAGTATCGTCGGTAGGTACAATAGTTTTCACCAGCGTATCCGTAAAATCGTAAATCCTTATCTCAACCTTCACTCCATGCGGGTTTTGGTATTTAAAAAATATTTTGTCATTCACGTTGTCCCCGTTTGGAGTAAACGGATTCGGTGCAGCTTCTTCGAACTTAAACACATCGCCTTGGTTCATCTCACCCTTTTTCTGCGATAACCGTACCGTCGTTTTTTGTGGGTTTGCCACTATTTCGTTAAGTTTGTTCACGCTATAACCTTTAACAATAGCGTTGTCCACCGTACGCTGCGCGGTATCCTGCGGGATTCCTTTATCAATGAGCTTCTGCACAGCTTTTTCTTCAGTCTCTTTTGTGTTATTTACTGTTGTTTCTGTGACAACAGTTTTTTGTTCAACTACTTCTTTGACGGATTCTTTATTATCAATCTCGTTTCCCTTGGATTCCGCCTGTATTTTTACTTCTGTTTTGGGGATAGAGGTTGGAACTACTACTGCCTGAGTCATAGATTCCTGTTTTTGTACCAATTTTTGTTTTGCTTTTATCGGAACATTGATATTAACGGGGCTAGATTTCGCAGGCATTGTTTTATCCGTTTGTTTTGTAGGCGACACATTATCCCGGTTTTGCACAAACAATACTATCGCTAATAACATCACGGCTGCAGCCCCTGCCCAACGAGCGTAATTCCATATCGGGCTTGACGTATACCCATAAACCTTTTGAGTTGGCAAACTTTTCAATTTCTGTAATGCTTTTGCATGGAAAACGGGGGATACGGTTACTGATGGTATGCTTCCTAATTTTCCATACATCGTCCTAAACTCGTCTGCGTATAGCTTACAATCGTTACAAACCCGCAGGTGGTGTTCTACCGCTTGTGCTTGCACAGGGTCAAGCGATTGGTCTATATACCACAATATTAACGGTTTCATTTTTTGACAATTTAAGGATTTCATATATTTCCACTCTTCTTCATCATTTTGCGCAGTGTTTCACACGCGTAGAACATCCGCGATTTCACCGTCCCAACCGGACACCCGAGAATTTCAGATATTTCCTCGTACGATTTGTGTTCCATAACACGGAGTACCACGACAACTTTATGTTTAGTTTCCAATTTATTTAACGTTTGCATTAACATTTTGTTTTGCTGTTCATTTTCCAGTATTTGTTCGCTATTACCCGTGTCATTTGCCAGCGGAACCTGAACCTGTCCATTTGAGTTAACTTCGTCTAACGAAACATGTGCCGCGGTTTTACGCCGCGTATTATATCTTCGATAATCTCTATAAACGTTAATCGTTATCTTATACAACCACGCTGACAAATTCGTTCCCTGCTTGAACTGCGCATAATTTTTGAATGCTTTCACCAACACTTCCTGCGCGATATCTTCAGCATCGGCATAGTGACCCGTCAGTCTGTACGCCAAGTTTAGTATTTGGTTACCATGTTTTTCGGCCAACTCGTCAAATGACACAATATTCTGTGTATCAACCACTGTGTTAACCAGCTTTCCTTACACCTATATAAACGTCAAAACCAGAAAAAGGTTCAAATAATTTTATTCATCTTGCAGAATAATACTTCTGCTTTGGGCTATTGGGTTTGTCTGGAATTGTTAAAAAAATAAACTTCTTTATTATTAATGGATTTAATATTTCTTTTCTAAAATAATCCCTATTTTGAATTCCAATATGATTTTGGATTTCTTCTCTTGTTCGTGACTCTTTACAAAAATATAGTATTTGTTTTATGCGATCAGCTTGCATGGTAGCTTGCATGGTAGCTTGCACGGTAGCTTGCACGGTAACTTGCGCGGTCAATGGCACAACTATTTTGAATATATCCTCTTCTATCAACTGAGGCAGCATCCCTGAATATACTTTAGAATACTTGAAAAGGGTTCTGATTCCCGACCCGAGTTCATCCGCACGGCCGATTTCCTTGAATATTTTTGCGATAACCGGGTTTTTGGGAAAAGGCGAAAAGTGCGACGGGTCTATCAAACCATGGCCATGGGGTTTATTACTATTTTCAGTATAGACTTTATCTTTTTCAATTACAAATTTCGCGGGGAACGCGTTAGTATATTCTCTATGGATAAGAATATTCGTTATGACTTCTCTAAAAATATGATCCCTAAGATTTATCCGTTGTTTATTTTCAATATAAAATTTGTCCGGGAGATGTTTCTCTGTAAAAGCCATGAGCCTATCATAACTTTCAATAAGATTCGTCCGTATATCATCCCGGTCGTCATAACGGTCCAGGTTTTCTTTCCGTACTATAGCATCCGTCCTAAAATGCGGCAATATGGACGATATAACCTCGTCTTTACCAAACAACAGTACCGCCGCAAGAGTAAACCCTTTCTTCCCGCTTTGATAGTCCTTTAAATAAAGCTGTGCGCTCTTAAGCATCTCAAAATCGTCCAGTTCAGACCACAGATGCCCCGGTTTCTGGGCTATTGCCAGTTTTCTTACCCGCTGGATTAAACTTGCCTTTAAGTCTTTGATTTTAATAAACGGGTAAATTCTATTTTCTGAATAAGTTGCTTGTTTTCTTATATACAAATTGGTAACAAGATCCGTGTTATCCGTAATATCAAAATCGCCGTCTTCATTACGATCGAATATTCTCCCATTGCATCTATGTACCTGCGAACTTTCAGGAACGTAAACATAAATAACGGTTTTGCTTTTGACTTTTACTTCTTCTGCTGACAGATAAAACGAGGGAGAGATTTTCTGCGGGTTGTTTACAGCTGTGATAAATTCCTTTTTTATCTTTTCTACACAGTTTTCGTCAACACCAACAATATCTCCGTTGTCTTTTACTCCCATCAAAAGCTCACCGCCAAAACGATTTAAAAACGCGCTGACTGTTTCATATACCTCTTTACTGAGTTTAGTTTTACATTCCTTGAATTCAACGCGCAGGCCTTCCCCTTTACTAACGATTGTTTTTATTTCCGATTCGCGCATATTAGAGTTCTCCCGTAAGTGCTTTTTGTGTAGAATGTCATCGATATTATTTTTCACGTTTAGTCACTCCATTCCCATCCAACTTTGAAATAATGTTATGGTCACTATAATATAAAAGATTATGCCTGAATGCTAGATCACGTGAACTAACCTATGATCTTAAGTTCCATCTGCCAGGTACAGGATTCGTTTTTGTTAAGCATGACTACACCCTTTCGTGTATTCAACGAATTTGGCGCGCCATACCAGGGTTCAACACAATAAAGATTATTCTCACGCTGGCCCCAGAAAACATAATAGAAATGTTCCAAACTCATCTTTGGCATACCCCCGGAAGGGACAACTTCTCTTTGTTCCACTCTTAATGTAAACGCATTACTATCAATAAAGTCGACCCATAAATCATCAACGCTATTATACCCGCCGATAACCATATCAAGATACTTATCATTCTCTAAAGTCACACCCCCGGCATAATTTATGGTATTAAACTTCTCGCTTGTAATCCCGTAGGGTGACAGAACGAAGCCCTTAGTTGCCCGTGTTTTAATCATTCCGTTATTATACCCGCTGTCTTTACCGGTGAACGGATACTTTAATGTCAAATGATTACCCACTGAAAAAAACATTCCATCTGACATACTGAGGACAGTGTAAGTAATAATAACCTTTTTTTCTTGGGTAAGTTCATACTTTGATACAAGTTCGTACTTAAACGGGTAATACTTACGTGATACAGCATCACTTTTGTACCTGCACACGGCATAGGGTATGTTATTATTTACACCAAAACTATCAAGCTCCCAGGGCAGGTCCATAACAAATCCGTGGATTGGTATTTTATACTTCTTTCCGTAATGCATATACCCACAGGGCGGCTTATTCTTTTTGTCAATATCAACACTCATTTGTTCATTAGTATAATTCCGTCCTACCGCAGGGAATAACAACGGCGCGCGTCCCCGCCATATCACATTTTTTGGTAACGGCCCGAACTCATCCGCGCGGTTAAGAAGTTCTATCCACTCACTATTGTGCATTATACCCAAGCTTGACATCTCACCGCCGGTATACGGAGACACATGCAGTTTTATCCCTGCGGATACATTAACCAATTCAATTATTGGCAAATCACACGATGGTAAGTTTATGAGTTCCGCGTTAACGTTCTTCATTTGTTATTCCTTACAATTAATCACTTTTTTCACAAAATAATTATTATTCTCTTTCAACATTTTAACCGCGAGTTCTATCATCGGTAACGATTTCACCAACCGTACCTCAGCGTTACCGATAACGGTTTTCCGCATAATCCCTTTTTCTAATAACAACGGTTCAATACGCCCAAACTGCCGCGGTGTACCGTATTTATGCAACATATTTTTAACAATACGTATTTCCCCGTTATAGTCGTACACTACCGCGTGGACCGATTGTTTTTGCAGATGATATTTTACGTTCACAATTTCTTCGACGGTATGAAATGTGGTGTTACACTCAAGCCCCACTCCGAGGAACAACACATACCCCCCGAGTTTTGCAATTTTGTAGTACGGCGATTTTTTGTTACAGGAAACTAAACATTTCTCATGCCCTGCAGTAATAACTTTTGCATGTTTCCCTACAGCAACAACTGAATGTGTAGGGTTCAAACTCCGCACCGCTCCGGGCCAGGAAAGCAAAGTGTACGGTATTACACCGGTCCAACACCCGCTGTTTCTTACGTCAAATATTGGCGGGTTATTAATGGACAGCTGAGAATTTCCGGTAAGCGTTGGCGCACATAAAGTACCTTGTTTGCCGATAACTTCAAGTATTGCAGAGATTATCGTCTGTGCTCCGCCAACCACTTTACCAAACTTGCTTAATGACGAATGTACTAAAACAACATCCCCGGTGGACAACCCAAGTGCATTTAAACCCTCAACAATATTATGTTTATAAACTTTAACGTTTTGTTTGCTCATTTTGTTCCATTTTTCTTCAGCATTAGTATTGTCAGACAATTCACGCGTGTTTAGTCAGATAGCTGTTTTGCAAGCTTATGTAAAGCGTAGTCAAACCGTTTTTCGTGTTTCTTCGCTAACGTCAACGGTATACTTCCTACAATACTGTCGCGGATTACTACCAAACGATTAAACTTCTTTTGTTTGATAAGTTTAACAGCTTCAGCACCGAACCGCGCACCAAGATTACGTGACCGCGCAGAGGGCGTACCTCCGCGCTGGATATACCCCAAGGTACTGACTCTGACCTCCAGGTTTGTAGTACTAGCCACGTTTTCCGCAAACTTTTTCACATCCCCTGCGCCTTCCGCAAATATGATTATCTCCGATGATTTACCTTTACGTTTATCGTACAAAAGCTCCGCACATATTTTTCTGAGATTATACTTCACTTCCGGCACAATGATAAACTCCGCACCTGACGCTATCCCTACTGAAAGCGCGAGAAACCCGTGGTTGCGGCCCATAACTTCAACTATGAACACACGATCAAAACTTGTTGCAGTATCACGGATTTTATCCACAGCATCCACAGCAACATCTGTCGCAGTATCAAACCCTATAGTCTCGTCGGTACCGTTAATATCGTTATCTATACTCGCGGGGATTGCCACTCCCTGGATCCCGTACGAGCTAAGTTTCAGCAGTGCATCCGACGACCCGTCCCCACCGATAACAATTAGTTTATCCACTCCTTCGCGTTTAAGAAGCGCCGCAGCTTTTTTTATTCCTTGCTCAGACCGTATTTCCTTACACCTAGCAGACTTAAGTATTGTCCCTCCGAGGTTGATGATCCCGCTGACAGACCGTTTGTTTAACTGCACAAACTTGCCGTCATAAATTCCCTGGTACCCGTTTTGGATCCCAACAATTCTATACCCTTCCGATATACCCAACCGCACCACTGCACGGATACACGCGTTAATCCCCGATGCATCACCACCAGGAGTGGTGAGCCCGATAACATCATTCTTTTTTTCCATAGCACCTCTCTTTATCATAATACAACCAAATCTTTAATAACGAAGTGGTAAGTAAGCACAAATTTTATTTTATCTGATTAATAAACTTCCGTACATCTTTATTATTAGGATCTAACCTCAAAACTTCCTGCCATGCAAGCTTTGCTTTATCCTTTTTCCCTAACGCAAAATATGACGACCCTATCCGTGTATACGCCACAACATTCCCAGGGTCAAGTTCCAGTACTTCCTCGCAGTTGACAATCGCGGAATCATAATTTCCTTCATAAATATTATTTAACGCAGCATCCAAACGCTGTTCCACCAACCCTTTTGCCGGATTAAACGGCGTAAGTTTCACGATCTTAGGATGTTCACTCTCAAGATGCGCACGTAACTTCGCGATTGGCTGGTTAACTTTATCCAATTGCGTGGCATAACGTAATGCGTCAATCGCTAACGCAATATCGCCGTTGGGGTACATATAATTAATCACACCGATCCTTACCATCCTAAACGCCTTATTTGAATCTGTTGCATCAGGGATGATTTCCTTAATTGCCCGCAATTTCTTTAACCCTGTTGTCATCTCGCTATCCGTTGGATCATACCGAAGGTATTCAACATAACAATCAACTGCGAGTGAATACTTGCCCTGCGAAAACGCATCTACACCGCGTTGACGCAATGTCTCCAAACTTTTCTTTAACCTTTCCCGCGCTAGAGGTATCATCTTCTGCGGGGGTACCTGCCCGGGATCGAGTTTCAGTATATCTTCCCAACACCTGATAGCTTCCGCGCAATCGCCTTTTATATAACACTCCATTGCGCGTTTATAATTTGCGTTGATAAGATCCAACGATTCCTTAGTCATGCCGGTTCCCTGCTTCTGTTCATCCGTCACACTACCTGCTGGCTGGCAAAACAGTAGGCTTTGCGGTGATAACACAAATATTAGTATTGATAACACTACCTTATACAACTTCACGTCTTTTTCTCCAACCCATCAGGTTTAACTTTATTCTCCGCAGCTTGACGCAGGATAATAATTTCAATCCTGCGGTTCATCGCGCGGTTATCGTCAGTATCGTTCGACATTAACGGCAAAAACTCGCCGTACCCGTACGCGGAGAAACGTTCAGGAGACAAACCCTGGTCAATAAAGTATTTAATAACGCTGAACGCCCGCGATGCGGATAATTCCCAGTTAGAACCATACCTCGCGCCGGTACCCAGAGGAACATTATCCGTATGCCCTTCAACAATCACAGGGGAATCAAGTTCTTTTAATAACCCCACCATCTCAGATAATGACGATAAAGCTTCTTTCTTGAGGTCAGCTTTCCCAGGGTCGAACAATACAGGGGACGGTAACTGTATCCTCAACTTCTGCGCGTTAAGCTCAACCTTCATCTTTTGTTTTTCCATTTGTTCCGCGAACTTCGCAATTTTTTCATCCTTAGCATTTGACGCAAACGATTTTTCGTACTTAGTTGAATTTAACCGGCTAAAACCGTACAATGAAAGGAAAAGAACAACCAACAGCACCATAAGGTTGCCATAGGGCGCCATCCACAATTCTGTAGTATCCTCTTCCTCGCTATGTTCAAACAATTTATTAATTCTCTCGCTACGCATATAACAAGTTTTCCTGTCTCAATAATTAATACATTTGCCTTATAATCTTAATTTCAATCCTGCGGTTAAGAACACGGTGTTCTTCAGTATCATTTGGATGCAACGGCCTGAACTCACCGTACCCCGCAGCGATAAACTTTTCCGGTGCAATACTTTTTGACTTAACAAAATAACTTATGATACTGAACGCCCGTGCTACGGACAGTTCCCAATTCGACTCATACTTACCCCCGCGGATCGGAACATTATCCGTATGCCCTTCAACAATAATTTTATTCGGTGCAACCGTCAATACTTCCGCTACTTCATCTAACGCAGGAATAATCCGAGGATCAATATTTGCGCTGCCGATACCAAACAATACCGGTGCTTTCAGGGTTAACACAATCTGTTGCTCACCAATTTCAACATTCGCGATTTTATTTAGGTCTCCCGATGCGAGGTTGGACTTAAGATTATCCACCACACTTTCCTCCCGAGCTTTCTCCAATACCTTCTGTACTTTCGCGATACTAACCTTCTTCCCGGTAAACCGCCCTTCAAGGCCGGACAATAACTGCTGTTGTTTTGCAGCGTCCACGCGTGTCAACGCAAACATAACAAGAAAAAACAGCATTAGGTTGGTCATAAGGTCACAAAAAGTTATCAACCATATCTGACCAAACCCATGCTCCGCTAATGTTACGAACTTACGTTTTGCCCGCATCTATTATTAACCCGTTACTTCCTTTTCTTATTTTTGGGTAACATTTTTTCTCTTACCTGATGAGATAGAAACGTCTCAAGTTTCTTACTTACAACCAACGGCACCTCACCGGCTTGTATAGAAATAATCCCTTCAATCATCACTTCCTTAAGCAACACTTCTTTCTCACTGTATACATTAAGCTTTGCCGCAAGCGGTAAGAACAAAAAGTTTGTGCCAAACACGCCGTAGAACGTTGCGGTCACAGCTACCGCCATTGACGTCCCCATAGCCTCAGCGTCCTGCAAATTTTTTAATACCTGCATAACACCCAGAAGTGTTCCAAGTAATCCGAATATCGGCGAGTACGTACCCATCGTACGGAAAACACCGGTTATCTGCTGATGCCGTTGCCGTGTAAACACAATCTCTTTCTCCAAATTTTCGCGGACAAGATCCGGCTCGTATCCATCCACCAGCATCTGCACTGCGTATGACAAAAATTTATCCTTAATATTCGGTAACTCCTTCGCGAGTGACGGTATACCATTACGTTTAGCAACCTCCGCGAGGTTCACCACTGTATGTATTGCCAGGTCAGGCGCCTGTTGTTTCGGAGGGAATAACGACATCTTAGACGCAACCAGTGCGCGGATAATCATATCAACGGGATACGATACCAGTGTCGCACCGACTATTCCGCCAAACACGATAATTGCAGCTTCCATATTAAAAATAAGATGCGCAACTTTCCCGTGAAGCATAACGTAATACACTGATCCTAGGCCACACACTAACCCTACGATTGTAGAAATATCCATACCTATATTATCCCTTCCCTGTTATTGTTACGCTTTCTTGATAACACCATCTTGTTCCAACTTCTTTATAATTTGCAGGATCCTGCGTTTTTCTTCCGCTAACCTTCCCTTGGGCAACTGAGCACCCATTTCAATTTCCTGTTTTAACCGTTCCGCTGCGGCTGGCGGTAATGCAGCAATAACTTTATCCGCAACACCCGCCGGTGCGGTTTTCAGAACCAACGCAAAGATTGACGGGTTAACTGAGCGGTATATTGCAAGCATCGACTCCTGTGTGTATTTTGATAAAGACTCAAGCGTTACAACCTGTGCCTGTACTTTCGCAGCAAGGCCTGGGTTTTGAGAATTAACCGCACTAATAATTTTTTCACGTGCATCGTCGTCCACGTAGTTAACCATACTAACAATCTTTTGTTCCCCTCCAACCATACCATCCATAAGATTCCGTAAATGTTCCTCACTTTTTTTTATTGTGTCAATATCCCATAGGTTTACCTTTGATAATAACCCCACAACTTTAGACTGCACATCATCAGGGAAAGACGCCAAGTATTCCGGTATTAAATCTGGTTGTATATAATTAGCTACTAACGCAACATTTTCCGCCGGTGCGTCTTTCAATACATAAACCAAGCTTGCAATATTGTTTGAATTAACAAACCTAAACGGCTTATACGACCCGTCACCCTCGCCGCTTTTAGCCTCACCACCCATACCACTACTCACTCCAGCTGATGCGGTTAACATCGCAAGCCCGGCATTACCAACTGCAGAGGCAGCGCTACCCTCACCACTCGTACTACCGCTTTTTGATACAGACTCCAACGCCCGTGCAACCTCCGTAAACCCTCCTTTGAAAGGCAGAAGAAAAAATATTGTTACTACAAAGAAGAACAGTACTCCCAACGCGATCCCTGCAGTGCCAAACACAAACGGCGGGAAGAACATACTATTCCACGAAAAATTACCTTTTTTAAACTGAATTTTCCTTATTGACAACTGATCCCCGCGCACAGCGTCAATCCCGAGTATCCCGGTTGCTACTTGTTTAACAAGCTCCTCAACTTCCTTATCGGTTGACTGGTCAAGTATAATAGTAGCGGTCATCTTTTTAATCAACGCCTTTTGTTCACCTAATGTTATTGGTGTAAGAAGTTCAGCAATCTTTTTCTCAGCAGCAGATTCCTTAACAGGAACGCCGGGTAGAAGCATCTCCTGTTTCTTTTGCGCAGCAGGCTGCTGTTGTTTTTGTTCGGAGTATAGCTCAACGTTGATCATAACAACCATCTGGTCAGTCCCGGTAATCTCCTGCAGAATTTTCTTTAACCTATTCTCGAGGTTAGTTTCAATACTAATCTTAGTTTCTACTCCGATATCCGCGGAGAATAACGGTAGCGCTGTCAAAAAGCATACCATTACCGCGGAGAACAACATTAACCGTTTTGCAATCATATCCACAGAAATACTCCCCTTTTTTTAGTCGTTGACCATTACTTATATTTTTATATAAAACTTAATTATATAATATATAAACTAACAAAAAACCTGTGTAAACAATATCACACAGGTTTTCTAAAAACAATTAATCATTAATCCGCTGACCGCTACTTTTATTACCGTTCGAACCTCAACTTAATTTCTTTTTTCGTGCCATCTTCAGTTTCAAATTCCAGGATTAACGTTTTATTCCGTTCTCCAACATTAGTTCCCGCTAACTTAGGATTAAACGAAATAATCAACCCATCCGCTGCAATATCCTTCCCGGAAACTGAAATACTTATCTTTGCAGATATTGTACTACGTAAATTTAGCTTACCTTTACCTTCTTTTACCGCAACTTTCTTCGCTCCCCACGACTTCCCGCCATCCGCTGAGAATTGTGCGTTTGCAGCATCAAGGTTTAAATCAAGCTCACCGGTAAACTGTTTATCAACTTCACCTTTATCATTCATTACACTGATATCCAAAACCACAGATTCTCCTACTTCAACCGACGTTTTATCCGCAGCTATTTTAACGCTGTTCTTAATTTTCTTTTCTTCCTTAAACGCTTCCCACTGCTGCTTATCACCTTCTTGTGTAGGCACCGGCGGTTCCGGAGGTTTCGCTCCGCCAATCGTGGTTTGTTCATTAGCTTTAACATCAACCGAACCATAATCATTTGCAGCTTGCACAATACCTTCAAACACGGTAACAGTTGTCACGCATTCATTTCCACCTCCAGCCGGTATTGTAGGCGGCACGGATGACGGTGTTTCAGGTGGCGGTGGTTGTGGTAGTTGTGGTGCTTCAGGCTGTGTTGAGCCAACTTGTCTTTGCTTTTTCCCTAGTTCAGATTGAACTACTTGTAGTTTCTTTCTCGTATCCGCAATCGCTTTTATATAGCCGGCAAGTTGGCTTTTTTGACTCGACGACAAAACTTGCCCTTCCGCAAGCTGAGTTTCGACTTTCAGTTGTAAAGCACTGACCAGCATTGCATGCTTTGTAAGTTTTTCAGCGTATACCGTAAGTGTATTCGCATCTTGTGATAGTGTTCTCAACTCTTTCATAATTATGCCGGATTCTTCCGAAATTGTTCTCAACGTTTCCGGAATTTTATCAATTTCTACTGTTTCTCCCAGCGCTGCCAACTGTTTCTTCCATTCTTCTTTTTTAGCTTCTATATCACTATCTTTTGACTTCTCATTGCCCCACTGAACTGTAGCACCAAAATTTGTCCCGCGGACCGCTATGGTAGCAACCGGTGTACGCATTTTAAAGTTAGTCCCTTTACGGAAGGCGTTCACCATGACCGTCCCTTTTCTCAACCTCACCAGGTTACCCTGCCCACGGACAACTTCATCTGTTTCTATCTTAAACTCGCTATCCCCACCGATCTTTACATCGCTACCACTGACAAAAGTTATCACTGAACGTGCAAGCCTATCAGTCTTAATTTCATCGCCTTCGTATAAAAACATCCCAGCACGCATAGGAACTGGACGTTTGGTTTTTGCAGGGGTAACAGAAACTTTCCCTACAACCTGCGTAGCAATCGCTGCGATATTGCCTTTACTCACGGCAGCATATAAATACGAAGGCACTGAGATCAACGTTACCAAGCATACTGCAATAATGATTCCCGCAAGTTTTTTCATATTTTCATTACTCATTCATTACTCTCGTATTCACAAGTTTAATCTTATCAGCCTTAAACTTCTGAATAAGTTCCTGCAATACCTGTTCTGATTCAGCTTCAATCTTTACTAACTTATACCCGCTTAGCCCACCAAGTATCGATGGTGATAACTTCCTGCGGAGCGTATTCCATATATCGTCCCAACTCATACGCTTGGGGTCAAGTGTAAAATCTACGTTGGTATGTACAATCTTACTTGCGTCAATAATGACTGCTAACGTATTTGACGCATTATAATCATTATGTGCCGCTGATAAACTATATTCCCCAACAGGAATATTTTCAATCTTATACTGCCCGCCTGAACCGGTAACAATCATACCGTTAACCGGCCCATTGTAGGTAACCCGCGCATCGGTGATCCCTTGTCCTTGCGATGTTTTATCCGTAACACGGCCAAGGATTTTCCCGAATACTATTGAAGTTTCTATGACAAACATTTTTGATAACGTATTATTTTTGGGATTATCATCCATAAGGTTAACCGTAGCCTGTGCCTGAATATTCCCTTCCTGCTGAACACCGCAATCGAAAAGAACACTTTTTGTCTCCCCAATATTTATCATCCCCACCCTCTGGCTGGGAATAATTTGTATACCATTTATATAGAGGTCTATCTGTACATCAGATTCAGCCTGGCCACCCTGATTTTTTATCTCAACAGATATTTTTGAAGAATCTTTTGTCGGGCCTTTCTCAAGGATGAGATTCATCACGGCAAGGTCACGCCCGGATGTGTCTTTAACCGTAAAATTGAATGGTATAGACGTATTAGCAACAATATTACCTGCATTATCCATTCCTTCAACTTTCCACCAATAAATAGTGCCGGTAGCCAATCTTTGCATCTGATCCGTGGGATTCAACGGATAAGTTATCATAGTATCATAACATTCACTCTGCCAGATATAACGGTAAAAACTGTTATCATCATCAACGGTAACACGGTATTTTGTAGCTCCGGACCCTACCCAGCGGAACATTATAGGCTGTTCCACAATTTCCTTAGCGTTATTTGGCGGATACGAAAGTATTATTACTGGAGAATACACGCTGAAAGAAGTCTGGGAGAAAACTACCGGAATATTATTAACTACCGCTTCCGCTTTTACGGTATAATTCCCTGGAGAAGTATAAAACCGTAATGGAATATTAATGAGCCTTGCCCCCACTAAACCCGGCCGTCCGATTGCAGAATTACCTTCCTGGCTGAACACCTGCATTCCTGTTGGGTCGTACACATAAAACTTAAAAAATATTCTAGGAACATCAGTATTATTAAAACACTCAACGTTGAATGACACCTTTTCATTCGATGAAAAAGTCGTTCTGGTATTATTAGCGCTGTCCAGAACCTCAAGTTTATTGATAGTAACATCCGCATAACCGGTTAACGGTAGAGTCACTAACAACATTGATAACGTAAATAGCAGACTTTTCTTCAGCATAATTTCTACACTTTAATGTTAATCTTTAAACTAATACTTATTGGTATATTAATACCTTTAATACACCCGTTTGTCAACTGTATCTTTTTTCACATTAGACTACACTAGAAACTCAACCCGACTTTTGTATTGATAACACTATCTGTCTTATTATTATTTGAATTCAATACATCAATATCCTGTGTACCCCCGCCGCCAAGTACTACATATAAACTCGGTGTGAAGAAATATGTGAGTTCACTGTTCACATTCACATTATTCCGGTTCATAGGAACCATAACACTATTATCCTCGCGGGTCATGTAGTTACCTGAAACCGAAAGAACCAGTTTTTCAGGAATAACTTTAAGTTTCATGGTCAAACTTTCAGAATTAGTATTATACCTAGTATTATTCGCGCGGGAAGTGAGGCTGTTGACCGCACCTAAACTCAAAGTAAAAGTATCACCGATTGACCCGTTGATACTCAACGAATTAATCAGCGTATCAGTATTCACAGCTTTCATTGTAAGATCCTGAAATCCAACACTCTGAAGGCTATACACAAAATTCCAGCCAAATATGTTATACAACAAACTCGCAGACATAGTTCTATTAGCGTTTTCCACCGACTTCGGTGTTTGCCGGTCAGTAATATCATTCCCTGAATACGACAACGCCAAGCTTGGCCAGTTTTGTAATCTCAACATCAAAGTCGGGGTAACAATCTGTTGTGTAGTTTGACTTCTCCCAGGTTCATTTTTCCAGTTATCCATATACTGCGTAAACGCCACAGCCAGTGATGCTATGGAACTAATATTAAACCTGGTATTAAGCTCCGCAGTCTGCCGGTCCTTTATAACTAACGGGCTGGCTAACGACACAAAATTCGGCCAGGTTTGTTGAAGGCTTCCCGTTAACGCAAACCAGTTGAGGTCCATCCCAAGTTCCGCTTTTATAGCAGGATCAATCACCTGTTCCACATCAGCATTATCCACATCGTCGACATACCCGCTGAAGGCAGCTTCTACATTAAAACTTACCGGATTTGGCGTCCAGGAATAAATCATACTTGCCACCTGATTATTAACTGGTGTACGTTCCGGGGTAATCACAGTATTTTTTTGGTCAAACGCGTAGACGTATGACAATCCCAGAGACATATTACTCATTAGGTTAGCTTTACTCTGTACTGCAGTAAAGTACCGCCCAAGAACATTTTTGTCCTTATCTTCGGGTACTGCGTTAACCGCAACAATCGCATTATCAAAAATCCCGATTGTTGACGTTACGTGTAACCCGCGCGCGCCATAACTGCGTAACGATAATAACGATAGGTCCGGCATTACATCCCCAACAGAAACATTTGCAACTGAAGAATAATAATTAAAAATTACATTGTATAAATCCAGTGGATTAGCTTTTGTATGGTTTGTATAAAGATTAAACGCAACGCTTTGATTGTAAACATTTCCAAGAACATTCAAGCCTATATTCCCGATAGAATTATCCCAATTATTAGAAGAACTATTACGATATGAAATAACGGTATTCCCGGCAAACTGCACCTTTTGCTGCATCTTCGGCATACTAGCCAACGGCGTTACCATAAACGCAGCAAAATCAGAATACGCAATACGTTGATCCTTAAAACTTATCCCAACCTTATAAAAATACTTGCCATCATATGATGTTGGGATTTTATAATTAACATTAATAAACATACTATCCCCGGGCTTGATCTCAACATCATTTTTTACGGTAAGCGTTTTCTGTAAGTACTTCTGTTCGATGTTATAGATCTCAATCTCCGCTGATGCTTCATTCGCAAACCACGACTGATTCCCGCGGTTAACCACCACTAACTGAGCATTAATATTTTCACCCGCAGGAACAGGATCAGGGGTAATGATTGCAACCTGTATCTCCGCAATTTCAGCTCCGTAAACCGGTATAAAACAATAAACCGCAGAAACTATTGCAAGGATTAATATTCTAAGAAACTTCTGTGCATGTATCTGAAGCATTAAATTTTTTCTGCTTTCATAACAAAACAAAATATCAGAGTTCATCGTTTGTATTTAACCATATGGCGGGAAACGGAATTGAACCGCCGACGCGCAGATTTTCAGTCTGCCGCTCTACCAACTGAGCTATCCCGCCATACATAATCTCGTTGAAAGATATTACAATTTTTGTTTTTATTTAGTCAACACGTTTCTTTTCTAAAACCGTAGATTAAAGTATCCCTGGCCACTATTTTTTGGGTTTAACCCGCGCAAGATTCAGCAATACCTGTTGCTGATCCTCTTCATTTGGAAGATACAATTTCAACGCAACTTCCCAGTTTTTTGCGGCAAGCACATTATTCCCAAGAAGGTAATAGCAGTTCCCAATATCGTTATACACCTCACCATAATTCCTCAGGTTTACAGACGTCTCAAACGCCTTTATTGCTGAACGATAATCCCCGAGTTTTACATAAGCCATCCCAAGATCATAGGCTGTGAACTCAGACCGGTAATAATCAAGTTTTAATGCCCGTAAATACTCCTTAGCAGCACTGTTATAATCCCCAAGATTACGATACCCATCCCCATTACTTCTGTGTACCTCAGCCCGTATTTGAGGCAGTCCGTAGAATACTGCAAAAAATATGGTAATCACCGCAATACCTGCACCTATGAATCCAGTATTACGATCAGCCATATCTTTCTTATTCCCTGCGACATCACCAGTAATATCACAGTACGCTCTATCAGAAACAAGAATCCCTATTAATACAAACACTATGAACCCCGTTGGTACAATGGATAACGGAAAATTATTAAACGAGTACAGATTGAACATAACAACCGCAGCTAATGAAAACCATAACCCAAACTTATTCTGAGCTACTACCGTCTTCTTGCTTTCCTTGGATACCAGTTTATGCAATACTCCTATATATACAGCACTAAACATTACAAGATACCCCATAAGCCCGGGTATTCCCGCTTCAGCAGCTAACTGCAGATAATCGTTATGAACATTACTTTCACTTGTCCCGCGCAGTTTAAATCCCGCCTTATCCCGTACCCTCGCCTGGTACAACGCAAAGTTTACCTTAAGATTCCCCAACCCTATTCCGGTTAACGGATTACTCCTCACCATTTCCATAGCAGTCCGCCACTTAAATACGCGTTCAACTACTGACGCATCGGTATTCCCAAAAACTTTTTTCCCGTATAACACCATGGATGTCAGTAACACACAAAACACTAATCCCGCAAGAACCGCAACCCTCCACTTTTTGTATACTACGCAATAAACAAAAAACACAACCACGCTTCCGGAGATAAATGCCAACCACGCACCGCGGGTTCGGGTGATAAAAAAATACGCTGCGATCAATACCGCGCATACTAACATAAATATATTAGTTCCACCCAGACGTTTTTTTTGTACAAAACCTTCCACTAAAACACCCACCGCTAACGGCAGGGTGAGCATTATATATCCAGCAGAGAAATTTGGATTCCCGAATGTTGCACCAGGCCGCTGGCCAAAAGATGTTTGCCACGCAAGAAAATCAATCCCAAGATACTGCAGTATACCGTACGATGCAACTATCGCGGATGCACAAATTATTGTACGTATCATAACCACAGTCTTTATTGTTCCGGAATCCACTCCCTGTGCCACTACTACGGCAGTCATACAATAAAACATGTATGTAAGAAAAACCCGTGCGCTTAACACCCAATACGCAGCATTAAGAAAAGATAGTACTAATATCAACAAAAACGCGGTTATCCCAAGTACATAAATACTCCCCAACCGTTTCCCTGAAGTTTTATTAATAAACAATCCCGCGAAATAAAACAAAACTATAGAAAAGGATATAACATGGAATATCACATCTTTAACAATAAAATGATCTTTCGCCGGAGTATAAAAAATCAGCGGGAGTATTACAACCTGCAACAGTATAAAGAAATTAATTACCAATGACAATTTACTAAATGTTCCCCGAGTACATGCAGTTTTTTAAGTTTTACCGCAGAATTAGTTTCTATATAATACCGCACTACAGGCTCCGTACCGGATAACCTTAACCCGAACCAACTCCCGTCGGTAAGGATAAACTTAAATCCGTCCATAGTATTAAGTTTAGCAACTTTAATACCCAACACTTCCTTTGGCGGTGCAGCTTTAAGTTTAGCCGATAATTTAGCCACCCGCTCGGAATCCAACCTGAAATTTATGCGGTCAGTATAAAAATACCCAACTTTTTTGTATAACTCATTTATGACAGCGGTAATCGGTTTTTTTGCCCATGCACGCAGTTCCGCCATTAATAAACACGCTAGCACACCGTCTTTCTCGGGTATATGTCCTTTTATAGTCAACCCACCGGACTCTTCCCCTCCAATGATCATAGGTTCAGATTCCATTACTTCACCTATAAACTTAAATCCCACTGGTGTTTCACGTACAGGTATCCCGTATTTATTAGCTACAGCATCAACAAAATGGCTTGTCATAACAGTCCGTGCAACAACGCCATCCCATTTTCTTGTTTCCTTAAGAAAATACAGCAGCACTGCAAGTACCTGGTTCGGTACGATATACGTCCCGTCAGTATCAAGAATACCAAACCGGTCCGCATCACCATCAACACTTAAACCTATAACGCATTTCTCGGTTTTCATTAATTCATATAGTTCCGCAAGATTTTCTTCACTAGGTTCCGGTGTCTTCCCGCCAAATAACACATCCCGCCAGAAATGCAGCGTATGAACTTTACATCCCGCATCCTGTAATGCAGTATCAAGATACCCTCTGCCGGTACCATAAAGAAAATCCGCTCCTACCCTGAGTTTAGCTTTCTTTATCGTGTCATAATCCACAAACTTTTCTATACGTTTAAGAAACACGCTTCGCGGATCAATTTCTTCGATTAACCTCTCCCTCAAACCCTCATCCCAGGACATTGATTTAACACCATTACCGTTTCGTTTACTCAATATTTTTTGGCAACTATTTTCAATTTCTTTTGTAACCTCAGGCAATGCCGGCCCGCCCCATGACGGTGAAAACTTTATCCCATTATAATCCGACGGATTATGTGATGCTGTAAAATTAATTCCCCCATCGATTTTACGCCGGACAATTTCGTATCCCACTACCGGTGTCGGAACATCTCTCACGCAAAACAATGCTTTAATATTATTTCCTGCCAGCACTTCCGCTGCAGTACGCGCAAATTTATCCGAAAGAAAGCGTGTATCATAACCAATCACCACCTGGGGAATACTTTTTTTATCAGCAACACGTTTATCACTTTTGTGGTTCTTAATAACATAATTCGCAATTGCACTGACTACAACCCTTACGTTATCGATATTAAACTCTTCTCCGATAACCGCTCTCCAGCCGGAAGTACCAAACTTTATCATTGCAACCTTCCCTCCCTCAAAAAACAAGATACCACTATTTTTGCCAGTCCCTTACTTTTGTCTCATATTCACTGATCAACTCCCCAACCTTCTGCCGGGTCTCAGCTTCAACCCATACATGGAAAAACGGCTTATCTGGATCCGGAACCAGCAATACCCAGTCTTCGTTATCCATAAATATTTTTACGCCTTCAATAAACTCAGCTTTCTTCCCTTGAGCTTCTTCCGCGAACTTGCGCATCAACAACCCTTTTTTCTCCCAAGAACAAGGCACTTGCACGTGATGCACGCTGAAGTCCGGGATTGACCGCGCTAGACGGCTCATCCTGATATCAAGTTCTACCATTAACTCAAGAATTTTTACTATTGAAAACATTGCGTCAAACGCCGGCTGGAATTCCGGGAATATAAACCCGCCAACACCATCACCCGCAAAAACAATTCCTTCCCCGCGCCCTGCCTGCATAATTTCCTGTGGTGACATCCTTGTACGCATAACCTTTGCACCGTACTTTGATGCGAGCTCTTCCACAATCTGGCTGGTATTCAACGGTATACAAATTTTTGCATTCTTAAACTTTTCCATCATCATCCGCGCAATAAGTACCAGCGACCAGTCATCCGGTATAATTTTGCCGCGGTCATCCACAATAAAAACTTTCTCCGCACCGGTATCTATAAGGAACCCTGCATCCGCCTTAAGAGTTACCACGATATCCGACAACTGTTCAAGCGAATGCTCAAACTCTTTCTTGCTTTTAGTAACCTTATGAGGATTAACAAACGAATTTAAAGCAACAACCTCGCATCCAAGCTCACCGAGTATTGACGGGAATACCATTGACGCTGATGAATACGCGTAATCAATAACGATTTTAAGATTTGCCTTGCTTAATCTATCTTTATCAATAGTTTTAAGAAATCCTTCACGGTAATACTCGTATACTCTTGGAGGTAACACGATCTCACCCACATCTTCAGGACTCACGCGTTCAAAATCTTCCCGCAGGAATAACTGTTCAATCGACTTTTCCTGGCGTACCGATATATCACTGCCGTTAGCATCCAAAAACTTTATATCCACCAACCTCGGGTCAAATGGTGATTTACGTATATGTATGGCCCCGGACTCACCTTCTTTTCCCATCTCATACCTTACCACGGGAATCGGTGCGGAACGCATATCCCCAACCTTAACCCCCATAGATAATAACCCGGAAATCATTGTACGTTTAATCATCCTAGAGACTGGATGCTCGTCACGTGAAGTAATAACATACTTCCCTTTACCTATATACGCACCGTACGCCGCCCCTACCCGCGCAGCAAATTCCGGCGTGATTTCAATATTTGCAAGACCGGTAATTCCATACGCACCAAATAACGTTTTTGACCACTTTTCTCCCCACACCAAGCTAGTTGACACTATTGACTGTTCTTCCACAACCTTCTTAGGCCATATACGCACATTCGGCCTTACCTCAACGTACTTTCCTAGCTCGCATTCAGTACCGATAAACGTTCCTTCCCTCAACTGCGACTCTTCTCCAACAACAGTTTTTTCTACAATAGTAGTCTCGATTAACCTAGTATTCCTGCCAACAACAACGTCATTCCATACAATCGCGCCTGTAACATTACAATCCTCACCTATAACACTGCGTTCACCAATAACAGTCCGCCCGATCTTAGTTCCCGCGCCGATTTTTGCGCTTTTACCTATAACCACCGGCCCGGTGAACTCCACACTTTTATCAACTACTGCACCGTCATCCACCCATACAGGATAGTTATTGATAACAGTTTTCCTACCGGGGATATTAATATTAATCGTACCGTCAAGCACTGCATAATGCGTAGTACGATACTCATCAAGATTACCTATATCCCGCCAGGCACCCTGCGCAACATAACCATACAACCTCTTATTCTTCTTTAGCATGTCCGGATATAAATCTTTTGAAAAATCGTATGACTTATCTGATGGTAATAATTTAAACACTGATGAGTTCAGCACATAGATACCGGTATTTATGGTATCCGAAAATACTTCACCCCAGGACGGTTTCTCCAAAAACCTTGTAATTTTCCCTTCCTCATCAGTGATCACCACACCAAACGGTAACGGGTTTGCAATTGAGGTTAATACAATTGTGGCATCAGTATTTTTTTTCTTTGCAAACTCCAAAGCGGAACTAAGATTAAAATCTGTCAACAGGTCAGCGGAGATAACAAGAAACCACTCGTCCTTAATAAACTTCTCTGCGAACTTCACGCAACCCGCGGTACCAACATCGCTATCCGGCCTGAGGTACCGCATCTTGACCCCAAACTTTTCACCATTACCAAAAAAGTTTTGTATATGTTCCGGCTGGTGGTACAACATCACCGTTACATCATCAAACCCGTGTGTTTTCAATAATTCAACAACATATTCCATAATTGAACGGTTTACCATAGGCACTAACGGTTTTGGTATATGACATGTCAATGGCCTTAACCGCGTACCAAACCCGCCGGCCATAAGAATTGCCTGCATAAAAACCCGCTTCCTTGATTAATATTTAATATAGCTATTTACTTAACAATCTCAAGAAGTTCAACGGTAAACAAAAGTACCGCATTCGGAGGTATACTTCCCCCTGCTCCGCGTTCGCCGTATGCGAGATCTGACGGAATACAGAGTTCCCATTTTGAACCCACAGTCATCAACTGCAGAGCTTCAACCCACCCCTTTATTACACCGTTTACCGGGAATTCCGCAGGTTGATTACGTTTATATGAACTATCAAACTCTGTCCCATCAATAAGTTTACCGGAATAATGCACTCTAACCTTATCCGTCGCTTTTGGCTTTACACCTTTTCCTGGTGTAACCACTTTATATTGCAACCCGCTAGGCAGGACAACCACTCCCTTATTTTTTTTATTTTTTTCTAAGTATTCTTTACCAATCTTAGTATTCTCCTCAACCTGTTTTGCACGCTGTACTGCCTGTTTTTCTTTCATTTCTTTCTGATACACCTCCGTCGCTTGATTAACTTCTTCTGTTGATAACAACGACTTTTTATCCGCAATACCATCCTGTAATCCAAGATAAAACTTTTCAGGGTCCAAATCTATACCGTCATTTTTGACACTCTTACCGATATCTAACCCAATGATATAACTAATCTTTTCCTTCTGCGTACTCAAACCACTCTGTTGCCCGGTTACCACAGGTTCCGCTGCGTATAATGTTGCGGACATACACATAACAACTGAAACTAATAACGTTGAATAAAACTTCATAACCCTCCGCCTTTTCTATTTTTCTAGATTCACTTACTCCCGCCATTTCTTGTGTATCCATTACTCCCCGTACCAACCCCTGTCCCGGAACCCGTACCGTCACCATTACCTGAATACTTTTCAGTTTTCCCGTCAGCATAGACAACCGGTTTTGATAACCAACTGAAAATACGGTTCCAAAACTTTCCGCGTACCGCCCGAAGTTCATTTATTGCCATCTGCACTTGCTGTTCACGCGACGCTATCTGTGCTTCAAACGCTGCAGCTTGAGCTTTCCACTGATTTTCTTTTTGTGATAACGATGTACGCAGATCAACAACTTCTTCTTCACGTTTTTCAAGTTTTTCCATTACCTGTTCAAGCTGTAAGCGTACAGTATTCAATGCCGCTTCTTTCTCTCTTAATTCACCGAGTATCTGCGCTTCATGCTGAGTTTTTTCAAGGTACATCTTGCGTAACTCATCTTCTTTCGCCTGTACACGGTTATCCCATTCTTTCCGTGCACCTTCCCACTCCTGCCTTACACCCCGCACTTCTTCTTCAAGTTCATTCTGTAACCGATGCCAGTCATTCTCACGCTGGGTATAAGTTTGTTTATTCTCATTCATCTCAGTCCGCAATGACTGTATCCGTTCATCCTTCGCGGATATCAATGACCGCCATTCAGATTCATACATTTTGTATTGAGTCAACAATTTCTCAAGTTCCTGCTGTTTTAACTGTATTGCGCTCTCAGCTTTAGCTTTATACTCTGTATATTCAGAAGTAACAATCTGATACTTACTCCCGATATCCGTAATGTCACGGGTAAGTTTCTCAACTTTTTCCTGCAACATTTTTTGTATACTCGTCCACTGTAACTGATCCTGTTTTTGCTGCGCTTCAACGGTCTCCACATCTTTTTGTTTGATTAACAGTATCCGCTCTTTTTCCGCAAGCCTCACGCGTTCCGCCGTAATTTCCTGTTCCTGGCGGTTAAGCTTTTCTTCCATATCCTCAATAGCTTCCCGCAACTGCACTTCACGGTTACTCTTATCTTTCAGTAACCCGTCAAACTCCTGTTCCTGTCGGTCAAATTCGCGACGGGTACGGTTTTTTTCGTGATCAAGTTCGCGTTCAAGTTCAGTTACCCGGTTTTCCCACCATACACGCTGTTGTGTGAGTTCATGTTCGCGTTCGCGATACCGTTTATCCCACTGCTGCTGAGCGGAAGAATACTCTAATGCCACACGCCGCAATTCCTCTTCGCGTTCACGGAGTGTCTGCAACGAATTCGTGCGTTCCTGTTCAACCAATTGCTGCAGGCCTTTAAGCTCTTCCTCCAGCCTGATCTTCACGCGCTGAAGTTCCTGTTCACGCCGCTGGAATTCTACGCGTACATTATTCTCCCAGTTCGCCATCTGAACTTTTAACCGATTATTTTCTTCGCCGCTATCCTTAAACTTCACTTCCCATACTTTACGTTCAGCTTCAATCTTTCCTGAAAGAACATTAATATCTTCCTTCAACTGCTGTTCAACCACCCGCGCATCATCAAGTTTTGAACGGTAAGTTGACTCAATCTGAGTCTCCCAGGCAATACGGTCAGTGCGATACCTAACAAACTCTTCCTCTTTTGCGCGGAGACGTTCTTCTATATGCATTCTGATCTCATCGATTGACGCTTTAGCAGTTTTCAATTCAGACTGCAAGCCAAGCTCAATACTCTTATGAATATCCTCTTTTTTCCTTAACTCATCCTTCAGCTCGCGTTCACGTGTTTCAAAACTTTCCTCTAACCGTTTAAACTCCTCTTCTTTTATCTTAAGCCTGTCATTCCATGCACTAATCTCGATCTCAAGTTTAGCTTTATCAGTCGCAAGTTCATGTTCCTGCTTCATCCTGACAAGGTCAAGTTCACGTTTCTTTTCGTTATACTCATTCTCAACTTCCATTATCCGCCGCGCAAGGTCACGTTTTGCCTGTGCCCCGATATCCGCCTGAGTTTGAATCTCAGACTGATACTTAACCCGTTCCTCCGCCCAGCGGTCCTGAAGTTCATTAACTTTACCTTCCCAGAACTTGCGCAGGTTATCAACCTCAGTTTGTTTATTCCGGTAATCACTTTCCAGCTGAGCAATAATTTGTTTTAACTCATTCTTAAGAGAAACCTTTTCTTCCTCTTTAATCCTAAGTTTTTCTTCCCAGACAAGTTTTTCATCTTCATACTTACGTTTCTCAGCATCAACCTCAACATTTTTTTGCTGTACTTCGTGGGTTAACACCGTATTTTTCCCGTGTTCTTCTTCAATCTTTATACTTAGCCCGCGCAACTCATCTTCCAGCTGCCCAATTCTTACCTGTTTAGTCCCCAATTCTGCGGACATCTGGTTCTTCAAATTCCCGAGTTCCGTATCCTTCGCCAGCACTTTCGCTGAAAGGTCAGCCTTCAACTCTTCAATGGTTTTATCTAAATTCACCAAATCATTCTGTTTTTGTACCATCTGTAATTCAAGGTTTGCGCGCTGATTCTTTTCTTCATCCAAAACCTTCGCCAAAGTCTCAAGCTCGCTGGATAACGCAAGTTTTTCTTTCTCAAACACCTGGAATTTATCGACATACTCATTCTTCAACTGCGCTTCTTTTATCAGCGCCTCATTCCTTAATGCCAACAACTCCTGGCTTTTCTTCACAAGTTCATTTTCCTGAATAATCTTCTCGTCATTAAACCGCTGGCGTATAGATTCAAGTTCACCATTAACTTTATTAAGTTCAGTCTCCCGAAGATTAAGTTTTTCATACCATTTACTTCTTAATTCCTCAAACTGCTGGTTTAACCGGTAAACCTCCTGTTCTTTACGCTGATACTCAGCCTTAAGACTAGTTTCGCGTTCAGTATATTCCTGGCGGAACCTGCGATACTCATCCTCGCGTTCCTTTAATTTCTGCTCAGCAACATTACGTTCCTCATCCACTCTTAACCGCAGCGACGCAACTTCGGACTGCAACTTTTCCTGTACAATCTTCAACCCGTTTTCTTTGGAATTAAACTCATTCACTAACGCAACTTCACGCGCAGCATACTCATTCCTAACATTACTCTTTTCATCCTCAACTACTCGCAGTTTGAGTTCCCATTGCTGACGTTCGGTGTGTATATTAACATCCAACTGCTCAATTTCTTTACGGTGCTGGCCAATTAAAGCCTCGATATCCTGCTCTTTTATCGTTAGTTCAGCTTTTACATAATCATTTTCTTCTTCCAGCACACGCTGTGTTGCATAAAAGTCCTGCCGTTCTTTCTCCATCAATAACTGAAGTTCATTAAAATCAGCGCATTTTTGTTCATACTGGTGTTTAAGATCATCGAGTTTAAAATTTAGCTCCTGCGCGGCCTGCTGATTTTGCCGCTCAATTTCAGTAAATTTACTTTTTAAACTTACCTGTTCACGCGCCCATTCTGCCTTTAACAGATTAAGCTCATCAACATATTTTGCAACTTTTTGATTATGCTCTTCTTCGTTTACAACAATTTCTGCGCGGATACGATCGTTTTCTTCCGCAAAATCCACGATTCTGTTCTGCAGGGAAAGCTGTTCTTCTTCGTACTTCTTAACTGCGGCATTAAGTTCTTTTTCCTTTAACTCAATATCAGTTTGATACCTTTTCTGCGCTTCATTCATCTGTGCGGTAAGCGCGCGTGCAGCAATCTCCGCGGTTTGCAATTTTTCCTGCGCTATTTTCTGATGATCCGCAATTTTATCTCGTAACTGTTCAACCTGTTTTTGCGTCAGTTCATACGTTTCCAGTAATTCAGATTCGCGTTTTTCGAATTCCGTGCGTAACTGATCGATCTCCACCTGTGCCTGAACCTTAACAACTTCGTTTTCGCGGTCACGGTCTGAGACACGCGAAATATATTCACGCCTCAAATCCTCCTGCCGTTGCTGCATGTTATGCAGCATATTTTCGTAATGAACCTGTTCTTCCTTTTTCCGGCGGTACACTTCCTCAAGTTCAGACTCTTTTCTTCTCCGTAAATCTTCAAGTACCGCTTTTTGTTCTTCCCAGTTACGCAACTTCTCTTCGTAATACTTCCTGCTCAACGCTAACCGTTCCTCAAAATTCTGGCGTTCAGTTGTCAACTGTGTCCTTACCTGATCCAACTGATTTTCTTTTTGAGACACCACCCCCCGGAGATCAGCTTCCTGGCGCAGCAGGTCAGATTTTAACTTAAGTTTTTCCTCTTCCTGTACGCGCTGGTCATCAAGCCGGCGCTGTTTCTCATCTTCCAACTGTGATCTAAGCAACCGAATCTCTTCGGTAAGCTTATCAAACCCTACAGTTTGCTGCGTAGTTTCGTTAGACATCGCCATTTACCTTACCTTATTTCTTTTTTTAAAAAACAAATTATTCATTATTAACCATTTTTCCCGGCAAGCCGTGCGCGTATAATCCGCACTTCCTCTTCTTTTTTATGCTCTCTAACCAATATATTATTTATCTCATCCTTAACCTTTCGCTGGAGATTAGAAATTTCACTTTCCAACCCGACCCTGCGTTTATCCAACCCGCCATCCTTCACTGTTGAGGTTGAAATTGTCAACAACAAATTATCAAGCTCGCGTTGTTTTATAACAATATCCATATGCAACCGTTGTTCCAACTTCAACCTTTGCAACCGCAAATCTGAAAGTTCAGCCTCAGCGTCATGCAGGGACTTAATATAATCTTCATTATTACCGCCCAGATGTGTAACATATTTATCTCCTAACGCACTACCAGCACCTATGGTTGTATTGTTCGTACCGACACCAGTGATACCGTCTTCCAACAACCTGCGCATATTAAGCATATCATACTCTTTTGTACGCTGCGCTAAACTCAATTCATGCTCACGTTTGCTTAGCTCATCCTTCAATAACCGGTTTTCTTCTTCCTCTTTCTGCAGCCTCACCCTCCACACATGCTCTTCTTCCACCCATCTTTTTTGTAAGCCAATAATCTCCTCATCCTTTTCCCGCTGCATGATAGTATATACACGTTCCTGGTCATCACACCGTTCCTTAACTTCCTTTAACTTCGCATCTTTCTCCGCAAGTTCGTTCTCTAACCTATTCTTATACCCTTCACACGCTTTTCTTTGTTCTTCAAGTTCAAGCCTTAACTTATGTTCAAGTTCATCCGTAAACTTTTCCCGGGAAGCAAGCTTCACTCCCATCATTGCCAACTGTTCATCTTTCTCCGCAAGTTTTTTACGGCACTTCGCAACTTCATCGGATAACGCCGCGCGGGTAAACTCCATATCTTTCCTAAGTTTTAATATCAAATCTTCAAGTTTTACAGCTTTCCCCCGTGCTGTTTCGGTAAGCTCAACCTCACGCCGGGAATATTCGCCGGATAAACGTTTCAATTCTTCAGAATTAATTATCTTCTGATGTTCGAGTTCAACTTCCTGATTCTTAACAACCCGTTCTAACTCGCTGAGTTTACGTTTTAACAAATCTTTTGCAATACTATTCTCTTCATCTGACAATTTCAGCGCTTTCCTTAACGACTGTATCTCAGCTTCCGCAGAAGCAAGTTTTTGCTGCCATACAAACCGTTCTTCTTTTACCCTGCGGTTAAACTCGTTAAAAATATGTTCAATATCAGCACGCATACCTTAATATTTCCCGTTTTTAAACTTATCTTCTTCCCACAAAATTTCTTTCTTCCACTTCTCCAGTTCACGTTCTTTATTGGTAACAACATCCTGTATCTCGCGTTCCTGCACAACACTCATCACCTGTAACCGCCGTATTTCTTCCATCAACCTATTCCTGCCATTCTCCAGCTCCTTATCCTTCTGCACCAACTGTTGATGATACCGTTCCTGGTTTACTTCCAACTGGTGTTCAAGGTCTCTCACGCGTTGTTCAAGCTGAGATTTCATAGTTTCAAGTTCAACAAGTTTTGCCTGGAACATCTCACGGGCACGTGATTCACGCTGCAGGGTTTCAGTTTCAAACCTCGAATTTCGTTCGTTAAGATTCTTCACTTCATCTTGCCACACCATTTTATCACGGTCATACTGTTCCCGTAATTTTGCAAGTTCAGCAATAAATTCCGACTGTCTTGCAGTAAACTGGTCAATCTGCCCGCGGTACTCACTTCTTACTCGCTGCTCAGTTTCAAGGATCCGCTCACGGGACCGCGAGAGTTCAGTATCTTTCTCGCTGATTACCCTTAACCTATCCTCCATCTTTTGTTTTGCATCAAGTTTCAATGTCTCAGCCAGTTCAACCAACTGCTGACGTTCCTTAATCAAACTATCTATCTGATACTTTTGATCACTCGAACTTTTATCCTGTGAATGCAGTTCCGCAGTCAATACCTCAATTTTTTTCTGTAGTTCAGCAACAGATGCTTCACTTTTTTTCTCAGTCTCAGCGAGTTTCATCGCCCGCGTATCAAGATCTTCCCTTAAACGTTTAACACTTTCTTCAGTGAATGATAACGCTGACTGTAATTGTAGCTCCTTCTGTGTATGCGCTGTAGTCAACGCTGCAAATTCATTATCTTTTTTCTGTAGATCAGACTGATACCCACCCACCGATTTTCTGTATTCCTGTTCTTTAACAACAAAATCATTCCTTAGTTTTTCAATCAGCGTATTCAACTGTGCCACCTGCTGGGCATGCTGGTCACGCATCATAACTTCACGGTCATTAATCTCCTGCCGTGCCTGCTCCCACAACTTTTTTTGCGCAGCAAAATCCTGTTCCTGTTTCTGTAATATTGCTTTGAGGTCAGTTTCTTTATTTGCGAACTCCTCCTGCGCTTTCCGTGCATCATTTTCACGGATTTCGATATTACTCACCAATTGTGTGCGCTCAATATTGTGTTTACCAACAATTTCATTGCGTTCCTGTTCCCACTGATGCCTGGCGTTTGCAAACTCTTGCCGGAGCGATTCAATCCCATGCCGTAATTCTTCACTTTGTAACTGTTTTTCGTGTGACTGCTTTGCCCAGCTTTCATGTTCCGCTTCACGCTGGATATTGTATTCCCTCAACTGTGCATCTTTTTCGCTTAATCTAGAAGAAAACTCATTCTCGGATTCACGTTGTTTCGTAAGTAAACCCCGTACTTCCTCGTCACGCACCCTTAGTTTTTCAGTGAAACCGGAAGTAAGCTCTTCTATCCTTAAATGCACCAGTGCAAGTTCGTTATTCTTTACCTGTACTTGTTCTTTAAGTTCCTGCACTAACCTAACCTTTTCCTGTGCAAGATCAAGGTTCGCGGTTTCCATGGATTGTATTTTCACATCATACTGTTCCCGCAGATTGTTTAATTGATTCGCCGCAGCTATCACATCCTGCTCTTTTTTCTGGAGTACATTCTGTAATTCCTGTACACGAACAGTGTATTGCTGCTGAATCTTTGAAGTTTCTTCTTTCTGTGCTTCCACCCGGCGTTCAAGAACCGCGCGATCAGATGCCATACGCTGTTCAAAAACTTTTTCTTTTTCAACACTCATCTTAATTGAAGAATCCAGCTCTTTCGATTTTTCAGCGACAACAACTTTTAATTCCGCAATTTTTTCGCGTTCATTCTTTAGTAACTCTTCAGTAGATTCCGATAATTTCCATATTTTTTGTTCAAGCTGTGTTTTCTCAAACTCTTTTTCTTCCACCAGTACTTTCAACCGCGCAGTATCATCCGCCAATTGCTTGTTAAGGCTTTCAGCTAACCTAGTCTTTTGATTGAGTTCAACATTATAATGTTCGCGTTCCTTGTCTGTAGCAGAAACCAGGTTTTTTACTTCCACCTGATGCAATTCATTTATTCTTGATAGTTCAAGTTTCCATTGTTCAACTTCAGCATTACGTTTTAGCACCTGTTGTTCAAGTTCTGTGATCTTCAGGTTAAGTTTATCGCGTTCTAGCTGATTCTTTGTTACCATCTCACTCAGTTCTGTTTGTTTAGTTTCAACCAGTAATTCATAGTCACGCTCAACCGTTTTTGTTTGTTCTTTCAACCGTGTATTATCATCAACCAATGAGAGGATTCGGTTGTTAAGTTCAGCCTCACGGGATAACAGATTCTGCGCGAGTTGCTTAACTTCATTCTCCAGCCTTGTCCTCGCAAGATTTGACTCAGTTTCCAACTGCTGTATTTGCGACTTAGCATCAGCCTGTGCTTTCAACATCTCCATCCGCAAAGACGTTACTAAATCTTTTTCCTCACGTATCGCGGTTTCATATTGTAAGCGCTGCTCGGCAATTTGCTTTTCCAAGCCTTCAGCGTGAGATTCATACTTATTTATAGCCTGAGCGTGTTCTATCCGGTTCGTCTCAATTACTCTTTGAGTTTCCACCTGCTGTTGTTTAAACTGAAAACCAAGTAATTCATTTTCACGGTCACGTTTAAGTATTTCTTCTTTTAACTGCGTTTTTTCAATCAACCACTGTTGTTGCGGTTCACGCACCCTTCTCAACTCATCTTCCCACTTATTACGCAATCGGTCAAGTTCATGCTGTTTTTGCTGATGCACTTTCCGCATCCGCGCTTCACGCACGATCATCTCGGATTGTAACAACTTATTCTCAGACTGGCTTGATTTTGTATACTGATATGCCTCTATACGCCGTGCGAACTTATGACGTAAGGAAATATTTTTTGCAGGGCTCTCCGTGTTTTTCCGTGCATCCTGCAATTGTTTTTTAATTTCCTCAACCCGTTTTGCGTGGTCAGGTTCCGCGCCGGTATTCTGAGGTGTAGTATTCAATTTATCCCTGCTCTTTCTATCATTTCCAAAGTTACAAATAATAAATAACCATATTTAATATAATAATATATATAGAAAAGGGTTGTAGTGTCAAGCAATTATTTATTCAACAACTTGAGCAGTAATTGTGAAGCTTAACCCGTTATCAACAAATTTTGCTTCAACACTTCCCACCGGGAAAGATTTCAAGAACTTCCCGGAAAGTTTGTTATTATTAACAATCTCCGGGAAATCCGTTGATGCATAGTTATAATAGACAACAAAATTTGTTGCTGTATCACTCACAACATTCTTGTAGGAGTTAAGATTATCAAGAACATAATTCCCATGAAACCCGTCGATTACCGACTTAACAGCCTCTAAATCCTCAGAAAAGACAAGGTAATTCTTCACCACTGTATAATAAAGTTCTACATTAACTTTTACGAATATTCCAAGAAGTACACGTAGTACCGGAGATTCACGGATTTTATAAATTTTATAATCTGCATACTCAACAGGTTTAACCGACAGATAAAACCGCCCGGTAATACCTTCTTCGAACTTACCCAAAGCTTCAACCGCACTATCTTCCCTCCGGCATTCAAACATGACAACCTGTTTTCCTGTACTAACTCCGCGAATATATTCACTCGGTATCTGAACAACAGTAACTTCATTGCCTATCCATGAAAGAAATCCTTCCTGCAACCCCTTCCCGGATAATTGTTTGAGTTTAGCATCTACATCATCAACCTGTTTCTTGAATCCAGGCTCGCGTTCACTCAAATGTATAATATAATTCCAGAAAACACTAAAGTCTTCAAACCTTACATTCATCATAATACTGGAATTATCGGGAACAACTTTTGCAACTTCGCTTTTCTGCGGTTTCTGCGTAACCAACCGCATAAGTTCTTCCGCGTTATTCTCACCAACACCTTGTTTACCTTCACCGATACGTGTTGAGTTATACCCTTTGATCACCACATTTTTATCCCCAACTTTTATTCCAATCCCAATGATATCCGTCAACCCGAATGTTTGAACAATCTCAGTTGCGTCAAAAACCCTGCTTAACCCACTTGCCCAGTACTTACTGTTGACAAACACACGGGTAACACTATCATCCCCAACTTGCCCGGCAACCTTCCAAAACATACTGTTTGTCCGAAGAACAGCATCCGGGCTACCAAAAGCCGATAGTATATTCTGTATCCCGACTTTTTCTTGTGAAGCTAAAACATAATTCTTTATGTACGTAAGATACCACTTAGTATTTGTTGACAGTATTGTCAGAAGATATACCCGATTCCCGGCATATTCATATGAATCTATTTTAATATCCTTTTCCCCGGTGATAACCATCCCCGCTGTATTTGATAACACGCTAAGAACCTGCGCTACCGGCCCTAAATTAACTGTGATCACCGGTATCTCAAGTTGTGATGAAGTCCATACAATACACACTTCCCTTGAGAGCATATACCGTGTAATAACATTATTGTTTTTCAATAATAACTTGCGGAAAGACATATAAGCGGTATAAGATGATTTAATATTATCATCCAAGCCAATTACAGCTCCTACCACGCGGCTATCAAGCACAGTGACCAGTTTTTCAGGTGAAGGTATTGTCAGTAATAACGTAAAACTATTCGGCACAAACTTGTCAAAAGTAACACGCGAAAACCAATACCATACAAAATAGGCAGTTATTAAAATAATCAATATTGAAAGAAAAATAATCAAATTTTTAATTAACGCATTCATAGGATTAATCAATAAATTATATTACTAATCACACCAAAAAGTAAAGCTTAATGCTTAGTCTTGACACATACATTTGAAATGATGTAGTATAAATACTCAAAATATATTCGGGGCCCGTAGCTCAGTTGGTCAGAGCGGCAGACTCATAATCTGTTGGCCGTGGGTTCAAGTCCTACCGGGCCCAATAATTATTTGGATGATAATTTTGTTATTTTTATGAACATGATGTATATAATGATAACTATAAAAGTATTTTTACCTAATATGCAGAGAGAAAACCGCATAGATGAATAATCGTGGACGTATAAGTATCATAGCAATCAAGTTCTCTCTGTTAGTTTCCGTAATAATCCTTATTGTAACCGTCATAATGGCACGGTTTGTTATTAATCAAACCCGCCAATCCCTGATCAACGAAATGCGCCTGCGGGCGGAATACTTCGCACGGGTAGCAAAAGAATCCTTATTTCCTCAACCCGACCTTTTCCAATTGCATTTCGCTGTAAATGAACTCGCAAAAGAAAAAGCAATCCGTTACGCAATCGTTGTGGATACAAACAGCAAAATTGTTTCGCATATTGACTCAAAACTTATAGGAGAACTAGATAAAACATCTATTGGGCAGCAGTCGTACCAATCAGAACAAGTATTAACCCAGACCTATAACATAAGCAACGAAAACTTTGTGGATATCAGTATACCTCTGATAGTTGGTACTTTGCGTATAGGCACAGCACGTCTTGGTTTTTCTGATGAAAGTATTACTGCAGCATTAAGCGAGATGCGAAAAAAGATTATCATCATCACCATAATAGTCCTGGCAGCGAGTTTGGTATTCACAATTTTTATGGTAGTAATGATGGTCCGTCCGATAAATAAACTCGCGCGTATAGCTCAGGCAGTCGGCCGGGGTGACCTTGAACAAACAATTAATATTAAACGTCGTGACGAAATCGGCTACCTCGCAAAAGCGTTTAATGACATGATCTTAGGGTTAAAAGAACGCGACTTCATCCGCAAAACTTTCGGTAAGTATGTATCAAAACAAGTAGCAGAAGCTGTGCTTACCAACAAAATAAAACTTGGCGGTGAACGCCGCAGAGTCACGGTCTTGGTATGCGACATCCGAGGGTTTACAACAATGTCGGAACAATTACGCCCGGAAGACGTTGTTCATTTATTAAACGAATATTTTTCGATCATGGTAGATATCATCTCTGAAAACAACGGTACCGTTGATAAATTTATCGGCGATGCCATATTTGCAGTGTTTGGCGCACCCTGGGCGTATCCGATGGACCACTTTCGTGCGTTAAAATCAGCGTGGACAATGAAAATAAAAATGGCTGAGTTCAATAACCAGCTTATCTCCGAACGCCGTGCACCGTTGAAGATAGGGATTGCGTTACACAGCGGCGTAGTTGTTGCCGGAAATATTGGTTCAGATAAACGTATGGAGTATACTTGTATAGGCGATACAGTAAATACCTGCCACAGAATTGAAGGGCTTAACAGTGAATGGGGTACGGAATTGCTGATCAGTGATAAAACACTGGACCTTGTCCGCGACTATGTTCAGGTAAAACAAATGCCTTCAATCCGTTTAAAAGGTAAAGCAAACGAAACACAGACATACGAACTTTTAAACGTAAACTTACCGTCTATTGACGATATTCTTACACAACAAGGCGGCCTGAACGTACGGTAAGAATAAAAAGATAAACTATCCTATACCTCAACATCATGCTTAAACGGCAATGCAATACTCATAACTTCAAACACACCTGCCGCTAATGCACCTAAATAATACAACCACCATTGGTTAGGAATCTTACCAAGTAACCACATAAATCCTGTTGAAAGCATAGACAGACTGAAGAACAGCGTACTTATACCCGCATATGCAAGTTTTCTTTGCATATTATTATACACCTGCCGCATATCTTTCGGTAATGTAACACTGCGGTAAATAGCGAATACACCGGCTATAAACAGCAATAATACAGGATCAGCAACGCGTATAATAAACAATACTGCCATTAATCTCCCACGGAAGTCATCAAGTTCCAAAAACCACTTACCGTCGTTTGCCGTATAATTCCCGATCTTGAATGTTTCCACTGACCCGCCGATTGCAAAAATGTTGGTAATACAAAAAACAATAGCAAGTGTTATACCGAACAAAAACACAGCTAAAATCATAGGTATTGGTATCTTGCGTTCACCGCATAATGAAAGGTTTACTAACGCAATAAACACTCCTGGCCCAAAAAACCCGATCATAAAAAATTCGCGTAAATTATTGATAATCAACGGCATCGGATGCGGGCCCAATAATACCTGAAACGGCCGTGTAGCGAGATAAATCCCGAACGCTATAAAACCCCAGAACGCAGCACGGTAGGTGAGTTCGCTTGTCACTAATGAACGCATTGGCGCTATGTACGCGCAGTACCATGCTAATCCAAAAAATATAGTACCCGTTATTATTGGTACAACTACGTTCACTATGATTTCCATAATACTATTCCACCTCTCCCTATCCTTCTTCTTTTTTCACTTCATTAAACCGTTTTATCAACAATTGTTCAATACCTTCACTAAGTTCCTTATCGTAAAACCTCACTTGTTTAACCCACTTCTTCCCATCTTTCGGCGGCCTTGCCGGCCAGGATATCCATGGACCGTTTTTCCCGTCCCTGATCTTACACTCAATAACTACCGCGTTATTAATAGTTACCTGTGCGGTTACCGACAGTTTTACACCTTTTCTACCTGTATACACCCTAAACTTTGTAATCTTACAGGAAAGCCTCTCAACTTTCTCCCGGGGAACCACGTTTTTTGTTGAGACAGCATCTTCTATACGTTTCAACAACCCTCTGTCAGTAACTGATACCTGCGGGTACTCTTTTCCTGCTTTTGAAATATAAACAGGAAATTTTAAGTTCACACTGCCACTAACTTTATTGACACTTATTTCATCAATTTCAACAGCATCGTTAAGCACAACACCTGCGGACTTACCATTTTCGCTGAAAAACACTTTTGTAACAAAAACTTTTTCAGCCTGCACAACTTGTTTTACCGGTTCTGCTGCATACACCGGTATTCCGGTAAACGCTAACGCCATAGATAATACCATACATCTATATATACTCATTGTAACATTTCCGCTCCTTTAAAAAAAGATTTATTAATTATTAACTTTTTGCACTAAACTAACCGCTACGTGATGCCCCGAAAAAGTATCCGCTAAAACGTATGGAAGCTCAAACGCATAATCTACCTGAACCACAAAACCTGCGATACTTTTGTACCAACTAAACCCTGCAGCAAATTTTGTACTATTAACCCCGCACCTTAACCCAAACATATGATAGTTCAACCATGTTTCCATCCCAAACCCAAATGTTGAAACATTACTATAATACCCGCTTACCTCCTTCCCAAAATCCGCGATTATCGATATATCTTCAAAAACCGCAGCATCGCCAAAACTATATACCGTTCCCACAGCTAGTTTTGCGGGAACTACACTTTTTGTCATCAACCCAAGATCCGGTTGCGTAACATTTTGTACTGACAATCCCAGGTTTAACGACGGTACAACGTTTTCCCATAATAACCCGATATCCAGCGTAACCCCTGTTTTCCCATCACCTTTACTAAACGGCGAGGTAAGCCAGGCACGTGTTTTTTCAGAATTTAACGTGAGTGTATCAATATAAAACTTATTCCCCAAATACTTTAAGTTCACTCCTGCAGATAAAGTATTAATAATTTTTTTTGACGCTGCCAGTACTACAACATTTTCGTCATACATCCCGGCAATACTATAATTTGACCATGCTAAACCCAATACAAAAACTTTCCAAACCGGCATCTGTGCGGCAATACAGCCATTAGAAATAAAAGTTTCACTACTATCCCCGCTGCTTAAATTCCGGTATGCCGCACCCGGACTACCGTATGATACCGACACTATACGTTTATCATTTAACTTCCCAATCTTTGCGGGATTCAAGAATACGGACCCAGGCCCTGTAATAAACGCAACTCCCGTACTGCCGGTACCCGTAGAACGAATATCGATATTATTCACGGTAAACCATGCGTTTACTGATACGGTATTCAATGCACTAAATAAACCTGCAATAATCATTACCCAAAGTTTTTTCATGTACCCTTATTATCTCACAACCACCACAACACCCACTACCACCTCCCCTGTGTTCTTACTTACAGCCTTATAAATATACGCTCCCGGCGGTACAGCGTTATCATTATTATCAGCACATCCCCAGTTGATGATACCGGAAGTATCAGGCTGCTGCGTACAAACTTCTGTGTAATTAAGATCATAAACCTTAACTTCTCTTACATTAACAAAAATTACACTGTCATTCACACCGTCATTGTTAGGTGTTACAAACCTTTGCTGCGTTGTGGGTATCGCCTGTGTATTAAACGGAAACACGGAGTAGGTA
>Ga0265292_1000257_pt1 | contig 91269 bp, 83 predicted proteins | sample Munlanlewell296A_FD_189080 | JGI IMG/M metagenome (GOLD analysis project Ga0265292, IMG submission 189080) | Leachate microbial communities from a municipal landfill in Southern Ontario, Canada - Leachate well 296A | ecosystem: Engineered > Solid waste > Landfill > Unclassified | place: Canada...
GCATCTTGTTTTGGAGTTTTGGTTTACAACAAAGCAGATGCTTTTCTCTTTTGTCTTCAGCCTATTAAGCAGGTTTTTACAAACATGTTATTGTTAATTTCATCGTAAAATTTTACCGGAGTATTGATATTATAAGTATTTGAATAAATAATCAAACTAAAAAGATCATATCATAAAGGACTATATGCCTTTACAAAGCATACAATTTATCCAATAGATAATGATCTTGGGTTGGGTTCAGTTATTTTAAACAATCCAAAGAATCCTTGTAAGATACTTTGGGGATTAATTGCTGAACAAAGATAATGTTTGAAAGATGACTTGCAACATCTACAGGTTAATATAGAATTGGTCTAAATATGATTGGTGTGTACTCCAATACTATTTTTGCTCATCGTTTTTTAAATATTACCTATCCGCTTTTCTTGTGGTTATTAAAGCCATGTAATCACTTGAAAGGCATTCAATATATTCAATTTCCTTCTGAGCATAGAGATACGAAATCTCATAAAAGATAATTGCTCTCTCTTAAATACTATAAAACCTTACGTATAATATTTCGCTTTCTTTATAGAAGCATAAGAAGCTCTGGTGGTTATCCCTCAGGGTTTATACCTGAAAGATATTAAAAAAAGACATAAAGTAGTTTATACCACGAAGTTTCTTATTAAGGTGAGTTTTAGAAACAAATCTAAATGGACAGTTAAATTAATAAATATAAAGACCTCTTTAATAAATTAAAATATGCCACGCGGATTTTGTTATTCAAATAAAATAAGTACCTTTGCAGCCCGAAATTTATAAGGATTAAAGTCATGAAAAAAAATATTCATCCTAAAGATTACCGTTTCGTCGTTTTTAAAGATATGTCTAATGGTTATACATTTATGACCAAATCCACAGCTAAATCTAAAGAAACGATTCCATGGGAAGATGGTAAAGAATACCCACTGATTAAATTGGAAATATCCAATACATCCCATCCTTATTTCACAGGTAAGATGAAACTGGTTGACACAGCCGGAAGGGTTGATAAATTTAAGAGCAGGTATAAACAGCATTTCGACAAGAAAGAAAACCCAACCGAATAAAAAGGTTATTAGTCATAAATCAGTCCTTTGCCATCGCAAAGGGCTTTTTTTTTTAATTTTACTTTAAAATATCCCATATGAATTTCATACTGTTTGATAATTTTCGAAGAAGTAATTTATTCCCGCTAACCTACATTCGCCCGGTTGCTGATATCAGGATCGGTATAATGACGATCAGGGAAAAATGGGAAAAATACCTTGGGCAGGCGACATCTACCTTAACAGAAAACTATCTCCGGAAAAAATATCCTATTTTAAGAGAGGAAGACAACATCATGATTAACGGATCAGTTTGTCCGAACGAGGATCTGGTCGGTGAAATTTTATTACTGAAAACCGGAGAAGTCCTCTTTCAGGGTGATGCGATCATTGCCATGCGTCTACATGCCATTGAACTTGATAGCCTTGATGAGGAAAATGTTGATAAAGTCAACATGGTTGAATCAAAGTGTCACTTTTTAAAAATCCATCATACATGGGATATTTTCACTCTGAACGGTCAGGCTTTAGGCAATGATTTCAGTTTGCTCACCAGTCAAAGAAAATCAGAACCTGTAAGTAAAACGAACCAGGTCATTGGAGACAGAATTTTCCTGGAAAAGGGCGCAAAAGTGGAATGTTGTGTCCTGAACTCTGGCACTGGACCGATTTATATCGGGAAAAATGCTGAAATCATGGAGGGAAGCCTGATCAGGGGTCCCTTTTCTCTCGGAGATCACTCAACTGTGAAGATGGGGGCAAAAATATATGGACCCACTACCATCGGGCCTTTTTGCAAAGTCGGGGGGGAAATCAACAATTCAGTCTTCTTTGGATATTCCAATAAGGCCCATGACGGATTTATGGGGCAGTCAGTTATCGGAGAATGGTGCAATATCGGGGCTGATACCAATACTTCAAACCTGAAGAATACCTACGATAATATCAAGCTGTGGAATTATGCCGACGAAACATTTGTGGAAACAGGCCTTCAATTCTGCGGGCTGATTATGGGCGACCACTCCAAGTGTGGCATAAATACGATGTTTAATACCGGGACTGTGGTCGGTATAAACACTAACATTTTCGGTGCAGGTTATCAAAGGAATTTTGTCCCAAGTTTTATCTGGGGCGGAGCTGGTGGATATAAAGCTTACCATATCGACAGGGCAGTGTCTGTTGCAAAAAAAGTATATGAACGCCGTAACCTTGAGTTTAATCAAATAGAAGAAGATATTCTGCGTGATATTTATAATTTGACAAAAGACCCATTATCCTGACCAATACCCGGAAAACCATGAGGACCGAATTGATTCAGGTTATTTGGCACACTAGTTGACATCTATAGTCTCTTATTTAAAAATATTCAATGTCATTATATGGCTGCAGTCTTAGCTTGATAAAAAATGAAGGACAATATGGTTTGGATTAGAATCATAACTGACAATTTGACACAAATTTTTATGGATAAACTCTTCAATATAAAAAGCTTTTCGGAAGGTTTGGATAATGATACCGAATTTATTCCTCTTCTTTCTTCGGAAGAAGAGGAAATTATGCAAGCTGAAAGACTCCCCGAATCATTACCTATTCTCCCTTTAAGAAACACTGTCCTGTTTCCCGGAGTCGTCATTCCTATCACAGTCGGACGTGATAAATCCATCCGGCTTATTCGTGAATCATATCGCAATGACCGGACGATAGGTGTGGTCGGTCAGAAAGATTCAAATATTGAAGATCCCGAACAAAAGGATCTTTACCAGGTTGGCACCGTTGCGCATCTGATCAAGATCTTACAAATGCCTGATGGCAATACTACCGTCATCATCCAGGGGAAAAAACGCTTTGAAATTGAACACTTTATTCAGGATGAACCTTACTTCAGGGCTAAAATAAAAGATCTTACCGATTTTGATAAAAACCTCGAAAAGGATGAGCACTTTATTGCCCTGATCGCTTCACTTAAAGACCTGGCCATACAAATCATCAAACTTTCACCTAATATTCCGTCAGAAGCTGCTTTCGCCCTAAATAACATCGATAGCCCTTTTTTCCTCGTCAATTTTGTTTCTTCGAACCTGAACATCGAGCTGGTCGACAAGCAAAAGCTGCTGGAAACGCCTGATCTCATGAAGCGGGCCAATGATGTGCTTACCGCCCTGGCAAAAGAATTGCACATGCTTGAACTAAAAAACCAGATCCGGGATAAAGTTAAACTTGACCTGGACAAGCAACAACGTGATTATCTTCTCAGCCAACAATTAAAAACAATCCAGGAGGAATTAGGTGGAAGCCCGCATGAACAGGAAATCAGCGATATAAAGGCACAAGCCTCCAAGAAGAAATGGTCGGTTAAGGTTTCAGATACATTTGAAAAGGAACTCAAAAAACTTCAACGCATGAACCCCCAGGCAGCTGAGTATTCTATCCAGATGAACTATCTCGAAACCATGATAGAACTGCCGTGGAATGAATTCACCAAGGACCGTTTTAATCTAAAAAAGGCCCAGCAGGTGCTTGATGAAGATCATTATGGTCTGGAAAAAATAAAAGAAAGGATCATTGAACACCTGGCCGTTCTGAAACTTAAAAATGACATGAAGTCGCCCATTTTATGTTTCGTCGGGCCTCCCGGTGTTGGTAAAACTTCGCTGGGTAAATCGATTGCCAGGGCTTTAGGCAGGAATTATATCCGGGTTTCATTGGGTGGTTTGCGTGATGAAGCGGAATTAAGGGGACACAGGAAGACTTATATCGGTGCCATGCCGGGCAGGATTATCCAGAGCCTCCGCAAAGTCGGATCAGCGAACCCGGTTTTCGTCCTGGATGAAGTGGACAAAGTCAGTGGAAATAACTTCCAGGGAGATCCACAGGCAGCGCTTCTTGAAATCCTCGACCCGGAGCAGAATTTCGAGTTTTACGATAATTATCTTGAAATCACTTTTGACCTTTCCAGGGTTATGTTCCTGGCTACGGCAAATACGCTTTCCACTATTCATCCTGCCTTGCGCGACAGGATGGAAGTCATCGACCTGAGCGGGTACCTCCTGGAAGAAAAGGTTGAAATTGCAAAGAAACACCTGGTGCCCAAACAGATCAGAGAGCATGGGTTAAATGAAAACCATGTAATATTCAGTAAAAAAATACTGGAAAAAATCATTGATGATTACACGAGGGAATCAGGAGTTAGGTCCCTTGAAAAAGTTATAGCGAAAATTATCCGTAACAGGGCTAAATTCGTGGCCATGGAGGAGGATTATAATCCAAAAATTAGCCTGGAGGACCTTGAGAAGATCATGGGTGCGCCACGCTATCAGAAAGACCGTGATACCCGTATCGATGTGCCCGGTGTTGTGACCGGCCTGGCCTGGACAGCAGTGGGAGGGGAGATACTTTTCGTGGAAGTCAGCCTGAGCCGGGGGAGAGGAAACCTGACCCTTACCGGCAACCTGGGAGATGTGATGAAAGAATCGGCCACAATTGCATTGGAATATTTAAAATCACATGCTCCAAGCCTTGGCCTCGACCCGGCCATTTTCCAGTACTGGAATGTACATGTTCATATCCCCGAAGGCGCTACACCCAAAGATGGCCCTTCGGCCGGCATTACTATGTTAACAGCGCTGGCATCTGCCTTCACCCAAAGGAAAGTGCGCTCAGACCTTGCTATGACAGGGGAAATTACCCTGAGAGGGAAAGTCCTGCCAGTTGGAGGTATTAAAGAAAAAATTCTTGCCGCTAAAAGGGCAAAGATCAAAAATATTATTCTTTCAGTTGAAAATAAAAAAGATATCGAAGAGGTAAAGCCAGATTATATTGAAGGATTGAATTTTATTTATGTTGAAAAGATGATGGATGTGGTTAACCACTCATTGCTTAAGGAAAAGGTGACACACCCCCTCGACCTTGACGTGATAAATGAACCTGTTAACCCTGCCATGAATAACTGATCACTGTTTTAAGTTTTTTCATATACTTGTGCTAAATTCCAACAGGATGCATAAGTATTATATTTTACTTTTTATTTTCACCGGCTTATGCTCTTGTAAATCTCCTTTCAAGAATGATCCGTCACTGACCGTATTCCGGTATAATGAATTTTCCAATATTACATCCCTGGATCCGGCTTTTGCAAAAGACCAGGCAAATATCTGGGCATGTAACCAGCTTTATAATGGATTGCTGCAACTTGATGACCATCTTCAAATCCGCCCCTGTATTGCCAAAGAATGGCAGGTTGACAGCAATGGGACAACATATCTCTTTCATCTCCGGACCGATGTGTTTTTTCATGACCACCCTGCTTTCCCAGGAGGAAAAGGAAGGAAGGTCTCAGCTCATGACTTCGTTTTCAGTTTTAACCGGATACTTGACCCGGCTTTGGCCTCTCCTGGAACCTGGGTTTTCAGCAAGGTTGTTCACCTTGATAATGAATTCGCGTTTCTTGCAGTTGACGATTCGACATTCCAGATTCATTTGTCCGAGCCATTTCCGCCCTTTTCCGGCATCCTGACCATGATCTATTGCAGTGTTGTTCCGGAAGAAGTAATCAGATTACAGGGGGCAGACTTCCGGCGAAATCCGGTTGGAACGGGACCATTCCGCTTTCGGACATGGAAGGAAAATGTAAAATTGGTCCTGGTTAAAAATGACCGCTATTTCGAATTCGAACAGGAAAGCCGGCTTCCTTTTCTTGATGCAGTGGCGGTCACATTTCTGATCGACAAACAATCTGCCTTTCTCGAGTTTGTCAAAGGCAACCTTGACTTTATCTCTGGCCTTGACCAATCATATAAAGATGAATTATTGACCAAAGAAGGGCAATTGCGGCCAAAATATCACGACAGATTTAATATGTTGTCTCAACCTTACTTAAATACTGAATATCTTGGAATTTTGGTCGACACAACTCTTGAAATCGTTAAAAATAGTCCACTTAGACATAAAGAGATCCGACAAGCTATCAATCATGGTTTTGACCGGGGAAAAATGATCCGATACCTGAGGAACAATATAGGGTATCCAGGGCTTTATGGGATCATTCCTCCCGGCTTACCCGCTTTCGACTCTTCCCTGGCAGCTTATGACTATGATCCTGCCAAAGCAAGGCAACTTATAAAGAAAGCCGGGTACTTAAAACCTGAAGACATTCCTGAGATAACCCTTCATACTACTTCGGAATACGTTGATCTCTTTAAATATCTGCAGCAACAATTGGAAGAAATCGGCCTTAGAATAAGGATAGAGGTTAACCCTGCAGCTACGTTGATGCAAATGAAAGCCTTTTCGAAGATAAATTTTTTCAGGGCTTCATGGATTGCGGATTATCCGGATGAAGAAAACTATCTTTCACTTTTTATAAGTAAAAACCTGGCGCCGGCTGGTCCAAATTACTCCCGCTTTCAAAGCAAATACTGCGATTCCCTGTATGAAAAATCCCAAAGAACCAGCCGGGACGAAGATAGAATAGGAATTTACAGGGAAATGAATCAGGCAGTGATCAATGATGCCCCGGTTGTTATCCTTTATTATGACCAGGTATTAAGGTTTACTCAAAAAAACATACAAGGCCTTGGTACTAATCCTTTAAATTTACTTTCTTTGAAGCGGGTAAAAAAAACCAAGTGGTAATGATGAAAAGAATTGATCCTTATATTATTGATGAAAGCGTATTCCGTTTGCTGGATAAGGACTGGATGCTGATAACAGCAGGGGTTAGCGGTCATTTTAACACCATGACCGCCTCATGGGGAGGTTTTGGTATACTCTGGCATCAGCCCGTAGCATTCATTTTTGTGAGGCCCCAACGTTACACTTTTCAATTTCTTGAGCAATATGAATGGTTCACTCTTTGTTTTTTCGGACACGGTTATAAAGATATTTTAAACTTTTGCGGATCCAGATCAGGCAAGGATACGGATAAAATAGCCAAAACAGGCTTAATACCAGCGGAAACAGAAAAAGGAAATATTTATTTTCAAGGTGCCCGCCTGGTTTTCGAATGTCGGAAACTCTATTACCAGGACTTGCAGCCCAGTCATTTCCTCGATCCTGAAATCGAATCCAATTATCCGGGAAAAGATTATCACAGGATGTATTTCGGAAAAGTAGAAAATAGCTGGATAAAGGAAGATAATAGTTTAAAATGAAATAATCTTGTTAATTTTACATATCCCTTCTGCAAAGCACGATGAATCTTTTTCAACAAATCAGGATAAATACAGGCAACTACTTTCTGAATAAAGGAATTGCCTCACTTAAGAGGAGCAAAAAGCTTGTCAATATTAATTCGGCTGGCTCAGTAGGCATTCTTTTTGAATTGACCGAAGAGTCAGTTTACTATTCTATTCAAAAGTATTTTCAAAAATTTCAGGAAAAGAAAATTAAAGTGAGAGCGCTTGGTTATGCTAGTAACAAACTGGTAACCAATCATTTTCTCCCGGTTCTTTCATTCGACTTTTTTAATAACAAACAGATGAATTGGCTATATATTCCAAAGGCACAATGTGTTCAGGACTTTGTGGATACAGAATTTGATATTTGCATCAATATTGCATCTGAAAAAGTATTTCCATTGAAATATATTGCAGGTATGTCTAGAGCCCGGCTAAAAGTGGGGGCATACAGCCATGAAATGCCTGGCAAACAATATAAAAAGCTGGCTTTGATCTATGACATTATGCTGCTCGCAGAGGATAATCATGACCAGATAATATTTCTTGATAATATTCATGAATATTTAACTATGTTAAACCCGAAAGAAAATGTCTGAGCTTTTTAAGGGAACAGGAGTTGCAATTATCACCCCATTTCATGATTCCGGAAATATCGATTTCGGCTCTTTCGAAAAAATCATTGAACATATAATCGGAGGAGGGGTCAATTATATCGTGGCTCTTGGAACCACAGGCGAATCGGTCACATTATCACGTGATGAAAAGGTTGCAGTCTTTGAATTTGTCGTGGAAATAGTCAATAAACGTGTTCCTGTGATTGCCGGGTTGGGGGGGAATAATACCCAGGAGGTCATTAATACTATTAAAGCAACTTCTTTCGATGGTATTGATGCAATCCTTTCCGTTTGCCCTTACTATAACAAACCACAGCAAAAAGGCCTTTACAGTCATTACAAGGCCATCGCAGGTGCCTGCCCGGTTCCGGTTATCCTCTATAATGTCCCCGGAAGAACAAGTATGAATATTTCAGCTGAAACAACATTAAAGCTTGCCGGGGATTTCAACAATATCATCGGAATTAAAGAAGCTTCGGGAAACTTGCTGCAATGCATGGAAATCATTAAAGATAAACCTCAGGATTTCCTTTTGATTTCAGGAGATGATGCACTGACACTTCCTTTGATCGCATTGGGAGCCGATGGAGTAATTTCCGTTGTTGCCAATGCTTTTCCACTTCAATTCTCCGATATGGTAAATCTTTGCCTGAAAGGTAAATTCGCGAAAGCAAGAACCCTTCACTTCGACCTTCTGAGATTTACGAATGCCATATTCATGGATGGGAACCCGTCGGGTATTAAAGCTGCTATGGAGATGATTGGCCTCTGCAAAAGTAATGTCAGGCTGCCTTTGGTTAAAGTCAATAAAAATGTCCATTCTATTATTGCAGAACAGGTCGAAATTTTACTTAAAAACCAAGTGGAAATAAACTGATCTTTTAATCGAAGTTACTGAAATGAACCTATGAAAAACCTGATCATTAAATTCGCTTTCATAATCTTCCCGCTTATTTTAATCAACTTGGTTTCTTTTAGTCAGACAAATGCAAAAGAAGAGGTATTAAACCAGCTATACGAAAAAGAAGGGGAGCAGTATTTTTCCTTTCAATCTGCCAATCGCGCAACTATCCAAGAATTAAGCCGAATCATTTCCATAGATAATGTTGAAGAAACAGGTATAGTTTATGCTTATGCAAATAAAAAAGGATTCTCCCGTTTTCTTGATTTCAGACTCCCTTATGAAATATTACTACATCCGGGTGATTTCAATGGATTTCTTAATATGAAATCCCACATTGATATCAGGAATGTTGAGGAATGGGATTTCTATCCAACCTATGAGGCTTATGTCGATATGATGTATCAATTTGCGGCAGATTATCCTTCACTGTGCCAGATTGTTTCAATTGGGACATCTGTGCAGGGAAGAGAATTGCTCATGGCAAAGATTTCCGACAATATCGGGATTAGAGAGAATGAGCCACAATTCCTGTATACTTCTACCATGCATGGGGATGAAACCACAGGCTATATCTTAATGTTAAGGTTAATAGATTACTTGTTGTCTAATTATGGCTCTACTCCAAAAGTGACCAATTTGGTCGATAATATTGAAATTTGGATTAACCCTTTAGCTAACCCTGATGGAACTTATGCCGGGGGGAACGACACCGTCAGCGGGGCCAGGAGGTATAATGCCCTGTGGGTTGATTTGAACCGGAATTACCCGGATCCTGAAGACGGACCACATCCCGATGGCGAAGAATGGCAGGCCGAGACCCTGCATTTCATGGAATCAGCAGAAAACAACCACTTCGTTTCCTCCGCCAATTTTCATGGGGGGGCTGAAGTCTGCAACTATCCATGGGATACCTGGAGCAGACTGGCAGCGGATGATAATTGGTGGCGGTATGTTTGCCATGAATATGCAGATACCGCCCAATTTTTCAGTACGCCAGGATACATGTCGGGTTTTAATGACGGCATAACAAATGGCTACGCCTGGTATAGCATTTCAGGTGGGCGACAGGATTACATGACTTACTTCCATCAAGGAAGGGAGTTTACCCTTGAAATTTCAAATAATAAACTGTTGGAGCATGAATTATTACCTGCTCTTTGGGATTATAATTACCGGTCGCTGCTTAATTATATGGAACAATCCACTTTTGGCCTCCGCGGCACCGTGAGAGACTCAGTTACCGGCATGCCGATAAAAGCTGAAATATATGTCTTGCTGCATGAAAAAGACAGTTCATGGGTTTATACTTCTTTCCCTAACGGGAATTACCACAGGCTTTTGTTTGCAGGTAACTATACCGTGAGATTTTCAGCACAAGGTTATCTTACTGAAGTAAGAAACAATGTTTCCGTTGCTAACCGACAGGCAACCATTTTGAACGTTGAGCTTGTTCCCGAAGGTGTCGGTGGCATTGATAATAACCAGATCAGTAAGATGATCCGGATTTATCCAAATCCTCTTCACGGTGATGTCATGTATTTTGAATCTGATGTCTTGGTGAATCAAATTGCTGTCTATGACCTCGCGGGTAAAGAAATATGTCAATTGAAAATCGACAATTCATCCCGGGCAATAAACTTGCCGGATCTTAATAACGGTTTGTATTTCTTTAGGTTTTCGACTGAAAAGGGTACCGGAATAAAAAAGATTGTTATAAACCGCTGAGCAGGATAAAGAAGCCGTGCTAAACCTTCATGGCCTTGATTTTGCCATCCGAGTAATCGCCGGCATCAAGCTTTTGCTTTACCTGGGCAAAAGCGTTTATTGTATATTCTACATCTTCAAGCGTATGGGCTGCAGTTGGAATTAGCCGGAGCATGATTACACCCTTCGGTACCACTGGATAAACCACTATGGAACAAAATATGTTATATTTTTCGCGCAATTCATAAGTGATTTGGGTTGCTTCACTTACTCCTCCGGAGAAATAAACCGGCGTAACCGGTGATTCAGTTTTACCGATATCAAATCCTTTTTCCCTGAGCCCTTTCTGCAATGCATTAACAACTGTCCATAGTTTCTGCCTTAGCTGTGGCTCATTTCTTAGAATTTCCAGCCTTTTAATCGCCCCTATAGTCATTGCAACGGGTAATGATTTTGCATAAACCTGAGATCTCAGGTTATACATAAGGAATTTTATCACCTCTTTCTCTGATGCGATAAAACCACCTATACCTGCGAAAGCCTTGGCAAAAGTGGCAAAATAGATATCAATCTCATCCTGGACACCAAGATGCTCACCTGTACCCTTGCCGGTTTTGCCCATAGTGCCAAAACCATGCGCATCATCAACCAATAACCTGAATAGATATTTTTTCTTCAATGCTACGATTTCTTTAAGATTTCCAAGGTCACCTGCCATGCCATAAACGCCTTCTGTAATAACGAGTATCCCGCCACCGGTTTCTTGTGTGATCTTGGTTGCCCTCTCCAATTCTTTCTCGAGGTTCTTCATGTTATTGTGCGGGTAGACAAACCTTTTCCCGAAGTGCAACAACATTCCATCAATAATACAGGCATGAGCATCCGAATCATAAACAATCACATCTTTCCGGTCGACAAGAGACTGGATCAGGGAAACCATTCCCTGATAACCGAAATTCAACAGGTAAGCCGACTCTTTTCCAACGAATTCGGCTATCTCTTTTTCAAATTGTTCATGATATACCGTTTGGCCTGACATCATCCGGGCCCCCATTTGGTAGGCCAGGCCATACTTTGCCGCCGCTTCTGCATCAGTTTTCCTGATCTCAGGGTGATTAGCCAATCCCAGGTAATTGTTAAGGCTCCAGACAAGCCTCTCCTTTCCCATGAATGTCATTCGGTTAGAGATTTCACCTTCCAGCTTTGGGAAAAAATAATATCCATGGCCAATTTCATAATACTTACCCAATGGCCCCATCTTTTCTGTAATCTTTTTAAAAATATCCACAGCAATTGATTTTAATAGTTACTTTTAAGTTTATTTCAATATTAAGCGGCAAAATTATCAATTATTCGCTTTCGTTCAAACGATTTGACAATGATAATAATTGCCTTCCCTTCACGTTATCAGTAATCTAAAAATTTGTAATTTTGCCCGATGTTTTTTAGCCGCTTTAAAATATACATTCTTTTAGCAATACTGGTGCTGGCAAGTTGCGGAAAGCATCAGAAATTGATTAAAAGTACCGATAACGAGGCAAAGTATGCCGCTGCTGTTGATTACTATGAAAAAAACGACTATTACCGTGCACTGCAGTTATTTCAGCAATTGATCAATTTTTACCAAGGAACGGAAAAGGCCGAAAAAATGCAGTTTTATTATGCTTATTGTTATTATCACCAAAGGGATTATGTCCTGGCCAGTTATTATTTCAAACGATTTGTGAATAATTATCCGAGAAGTGCACTCGCTGAAGAAGCGATGTTTATGAATGCATATTGCTACTTTCTCGATTCCCCGAATTCAAGCCTTGATCAGACTAATACTTTAACGGCCATTAAGGAATTACAGTTATTTATCAACCTTTACCCCAATAGTGCCAGAGTTGAGGAAGCAAACAAACTCATTGACCAGTTGAGGGCAAAATTGCAGCGAAAAGACCTGGACATAGCTAACCTTTACTTGAAAATGAGGCTTTATGAGGCAGCGATCTCTTCTTTTAAAAATATTCTGAAAGATTTCCCGGATTCAGAATATAAGGAGGAAATCCTTTTCTCTATTCTCAAATCTTATTATAATTACGCCTCATTCAGCATAAGCGTGAAGCAACCAGAGCGCTATCAGTCAGCGTTGGATTCCTACAACGAACTTGTATTCCAGTTCCCGGATACTAAGTATCTCAAAGAGGCTAAAAATATGAACCGGGATGTACTGGATCATGTCCAGGGCAGGTCTTCTACCAAGAAAAATTCTGATATTAATTAATTTCAACAAGATGGATTATAAAAAAGTCAAAACAGATCCTGAAGCTGTGACCCGCGACACGCGTAAATTCAGCGAACAAACAGCCAATCTTTATGAAACAGTTGTTATTATTTCCAAAAGGTCGAACCAGATTGCCCTTGAGCTGAAAGACGAACTAAATAAAAAAATTGAGGAGTTTGCTACAACAAATGACAATCTGGAAGAAGTCTTTGAAAATAAAGAACAGATCGAAATTGCCAGGTTTTATGAACGTCTCCCAAAACCTACATTGATCGCTGTTAATGAATACCTGAACGATCAGGTATATTTCCGGAATCCACACAGGGATATAAAAAAGAAGAAATCGCATTAATCTGGTAAATGCTGAAAGATAAAAAAATAGTCATCGGGATTACAGGAAGCATAGCTGCCTTTAAGATTCCAATCCTTGTCCGTCTCTTTAAAAAGGAAGGGGCAGAGGTTAAAATTATGATGACCCCGGCAGCCAGGGATTTTGTCACCCCTTTGACCCTTTCAACCTTGTCCGGTAATCCGGTCATTATTGAGCCATTTAATCCTGAAGATGGCACATGGAATAGCCATGTCGAGCTTGGACAATGGGCTGATATATATTTACTCTCGCCGGTTTCAGCCAATACTCTGGCTAAAATGGCCCATGGTATAGCGGATAATTTTTTTCTTACGGCTTTTCTATCAGCTAAATGCCCTGTATTCTTTGCCCCGGCTATGGACCTTGATATGTTCAGGCATCCTGCCACTCAAAAGAACATTGAAATCCTTCAGTCGTATGGACATTATCTGATCGATCCGGCAGTTGGTGAGCTCGCAAGTGGATTGAGCGGTGCCGGTAGAATGGAAGAACCCGAAAATATCTTTCAATTAATTAATGACTTCTTTTCCGAAAAGAAAAGCAAATTAAGTGGCAAAAAAGTTTTGGTAACTGCAGGTCCGACAAATGAAGCCATTGATCCGGTTCGCTTTATTGGTAACCATTCTTCCGGCCTAATGGGTTTTTCTATTGCAGAAGAATTTGCAGCAAAAGGGGCAGATGTAACCCTCGTTACAGGGCCTGTTGCTTTAAATCTTGAGCACCCTGGCATCAGAAGGATCGATGTAACTTCTGCCGATGAAATGTTTGAAGCGTGCATGGCTGTTAAAGATGTTTCGGAAATCATTGTAATGGCAGCTGCTGTGGCTGATTATAAACCCGCAGTGCAGGCCACTGTTAAAATTAAAAAGTCTGAATTTAACCTTGATCTAAAACTTCGACCTACCCGCGACATCCTGGCAGGGCTTGGAAAAGAGAAAAAATCAGGTCAAATCCTTGTTGGATTTGCTCTTGAAACCGATCATGAAGAAGAAAATGCCAGGAAAAAACTGGAAAGCAAAAATCTGGATATCATCGTTCTGAATTCACTGTGCGATGAAGGCGCAGGCTTTAAGACCCCAACCAATAAAGTGACTGTCCTGTTCAATTCAGGCCGGATCCAGCACCTCCCGCTTAAATCCAAAAAAGAGATCGCACAAGATATTATTAATAGTATCGAATCAATAATTTGATAATCAAATTATTGACATTTATAAGTTAATCTTCAATCTTATGTATAAAATATTTATATTGTTGATATTGAGCTTATTTATGTTAACAGTACAGTCACAGGAGTTTATTTGCAATGTGGAAGTCAGCAGTCAAGAAATTCAAGGGTCTGACCGCAGGGTATATGAAACCATGAAAAATGCTATTTATGAATTCATGAATAACCGCAATTGGACAAATTACAATTTCAAGTACAATGAAAGAATTGAATGTTCCATTCTGATTAATATAACAGAACGCCCTTCGCCGGATTATTTCAGGTTTGATATGACCTTGGCCTTGCGCAGGCCAGTTTTTAATTCATCTTATAATTCTGTCCTGTTCAATTATATTGATAAGGATATCGATATAGAATATATTGAAAACCAGCCACTTGATTTTAGTGTTGGAATGTTTTCAAGCAACCTTACTTCTGTACTGGCTTATTATGCTTATATCATGCTGGGACTTGATTTTGATTCTTTTATGCTTAACGGGGGAAATCCCTATTATGAAGCAGCCTTGAATATTGTTAATACTGCACAGAATACCAATTATACGGGATGGAAATCCTCCGAAAATACCAGGAACAGATTCTGGTTGCTCGAAAACCTGACTAACCCTTCCTATGCTGGTTTCCGTAGTTTTTATTATGAATACCATTTAAAAGGACTGGATGTGATGTACGAATTTCCTGAAAAAGGCCGGCAAACCATTTTAGCGACTTTGGAATATCTCCAAAAGATCAAGCAATCCAGGCCAGGTTTACTATTCCTTCAAATTATCGCTGATTCCAAAAGAGATGAGTTAGTTAATATCTTTTCTGATGGGTTAGCTACTGAGAAAACAGCAGCAGTGAAAATCCTGAATGAAATAGATCCGGCAAATGCAATGACGTACCAAAAAATCCTTCAGAAATAAGTTGCCAGGAATATATGCTTATACATCTTTCCATAGAAAATTATGCACTGATTGATCACCTTGATATCAGTTTTTACCAAGGCTTTACAGCTATTACCGGTGAAACAGGAGCAGGGAAATCGATCCTGATGGACGCACTCGACCTGGTACTAGGGAAAAGAGCTGATACTCAATTTCTACTGGATCCTACACGGAAATGCATTGTGGAAGCAACTTTTTCGGTCGCTAATTACAACCTCCAATCATTTTTTGATGAGGCTGGAGTGGATTTTGAAGAAATTTCTATCCTCCGGCGTGAAGTAAACCCCAATGGGAAATCAAGGGCATTTATCAATGATACACCTGTCGCGCTGGGACATTTAAAGATATTAGGGGATTTGCTGGTTGATATTCATGCACAACATGCCACTACTTCATTGCAAAATCCCGGCTTCCAGTTATCAGTTATCGACAGTTTTGCAGATTTGGAAATAGAACTCTCTGATTACCAAAGGTATTTTCAGGAACTTAAAAGCAGCAGGCAATTATTAAAAGATCTCATCGAACAGGAAATTAATGCGCGTGCAACCCTTGATTATAAACAATTTATATTCGATGAACTGGCGCTTGCAGAAATATTGCCGGAAGAACAGGAACAGTTGGAAGAACAGCTTACCTTGATAACCCATGCGGAAGAGATAAAAAGTAACCTTTTCCAGGTTCAGGAATTATTGAACAACGATGAAAATAGCTCTCTGAATCTGCTTTCACAGGCAGAAACAAATCTTCACAGAATTTCAGTTTATCATCCCGATCTGGAACAATTAACTGAGAGGCTTCAATCAGATCTGATTGACTTAAAGGACATCAGCCTTGAATTAGCCCGCCTAAATGATAGCATTGAGTTTAATCAGGAGCAATTGAACTTGATCCAGCAAAGGCTCGATTTGCTCTATCGGCTGCAACATAAACATCACGTCAATTCAAATAAGGAATTACTTGAAATAACTGAAAATCTGAGCGCAGAACTGAATGAATATTCATCAATCGAAAATCAGATTAAAAATATTGAGAACCAGGTCAAGGCGCAGGAATCAGAGCTTAAAGCAAGTGCGGATATATTGACGCTCAGAAGAAAGTCTGGTTTTCCTCTATTGGAAAAAGAGATAATTTCTTCTTTGAACCATCTGGGTATGCCGGAAGCCCGCTTTGAAATAAAACATTCTAATACCCATGATTTTAGTATGAGTGGGCAGGACAATATCGAATTTTATTTCAATGCCAATGAGGGTCATTCACTGAAACCACTCTCTGAAATTGCATCAGGTGGGGAATTGTCGAGGGTCATGCTCAGCATAAAATCTATCATTTCTGCAAAAAAGCTCCTTCCAACCATTATTTTTGACGAGATCGATAATGGCCTTTCAGGTGATGTTGCCGGTAGGGTAGGGGATGTTTTATCATCCGCCGCTGTATACATGCAGGTTATAACAATCACTCATCTGCCTCAGATTGCGGGAAAAGCACAACATCATTATTCGGTTTTCAAACAAAGTAAAAATAATGTCACTTATTCAAATATAAAATTCCTTGACCATCAGGAGAGGGTTGCTGAACTGGCCAAGATGATCGGAGGCAGGGAAATTACTGTTGCATCCATTGCGGCAGCTAAAGAATTATTAACATCACCCTCAGAAATTCTCTAAGATAAAAACAATAAATTTTGTCAAAATGTCTTATAACCTCTTAAAAGGAAAAAAAGGAATTATTTTCGGAGCCCTGGATGAAAAATCAATTGCCTGGCAGGTCGCATTGAAGGCTTACGAAGAAGGGGCAGAATTCACCCTTTCAAATACCCCGATAGCAATGAGATTCGGGACGGTAGATGAATTAGCCAGGATTTGCAATACTATTGTGATTCCGGCAGATGCTACCAGTGTCAGTGACCTGGAACAGGTTTTCAGCAAGACGATGGACTATTATGGCGGCAAGATCGATTTCGTGCTTCATTCGATAGGTATGTCGATGAATGTCAGGAAAAAAAGGGTTTATAATGACGTTGATTATGAGTATTTCAAAACTACCCTTGATATTTCTGCGCTATCATTTCATAAACTTCTGCAGGTAGCTTTCAGAATGAACGCCATCAAAGAATGGGGCTCAGTGGTAGCATTATCCTATATTGCGGCCCAGCGAACACTATATGCATACAACGATATGGCTGATGCCAAAGCGCTGCTCGAATCCATCGCCCGAAGCTTTGGTTATATATATGGCAGAGAAAGAAAAATCAGGATAAACACTATTTCACAATCACCGACCATGACCACTGCAGGTAGTGGAGTCAGGGTGATGAGTGGCCTGATGGATTTCACCGAGCGGAATTCGCCTCTTGGAAATGCAACGGCAGAAGAATGCGCAAACTATTGCATAACGTTGTTTTCCGATCTGACAAAAAAAGTAACTATGCAAAACCTCTATCATGACGGTGGATTTTCCAGTATGGGTATGAGTTTAAGAGCTATGGAAATGTATAACAAGAGCTTTAACTGCGAGCATTGTTAAGATTAATTGACAATTGCGATTGGAGAAATCAATAATCTTTTATATTTGTTAGAGAATTCACTTTTTACGCTAAAAATATAATTCATATTCCCTTATGATTAATTTTCAGTTAGATACAAGACACCAGGAAATCATCGAAAAGTATCGTGATTTTTCCAATCGCTGGATTATTCCCAACCGGATGAAGTACGATGCACTGGCAGAATTTCCCTGGGATATCGTTCGTGCCGCTTATGATGAGAAGATCATCCACGCATCCGTGCCTGTTGAATATGGGGGGCAAGGACATAACATCCTCGACGGGGCACTTGCTTCTGAAGAATTGGGATATGGATGCACCGGGATTGGCATTTGCGTCGATGCCAGCACATTAGCACTAACCCCGCTTTTAATAATGGGTTCCGACGAACAAAAAAAACGCATTTTCGGTGAGATCTTTGAAAAAAAGAGTGTTGCAGCATATGCACTCACTGAGCCCAACGCCGGATCAGATGTGCAGGGTATCAAGTCAACTGCAATAAAAAACGGTGACAAATACATATTAAATGGTCACAAAAGATTCATAACCAATGGTGAAGTAGCTGAGTACATTACTGTATTTGCCCTTGCTGATCCTGAACGCGGTTCACGAAGCCTGAGCGCTTTTGCGGTTCATAAGGACCTCCCTGGTATTACTATGGTCTCCCGGCTTGATAAAATGGGTCAGCGTGCCTCCGTCCAGAATGAAATCAAGTTTGAAAATGTTGAAGTAGCATCGAAGAACCTTATTGGAGGAGAAGGTTATGGCTTTTTAATCGCCATGAAAACTTTCGACAGGACCCGGACGGGTGTTGCAGCAGCAGCAGTGGGAAACGCCCAGTCGGCTTATGATTATTCCAGGGAATGGGCTAAAAAAAGGATTCAGTTTGGTCATCCGGTAACCAACTTACAAGGTGTAGCTTTCATGATAGCGGATATGGCTACTGAAATTGAAGCGGCCAGGATGCTTGTTTGGCGGGCTGCATGGGCCTATGATACGCAGCAGAAAGATTTCTCGAAGCTATCTGCTATGTCGAAATATTTTGCAACTGATGTTGCAATGAAAGTCACTACCAATGCCGTACAGGTTATGGGTGGAGAAGGATATTCAAAGGAACATCCTGTTGAAAAGATGATGCGGGACGCTAAGCTTTCACAGATTTATGAAGGGACCAACCAGGTCAACAGGCAGGTTGTTTCCAAACATGTCCTGAAATAAATTCCTATCAGAAAGTATAACGGGTGTCGTAAATAAGCCTGTCGGCAATCCTCCGGCGGGCATCTTTTACATTAACCGGGGCGACCCGGGTGAAGATATCGAGGGCACGGTTCAATTTCTTCTGCAAATCTCCTTCTTCAAAAGAATTCACAGCATCTTTTCCCGCTTTGGTCATTTTTGCAGCAGCGTCATATACAAAAACATCCAGGATATCCTGATAAATACTGATATGTTTTTTATCAAAATATTTCCTCATTTTGTCAACCCGCAGTAGCGTTGATTCAGATATATAAAGCTGTATCATCATATCGGCGACATTCATCATGATTTCCTGTTCAATGATCAGGTCTTTCCTGTATCTTTCGGAAAAAGCATGGATGACCAATAATACTGCTTTTTTGAGATTATTAATATAATGGAATTTCTCTTCAAAATACCCTGGGAATTCCGGTTCAATATCTTCGAGAAAATCGATAGATTCGAAAATGGCCCTGGCTTTTCCAAAGAGATCAAAATCACCTTTCTGGCCTTTTTTAATGGCAGAATCAGCAGCAAGGAGCCTGTTGATCTCATTAGTGCCTTCGAAAATACGGTTTATCCTGGAGTCACGATAAGCCCTGTCGATAGGGGCTTCTGCCGAATACCCCATACCCCCGTAAATCTGAACGGCTTCATCGACCACGAAGTCCAGGACTTCGGAACCATACACTTTTAGCATGGCACATTCGACAGAAAACCTTGCAATAGCTTCAATCTCAGCCTTTCCTTTTTCCAGGCCGGCTGCCATGTTCATTTTTGCCGCTTCTTCAATATTCATGCTGGTGCGGTAAACAGCAGATTCATTGGTAAAAGTCCGGATTACCTGTTCTGCCAATTTATGTTTGATAGCGCCAAAACTGGAAATCAGGGAACCGAATTGCTTTCTTTCATTGGCATAGTTAACTGACTGATTGATAGTGCGTTTGGCAGCCCCTAGCACAATCCCGCCAAGTTTTATCCTGCCCATATGGAGGATGCTTAATGCTATCCTGAAACCTCCCCCGCGACAACCTAACAGGTTTTCGACCGGGACTTTAACATCATTGAAGAAAATCTGTCGCGTGGAGGATCCTTTGATTCCCATCTTATTCTCTTCCGGGTTCATGCTGATTCCTGGCAGATGGCTTTCGACAATAAATGCACTGAGCACCCTGTCGTTGTCAATCTTTGCAAAAACCGTTAAAACATCAGCAAACCCGCCGTTAGTGATCCACATTTTTTGTCCGTTAAGAAGATAATGCTTCCCATCATCCGTCAAAATAGCTTTGGTTCTGCCTGAATTTGCATCTGAACCCGCATTTGGCTCAGTAAGGCAATAGGCCGCAATCCATTCTCCGGTTGCCAGTTTAGGTAAATATTTACGTTTCTGTAATTCGTTCCCATAATATACAATAGGCATCGTGCCAATACCGACATGGGCCGAATAAGCCACCGTAAATGAATAACCTGCTCCCAGTGACTCATTTGCACGCATGGATGTCAGGAATGACTGCCCGAAACCTTCATATTCCTCCGGAATAGAAATGGCAAGAAGCCCGAGCTCACCTGCCTTGCTAAGTAGTTTCGGCATCAGCCCTAATTCCTGCTTGTCAATCCTGTCAAGCATAGGAAAAACTTCTGACTCAAGAAAATCATCACAGGTTTGTGTGATCATCTTCTGTTCTTCATTAAACTCTTCAGGAATAAAAATATCTTCAGACGTTACTTCTTTGACTAGAAAGTCACCACCAATAGTGTTTTTACTATCTTCCATCATGCCATGTTTTGATTTTGCGGCAAAGATAAATAAATAATTTCAGGCTGCTCTTTGACTGCAAATATGTGTACTTCCAGCCAATCATTGCTAACTGGTAATAATATTTATACTGCATATGAATATTACTTTCATTAGTTTTTGTGATAAAGAAATAAACAATAATGTAGTTAATAAAATGGATTTTAGAGGAATAATTATCGGTGTTGGCATCTTAATTATCCTGCTTATCCTCGCAGTTCGTTTCAGGAGAGTGATAATCCTGGCATTAATCAGGATGATTTATGGTAAATTTAGTTACGAGTTCTTTCACAATTATAAAAAATATTTTGTGAGGAGCCCATATCAATATTGCTTCCGCGATGAATTTACAACCCATTTGCTTTTTATAGTGTCCAAAAATGAAGAAATGCCTTCATTTAAAACTAAAAAAGAAATTTACTTTGAAAACACACCTTATTTTATCAATTATAAAGATTTTTTAAAGAAAAAAGGGAATCCATATTGCTTCAATGCATTCGCCTTTAATCAACCAGATTTCGTGATTAAAGCCCTTGGATATCAGGCAACGATAGCAGGGAGCAAGGCGATTCTCGTTTTCTATTTTATGAATGATTCCTTCTTTATGGGTGAATATATTTTCAAGAATCCAAAAAATGACATAAAAGCCAGTTTGACTGCTCATTTCCTTGAAGTGAAAGATCTTTCAGGAAATAATTTTTATATAGAGAATACCAAAGATCAGATAATTCATTATCAAAATACTGGTTTCACCGTAGATATCAAGTATCTCAACAAGGAAAACAAAGCTATTATTGAGAACCTGAAGCAATACTATATTAAGGTCACGGGGAAAAAATTAGTTATGGAAGCCTGAAAAAGGATTGCAGATGTTTATCTGATCAGTAAATTGCGGTTAGAAACAATACATCAGGGTTTTTGCGTACTAACCTTGATTTCATCCGACTCCTGGTCATAATCAACCATTATAACAGATCCTGGTTCAATCTTTGTTTTGATGATTTCTTCCGCCAATGGGTCTTCAAGATATTTTTGGATCGCTCTCTTCAATGGTCTGGCTCCAAACTGAACATCCCAGCCTTTTTCAACGATATAATCCTTTGCTTTGTCTGATAATTGAATGGTGAAACCAATATCTTCAATACGCTTAAAAACGTACTTCAGTTCAATTTCAATAATTTTGTGAATATCTTCAATGTCAAGTGATTCGAAGATAATGACATCATCGATACGGTTAAGGAATTCAGGGGCAAAAGTTTTTTTCAGAGCACTCTCGATAACTCCCCGGGCAAAATTAGACCGTGTGGTCCTTTTTGCCGAAGTGCTGAACCCGATCCCTTCTCCGAAATCCTTTAGCTGACGGGAACCAATATTCGAGGTCATAATGATGATCGTATTTTTAAAATCGACCCTGCGGCCCATACTATCGGTAAGCACGCCATCATCCAAAACCTGTAGAAGCAGGTGAAAAACATCCGGGTGAGCTTTCTCTATTTCATCAAGCAGTACAATGGAGTATGGTTTTCTTCTTACTTTCTCAGTCAACTGGCCGCCTTCTTCATATCCGACATATCCCGGAGGAGCGCCAATAAGGCGGGAAACAGCAAATTTTTCCATATATTCGCTCATATCAACCCTAATGAGGGTATCCTCAGAATCAAAGAGATATTTTGCCAGAACTTTTGCCAGATGGGTCTTGCCCACACCGGTTGGTCCGAGGAAAATAAGCGATCCGATAGGCTTTTTGGGATCTTTCAGGCCGGCCCTGTTTCTCCTGATGGCTTTAACAACTTTCTTTATTGCTTCATCCTGCCCAATAACTGATCCCGCAAGTTCCTGTTCCATATTAACCAGCCTGGTGCCTTCATTTTTCGCGATCCGTTGAACCGGAATTCCAGTCATCATGGCAATGACTTCCGCCACATTGTCTTCAGTAACCAGTTCCCGGTTGATCTTAGAATCTTCATCCCATTTTTTCTTAGCCAGGGTAAGACTATCCTGAAGCTTTCTTTCCATATCCCTGTATTCGGCGGCTTCCTCAAATTTCTGGCTGTTGATGGCCCTGGTTTTCTTCTGGCGGACTTCCTCTATCCGGCTTTCGATACTTATTATATCTGAAGGGACGTGAATATTGGTGATATGGACACGGGCCCCCGCTTCATCAAGAGCATCGATTGCCTTATCCGGCAGGTATCTGTCGGTAATGTATCTGTTCGTGAGTTGCACACAGGCGAGGATTGCCTCATCTGAATATTTAACAAGGTGATGGTCTTCGTATTTTTCCTTGATATTATTAAGAATCTGGAAGGTCTCCTCTGTAGTGGTCGGGTCGACTAATACTTTCTGAAATCGTCTCTCAAGTGCTCCGTCTTTTTCAATATATTGCCTGTATTCATCAAGGGTAGTAGCCCCGATGCACTGAATTTCCCCACGGGAAAGGGCAGGCTTGAACATGTTTGATGCATCGAGTGAACCGGAAGCATTACCTGCACCGACAATTGTATGGATCTCATCGATAAAAAGGATGATATCGGGATTTTTCTCCAGTTCATTTAAAACGGCTTTCATCCGTTCTTCAAACTGTCCGCGGTATTTGGTTCCCGCTACCAATGAGGCCAGGTCAAGTGAAATGATCCGTTTATCAAAAAGTGCACGCGAGACTTTGCGCTTCACGATCCTGTCTGCCAATCCTTCAGCAATAGCTGATTTTCCCACTCCAGGCTCACCGATCAGGATAGGATTGTTCTTTTTTCTCCGGCTCAGTATCTGAGCTATCCGTTCAAGTTCCTTTTCACGGCCAACAATTGGGTCAAGGCGGCCTTCCTCGGCAGCTTTGGTTATATCACGGCCGAAATTATCAAGCACCGGGGTTTTTGATTTAGAGTCAGTGGGCTTTCTGGTGGCATTCCCGTAGCCTCGTCCGGCTTCTTCTGCATCTTCATCAGCAGGGTCGCCTGGTAAATCATCAGTGGGATCTGTTCGTTCATCTGCTTCTTTACCCTTAAGAATCTTTTTCAGTTCGTCCCTTACCGTATCATAATCGATGCCACTTTTTTCAAAAAATTTCGTAATAATATTATCCTCGTCACGCAGTATGGAAAGTAAAAGATGTTCAGTGCCAATAAGTTCACTGTTAAACATTTTCGCTTCCAGGTAGGTTATTTTCAAAGCTCTTTCCGCTTGCCGGACCAACGGGAGATTATCAGCATGACGAAGAGTTTCTCCCGGGTTAGCGACAGCTTTTTCAATCATTTTCCTTACTTCGTTCAGGTCCATTCCGAAATACTTCATCAGCTGCACTGCCAGTCCTTCACCTTCACGGAGAATCCCCAGTAAGAGGTGCTCCAGTCCGATATAATCATTTCCAAGCCTGAGGGCTTCTTCCCGGCTATATGAAAGGACATCTTTAACTCTTTGAGAAAATTTAGCTTCCATCCGTTAGTTTCTGCAATCAGTATAATTGTACAAAATTAGATAAAAACATCTATAATACCGGAATTTAAATCTTTCGATGATTCTGTTAAACAGTCCTGAGCATAAAAAGTTCAAACATTAGCATCTGAATATAAGGTATAACAAATCTAATATAGCAATCAGCCTTTTTTGGCATTGATGCTTTTTAAATATAAACAAACAGCTGTTAGTAATAAAAAGAGTCAAAAAAGACGACCCATCTTACAAAAAATGAGTAACTTCGCACCGAAGGCACGAATAGAACAAAGTGTTGATAAATAATGTTTTAACGAATAGTATGCAGCCAGAAGAAGAAAAAATAATTAAGGTTAATATTGAAAGCCAGATGAAGACCGCTTATATTGATTATTCAATGTCGGTCATCGTTTCACGTGCGCTCCCTGATGTCAGGGACGGGCTTAAACCGGTTCATAGAAGAGTTTTGTATGGAATGCTGGATTTGGGAGTGCTTGCAAACAAGTCCTATAAAAAATCAGCCAGGATCGTCGGGGAAGTACTTGGAAAATATCACCCGCATGGCGACACCTCAGTATACGATGCAATGGTTAGAATGGCCCAGGAATGGTCATTGAGATATCCTTTGGTAGATGGCCAGGGTAATTTTGGCTCCATCGATGGCGATTCCCCTGCTGCTATGAGGTACACCGAAGCAAGGTTGCGCAAGATCGCTGAAGAATTGCTCGAAGATATCGATAAAAATACGGTCGATTTTCAGCTGAATTTTGACGATTCGCTGGAAGAGCCAAAAGTTCTTCCGGCTAAGATTCCTAACTTGCTTATTAATGGCGCATCCGGGATTGCTGTCGGGATGGCTACCAATATGCCTCCGCATAACTTATCCCAGGTAATTGATGGTACTATTGCCTATATTGATGACAAGGAAATTACCATCGAGCAGTTGATGCAATATATTAAAGCACCTGACTTCCCGACAGGAGGGATAATTTATGGTTATGAAGGAGTAAAGGAAGCTTTTGAAACCGGCCGGGGACGCATTGTGGTCCGCGGCGAAGCCAAAATAGAGCCGACACCCGGCGGCAAAGACAGGATTATCGTTACAAGCATTCCTTACATGGTCAATAAAGCTGAGATGATTCGCCGGACAGCAGAATTGATAAATGAAAAGAAAATTGAAGGGATCTCTGATATCAGGGATGAATCGGACCGTACTGGTCTCAGGGTTGTATATGAGCTGAAAAAAGACGCTGTTGCCAATGTCGTCCTGAATAAATTATATCAAATGACGGCCCTTCAAACAGCATTTAATGTCAATAATGTCGCTTTGGTTCATGGCAAGCCCAAAACCCTGAATCTTAAGGACCTGATTCATTATTTTGTAGATCACAGGCATGAGGTAATCGTCCGCAGAACCCAATATGAATTAGAACAGGCTGAAAAACGGGCCCATGTCCTGGAAGGGTTACTGATTGCTCTTGATCACCTGGATGAGGTGATTGCCCTGATCCGTGCCAGCAGGACACCAGACGAGGCAAAAGAAGGTCTGATCAAAGAGTTCCAGTTATCTGAGATACAGGCAAAGGCCATTCTTGAAATGCGCTTGCAAAGGCTTACAGGATTGGAACGCGATAAAATAAGGCAGGAATACCTTGAGCTGCTTAAGCAAATTGAATATTTCAAGTTGGTTCTGTCAGATGAACCATTGAGGATGAAGATCATCAAAGATGAACTGGCAGAAATCAAGCAGAAATATGGTGATGAACCCAGAACAACTATAGAATATACAGCTGAAGACTTCCGGATGGAAGATGTGATACCCGATGAAGAGGTAGTCATAACCATTTCACACCTGGGATATATCAAACGTACGCCCCTGGTGGAATACCGGAGGCAAAACCGGGGTGGGAGGGGAGCCCGTGGAAGCGACCTGAGAGGGGAGGACTTCCTGGAACATTTGTTTATTGCCAGCACTCACAACTATATGCTTTTGTTTACTGAAAAAGGTAAGTGTTTCTGGCTCAGGGCATATGAAATACCGGAAGGAACAAAGAACTCTAAAGGCAGGGCAATCCAAAACCTGATCAATATTGAGCCAGACGATAAGGTCAGGGCATTTATCAAAATTATAAACCTGGCCGATGAAGATTATCTGAACAATAATTTTATTATTCTATGCACCAGGCATGGCATAATAAAGAAAACCACGCTGGAAGCATTTTCACGCCCCCGCCAGGCGGGTATTATTGCCATTAATATAAATGAGAATGATCAACTGCTGGCCGCGAAGCTTACTAATGGGACCAATGAAGTATTGCTGGCTCTTAGATCCGGTCGTGCTATCCGGTTTAATGAAAGCAAGGTCCGGCCGATGGGGAGAAATGCTGCAGGGGTTAAGGGAATTACACTCGGAAAAGGGGAAGATGAAGTAATCGGAATGATATGTGTCGAAAATGTGAACTTTGACGTGCTTGTAGTTTCAGAGAACGGATATGGTAAAAGATCAAGCCTGGAAGATTACAGAGTAACCAACAGGGGAGGAAAGGGCATAAAGACGATCAATATTACGTCAAAAACGGGTAACCTGATCGCTATTAAAGAAGTCACTGATTCAGATGATCTGATCATCATCAACCGATCTGGTATTTTAATCAGACTTGGTGTGAGAGACCTCAGGGTGATGGGAAGAGCAACCCAGGGAGTAAGGCTGATCAATCTGCGTGATGAGGATGCGATCGCTTCGGTCGCGAAAGTCGAAGTTGATGAATCAGAAGCTGAAAATGGCAGTTTTGAGGATGATCTGGATGAAGATGTTGTTAATGGGGAAGACGTCTAGGAGAAAAATGGCAAAGTAATTGTTAGATTTATTTTAATTGATAATTTTGTTAAACAATTAACAATTCAAATAACGGATACTTATGAAAAGAGTGATTTTAGCCATGCTGATCATGACCTCTGCAGCGGTCATGTTTGGCCAGACCAACAAAAGAACCAGTGCATACAATTATCAACGTTATGGAAAACTTGACCTTGCCAAACAAGCAATAGATGAAGCTGCCCAGGACGAAAAAACGATTATGGATGCAAAAACCTGGTTTTACAGGGGAAATATATACTATGATATTGCCGTTGATACCAATGAAAATTATCATAAACTTGATCCTGACCCATTTGGAGTTGCCTTTAAATCATATCAGAAAGCTAAAGAGCTTGATACAAAAGGAGAATTTACTGTTGATATTCTAAAATATACTATTGCTGTTGGAGAAGGGTATTATAATATGGGAGTTATCAATTACAATGATCAAAAATTCAAAGAAGCGGCACTAAGCTTTGAGCAGGCTTTTATGGTAAGTCAAAGCGTTGGAAGTATCGATACGACTGCTTTGTTTAATGCTGCTGTCGCTGCCTCACAAGGCAAAGAAACAGAAATGGCAAAACAATATTACCAGCAGTTAATACAGCTGGGTTTCCAGAAACCCGAAGTTTATACCAGCATGGGCGATATTTATAAGGCGGAAGGGGATACGGTGATGGCTTTACAATCTATAGGAAAAGGAAGAGAACTTTTTCCGGAGGATTTTGGCTTGCTGATTGCTGAAACAAATATCTACCTGGCCACCAATGAAAAGGAAAAAGCAATGAAAGATCTGGAAACTGCTCTTGAGTTTGATAAAACAAATCCTTCTATTTTCTTTGCAGTCGGTACAATTTACGATCAGATGGGAGATATTGCAAAAGCAACCAGTGCTTATGAGAACGCTATTTTATTAAATCCTGATTATTTTGAAGCGAATTATAACCTTGGAGCTTTATATGTGAACCAGGCGGCTGACATATTAGATAAAGCCAATGATTTACCACTTGACGCGGTGAAAGAATATGACAGTGAAAAAGCGAGGGCTGATGAAATGTTGAATAAATCGATACCTTACCTTGAAAAAGCTTTAGAGTTGATGCCTGATGATGTGAATACGATGGTTTCTTTAAAAGAGATATATACAAGATTGGGGATGACTGAAAAGCTTCAAAGCATTAATTTAAGGTTACAGAAATAAAAAAATAAAGAGAGGAGGTTCAGAAATGGTCCTCCTTTACTTATGCTAATGCTATTTAACATAATATTAATTATAGGGCATATTGGCAAATTAAGCTAAAGCAGGTATACTGGGAATCAGGCATCTAATAACTAAGGAAAGAAACAAAAACATTTGCAAATGTTTCTGATTTTTTATAATGTAAATTTGCCGTCCCATGAAAAAAATTATCATTACCCATTATGAGTCTCCGGACAAAACAAATTTAAGAACTGCTAACAGAAAGTATCGCGTTACAACTGGTTTTGACAACCATACTTTTTTATTTGAAACCAAAAGAGAAGTCGAGGATTTTCTAAGAAAATTAAGTCAGGATATGACTGACCTACTCTTCTTATATAATGAAAGTTTTGCCAGGGCGTTCGTTGCTTATCGAAGTCTTTGGTTTTATATGGATGATGTAGAGCAAAGCGAAATCAACGTAAACCATGATTGTGATAACCTGACAGTAAGCCTGACCAGGTTATTTGATCGCACAGTGCATTGGGATCATGGCGGAGATGCGTGGCGATTGACACAGGATCTCCGGATGATCGGTAACGAACTCAAAGCCTTTTGGGGGCTTTTGGTAAGGGTTGCCGCAAAGCGGAATCAATGGGCAGACAATTACCGCTTCCGGTTGGAAATTGATATGGTGGATAATTTCAGGGAAAGAATGGAAAGCATTGTAAAACCAAAGTCAGATAAAGAGCCAGTTGTTACCTTTACTGAAATGGTTGCTGCAAAAGAAATATTAGGCCATCCTGTCAATTTAAACAGCCAATATGAAAAGGAAAAGTTTGCTAAATCCCTCACAAGGCTAAGAAAGCATACCACAAAGGAAATTATAAATGATTAAAAAAACAATTACTTATACTTTCCAGCACTCGATTTCGACATCAGCCGTTGCTTCTTCGGAAACGGAAACCTTGGCTTCCCTAATAAGAAATCGGGAATTAAAAATGCGGTAGATTCTTTGAAGATCGAGCGTTTTTAAAAGCGTAAAAGACATCCTGGTACTGAAGGATGCTTGCTTCATCAGGTTTGTGAGCCAATAATAGTAATCAGAGAGAAAGGCGCTGAAAATGCCTCTGTTGCCGCTAAAAACCAGATCGAAGTCCCCTATCGAATTTCCACGAGGATCATAATTTAAAGATGAAGCAAAAGGATAATAATTATCAAAATCAGTTTGCTTATAAAGGCCGTGGTAAAAAAAGAACCTGAGTTCGCAGTCTTCAATATCACCATTGAAGGCAAGTGATGTACCCTTTTGAAGTACTACAGGCAGAATGGATCTGGTACCTGGGTGCCGGTACATTAAAAGTGGTGACATATCAGGATTTACTTCGTTTTTCCCCTCCCCTACAGTTATTACAGGATGATAATGGCAAAGCAGGTTCCAGTTCGGGCCAAGGCCTTCCGGCTGAATGAAAATGTAATAACAATTGGTATTTAAAACATAGGCCACGTCAGTGAGCTGTGATGGATAGGGCAAATCGGAAAAAGTTGCGAATTCACCGATATAATTTGAGAGATCGACTATTTCAGCGATATTTTTCGTTTCATCATCAGAAGAATCGAATTCAAATTTTAGCGTATATCCTTCAGGAGGAACGATGGTAACTTTTTTTGAAGATAACCTGGTCATTTCGGTAAGATCATGGCCATCTTTTAAGAGCAAAGCATCGCGGACAAAGCTGACATCCGCCAGCTTATTTTCATGATCGAAACCGATAATTACCCCGAAAATCAATTGAAGATTGACCAGGAAAGCAGAGATTTCCTTGTCAGGGACATGATTCTTCAAATCAATTTGCCTGGTAAATTCATTTAGATCAGTAAGATCGACATTTTCAAAGACTACAGAGGCTTGCTTGATATAACCATTGCAAATATTTCTGCCGTATTGATCTTCTAAAACTATTCTGATGGATAGCTTTTTGCCAAGCGAATCAGAATCAAAGAATTTTGTGAAAAATGCTTCTCTTGAAAACCATTGCCACCACTGGGTTTCATTAAATGTAACGGTTTCAATGCAATCTTCATCCAGATAAAGCTTTACTTTAAGCTTCATAGGATCATTCAGCAGATTATACCATTTGAAGGAAACCGGAATCATGTACTCACCGACAGCGCTGATCGTGTATTCTGAGGTGGTCGTATCAAAGATGTCATATTCATCTTCATTGGGCAAAGGTGAATCAACGGTGAACATGATTTTAGCCGGCATTGGCGGAAATTCTTGTGAAGATCCCTGATACGCCTGAACTAAGAACTTCTTGTATTTCTGATCAATAGCATAATTATTATAAAGCATAGCTTTAGCCAGGTCCGGATCATCGAAAAAAGTTCCCGAAGGCTTATAGCCAAAGGACTCAAAACAAAGTTTGGTAACATACTGTAAATAAAGCATGGGAACCAGCGTATTTAAGTTTTGAGTGCCATTTATATTGATAACATTTTCCTGAAAGCTGTCTTGACCATATAAATTGATGAAATCAAGAAAAGTATCGTTGCCATCTCCGTAAAAATCAGGAGCGTAAATCATAGGGAAATTAAAATTGACCGTTGGGTAAGAAAGTGCAACCTGGGCATTGGCATAGGCAATAACTTCTGACTGGTCCTCCCCTATTTCAATTGGATCAGGAAAAATTAAATCTTTCAATGATTTACCCTCGATTAGCGAAGCAAAGCTTCCATAACCGATAAGGAGATCGAAATTTAAGGAGATTTCCGTGGCAGATGTTATGGAGATAAGGGCATCATACCAGACTCGGGCATTTATGGTCAGTTTGCAGGGAATGTTCGTAGGCAGATCGAAAACACCCTCAATCCTGTGAGGAAAGCCGAATATGCGTTTGTTTAACGGGGAATTTGGAAGTGTTCCATTAAAAGCAAATGAGCCTTCGATCTGTCCCTGATCCGGAGTAAAAGGAAAGGTGGATCTAAGGTAAAGATTAACTCGGATACCGGAAGTGTCTAATTTATGGTCATTTACGATGATGCTAAACATTGAATTTCCTCCGTGATTATCTGGAAAGAGTAATTACTGCAGGGTAAGAAATTTTGGTATCAGGATTTTGGAACCTGATGGTTTGTTTAATAGGTCGTTTTTTCCAGAACGCAGAAGTCCAAAATTTCGCACCTCGAGGTTCTTTGTGAAGAACCTGTTCCATTTGATCATAGGTGATGACTCGCATTGAAATTGAGTCCTTAGACAAAGGGAATACAGAAAGAGTAACATCATTCCATTTGGTAGAAATGGAAAGATGTTTGATCGGCACAGTATCAAAAATAATCGAATCACGAAGGAATGAGTTTATCAGTGTGGTTGTCTCTGTATTTACTGAAGAATAGGAATCAAGATTTCTTAATTTGATATTCATCAATTTAAGAGTTGCTTTCATTTCCTCCAATTGCGGATTATTAGAATTTCTGATTTCTGAAAGTTTCAATGTAAGCGTACCGATGGTTGCTGCGTTTGAACTATCTGCAAGCCTGAAATAATTGATTTCAGACAGTAAAGCAGATTGGTTGTTAGATATTCTGTCTCTGTCTTTCACGGTAATAAGCCAAATTTTGGTAAGACCAGCAAGGGCAAGAACCAAAATGGCGATGACAATTAAAAAGTATTTGATCATGAGCTGAAGTATAACTGAAGTTCAGACAGTCTGCGAAGTAGCAGACCGCGATATCTTTTACCGCCAGATTTAATGATCTCTACCCATTCGAAAGCAATAGCCAGATTTTCGGGATCTGCTTTGACCAGGCGATAACAGAGCGTATGAGAGAAATTGCCGATGCCCAAATTAAAAATGAGTGAAACGAGGGCATCGAACTTATTTTGAGAATTAATCATCAAATTATGGTTGATGAAGTCTTCGACTGGTGCGACATCTTCCTTAAAAAGACGGAGCGCATCAGCCATAGTAATAGATTGCCCTGGACCAGCAGGAAATGCCATATGGCCATAACCTATAGTCCAATTGCCTGCAACATCTTGATAGGATTGAAGACGAAGTTCTTCAACCGTCATCAAGGATGCCAGGCATTTATCAGATGCTTTTAAATTGCTCATTTTAATCTGTTATTTACCGTGTGAACAACAATAGGATTGATTATGCAGCCGGAATCAGACAAGCAATAAGACAGAATATGAACCTGATCTCCGACCTGAAAATGAAGCGCGGCTCCCCCATTCAGGGCAATAATACCGGAGCCGCGTTCTCCGGCAATAACATAAGTAGCTATACGGCTTTTTGAAGTTTTGCCATTTACTTCAACTCTTTCGTACTGATAGAGGTTAGCAGCATCCATCAGATCCTGATCGATGGTAATACTGCCTTCATATTCAATGTTAGCCTGGGTAACGATGACTTCCTGAAGCTTTGATTTGAGAAAATGCCTTAAAATCATGGAGTAGATTTCATTTCTGCAAATTTTTGAACTGCTTTAGGAACGAAAGCGGCAACGATAAAAAGAGTAACCAGTGCAATAACATTGACATCTAATTGCTTGGTTCCGATTGCGAAACAAGCAATACCAGCACCGATCCAGAGAGAAATGAATGACTGCAAGCGCATGGCGGATTTAACGCCGGGGGCTTCTTCAAAATAGCCAGTTTTCATGATTGTTTAGTTTTAAATTTAATGCTAGTTGAAAGTGAAGCACTGACAGTAGCCTGTTCAACACGAATTTCAGTGACCTTTTCTAAGAGATTATCCATTTTAAGGCTTATTGAATCATGCTCCAATGTATTGCGTTCCTCAAGATTTTTCACGTTAATACCGGTAATGAGTTTATGCTGACTAAGATCCTCTTTGAGATTGGTAAGTTTTACCTCAAGCTCTTTCAGCTTGATTCTTATATTAACATAAACTCCAACAAGGCCGGTTGCATAAAGCAAGAAGCCGCCGATAATCGTAAGAATATATTCTAGTTCCATCAGATGATTTCGGTTTTAGCATCGTTACTATTTTTGACGAACTCAATTCCTTTTTTACAATCCGCAAGATTGAAATAGCCATTTGTTTCACCTTGGGCGACAATTTCAACGCCAAGGTTCGAAATAGAAACAAGATGCCAGAACCACATCTTTACGAATTTTAACTTTTTGAAATTCCATTTTTTGGAACTCCAGATCTGAAACATTTTAGTTGCTGCCATAGATTTAAAAATTAAGGTTCAGTTTGATTTATCTTTTCAATATCTGCAATAAGTTTTCCGCCGAATCTCTTTATCCTGGTCCACCAGGAAACTGTATTTGCTTTATCGATATTGTGAATAACCCCTCCAAAAGGATTAGATACAAAAGGTTCTCCTAAAAAACCATAATCCATGGTCATCAAATTCATGGAATCCTTTGAAGCAATCCAGACTAACGGTTCACCCAGGAAACCATAATCCATCTTTTTTAAATCGGTTGCTGTTGGTAAGGCCATTATGCTACACTTACTGCAATATCATCAATAATAACATCCTCTAAATTTGGTCCCCAAACTTGTGCAAAAATCTCGACTGTCCCGTCTTCAGTTGGTTGAAAGGTTATACTTTGTTGATTTCGATTTGTATCTCCTGTATTATCATCATATACGATACTATCAACTCCTGCAATCTGAAAAGGTTCTATATAAAGTCTGGAATGAATAGTACTATGAGAATTTTTAAAATAAACGGTAACTGTAACTGAATCATTAGCTATACAAGCTATTTTAGCAATTGAGAGTTCAAGCGGACAATTTTCACTGCAAAGTGCTGAATCACTGATGTATATTTTCCATTCTTTTCCAGTTCCTCCTGCTGAAGCTACCTGTTGAGTGACATAACCTGATCTATGTTGAATATAACAGCCATTTCCATCCATATTGCCAACACGAATCTGAGCATTATAATAGTTTGGACTTATAACCAGTAATGAATTAGTAGTGGTTAATTTACCAATCTGATTCATCCCCATAGCTGAAACAATATTATTGTTTCTGATTACAAGAGTTCGAATAATATTATTCGAAGAATCAAACCTAACTCCTGATATACCATTATCTCCACAATCTTTGACATATATAATTATATTACAAGAGGCTCCTGGAAGTGGTGTTGCAAAGTTCAGTCCATGTTGAGTATTGTTGTTTATTTCATCGATCTGTATAATTCTGATATTACTTGAACCTAATGTGATCCCAAAACCATAGTTTCCATTCGCGTGAACGACTCTTGTGATTTTAATATGAGGGTATTGAAAATTCAATCCATTGCTAAAGTTGTTACAACAATTTACGATAGTATTGATTATGAGTTCTGTAACAAGGGAAGTCTCAGCCCGAATTCCATCATTATAACTATGATTCAGATCTGAAATAAAATCAATCAAAATACCTGCAGACCCAACAACACGAATTCCTATTGTATATCGCACAAAACTAATCCTGGTTATAGTGATCCAGCTTTTTGAATTTGTACTTAATCCGTATCCACGGCTTATAAGACCATCAAATATTGTATCCCCAATCTGTTGATTGGTTATCGGATCCCACCCACCAGAAAATACGATACGAGCAACCTCAGAAGTTCCAGAATCCTGAACAATCTGGACATTTGTTGTTAAAGCTACTGGTGTTGTTTGGAACGGTGTTCTGAAATAAGTTGGTTTTGTTTCGGTAGTTCCGGAATAACCTCTTCCATTATTTGCAGGAGTACTGGCTTGATTATCGATCATTACAGTTGTTCCATTGATCGACTGAATAGCAAGCCATGCTTCATTTCCATAACCAGTTGAAGAGATAGTGCTTTGCTGCAAAGTATTTTTAGAGATAAGACTCGTTAGGTTTAACCCATCGGTTACCGTTGCGATAATATCATCAATGGCAATAAATTTCCCTGCAGTTGGCAGTGTAGTTGGACCGGTATCGATTCGTATTCCTTTTATAGAACTACCAAGGTTTCCTCCTCCTGATTTAGTAATAACCACTGGTTGCCATAACGCTGTTATTGGAACAGCCGGAAATGGAAAAGAATCAACAACTGTAGTACACGCATCATCACTGCATAATTGAAGTACTAAGGTTCCTGCAGCAAGAATGGCTTCTGAAAAAATCCAGAATGATATCTGTTGACAAGTCTGAAGATCCACATCTGCAATGTTATAATAAGCTTGCCGTTGGTTTGCAGCTGGTGTAGCGTCTATGATAATCTTAACAGAATAAGATCCTATTTTTGCAAAAATTGGTGTGGTGCCAACTCCATTTGCAGAAGATGTCCCATTATCACCAGTCCATGCACTCTCACACATATCAACATTGATGGTTTGGGCAGTATCTAAGACAACATTTTTACTTAGATTTGTCCATAAAGCATCGCACATCAATGTTCCGATTGGAGATGTTTTTTCACGAACTTCGTCATTGGGTGCAATTCTTGCAGCTGTCGCACCACTGGTTATAGTCTTCCATGCACAATAGACAAAATCAGCCGCAATATGAAAATGCCCTCCACCTGCACAATCCACTTGTTCTGCTACAAAAGCTCCCGAATAACCATAAAAATACATTGTTCCGGCAGCATTATTTCCTGCCCATGAGCCAGATGTAGGTGCAACAACAACTGTAAGGCTGGCAGTATTTAAACTGGTTGCTCCAGTAACTAACTCATCTGCAGCTGGTGCTGGACCTGTACCACCTGTATATGCAACGCTCCACCAACCTAAAGGAGTGTTAGTAGTTGCATCATTACCATTTGCCCAATCGCAATAAAAAATATTTGGCATAATTAATTAAGTTCTATTATGAGTAAATCAGGTTTGAATTTTACAATATCTGCAGTCTGGACAATACCAACTGCCTGAATACCATCGTTAGAGCCGGATGGTGAGGAATCAGCCATTCCGCCATTAGAACAACTGGCATAAAGTACAGCGCCTTTAGTTGACCATGACCATCGGGCATTGCAACGCATATAGCCATCTTCCAAGAAAGTAGCCGTGTCATTTGCCGATGCGCCGGATTTGTCGGCCAAAAGAAAGAGGCCCGGTAGATAAATAACGGAATCAGCATCGGCAAGATAAGCTTTACCATCTGATTTAAGATAGCAAAGATCTCCGAACACAAGAGTTTGACCGGCGATTTGTCGGCAGACATTTCCTTTAGCTGTACTGTCTATTGTTATAAAAGGATCACGAGAGAATTGATCCGGTGAATCCATGATCACAGTGTCCATTACATAGACAGAATCAACTACATAGAGCGTATCAATGGAATGCAATGCAACCGGAATAGAATCATAAGAGAATTCTCCGGTTGCCGCATTATAATATAAGGAATAGGAAGTTCTGGCTGAATCAAGATTTAAGGCATGGATGCTTGAATTGAATTGCACATTACTACTGAATAAGGTGCTATCAGGAAATATTGCTCTGGTAGGAGTTAAATAAGGATCGAAGAAAACACCGATAATATACCAAGCAATGCCATCGCTTTGAAGGATGGCACCGGACATGGTTTTACTAAGCCAAAAATTAGTATAACCGGCTGACTTATAATAAATGCCAGTGGTGGCATTTATAACAACTGAATTTGCCAATAAGTCAGACCTTGCAACATAGATCATGTCATTTAGCCTGGTAGTTGCGCTGCCAAGGAAAAGAGTATCGTTTGAATGAGACAGATCTATGAATGCAACAGCTTCGCTGCCTACGGTGCTGGTATAATTAGCGGAAGTAACGGTCAATGGTATTTTAATACCTTGTATTGAATCATGACGAAAACTTGCCATGACAAGTTGCCGCCTACCAGTATTATCAAGTTTACCAAGGGTAAGAAAGCCGGCTAAAGGTGAATGAGGTTCCAGGTGTTTGATAGCATCTCGCATGAAGTAGACACTATCATCGAACATGGCTTTATAACCGTTTTTATTCCAGATCGTATCTCCATGCAATTCAAACAAGCAGGAGTCTCCGGAACCTAAAGGAACGGAGACTGAGCAAGTATCAATGAAAAGGGTATCTCCTGAATAATACCAACGGCTTTGTCCCTTTACAGAATGACAACGATAGTTGATATAAAGGGAATCTGAAAACATATGAAGACTATTGATAAGGCTGGAATAAGGAAGCTTTTTAGTTACGCCGTTTTGAACAATTACCGTAAGGTCTCCGATGCCCATGAATGTAGCTGGTGGCAGTTCTGATATTTTTTGAGGAAGTGCCATTTTCCAGAGAAAAAGGCAAATCAGAGTAAATAAGATAATTCGCAGCTTAAGCGAATAAAGATTCACCGTCTTCATTAAGCAGTATATTAAGGTTTTCAGCAAGCAAAGGCATGGTATTGGAAAGCTCTGAATATTTTGGGTTTTTGAAGGCATATTTATAGAGAATGTCAATCTCATAAATAGTTTCGAGATCGTCAATGTTATCCACTTCCTCATTTTGTATGAGGATAGGGAATTTGTAGTCTCCAAGGATCTCGAATACTTCTTCTGAAAGCATCAGTTCTCTCAACCAGTTTTTAATTGTTTTCGAGATATATCCGGAGCTGACCTGAAAAGATTCAGATTCAAGGATTTGGTATTGTTGGGCAACTGTGTATTCAGAAAGATTGCGTTCAAGAATCATTCTTTCGTACTTATTGATATGTTTTTTGCGCCCTGTAGTACGGAAAACATCGTAAGCTCCAAAGGAATTACGGAAGATGAAAGTACGGGAGAATGGTTGCTGACGGAATTCAATCTCATACGTTCTGACCTGTGAAATGATATTGTTAGCTTCGTCTTGAAGCCAATAATCATACTTCAGGCAAGCCTTACCATTAGGCAATTTAGCAGCGATACCAAGTGAAACATAGTCCGTGTAGAATTCATGGACTTGATACTGAGCTGTAGCGAATGAAGTGACTTGATGATTATTGGCGGAAGTGCCATCAGTGTAATATATTTTAATATAAGGGCGAAGCTGTGAAATATCATTGAATACAAGATAGAAAAGCTTATCCCTTTGGGTAGTGGTAATTCTTTTAACCAAAGGTTGCCAGGTAAGAAAAGCTTTGAAAGCAATGATGAAATCGGATAAACTATATGCAATACCGTTTAAGGCAGCAAGGATTTTGTAGTCAAAGCCTCCTAAAACCGCATAATGATCCCCTGAAAGCGTAAAAAGCTTTTTATATTCCCGATCATAGCTTTCAGCATATAAAACACGGAATTGCTTAATAAAATTAATCCTGGGATGATGAGTATCACCGGCTTCATGAGGCCATTCAAATTCAGGAGTAAGAAAATCGCAGAGAAGGTCATGGATATCAAAATTACAGTTTCCTGAAAGGTCGGGACCTACCATATCCTGACCAAGCGATTCTTCTGAATTAAGCGGTTTTACCTGAAGAAAAACATTGTAAAAATCTCTAAGAACCGGATCAATGCCGTCAACTGCTGCAGGATCTTCAGTAATGCCGGCAATAGTACCGGCATTTCGAATTAATTCAAGGTTATAAAGTTCTCCTTCTTTCCAAGCAACGAAGCGGAGAGAAGTCAAATCATAAACAGTAACTTCAAAATCTTTAGAAAGATAATAGTTGGAATTGAGATCTTCACAAAGTACCTGAAGCCAATCATTAAGAGTTTGATTTTCTGTTGCTGTATGCATTTGTTCACCGGAATCATCCGGTTCATCAGCAAGAGGAAAAGTTATCTGTTTATCATTCCATTTTAGAACGATATTATAGCCTTGATTTTCTTCTGTTTGTGAAAATTTCAAATATAGTTTTGCAGTGACTCCGGCAGTTGAGTACTGATTATCAGTACCGATAATGACAACTTTAGGGTTGTCAATAGGACAAAGCGTTTCGAGATTTTTTGTAACGGTCAGAGTCATGGTGCAAATGTGATATTGAAATGATAAACCTAAAAGGACAAATTAAAGCGATGAATTGGCCTTTGAGGACAATTTGGAATACCGGGAATCAACATCTTTATGAGTGCGGATGTACTCATCATTGGCAAGTAATTTGGCCTGAATACCATTTTCAAGGTTTCTGTTAAGCCGGTCCATTGTTAAAGTCTGAGCAGCTAAGATGGTTGCGATTTGCTTTTGCGAATCCCTGGCCTCTCCCCTATCTATGTTTGAATAATCGCCTGAAGCGAATTGAGGCACACGAGCGTTTTGGATAGCCTGGATGACATGAGGATAATTCACCATCAGATTTTTTGTCGTGGCAGGATCTACGATCAATTCAGGTTTTTCACCGACCAGGATTGCCGGGGAATTGATCAGGCCGGTGGATGGTGAATCGATAACAGGACCGGAATATTTTTTTCCGTCCTGTTGGCCGATGACATCATATTTTCCGGAATAAGCTTGCGGAATAGGTTCTGAAGCAATGGCAGCTATTTGAAGTGCGCCCATCCCTCCTATTAAGATTGCCAAAGCAATGCCAAGCCAGGGAGGTGGTGTTGCAAGTGCCGAAGTAACTCCCATTGCAGTATTGATAAAGGCTTGAAAAATAGCGGTTTCCTTATTTCTTACAGCTTGATCATGCGCTATTTTTCTTTTCTTAGCATCAAGTTCTTCATCAAGTGCAGAAACTCGCTTGTTGTATCTTTCCTGTGAAATACGGTTGTATTTCAAAAGATTATCTAACATTTCCTTTCTGGAATTAATATGCTCCTCGAATTCGATCAATGATCTTTCCTCGCTATTTGATCTGATTTCATTGATCATGGAAAAAGCGTTTGACATGGCACCGGCAAGGGCAAGCATCTCAGTGAGTTCAATTTTGCCGTTTTTAAGATTGGTAAGCATGTTTGCCCAATCTTCTGCAGACATTCCAAAAATGTCTGTTTTAATGCCTATTTCAATGGTTGGTTCTTCAGTTGGTTTAGCCGAAGGCATTCCAAGATTAGCAAGAGCAAGTTTTACTTCCTCGATCTTTTTCAGCAAAGCATCCTTTGCTTCATCAGAAAGAACCGAAGATTCAAGATCAAGGCTGAAATTATCTGCTGAAGGCAATTCTTCCTGAAGCATTTTAAGCAAAGTCTCAAGATGCTTTCTGGTGCGATCTTCCGTTTGTTTATCGTACCAGGCTGTAAAAGCAGCTTTTTCCTGTTCGTTGTCACCAATGATTTTGAGTTGTTCTTTATAAGCCTGTTCCCTTTGAGAATTTTCAAGCTCAAAGTCGGACTGAAGTTTAGTGACATCGGCGGAAAAAGCATCATCATTGATCTTGCTAATATTTAAAAGATGTTGCTTAAGAAGAATTTCCTGAATGGAAATATCTTCTGCTGTCATATCCTCCTTCTTTTTGTTGAAGATACCGGCCTGACGGAGACGATCTTCATAAGCAACATTTTCTTGATTGATAAGGCTCTGTGCATTTAAAAGAACTTGCTTGCGATATTCCTCCATTTTTTCCTGTTCTTTTTCAGCATCTTTTTCGGCTTTAGACTTTTTACCATCTCCTTCAGGAACATAGCCAGTTGAGCCACTGCCCTCACCACCGCCAAAGTTACCTCCGGTATTCAGAGTTGTTTGAAGCCCAAGTAAAGCCTTCATTTGAGCAATCCTTGCGGAAAGATCAGCGCCCTGTGTTAATTTATCATCATATTTAATTTGCTGCTGTTGTAATTCCTTCCAGATGGCTTCAACACCAAAAAGAGCTGATTTTTCTTTATCATAATAAATACCGGCCTCATTATCCCATGTTTGAGAAGATTCTCCTCTTGCATCCCTGGCTTCTATAGCTTTTTGTTGGAAAGCAATTATTTGGTTTACTCTTTCTTCCATAGATAATTCTGAGTTCAAAGCAATAGACTCATCAATCTTACGCATAGCATCCATAAGATTAACTTCCATATTTAGTTTTGTTTGAAGCACTTTAGCTTGTTTAGCTGCGGATTTTTGTTCATCTTCTTCAAGGTTAGCAATAACAATTCGATTAGCCATTTCTTCGTTATAGGCACGAAGGTTGGTTACAAGTTGGGCTGTTTCAAGCTTTTCTGCTTTCAGACCAGCTGTGATTTTTGGATTGATTTTGTTCAATTCAGTCAATACCGTTTGACGTTGTTCTTCTGTAGTATTGGCTTTTGTCAATTCAAAAACTAATCGATTTACTTCTCTTTGTTCTGATCTTAAAGCTGCATCAACAGGAACTTTAATCCATTCATACAATGAAGTGGTTATATTTTGCAAAGCCTTGTTAATGCCTGAATTAACAAACATGGAATTAAATCGCTTACCAAGTTTATCAATGGTAGCGGCAAGATTTGTGTTTTTGGTATTAAATTCATTGGTAAGACTGGTTCCCTTATTGAATTCATCATTTGAAAGAGCCTGTTGATCTTTGAGCATTTTAGTGTTGCTGGCTAAAGTAGCAAGCACACCAACAGAACGAGCGCCAGCAAGTCCTAAACCATCCATTTTCTTTGCCATCAAAGCAAGTCCTGCGTTATTGCCGTTTAATCCTTCCAAGAACTTAACAAGAGCTGCATTGGAATCAGTTTTAAGAAGATTCGAAAAATCCTGAACTTCCATTCCGGCAATTTTGGCATATTCGCCAGGATCTTTAAACATACTCACGAATACCTTAGAGAGAGTGGTTGTAGAAACTTCTGCAGTTTGACCAAGCTGGTCCAATGTAGCTCCAAGCCCTAAAATATTTTGAAGGGAAATGTCTGCTTGTTTTCCGGCTCCACCGAGCCTTCTTGCAAAATTCACAAGATAAAGTTCACTTGCACTGGAAGCAGCACCAAGAGCATTTATAGCAGAACCGGTTTTAAGAAGGCTTTGCTCGAGGCCAAGAGATTGCTTGAGGCCGAATAAATCAGTAAGCTTCCCAAGTGAATTGATAGCGGCTTCCGCATTACCGCCAAGATCGGCAGAAAGAGCGACATTGATTTGATCTGCAGCCTTGACGAAATTATAAATATCAGTAACTCCGGTAATACCCAATTTCCCGGCAACGACTGCAAGATCCCGAAGCTCTTGTCTGGATGATCGGGTATCAATGTTTTTAAACATTGAATTTAAGCGTTTGACTTCTTCTTCGGTCATACCGGTAGTTTTCATTACGTCCGCCAATGAATCAGCAAGTTTTGCATTTCCCTGAATCATTGAAGCAATGGCAAGTCCGGCAGCGGCAGCTCCGGCAACAACTCCCATTGCAAGAGCCTGGTATTTGTTAAATGAATCAGCCAATTTGCCGAACATACCGCTTCCACCTTTGGCCGAACCTTTTAATTCCGCCATTCTCTTATTAACGGATTGCAATTGTGTATCAACCTGTTTGAAAGCAAGTGTACCAGGGGTAAGATTAGCTTTCATCACACGAAGCTTGGCGGCTTCCTTATTGAGTTGGTTCATCGTGAGACCTGTAAGGCCAATTGATTTGCGAAGCTGATCCTGAGCGACCTTATTTTGGTCAACAGCAATTTTGTTTTGTGTGATTTTTTGATTTAATGCTGATAAGGTTTTGCCGTAATCAGCATCAGTTTTATTAAGCTTCTTTTTTTCCAGGAGAAGCTCCTTGTAAGATTTTCCAAGGCTAGTAGCTTCCTTTTCAAGTTTGCCTAACTCATTTTTTGCTGCAGATCCATTAACTGAAATGGTTAATTCGATCCTGTCATTCGTGATTTTACCCATTGGATGCTAAAAATTTATCGTGACGGAGAATTTGAGCCTTAAGCATTTCCTTAGTCTCATCGGTGAAACCATTAGCCAGGTCATAGATTAGATGATTGAGAGTTCCGAAAACAGTCTTATTGTACCAGGGCTTTTTTCTTCGAGAAGACCTGACACCTACCATTTGTTCTAAAAGACTGCTTTCTTTGATAGATTTACGACCGGCGCCGATTTCCTGAAACCGGCCATACAGGTAAAAATCTATGACCAATTCTCCGGAAGCCATACTCTCCTGCATATTGACATGAAATGAAAGGGAATTGATCAGTCTGGAACTGTCAATGAGTTCTTGAGTAAGAATTGCGTTTTGCAATTCTTCCTTCAAGTACATTCCATGACCAATAAGCTTAGCACGAATGAAACGCCATTCTAATTCCTGATCTGTCATAACAGAACAAAAATGGGATGACTCACAAAAGCAACAAAGGACAGATCAAAGAGTCTGTGCTTCTGTTCCTTTAAATTTATTGTATATTTATACCCATGTTAGCATTCATTGCCCTGCTGCATAAAAACTAGATTATGATTGAAAAAAAGATAACATATATGAAGTTGTCTCAAAGATTAGTGAATATACTCAATTCTCATGAACAACCTCAGATTCAAATTGGTTCAGTACCTGTTCTCTCAAAATTACCAAACCATGACCTTTTTGATTTCATGAGCAATCAGACTAGAGATATTCAGCAAGAATATAACAGGATTCAAAAACGTGTGACTGAAGACCCAGGAACAGCTGGTGATCAGGGAGAAGAAAACTGGGCCACATTATTAAGGCAATGGTTACCTCCTGCTTTTTCAATAATTACAAAAGGTAGAATTATTAGTACAGATGGAATAGCATCACCCCAGATAGATATTTTAGTCTTATACCCTACTTATCCGGATTATCTTAAAGATAAAAAACTATATTTAGCTGGGGGTGTTGCGGCGGCATTCGAATGTAAAACAACATTAAAAACAGAGCATATAAAAAAAGTTATTGGCAATTGTATTCAAATTAAAGAACATGCTTTACCAATTAGAGGAACCTTATATCGTGATTTAAATAGTACAATAATTTATGGACTTCTTGCTCATTCACATTCTTGGAAAAATTCAACTGAAAAGAACCTTTCAAGAGTATATGATACTCTTTTTGAACAAGACCTTGAACAAGTAGATCATCCTTGCAAAACTTTGGACATAATGTGTGTCGCTGATTTAGGACTTTGGAGTTCTACAAAAGGCTTTTTTGGATCGCATAAATTTCAAAATGATTCAAAGAAAAACAATTGGTTGGATAAATTTAAAGATGGAGCATGTTTTACCTCATATCTTAGTTTCAACAAAAATGATGAGAACCAACTCGAGAACTTTGAACCTATTGGTTCCATGCTTGTAAAATTGATTGAAATGTTATCTTGGCAATATCCTGATTTAAGAAGGATTGCTCATTATCTTATAGGAACATATTTATCAGGTTCAGGGAAAGGAATAGTGAGATTATGGTCATTGGATAAATTAACTTCTGAAGTTAGACAAGTTATAACGTCAGGTCATATTCTTAAAGATTCACCGCCAATGGAATGGAATGAATGGGGAACAAAATTTAATTAATAGATAACGAATGCTAACCCATGGTCAGCGAGCATGCGGGTGCAGGTGGGTTTGCAAGGTTTGTGGCTCGTAAACAAAACTTGCTTTAAACTTATAGGTTATCGCTTCGCGCTCCACGCACGACTCGTTACCATCAACCGTTAACGAAAGATTCAGTTCCATTTTGAAGAATCATACTCTAAGTCAGCAATCAGGTTTACCGGAAAGCGAAACATGATCCCGAAATGATTTTCAAAAACAGGACCGATCATTTCCCATCGGACCTGGTCCGGATCAAAATCAGGAATGGCTTTTAAAGAAATCAAATCACAGCCTTGCTGATCGTACTGGATCCGTGATACAATTTCCATCCCAATGGAAAAAGTATCCTGGAAGATTTGCAGCTCGGTTGCAAAATCATCAATTTTCTTGCAATGATCAAGTACAAGGAAGCCGCCTTCGATGGAAAAAAGGGGATTGTCAGCCTTTTTATCAATGACTTTGCCGGAAAGTTTCAACAGGACAATGGCCGGATATTTAATTGTTGAATTGGTCGAAGACAACAATTCATTAATGTCCATCATAAAGAAATGTTTCTTTCCAGAGGAATGAAGGATTTGTTTATGTTTCTCGGCCAGGGATTGAAAATACTGGATATAGGAGGAAAGATCAGCCATTGTCTGCGGGTTTAGTATTTTGTTTGTTGAAACGGATTTTTTCATTCAGGTCAAAAAGGATGGTATGGATCGGCAGCTCCATCACTTTATTGATGTCGACAATATTCTCATTGGTCAAGGCTCGGAATACTCCTGCCCAACCGGTAGAGTCTGGGTGTTCTGCTCCATCGGAAGAGAAAACATAAGGATATCTAAACAATAAATCATTACGACATCCCTGAAAGAACAAAAAGACAGCGTATTTGATCTGTAAACTCAATGAGAATGCGTTGTGTGAATTCTGCATGTACTGTAGATCGGTATAATTCATTCTCACAGAGTTGACTTTATCAGAAAAGAGCTTTTCTATTCTCCAGTACCATTTTTTCCGCCTGTAAAGAATGCCGACCAGGTCATTCAGGTAAAGCGGATCCGCTGTCGAGCAGAAGGCGAGAAAAGCAGCATCCGCTTTGGCATACTCTATACCGATAACATCTTTGATGAAATCGGCAGGACCATAAAGGTGAAGCGGTGGCCAAAGGCCACGGCGAACGGTAATTCTTGGCAGGAGGTTTCTCGTAAGTGTATTGGAAGATGTGGAAGATGATGAATGAATCCATGTGAGCATTTGAGATAGTACGAGAAGATCCTCCTGCAAGAATACCTTAACCTTACCCCTACTGACACCTCTGCGGGTCACCGATGGAAATGGGAAAAGCCTGTACAGACCTTTAGCCATTGCCAACTGGCCGTTGTATTGAATAAGGTATTTTTTGATGCCCAAAAAGCCAATGAGGGCGTATTTTAAAAAATCGCTTGGGATATAGAAATGAGTGAACAGGTCTGATATTATCAACAGATCATTCTTTGAAATCTCCTGCCAGTTTTCGGGCAGAAGATATTTTTTACCTTCTATTGAAACATCAATCATAATAGACAGATTCCCTTATCAGCACTGTTTATGAATTCAGACCGGTGGAGAGTGACAGTAGGATTAACATATCTTGATGAATCAAAATAGATTTTATATTTTGATGCACTGGCGTTAACATCAAGGTAGATCTGAACGTCTTTAATTTCAGCAAGTCCTTCAGCCTGTAGTTTTTCAATTGCAACAGCCTTATCGAGTTTGCCGGCTGGATTTTTAGCCGATACGGTTCCAAAGGAGGAAACGAGATTTGAATAAACTCCTTCGGGGAATACCTCAATTGAAAACCTTGTAATGGCTTCGGCCATGGCAAGGTGAGCAATTGCAGGGCGAATCTTTTTGAGGATGGCCGTGTCTTCTGCTGTATGTGCTGAAGTTTTAAGCAATACCAGCAAGGAATCATAATATTCCTGCGATAAGGTATAAGCTGCATACTTGGATTCTATACTACGAATGATTGGCTTAAGCGCAAGGAAAAGCCTTCGGCTGTTCCGGATATGGAAAGCGTCATTGAAAAGCTTGGTAGTATATAATAAGGAATCCATTGTTTCCGTGAAAGATTCAGAACTTACCCAGGTAGGATAGTCAGCTTTATGGCTTTCTAAATGGACAAGCAGAACATCAGAAAAAAGATAGGCTTTATTCAGCCAGGATGCTTTAGCTGCTTCAACCTGCCATTGAAAAGCTGTTTTGTGTGTTTCATCCGTGACGATCTGCATTCCTGCATCCGTGATGTGCAAGCTGTATTCATCAGCACCGATGTAATAAGCAAAATTGATCAGGACTCGCTGAACCAGGGGAAGTATTGCCGTTAGTGCCTCGTTGGTTTCAACTTGTGATTGGGAAGTCGAACCAGATTCTTCAGGCACAACAGAAAGAGAAGGACTTAAACTGGCAGAAGCAGAAACGGAAGTCGATCCTGAACTTTCCGAATTGTACCATTCAGAAAGCAGGTTATAAAGTCCTTCCCCAAGAAGGTCTTTAACATAAAGGATTTCTGCTGCGGCAATATGAGGCCGAATTTTAGCAAAGCTTCCATTCTGGGAAACGGAAAGATATTGTTTAATCTCCGCAAGGTCGATATTAAAAGCTTCTTTGAATAACATGATTATGAATTTGAATCGATTCGCTTTTCTGTTTTGGTTGGGTGTTGGTCTTGAGTTTGCGAAGTATCGACCACGACATAATCGAATTCGATATCATCACCCCATTTATTGAAGTCACGGATGAAGTACAATGGCTGTAAGGAAACCTCACGATATGGGCCGCACTCGGCATTCAATGCCCAAAATGCTTCACGTTTGTCGGAGCCGCTGCCGGCACCGGCCATTTTGCCTCCTGGTACGGATGATGCACCGATCAGGGAAGGATCTACACCGATGGCAAAGAGTATTTCACTGTTGGCAGCCTGGGAATCCGGAAGGTAAGCATCATCCTTGAGCTTGTTATCGATCACATTGATTTTCCAGCCTGGGTACTCCTTTTGCAAGGTCTCATTATAATAGGTAAAGGTAACAAGCGATTTGCCGGAATTTTCCACATTGGTAAGGAATTCATTCAGCTCGTCAATTTTGCGTTGAACGGCAGCTTCAATTTGCTCTTTGGTAAAATCGGGAGCTGGATACCTCTTTTTGAAATACTGTTCCGGTATTTCAACGTGATACTTAATGGTCATTTGGTTAGCCATGATAGCGCTTTTCAAGGCCGGAACCTTGTTGGCAATACCAAGCCAACCGCTTTTACGGACTCCGTTCCATATGGCCAGGGAGTAATACGATTTATTGAACGACCGGTAATAGACCGGATAAGTGAATTTGCCATCAGGATAAGCCTTACCAGGAACGTATTTGGCAGGATTAAACGTCGGGATCTCTGCAAGGTAATCCGTACCAGGGTTCGGCCAGTTTGCCGAATAATACGTTTTTTCAATGCGAAGCACTTTCGGGTCCATCATGGAATGACGGCAATAAGCTGGATCTAAGACATTCATTTTATTAATTTGTGTCTTTGCCTTATTCTGAATGAATTCAATCCAACCATTGGCGAAAAGCTCCAAAGAGCCGATCAGATCGATCATTTGAAGATTGACCTGGTTATGACGGAAGAATTCCTTAACAGGACCTTTGGTAATGACTTCCCGGGATTCGGAACCGTCGGCGGCTATAACATTTTTGTAAGCGACAACACCGCGGCCAAAATGAATGTTTCTTCTTTTTTCCAGCGCTCGAAGCGCAATTGAATTCCCCTCAAGGTCTGCCAGAACATTTTGTGGAAACAAATTATCATCTCCCCAGGCAGACCAGTCATTAGAAGCAGTTTCTTTAGGAACTGCACCGGATTGTTTTACAGCATCCGGATTTTTAGGATCACTGGTTATAGTGATCAAAGCTGTTTTGCCGGGAGTGATGGCAAACCCATCATCTAAAAGTGAGGACTTACTCATATTTGAATAATTAATACCATAATACTTTTTTATCGTTGAAATACAGGATAAGACGTGGATGGATTTTCCGTGTCGCTTTTGAAGACAATATCAAGATATTGATGGTACTGTTATCATCATGATGTGGATTGCAAGTTTTCTTAGGTTCACCCAATTTGTGAACCGGCAATATTGGAATATCATCGTTGGTTTTGCCGACAACTTTGATGACCTGACTCTCTGTATAGATAAACCGCTTGTTATTATGGCGGAGTAAATCCATAGCAGAAGTTCTTTTGCTAATTATATGGATATCTCCGCCTGTTTGCCTTTTAACGTCTGCCGTGGCAAACATCAGAGAGAAAGGCTTGGGCTCACCTTTGGCAGTAAGGGAATCTAATTCAGAGTACATTGCTGAAAAACTTATAGTTTCTTCCATGGAGGCAAAGTAAAAAACAGTACAGCGATCAGGAAAGGACAAAAAAACCTGAACGAGCAAAAAAAGGGAGTCCGGCGAAGCCGAACTCCTTTAGTTTGAAGCGGTGGTTGTTATATCAAGCCTTCATCTGCGAAGGAATAATAACCATCGGTGGTGACGATCAGGTGATCCAGGACAGGCAAATCAAGGAGAAGGCCACCTTCTTTGAGCTTACGTGTCAATCGGATATCAGCTTCGGAAGGTTGGGTATTTCCTGAGGGATGGTTGTGACACATGATCAAAGAGCTGGCATTAGCCTTGAGAGCGTGCTGAAAGATCAACTTAGGATCTGCGACAGTGCCAGAGACACCGCCTTTTGAGACTTCTACAATGCCAAGGAGCCTGTTGGCACGGTTCATTAGAAGTACGAGAAAGGATTCACGGTATTCGATGTCATCCCAAAGCGGAAGAACAACGTCAAAGCAATCTTTAGATCCGGCAATTTTTGGCCGGTTTGCGTTACTGACCTTCGTGGAATAGCTGACGGAGATCTCGCAGATCTGGAATAAGTGTGAAGTAAAAAGCATTTTATTTCGCTGATGCCCTTCAGACTTGTGTTGGCAACTGGCTCGCCGGTTTAGAAAATGAAATTTTTGCGCAATCCAAACCGGATCGAAAATTCCGGTGCAATGGTGACGGTCATTTTCTTGAAAATGAAGTCATGCAAAGCACCGTCACAGTCCGTTTTTCATGGACTGTGTAAGGCCATAGTCAGCGGAGATTTTAGATGTAGGTAACTTTGTGAAAAAATCGAGTTTTAAATACCATTATGGACGTAAACATCGTTAGGCCATACTGCATTTCTTTTTGGAAACTTTTTCTTTTGTGCTGCTCCCTCAAAGAAAAAGCGACCAGGTGGAAGAATGAATATAAAAAAAAAACCTCTGGTGGATCAACCACCGGAGGTTGCTCGAAAGGTTGAAAAATTATAAATTCTTCAGGAATTCATAATATTCAAACGTCAATCTTGACGGATTTTCAACCGACATTCTAAGGGCATAGCCTTCGAAATAGAGGGCATCAATGTAAGTGATAAATTCATCGGATCTTGAAAGTAGTGAAAGACTCATTTTGAATGCTGCTGCCCTGCAGACTTATGTTGGCATCTGGCTCGCCAGGTTTAAAAATGAAAATTTTGAACCAGGTCAAACCGGATCGGAAATTTCGATGCAATGGTGACGGTCATTTTGAATCTTAAAATGAAGTCATGCAAAGCACCAAAGGCCGTTGTCTGCGAATATTTGCGATATAGGTAGCTTTGTGAGGAAATTGAGTGATAAAGACAAGAACAGAACCAGGGGAAGGGATTTTTTTATTTACCATTTTTAAAATAGGGAGTACTCCCCTATTGATTCCCCAAAATGCCCTAATCTGGAAACGAGCACAAAAAAAGCTCCGATGGGATTTCCCATCGGAGCTGAATGTTTGAATGAACTCTCACTCAAAATGCTTCGGCTCATGCACCTGAGCATTGCTGAAAAGGTAGCAAAGGGGCCAATACTTAAATTCATCATTTTCGCCTTCTTCAGGCTCAGGATTGGCAACTTTTCGAGGACTGCCCCATACTGAAAACGCTTTTTCGCCTTTAATGACAGACTTTCCTTCTTCTTTCCATTGTTGGAAAGTCTTAAAGGCAGTATGGACACCATCGGCAGAATAGATCTGAATAAGTCCTTCATTGACTGAATCGAAGTCAGCAGCGCCGGACTTCATTTGAAGCTGAAGAACCCGTGAAATCTGTTTCAGGTTTTCACGGCGCATTTTATACAGCGCTTTAGCTTCGGGAGTAATAGAACGCACGATAGTCATAATGACTGCCTCTGCCCTGAGGACTTATTTTGGCATCTGGCGCGCCGGGTTAAAATGAAATTTTTGCGCAACCAATACCGGATCGGAAATTCTGATGCAAGGGTTCCGGTCATTTTCCTTTGCGATATCAATGGCCAGGAGCGATAATAGAACCCGTTTCTCGTAAAGTAGATAGGTTGTTGATTTCGGCGGGAAGGGGAAAATGAAGGAACACAACGTGCCGCAGGAGTCCTGTTCCATCAGGAGGGACTCTGCAGGCCCTTGACGGCAGAATTACCGATATAGGTAACTTGTGTAAAAATCGAGTGATTAAGGCAGGAAAAGAAAAAGGAAGATGAGGTACAGAAATTTAAAAGAAGAAGAGTTTCTCGTTTTTTATATTACTACTGGATGATATCCAATAATTCCATGAATTCTTTATGGTTGCTTTAAATCAAAAAGATTTACGATGTGTTCTGGAATAGGGAGTTTATTCAGGTTGCCCGGTTCAACTTTAATTGCTCCAGAACCATAACTTTTACCTACAAGTTTTAAATTCTCTAATGTATCAGGATGATTTAATACTTGCCATAGTTTATCCACAAATTCTTTGTCTCTACAAATTGGATAAACACATAAGAAGCCTGTTAATGGTAAAACTCCTGCCTCATTTTTAATGAATCTTGTCTTTCGTCTTCCAAGATATGCAAATAATAAAGGTGGCACTTCTCGTTTCTCCATTTTATACCAAGGTTTGCGTTGTTGAATTAGTGAACGATTTGGCAATCCCATTTCCTCGCCTACCTTTAGATAATCTATAATCTCTTGCGGTAAAACGTCTTTAGCGTTTATTGAAAGTAAATATGTAGGGCGATTTTCATTTTCTAATTGCTCAACATCTTTTACAGTCAATAAATTTTCTGTTGAATCTTTGGTTCTGCCAATTGCTCTTTTAAAAAATTCATTTGGAATCCCTAATTCTTTGACTTGTTGTGCAGTCAGAAAGAAAAATTCATTTGAACCAGTTGCAATACCTCTCATAACACTTGCAAAGTCATTCAAATGATATTTGAAACCATTGTGATTTTGTTCAGGTCTTGTAAAACCGGTTAAAATTCCTTCTTTGAGTTGGCGATTAACAACATCAATCGTTTCAAACTTCTGTTGTTTGAAATCTGATGAAATGAAATTGAAAAGGTCAGTTGAATATGCTTTTGATGCTTTAACCCAATGTAGCGTTTCAGTTGGTTTTGAATTTTTAATTAAGAAAACAATTGCATTAGTATCTACATTTGGAAAGGGCGTTGCATCTTCATCAAATGTAATTACACATTCTATGCAGAAATTTTCTGAAATCCATTTCCAAAGATTTTTTGCAAACTTTCCTTCGCATGTATCGGCAGGCATAATGAAAGCAAGTTTACCATCTTTTTCTAAATGGTTTAATGCTTGAATAAGGAAGTAAATATGATAACCTGCTCGACCGTCAATAGATTGTCCAGTTATACCCGATGAAAGTTGTTTGAGGAAAACTTTTGTTTGTTCGTCAATACGATGATGTCTGATATATGGTGGGTTTGCAACTATTGATTTAAATTTTCTTGGAGGAGGATTTTTAATAAAATCTCTTTTTTCAACTAAACAATTTCTCTTATTGTAAATTTCATCGCTTAAAACATTTTCGTCAATGTCAGTTCCGAAAAAAGAAACATTTGGCTTGTTTAATTTCAGTAGTGATTCGTAAAATGCACCCCTGCCTGTTGCGGGGTCAAAAACTAAATCTGTATCTTTGGAAACATAGGCAACCATTGCATCTGCAACCCAACTTGGTGTCCAAAACTGTCCTTTGTCACGAAGTATTTCTCTTTCGCTCCAATTAGTTGGTAACTTTTGATGTGATTTAACTTTTCCCATCAGAGGCGCTTTAATAGATTGACAGCATCAGGAGTAATTTCAAGCGAACCACCTTCAAATTTTACATATGGTAAAATATGTCCGTTCTTGTCTTCAATGAATGCTGGGACTAAATGAGGTCTTTCATTCGCAATTCCCAGAGGGTAGGCATAATGGTAATAATATTTGTAAATTGTTTTTTTAGTAGTAGCTCCTCCGGGTGCCTGAAAAATTTGCTCAGTCGGAAGTATTAATCCTTCGTCAATTAAACGTTGTGCCTCATCAAAAGAAAGGCCATAAGCTCTGTCAAAAAAAACATGCCACACATGAATTGGAATTTTATTTATATGTTGCCACTTGCTTAAAGGAATTCTATCCTCTTCTTTGATAATGACAGTTGGAAGAACCGCTGTTTTAGCAAGTCCTAATTTCCCCCCAAGTCGCTTTTGTGCTTTAAGAGGAATATTATATTGAGGCATTTTCTCTGCTACCCAAAGAGAATTTTCACACTCAACTGCAATAATAGCTTTTAAAATTAGGTCTTGAAGTTTGTCCTCGGTGACGAATGGTAATTCTTCCACACCTCCAATACTTGCAAGGAATTTGTCAACGAAGGACTTGTCAGCAATTTTGAAAACTAAAAGGTCGGGTCGCTTGATGTTTCCAAGTCCAGCTGCTTCTAATCTTTCAAAGTAAAGTTCAAATGCCCTAACATCATAATCCGGAGCTGTTCCACTTGGTCCATATGGTATTGCATAAAATTGGTTAGTTCTATTGACAGAATCCGTTAATCTATGTTCACTCCATACGCCCTGGGACCACCTCATTAAAAAGTCACTGCCTCTTAATTTTCTTGGATTAAGCCAGAAATCTGCCCAAGCGACTTCTTTTACTCCCCGGATCTCAAATTCAATGTCCGCTGTTGAAACGGATAAAACATTTTCAAATGGATGCATATTTTTTATCATTTTTTTTGTAAAAATAGTTATTATATTTTGAGCTGGGTTATTTAAAATGACAGTTAATTAAGTTATACATGCTATCACTGTAGTTCTATGTAAAAACCATAATAATATATAATTGAAGCTAAGTAACTATAATTGCAGGGTGTCATTAAATCAAATTATTACTTAAAAAAGACATAATAATATCTGCTTAGCGCCTTGCCTGAAATTATTAAAAGACCATCAATCTTGAATATTTGATTATGGATGCTTCCGAGGATCGCGAAAAAGAGTAAAAAACTCCATCTGAACTGTAAACCACTCTCTTAGTTCTTTATCAACAAGCAACCGTTTCACTAGATCAGTCAGTTCCTGTTTATCCATTTCTCCGGCGTAGTAACGGTTGAACAGGATTTCTTTTTCAGGTATTGAATTCATTATGAACGCTCATTTTTTTTGATAATTATATTCATTGTCCCCTTTTCAATGTCAACTACATTTGCAGCAGTAATTTTATATGATATTTCAAAACTATTTGCTTCTTCAAATCGGTCAAATGTTAAATACAATGGCGTTAATTCACAAATGTGGTTATGTTTAATTGAATTAAAATGGTCTTTTACTTCATAGCTATTTGTCTTTTTTATTGAGAAACCACTAATATTGATATCAGGAAATGTGAATCTGGGCATTGATCGCATGATTTTAGAAAAATCCACGGGAGCAAGTGAATACTCTGAAAGTTCTGGGGGAGCAGGCTCTAATTCATTTTCAGAATAATCTTCTTTTTCACATAATCTGAATCCATCTGGAAAATACACATATAAATCTATATTCTGTGCAGGAACATTCCCATTGTTAATTATTTCGATATTTAGTATGATTGTCAAATCTCTTTTATAGTCAAATATTTTATTTTTACGCAAATAGACCTCATAACTAGAAAAATATTTAAGCAAAGCCTTATTGTATTTTTCTACATTTTCCGGAGTTCTAGGATAAAAGTTTATGGGAAACATATTATGAGCCTCATTATTTAAATCAGGTTCAAGCAACGGATGGTTCTGCTTAATATTATCCATCGTTTCCATGATCTCAGCTTCATATTCTTTCAGAGGCTCATTTATAACATATTCTTTATGTGTTTCTCCATTTTTAAATTGCAACCTAAGCTTGGGTTGTAAATTCTTCAAGCGATTCAACTCAATTGTAAGTCTTTTATTTTCCTTCTCTAAAGGGTCATCTTCCTGTAATAAGTATCCTTCAAGAGGTACTTTAAAAATAATGTCATGTGCTTTGCATTTTAATTGTACTCCTAAATCATTAGAAATAATTTGGACGTTTTCAAGAGGATGGTCTTCTTTATAATTTATAACTGATGCAAGAAATAAATCGTCCTTATCATTTTTATCTAATAAATATTTGTCTATAATCTCGTGTACAGCACGTGGCATATAGATAATAAAGGGTATGTCATTAAAAAAGAGAGGCGATGATGAACTAAATTTTTTAACAAGACTCTGAACCCTTCGTTTAATACTACTAACATTTGAAGAATACTTTATTTTATCTAATTCATTTATAGTACATAAGCATAAACCAATTTGAAATGGACCATCTCCATTTTCCAAAATCCAATTTTCAATTGGTTGAAAATGAATAAAAACATTACTGTCAGGGAAATAAATCATACAATTAGAAATTGAGTTTATCCAATCGATGCCATAAATTTATATAAATATAAACCTAAATGCTAATAAACAGAAGGAAATGTTTTAGACGGCAAGGAAGAATCAGGTAAAAAAAGACCGACTGACATCGTCAGCCGGTCTTTTGGGGTTGTCCTTCTTCTGGTTAGAAGGGCAAATCTTCGCCTGTCACCGGGCCTAAAGCTGAAGCAACATCAGCTTGGGGAAGTGTTTCAGATTTTACAGCCGCGCTGTTAAAATTTCTCACTGTCCTGTCGACCTGTGCATTGGAGAAGACAAAAAGGATCGGGAAGTAGGAGAAAGCTTCTCCGGCTTCGTTGGTTTTGTCAACCTTCTTGCCCCAAATCATTTGAGCGGTTTCGCCTTTGCGAACGGAGTAGCCGGCAGTTTGCCACTGTTCCAAAGTCATCCATACCTGGTTCTTTTTCTTGCCATTGTAGAAAGCCAAAAGGCCATCATTCAAGTTTGTGGCTTTGATCTTACCAGCATCCATCAGTTCTTGCACTGTGTTTGAGGTCAGGCGGAGAGCTGCTTTCCTTTCGGAGATCTTTGATGTTTGTGTTGTTTCCATTTTGTTCTGCCCCTGCCCTGGGGACTTGCTTTGGCATCTGGCTCGCCGGTTAAAGAATTATGGGCAAAAAAGAAGGTAGTGGGGTGAGTTTTGCTGGCTTTAGGTCATCTTTCAAGGAAAGTGAATAAATCGAAGACCTGGCCATAGCAAAAGGAAAACCGCGAAAATACCTTCGCCCATGAAATTCGAAGACCGGGACGAGGCAGAAATGGTAAATAGTCCATAGCGGGGATAAGAACGGAAACAATTCAATACAGAAAACCGGCAAGGAAAGCTGCAGCCTGATCCTCACAGTGCCAAAATAATCGCGGTAAGATTGCTGCAAACGGATGGTCCTGCAGGATTTCAGGCAAAAAAGACCTGGATGACATTAAAACAGATAAACAATGGTCGAAGTGCAAGGGCATTTAACTGCAGATTTGGTAAAGAGGGTTGAAAAAGAAGAAGGGGAAGCTACTACTTCAACCGTGACTCTGTTTGATCACACAGGTCAAGGTAGGCAGAAATTAGCAAGGCAAAAAATCAACAACTCCAAGCGGATACCATTTTAACAGGGAAAGGAGATGATTTGCCATTGAGAAGGGCAGCCAGGATAAACCGGCAAATGTCAAAGGGCTTGATTTGAAAGTATCAGTGTAAGAAAAGTACAAGAGTTACTAATAAGCCGAACCAATAGATCCACGATCTTGTGGTGACAGGTTGTTAGTAACTCCTAGTCTAATCACCGATGTAAAATATACAAATTTATAGCTTAATGCCGGGGGCTACTATTATCTAAAAGTAATTCTGTAATATCACCAGAGATATTCATTAACAATACTTTAAATATGCTTTTATATAAATTCAATCTCAAATCATCAAAGAGATACCACGTACTTCCAGATTTTATCAATGATAAACCATCTCTTTGAAATTCCGGACTGGCAGTTTCTAACCTCACTTCATTATAAACTTTCATGTACAATAAACATTTTTCATTTGCTAAAGTTGTCAACTGTTCAATGATTCTTTCATCCGAAGCAGGAGGAATGAAATGAAAAACAAAAGAAGAAAGAATAATATTGAATCTTCCTTTAAATTGAAAAGTCAAAAAATCACAATTACTTATACGTTGAATAGAATGGTAATATTCTTCTAATTCCACATTGTAATGAAGAAGAGTATCTTCCCTTATATTTCTTTTGTTTATTTTGAAATTTTCTCTATCTAGGAGAATAAAGTGTTCGTTTTTCTCTATTACCTGTTTTTTTGCGATTTTGTAATTGTAAAAACATGAATAAAGATCGATGTTTGCTTTATCAATAGCAATTAGATCGGTATATCCATGAATTAAAAATTGATTTATTAGCGCACAATTCCGCGTTCCAATATCAAGAACTTTACTCTTTAAGCCAATGCGTGATGAGTTAATCAATTGATATATTCTTAGACTTTCAACCATACCGTTCTGCACCAAACTGAAAAAGTTAGGATAAAACCTCCAAAGTACACATGTGGTTCCGCATTTTATTTTTGTTTTTCAATGATTACTTAAGCGCAAAGATTAACAGAAGCCCGGGTTTGATTTGGCCGGCCAGGCAGGCGCATTAAATGTACAAATGTTCCATGTTTCTTTGACCCTTGTTCCTTAATACGCGCCTGCCTGGACGGACAATTGATGTCCGGGCTGGCCTTTGCGCGTCCGTTATGTTTTAGTTTGCCCCAATTTTGTGTCCTCAGAGATAACTATTTCTAGGACTTCACCAATATAATTTAGCCATGAAATCGCTTTAAACCCATCGATTTCAGTTCCATAGTTTAATGATATGCCATGTAATATTTCATGCCTGTTTATAATTCCTTTGAAATTTTCTCGTTCATCTTGATTTGCATTTATTAATCCTTGCACTGTTAAAGGTTGTAAAAAGTAATTTAAGATGCTACCCTTTTTGAATTTGTCGGCAATAAGAGCTGTTTCTGGTATTTTTCTTTTGCTTCTATAGGGCCTCTTTCCGGTCAAATCAAAACACATTCCATCTGCTTGACTAAGACATAGAGGAATTGAAGCATAGTAGTCTTTTCTTTCATGAGCATTGAAAGCGGAAGTTAAGATTTGTTTCCTTTCAGGATATTTGATAATTAAATTATTCTTTATTTGATTGTAATTTTTTTGAAAGTGATCTACTAAATATCTATCAACCTTTTCAATATTGCCTTCATTAATTAATCTTGCTAGTCCATTTATCTCTCCTGGTCCCATATGCATAGACATGTACCAACCTACCCCAGATAATTGCTTTAATGCTTCAGGAATTGAATCAAATGCATCTTTGATAGATTTAAAAAAATCATTTGATCGAGAGGTATATTCAGTTTGAATTTTTGTGAAATAGTTCGCCATCCTTTTTGAATAATCTTGAAGAGTGCTAACAAATTCCGCTAGATGATTTTCTGGATAATCCATAATTGGGGCAAATTAAACATAACGTAGGAAGCTACACGCAGGGGCGGATTGCGGGCGATTTCCTGTCAAGCCGAAAAACAGCCCGAGCGGAAAGATACACACCGAAAACCACTGCTGCCGCACTTGTCGGGTAGCTGATGTTATGGGCTGGGTTCATCATTTTTTCCATATTATCTTAACGAATGTCGCATTTGAAAATTTTTCTCCATTAATTGTTGTATTGCCAGAGTCACCACCTAAATAACCAAGACTATTACATTCTGAGTCAATTACTTCAGATGTCATGTCCGCCCCGCAAGTATTGCCTGGATTAAATACATAAACAGTTTTTCCCTGAAATATGTGCTCAGTAACGTCTGCATTGTCACAAATAGAAGTCTTATTGAAGCTTTTTATTTTATTTTCAACACACTTTGGAGTCCCCGATTCAATGTCAAGTTTATTACAACTTGTCAAGGCTGTAATTACAAATACGAATAGAATTGCAATATTTCTCATTAGAAGCTTAAATTTTAATTCATTAAGTTTATGTGTCTCCCTATTATTAATTGGTTTCTGGCTCCACATTTTATTTTAGTCTATTGTCTGTCAAAAATTAATTGTCAACAAATGTCAGCCCGAATTTTAAAGTTATAGTTTCTGTCCACTGTGCCGCCCTTAACCTTGCCCATAACGTATGTGTAAACGCACTGGTGCTGTTATTTCAGCTTTAGACATACAAAAACTGGCATTTACCTGTCCAAAATCGAGGGATAAACATAGTGCATTTACAGTACCAAATTGGGCCGATAACAGCCACAGCATCATTTAACATTATTTTGGGCTGTAACTTGTTCATTATTAACCTGCAAGTTTTGTTTATCCAAATGAAGGTATAAATTTAAAAGTAAATCATATGAATTCGCATAAAATAATGAATTATTTAATGGAAGCCGGTGTTCTGGCTGTTACCCAACAGGGTTCCCATTCAAAAAAACAGGAGTTATTAATAAGCCAAGGCAATAGAACCCGGTTCTCGCAACGACAGGTTGTTAATAACTCCACCATTACCGCCATTCTCCGGATGGGGAATGGCTTTGAAATATCCGCAGGATATCGATTCCGGTTTCTTTTGCTTCTTTTCTTGGCCGGCAATATGCAAAGAAAAGAAGCCTCCGGAGATCAAGTGGATCTTCGACCTGGCAGGAATATCCGGTGGATATTTCAAGGGCGATTTCTTTTTGCTTCTTTTTCTCCATCGCAAAATTTGAAGAAAAAGAAGCCGGATATATTCATCCGGTTTGCATTGAAACGTTTTTTAGTTCAAAAAACTATAAATCAACAGATCACCGCTTCAAAAAACAATGTTTTTTGAAGCGGTGGGAGTTGTTGCAGCGCTCCGCCCTGTCGGTGTTTGCAATTGCAAGTGTGTATCTTTTACCGATATATGAAATGAGCAATTTGCTCCCCTGACCAGATAGGGGAGCGCAACTCCCCTACCCTATTGAGTATGGCAGCATGGCATACTAAAAGATGAAGGGTTATCAATAGTCGAGTCAACTGAACCCTGTTCAGAGTTGACGACAAACTGTTGACAACGTTTCATCCTATCTGTGGCGCACGAATACAAACAGAGTTACTAATGAGCCGAATCAATAGAACCCGGTTCTCGTGATGACAGCTTGTTAGTAACTCGGTGTATGAAGGATTTATGTGAGGGACTTAGTGTAACGTCATCTGATCATCATGTCAAATGATGGTCCTGAGTCTATATCTCTGGCCATAGGATATAACTCCCAATAGTAAAGATTATCCCAGGCATCAGACAGATCAGTTGCTTTCCATCGTGGAATGTTTGTATTTCTTTCAGAAGACTTATCCTTGCGTATCTCCTGATCTTTGATAGGTGCGTTCTTCATGGATGCATAACATTCCATTGCATTGTTGCCATTGATCGTGAAGCGTGGAAGGAATGAGTAGTCACCGGCCAGGTATTTAGAGAAGAAAAGAAACTTATCCATGTGGCTTATCTCATGGTTCTGGTAACGATGTATAACATTCCATTTCGCTGCAATCAACCACTTCTCTACTTCAGAGAAGTAACTATCTCTTGAAATAGCATCATTCTTTCTGGTGCCATCGCTCCCCCCATATAAGTAGATCGTTTTGTTTTTGTGGTATTTATAGTAGTCGGTGAATTGCTTGACCAGAATAGTGAGCGATTCATTTTCAACATAAAAATTCTTGATGGTAGGGAATGAATTTGAAGAAATTCTTCTTTGGGCGACAACACAGCAGTTCTGTGTTGAGCCAAAATCAAATGAAAGGTACAAGGGTGAATCTTTCAGGCAGTCTTTATCGCCCAATGAATTTATAGATCCTTCCTTTGAAACATCATGATTAATGTTGTCATAGTAGGAATAATCATAGGTATCATAATAGATAACCGATTCATTGAGGGATATATAGAATTTCTTGAAATTGAAATTGAAGCGCTGGTTATCAATTTCTACATCATAGATGATTTTAGGAAGCCTTCTTTTATTGTCCTTAAAATATTGCTCGCCAAGAATTTTCCTGTTGACCGTGGATGATGCTTCCAGATATAGATATCGGGAAGGATCTTCCTGCATCATTTTTTCATACTCAAAAACCCATTCACCATCAGCCGTCAGCGGCATGGTGCCGGTGAACAAGGTGCCAAGATGACGGCGTACATGCTCAAAGCGATCATTGTTTCCTCTTAAGGCCGGAAGAACATCAGCATCCAAAGCGGATTTCTTCAGGCGTGTGGCTTCATCAAATTTCAGCGCATCATAAGAACCTGACCTGGCCATTTCAGGCCGGTCAAAAGAAATGAATTCAATAGTAGCACCATTCCAGAAATGAATACAATTTGAATAATCCAGGGGCGGATGATAAGGCTCATCCCAAAGCCATTTCCTGGGGGCTTTATGCCCGATGAAATAATGAATGTTACGATAGATTCCTCGTCTTTCCCATTGATCAATGATGGCCGGCATTGATTTAGTGCGGACATGGAAGTAAGTCAGGCCGCCAAAACCAAATTTCCCCCTGGGCATCCGGATTATATCTTCGAGAAAATCATCAGCATGAATGGTTGTCTTGCCTGTTCCCCTACCTGCGATGAACATTTTATGAGGCACCGAGGAAAATTTGATAGCCAGCTGCGCATTGTTATAGTAAGGAGCGGAAACAATATCTATCATTTGGTTTCGATATGTGGAATATCTACAGTGGTATCAAGGTAATCACCGATGCGGCTCTGAGTGACCAGGTCATTGATCTGATCAAGCATAGCATTGATCTTTTCTTTTGCTTTGGGATCAATGACATGAGCAAATTGGCTGGTAAGAAAATCAATATTGATCTGAAGGATCTGAATAGGAGGATTGATTTTCGAGGGATCGGGCAAGTCCGGATCGTCTTTATCCAAGCCGTTCACCTTGGCATGAATTTTCTGTTGAAAGACTGCAGCAACAAACCAATGATATTTTTTAGTAGCCAGAAACATGGTCCAGGCCTTTTGATAAAGTTCTTTCGCATTTTCGCTGGCAAGGTAGCGTTCTGCTTCTTTTGATGATCGGTTAGTATCGCCAAAAAGACGTTTAGCTGAAGCGATATCAGAATAAGCACGTCTTTCAGTGATGCCATAAATAGAAACAAGCAACTTAGCGACATCACGATCAGATTTCAAGCCTTTATCGAGCATGAAAGTAAAAGCGGAAGTCCAGCGAAGTCTAATCTTTTCTAAATGATCAGGCAACGTATCTGTCCTGCCAAGTACACAATTACGAATTTGATCAAAATGATCATCTGTAGCAATATTTCTCATAATGCATCATCAAGTTTTGCATTCTCGATTAACTCAAGAAATTGCGATTGTGCCGGGGAGCTTCCGTTTTGAGCAAGATCATAGATCGATTTGCGAACGGAAGCTTCAGCTTTAAGCCGTCCCCTATTAAAATAAGTATATTCGGGTGAGCTTTCTTCTGTGACCAGGTAAGTGAGTTCTGCTAATTGACAGCCAATAATAATCGCAATTTCCTTAACAGAAAACATGAGGGCAGCATTTTCCTCGAGCTGGACTAAATCTTCTTCACTGAGTTTCGCCATTGTAAATTTGTTCTAAGATCCATCCTTTATGAAAATCTGCAACCTCTTTGGAAACAGTAATAGTACCGGATTCAAGCCTTGGATTACGCGTATAGTTTGGAGAACCATTAATTGAAAGACAAATTGAAGGAAGCATGAGAACGGTAACTTTAGCATGAATTTTAGCAAGCTTTATTTTCGTTGAATTTTTTTCAATGAAAGCAAGCTCAGCCGGTTTCCGGCTGGTATTTCGATAATCACAAAGCATATAAAGTTCCGTGATCAAAGATTCTTTTTGATATATAAAGAGCTGACGCATGGCAATTTCAGAAATTGCCCATGTTGTAATATAGACCTTGCCAGAGCCAAAGCGTTTCAGCAGATAATAAACAAGATCATGCATATTCCATGCACCATCAGAAACGAATGTAACAGAGTGATCAACAAGAAATTCTTTTGAATCAAACTCGTCAGCGATTACTTTTTGCTGGCGGTTCCAAAAGGTATGCTTATCCGGTCGTATAATTGAGCCGGATTTAGAGCCGGGAATGGTAGCACCTTGAACTTCTATAGCTTTAAAGAGTGCCATCAGGTACTTAGTTTAAATTCAATGTCATTTCTCTCGGCAATATATTCATTCAACTTTGTTTGATATTTAAACCGTGTAGCTTCTGTTTTGGCAGAAGCGATTTGCCTGGTATGCTTTGAGATATAAGATCGAAGTGTATGGAGGCGCTGGGACAATTTAAGCTGAGTTGAAATATCCTGAGCCGGAGGCAGAAATTTGTATTTTTTATAATAATCAATCTGCTTCCAGATTGAACGATTGTCTTTCCACATCTTAAGAATTCGAAGACATGAAATTTCGCACATAGGTTTTGATTGATAAGGAAGCTGATAGAATAAGGAAGCAGCTTCTACAAACATTGCTTTCTTTTTAGCTTCAAGTTGTGCAAGGACCGGATCAGAATTCTGTTCCCCTACTGTTGGCTTTGGAATTTTACTCGATGTTTTTAAGGATATTTTAAAAGGATTTACAGGATGACTGGTAGTAATGGATTTAGAACCGATCTGGCGTTGTGTTTTGCTTGGAAAAGGAGGACTTGCCCTTAAGATTCTGGTTAGTTCATATTTGAGAAGACGAGTAGTTCTGGCATTTTTGCCTTTAGAAACAAGCACCCGGGACATGTGTTTGTTATTGCCGAATGCGATGAAAAGGGCAAGTCCTTCATTCCAGTCTTGATTAACAGAATCAAGCCAGGTCGTGATATCTTCGGTTTTCATTAAAGTTCAAATGAACTTTTGTCAGGAAAACATTCTTGAAGATAGCGGAAAAGCTGTGGATTAACTCCATTGTTATTGAAGTTAAGAAATTTCTTTCCGGCACAGGCGGACCGGATCTGCCTGATATTTTGCTGGATATAAACTCCGGCTTTAACATCGCATTTCGGCTCACCGATGAGACAGGGTTTTGACTTGTAATTCATATTGAAGTACAAAGTCGAAAAAAGGAACGGATCATTCTTTAGTTCAGGTTTGTCAAACAATTCCTGCAGCAGGGATTTCCGGAACACTCTGGGCAGATGGGTTTCATAATTGAAGGTTGAATGATTGTTTGCCGTTAAATACCGGTAGGAATGAATTAGAAGGTTATTCCATTTCCGGGAGCCGGTGGATTTCTCCCTGATGAATTCTTCGCCTTCGATGAATGAATCAGCCTTCAGCAGGGTAATGTCTGAATAATCGACCGGGGAAACGAAAATGATGTCATCATAAGTATAGATGAAGGTATCGTCAACAATGTCAGATGCCAGCAACAATCTCATTTTGTTATTGACATCAAAGCAATGAGCATAAGGCATTCCGGCGATAAGATTTGAAGGAATATTCAATTCTTTGAGCTTATCATTAGCCCAACCTGGCAGGTCCCCGACTATGATGATCCGGAAAGGAGATTTGAAGTTTTTCTCAATAGATCGGATGGCATATTTAAGTTCGTCTGAAGTGGCCTTCTTGTGAACGTAAGGAATGACAATGTCTCTGGTTTTCATAAGATGAATTTAGATTGGAAGATGTCAACATATAGCGATTGAATTTTCGTAACAGTGGTGGATTTCATGTATTTAAACATGGCGTTCCCGGCCATGTTATTGACATCGAGGATATAAATGCGGCCGTCGGAGTTATTTCGAATGAGATCTATTTCTCCGAATTCAAGGCCAAAGCGTTTGGCAAACATTAACACATTGCCTATCTCTCCAGGAGACAGAATAGTTTGAATATCCTCAATGAATTCAACAGAATAAAGAGATCGAATGGGATCTGCGATAAGCCTGTATTTAAGAAAGCCAAAAGGGATTTCATTTTTAAAAACAGGCAAGCGGATGTCATGGCACAAAGAAGGCTGGCACCGGGAATCAAGGATGCGTTGGTAAATGAAGCCTGGTTCTTGTTTATAAGGTAAAGGGATGATGGTTGCATCGTGAGCGGCCTGTCTTTCTGATTTACGGATGGCAAAGCCAAAAGACTGAAAGGGATCTATAAGGGTGGAATAACCAAAGACATCTCTAAATACTTTATCGACATTAGATTTGCTGACATCGGCAACTTCAAGATTAATGACTTTAAGTCTTCCGGAAACAGCTCTCAAGACATCATCTGCCGGGCAATTGGTATTATTATCCCAATGCATGGCCAGGGAGAAATGATCTGTGTCATGATTACATGGAAGGTCCCCTATTGAGATGTTAAGATTGCGGCATACAGCCGTAATCTTACTGTAAGATTTTGGCAAATGAGGATAGAAAAGCATTTTCATGATACAAAAATGCAATTGCAAAAAAAGATTGAAAAGGACAAAAAAAGCCCTGCATTGCTGCAAGGCTTTAAAACACTAATTATTATGGATGGAAATGATTATGCTCCGGAAACAGAGGGCGAAGGTGAAGTTGAACCGGAACCTGAGTCAAGCAAGTCTTCAATGGAGCTTGAATAGATGGCCATGGGAAGGCTCTGCTGCGATTTGAAGGTGAAGGTTGTGCCTTTACCTTCAGCAACGGTTTTTCCCCAGGTGGATTCCCATGCATCCAACCAGACAGGATTGCAAGGCTCACCGATCAGGTAAGTCATGTTGGCCGAACAATTCTGAATCAGGATATAGAAATCCGAATTCATGTGCTTGGCTTTAAATTCCTGAATGGCTGCAGCCAGGCCGGGATGGAAGAATTCCAGTGAAATTTCAACTCCGCCCGAATCTTTATTATCGCCATTGAGTTTGGTTTCCTTCGGCTGGATGGTCTGGTTGGTTGCATAGATCATGTGAGCAAATTTGCCCAGGTTTAACTGAAAGGGACTGACAATGGTAATCAGGTCAACTCCCCTTGAAGGAAAGACTTTAACATCAGCCACAAGGATGGCATAAACAATCGATTTGAGTCCGCCACCGGCACCAGGGTTGGCAATATTTTGTTTCAAGATATCTACTAAATCGTACATGAGATTATATTTATTTTGGTTTAAGAACCCGTCAGCCGGTCCCAAGACCAGCCAACGGGTATCTGGTTAAATTATACAGAAGGAGATACTGAAGCCGAAGGCGACAAGGAAGCCGAAGGCGAAGGTGATGCAGAAGTTGAACCGGAAATGTCAGGCACATAAGCAAAGATTGCTTCTGCCATTCCAAAGCCGACAGACTCATGCCAATCTCCGAAAATGAGGATCTGGCGAACATCAGCCTGCACTTCGATATTGGAAGCGCCTTCGTTGGTATTGGTCAGGCGAATGAAGTTTTCTTTCGGGGTGCAGAACACGATATCAGTACCGGCCATTGAAGGCAGCGCAATGAGTTTCTTGTTTGAATCAAGTATAACTTGAGTTGCTCCGTTAAAATCATTATCAGCGCCATAGGTTTCTCTGAAATTGCGCTTGTATGCCCTGAACCAGGAAGGAGCCAGATAGATATTCATCGGAATACCCTGGTAGAGTTCGCTGATCCAATCAACGAATTCTTCAATGAATTCAACGATGTTTTCTTTTGTCATAGGACCGGCTTCCCCTCCATCGAAGAAGTTAACCTGAGTTGCAGGATCGGCAGCTTCATTTTCAAGGATGGTACAGAAGCCGTCCATTGATTTGCCGGTATTTTGGGCAACACCAGTAACAGGAGCAGCATACACACCTTTTCCGATGAGAAGTAATTCCCGGTTTTCTTCCACCTTTGGAATGACGAGTTCATCGATGACGTATTTGGTAATCGGCCAATCTTCACGAGATTTTCCTTCATCAGCCAAAAAACCGATCCATGATTCAACAATGTCATCAGGATAGAAAGACATATCAATTTTATGTCTGCGTTGAACGATGGTCAGGGGCGTGAATGTTGCCGTTCCTTTAGGAGTGAAACCCTTCTGAAAACCTTGAACCAGGTTATCGATAACAGCATGAGCCGTGCGATGTTCAAGATCTTTAGAAGCAATGGTTTTCATGTACTTCATTGACTCGGTTTTCTGAGTCAGGCGTTTCAGAATTTCCTTTTGCGCGGTCGCAATGTAGGTTCCAAATTCATTTTTCAGTTCTGTGAGAGAGATTGGCATAGCAGTATGAGTGTTTGTAGATTAAATAGAGTTTGCTGATTAGCTTAGAATTCTGTCTGCAGTTTTATTGTGAGCGTATGAATCAGCTACATTGGGAGCTGTAGCTTCGATATCATCTTTAGTTTTACCGGCAACTGTTTTGTCTGTAGCATCGACATTTTTAAGGCCGGTAATAAAGGCATTCATAGCGATCACCTTGGCATCCGAACTGGCGGCAGCGGCAATACTGACATCAATGGAATCGATGGAAGCATTAAGTGCTGCCAAAGCATTTGCGGAAGCCTGTGAGGAAGCGGTCAGGTCAATGACCTTTTGATTTAAGGCAGTGATCGCGGAAACGATCACATCAGCCGCTGAATCAATGGCAAGGCCAAGAGCTGTGGCAATAAGGGTAAGATTTTCCATTTCTGCAGGAGGTTTATTAGTGAATGAAGTGAACGAGTTTTTAAAAAAGTCTTTGAGTTTGGAAAGCAGTGGATCTGAATGATCCTGCTTCAGGAAAAAAGCGAAAAGCTGATCGGAGGTCATGACGGATGAATTATCCGGAGTCTTGGCATCTGCCCCATCGATCAAATCGACAAAGCCGGCTTCTTTGGCTTCAGTCGCGGTAAGCAAATGATCCTTGAAGTCAAAATATTTATTTCTGATTTCAAGCTCTGTCAGGCCGGTTTTGGAAGAAAGACTGGTGATCAGCGATGAGTCATACCGGTCAAGCATATCGGCAGTTTCCCGGAAATCAAGTGAATTGCCCATGGCCCATCCGGATGCGTTATGAAAAAGCATCAGGGAATTCTTGGCTGCATGAACGGTTTTTCCGGCCAGGGCAATAATGGCTCCCATGGAATAAGCAATACCATCAATATAGGTATGGGTATCTTTTTCGCAGGAATTGATGATGTTGTAAATAGGCAGACCTTCATCAATGATTCCGCCTGGTGAATTGATATGAATATTTATACGGTCGCAGGATGCCGATACTTTATTGAATTCTTTGACGAATGCGGCAGCATCCCAACTATTTTCATCCCACCAGGAATAACCGATAGGACCGTAAATATACATATCAGCGGTCTTACCATTAATGATGACATTGGTGAAGGAATTTTTCATATTACCGTTTCAAAAAAAATTGTAGTCCGGATGATCAGACTACAATATTAAAACGGTACAAATGGCTGAAAAAGGACTGAATTACTTCTCCATGTAAGCAGGATCAGGCGTTGAAAGCGATAATGCAATTTCATACCCGTTATAACCTTGCACCTGGCCAGGTAATAAAAGTTTGCCTTTTATGGTCATCGGATTTGAAGGAGTACCGTAAATACGGACCAGGGAATTTCCATCTGTTACACGAAGAATGACTCCAAAGGCAGCAAATGAATGAAATTCATTAATCAATTCCAATCTGTCTTTTGGACAGCGGAAAACGAAATCATAAGAATACAATGTTCCGGCCGGTGTTATCTCAGAAGATCCGCCACCGGAAAACGAGGATGCAGTTGCATACAAGTCTTTCCAGTTAGCACCCTCGACAAAAGTCAGAAAAATCTTATAATCGGGAAAGATGGTGAAAGCACTGATATCAGAAGGGTAGGCAAACTGGATAGACCTGATTCCTCCTATGTTCTGGCCTGTATGTTTTGAAATTGCAGTCATCTGTTAAAAAGTTAAAAGGTTAATATACAAACAGTTGGGATTTAGGGATTATTTCGGGCGCTAGCATAACAAATTATTTATGGTTTAAATGGCATTTTTTCCGGTGCCGGAAGTAAATGCGTTTCAGGGAATCATACTGGAAGTGATCAAAAGAAATGTTGTTATAATCCATGAAATTGATGATAGCGGTCTTGAAAGGAATGTTATCATGGAGGCAGCATTTATCCATATATTCAAAAAAATGCCAGCAGAACATATGATAAAGGTGGGATTGAATTTTTGAAAAGCTATTAGGTGAAATATAGTTGAACTTTCTGATATCACGAACATGGTTATAGGGCAGTTCAAAGGTAATTACATTGGGGCCTGGGATCAATGGCCTGTAGTGAGCCGGTGTATGCGTAAGATAATCAGCAAGCAAAGGTAATAGCTTAGATTTTTCATCTGCTTTAATAGGATGCTCCCCATAGTAATGAACCAGATAATCGACCAGGTAAGGCCGCATATAAACAGAAACATAAACCGGATTCTCAGCCATTGAAGTTTTGATTAGTGGAAAGAATTAGTGGACACAGGCATTTTATTCATTTTAGGGTTGGTGGGCTAATATTTCGACCTACAATACCCTACACGACCTACAACTCAGTAAATCAGAATAATAGATCAATTTATATGTAGGGCGATGTAGGGCAGAAAATATTTTGAAAAAAGATCATTTTAGATCAACCCTACATCACCCTACATTGCCCTACCAGTATTTTCCTATGTTTTATCAATAAATAGTATAATAATAAGTTCAATATCATTCTAATTAAAATAACTGTAGGGCTGTAGGGCAGTGTAGGGCAAGGTTTTGGCATAATCAGGAATTATAAGGTTTGATATGGTCAATTACAGGTGTATTGTTGCCAAATAAGTCAATCATTGTTTTATTAATCTTCATCAGTTGACACAGAAACGCCATAAGGCTTTGATTTTGGACCGTTTGGTGCACTTTCCAGCAAGCGGATCATATTTATATTCAAAGCATGATAGTCAAAAACATAAGACGAGGTAACCTGTTTAGTCTCAACCGGCTCCCCTTCCGCTATAACATAATCCTTTCTGGTAAAACGAGTTGAATTTTCAACACCAAGGAAATGCTTAGAATTTTCCAGGTAATACTTCAGGGTTGCGGATGGTAAAAATTTCATACTGGACCTTTTCGCGTGTTCAGAATAAATTTTATAAACACTGGTAAACTTTATTTTAATGACAGTCATCGGCTGCGGAAGTATGATATCTCTCGATTTTTCCTGAATATGCTCTGCATGCGCCACAACAAAATGCCATTTATCAATCAAGGTATTATTATCGAACAATGATTCAACCAGGTCCCAAAAGATTGAGATTTCATTACTGGAAGCTATTTGAGCATTTTGATTGACCATAGATTTGATGGCCGATTTTTTAAGATCATCGAAAGTGAAGGGAAGATCCAGGTTTTCTTCTAAAGTTAAGATCGAAGCAAGCATAGCGCACCAATTGCGGAGAATTCTATCTTCAACGACCGTTTCACCAAGGTCTTTAAGAAGGATGGACAAAGCATTGTCGTAATTTTCATAGTAATTCTCTACAAAAAAGGATCTGTATTTGAGTATTTCAGCGGTAACATGGGAAAGTCCCTGCTTTTCCATGTCTTTTAAAAGAGTGTAACTCTCTTTTTCAGCGATGGAATACTCTGTCTGGTGAAACTGGAGAAACATGACTCTGGAAAATAAGGCAACATCAGCGGTAGGCATTTCCTGACCGGAAAGGATCACGGCAGAATTAACCAGGGTGGTTTCTTTTTTCTTTCCTTTATCATAGTTCAAGCGGTTTCTCCCGATGGAATCATAAATGGATTTCAGGGTTTCAATTTTATCATACTCGATATTGTTTTTGTATTCATCAATCCAGGCGAAAGCATTGATGAACTGCTGAATATGTTCGGCCAGACCTGCCTTGGTGCCGTTATGGATATTGAATGGCGTCTGCTGCTTCCCAAAAAGGCAGGAAAGCGACATTGCCATCTGGCTTTTTCCGGTGCCTTTGGGACCGAACAGGTTCAGGATCGGGAAATTTGAGAACAAATGAAGCAGATGATCCCTGAACAATGAAGAAATATAGAAGGCAATACCGAATTTGGCATTTTCTCCGAAAACCTGGATAAACATTTCAGCCCATTTGCGGATCGTAACATCTTTTTTAAGATAGATGAATTTGCGCTCATCAATGAACACTGATTTATCATTGATGTAAATGTTTGAGAAGGCAGGAATGAAGAAATTCCGGTCATGAAAGGCAATCAGGCCGGTACTGTCAAGTTCGGTAAAACCTTCTTCGGTAGAAATTCCATTAGCCCATGCCCAAAAGCCTTCTCTTTGCCATCCCAGGTTACGAATTTCGGCGCAAGTCTTTGTTTCTTCGTACCATTTCTGCTTGAGCTTGGTAAGATAATATTCTGTACCCCAAAAAAGGAAGTTGCCTTTTCCCTCTATTATTCTCTTAAAATTCATGATGGAAGTCATCTCCGTCATGTCAAAATCAATAGTCACCTTATGGCCGGCATAATTGGTAAGTTCAAAAATCCTTCGGGTATCAATAGTGCTTTCTACATGATAAAGCGGTTTCATGACAAAGTTTGAATACTGTTGTATCCCATCCTTTGTGCTGAAATGGTATTCGTTATTATCTTCATAGAAGCCCCATTTATGAAAGTCAGCGGGATTAACATGAGATGGCAGTTTAACGCCGGCTTCGACCGGTGTAGTCCGGGCGGCAATGGCAAACTGACTGACTTTATCAGACAAAAGTGACTGAGCAATTTTGAATTTTTTACAGATCTTAGATATGAATAATGTGACTAGGGATTCTTCCTGATATAGGGAAAGGATCAAAGCCACGTCCCTGATGGCTTCATTGCGAAGTACAGGATCATCCTGGGTGCCGGTGAATAGTTTGTCTGCCAGCCAGAGGGGAAAGGCCAGACGGTTGCCAATGATGAATTCAGGCATCTTGATCTTAGGATTCTCCCGAATGTAAGAATCCGGATCTTGGGAAAAAGGTAATTCAACGATGGAGGGAAATAGGCCGTTTTCAAGACAGATACGGGCATTCTTGATCGATGCCTTTTGTCCGGCCGGATCGCCGTCATAGAAAAGAACTGCATTTTTACTGTATCGGGAAAGCATTTTAATCTGGTCCTTACTCAAGGCTGTTCCGCAAGGTGCAACAGCATTATATACGTCAGCTGAATGAAGTGAAATAACATCGGTATAGCCTTCGACAATAATGGAGAAATCGAGTTTACGGATTGAATCCTGGGCGAAAAACAGCCCAAAGAGAGTAAAGGACTTGTTAAAAACAGGCGTATTGGTAATATTCAGGTATTTGCTTTGCTTGAGTTTAGAAGTTTCGAAGACGCGGCCAGCAAAAGCGCAGATGCGCCCCTGAGTATTATGAATAGGAAAGATAATTCTATGGCGGAAGAAGTCATAAGTAACCAGCTTATCATTTTGATGGATAAGACCGGACAAAAGCAAAAGCGTTTCGGAATAACCAGCAGCAAGCGCCGCTTGATGAAATTTATGATAATCGTTGTAGGCATAACCGATATTGAATTCCACCTGGTTATCGGCATTAACTCGTTTATTGGCGTAATCCAGAGCGACCGGTGAGGAAGGCAAAGCCTGACGAAAATAGGAAGCTGCGAATTCATTAAGGTTAAACAACTCTTCTTTTGTATTGGTCTTATCGACTTCTTCCTCGTTGTAAGATTCCTCCTTTGGGATTTCGATGCCATACTTATCGGCCAGGTAAGTTATGGCCTCGGGGAAGGACATTCCTTTATGGACCTTGAGGAATTTTACAACTCCGCCGGAGATATCCGAGGAAAAGCATTTAAAGATTTGCTTAGCCGGGCTTACACTGAATGAAGGAGTCTTTTCATCATTGAAGGGGGATTTCCCGATCCAGTTTTTACCTTTTTGTTTGAGCTGAACAAACTGACCGATAACATCAACGATGTCAGCTTGATCAAGAATCGTTTCAATGACTGAGTTTGGAATCATAGACAGGATGTTCTGGATTTGGTTAAAGATGAGCGTAATAACCGCCGGGAGAAAATTGAAAATGGCATTTTTCTATGGTGTAGGCTCAATGAGATCATTGTGGTCTTCGATTCCTGTATATGAGCTTATTAATTGAAGGCTTTCAAATTCAGTGAAACAACGGTTATTTTCACTAAGCCAGCGGTAATATGTCCTCGGCGTAATGTTGAAATAATCGATAAGGGCATCTTTTAGCCTTGAATTTGATCTAATCTTGTTTAAAGTGGTCTTTTTTAATTGCATAGTAACAATAAATTAAGAATTTACTTGACTTCTATATAAATTGTGCTAAATTTGTCACAATAATGAGACACCAAAAGTAGATTACAGCTAATAATATATCAAGATATTGTTAGTAAATAAGTGGAGTAAATATTAACAAAATTTCAAATGTTTGATATCGAACTTATTAAACGAAAGGCAAAAGAAGTAAAGATGCCGCTTGCTGAGTTAGCAGAAAAAATAGGATATTCTGAAGCCGGATTTCATAAAGCCATAGCCAACGGCACATTAAATTTAAAAGCCATTATTAGACTAAGCCAGGTGTTAGATTTGCCGCTGGAAGATTTTATTCAAAATAAGGAAGTAGTAACATTAGCAACGGTTATAGATAAGACACATCAGGAAGAACCTGGTCGCAAATGGAGTGATATGATAAAAGGCATAGAACAAGAGAGGGAAAATTTAAGACTGACGATTGAAGGTTTATTGGAGCAATTAAAAGAGAAGGATAATCAATTAAGAGAGAAAGATAATCAGATCGATAGATTCATCATTGCTATGAGTCAAAAAGATGAATTAATTAGCGATTATCTCTACATGCTCAAGCATTTGACGTCGGATAGGTTTAAAAACATTGATAATGATATGTTAAAAGGTAATCCTAAACCGTACAAAGAGTTACAAGAAAAAGAGTAGGCTTCCAAATGGAAGACTATAAAAATAGTCGTAAAACAGCTATAAAGGCTAAATAAAAGTGTTCATTCCTTAGTGGTAATTGCTTCTCCGCAACCTATTGAACTGTAAAAAAGTAACAGTTATTATACTATTAATTATAGGGCATATTAATAGCTTTTATTTGATGGATTTACCCAATAGTATCTGATAAACTTCTATGAATATATTTAACTCTATTTCAACGCCTTCAATCGTTCGTCTTCAACTATTTTATTAATTAAAACTGTGATAATTTTATAGAGTTTCGAATTCTCTGTATAATCTGCCGGGGCAATAAAATCTGCACGTTTTTGTATGATGAGATCTTCACAGGTTTGTTTTGCGGATAGTTTATCTTTCTTTTTTCTCCTGTGCGGATCATAAACAGCAATAGCAGTTCCGCCCTCCTGTTTGATCATTTTCATGGCCGGCACATCTGTCTCTCCATCACCCAAATAAATCATCCTTGAAAAAGGTATGGGCCTTTTCTCATGCTCTACAAATTTGTTGATCAGGGTATTATCATACGAATTGTTGATTCCTTTGTTAATCCTGAACAGGTATTGAGTTTTATTGGTATAATTGATCGCCAATGCTGGCCAGATGGCTACATCGTTTGCATCAAAGACAAAGCCGGAGGCGAAAATGTTTTTAAAATTTTTCGCAATACTTGTACCTTTTATAATATCTCTGATCCCTGAGGAAATGATGTGATGATCAATGGAAGCATCCTTTTCTGCAGCGTAATGGTTTATTCGGTCAAAAAAAGATTCGACACCATTAAAAAAGCGGATGTCTTTGCCATGATCCAGAAACGCTCTCCTGGTAACCGGGATGTGCTTTTCATCGGCTTTTTGCAGCATCAGTTGCATATAGGCCAGTATATCATCCATATCCTGGTCCTTTGCCCTGGCATTGGATGTTTTCCAAAATTCCGCCTTATTAATGCCAAGCTTTGGGATAAAAGAATGTTCCTGCATATTCCCCGGCGCAAGTGTGCCGTCAAAATCATAGGCGATGGCGATTCTAACCAGCGTTTTGCTCATAATAATCTATTCCTATCTCAACAGCACCAGCCTTCTTGTCTCATACAACCCTCCGGCCTGTAAACGATAATAATACACCCCGCTTTCCAATCCTGTAGCATTGAACACGGCCTGGTGCAAACCGGTTTCCTGGATTTCATTTACCAATGTGGTCACTTCCCTGCCGGTCATGGTGTATACTTTCAGGGAAATAAATCCTTTTTCTATAAGGTTGTAACGGATCGTTGCTTTGTCCATGAAAGGGTTCGGAAAGTTTTGCAGCAAAGAAACAAAAGATCCCCTACCCTTTTCAGCCATTCCAACATAAGATGGTGTAATTACAGAATAGTAAACGTCCTGTTCGCCATTAAATGTAGCTGCCCAGGCAAGATGAGCTCCTGCATCATCCGAGTACATATCAAAATAATCCCCCATCTTGTCCTGCTGAGGCCATCCGATGTGAGGATTAAAAGAATCGGATAACTTTACATTCTGCGTCCAGGTAAGGCCTTGATCCAACGAATAAGAATAATACAATGCTGAATTTACTAAACCGGAATTATCCCGGGTATCCAGCCAGATGACATCTATACGGCCATCAGGGGCAACTGACATGGTCCCAAACCATTGATAGGCATTGTTTCCGGGATCGTCATTCACCCTAACCGGAAAGCTCCATGTTAACCCACCATCCGTGCTCCGCGCAAACATGATATCACAGGGATCTGAGGTGGAAAAACGCTCTACGGAACAAAGAAGATAAATAATACCATTACCGGGCCCACCGCTTGAATCCATGGTTATTATTGTCTGACCAAGCAAACCGCCAGGATTCGGACATTCGTACCCTCCAAAACCAACGATTTGACCATTAAGATCCACGGAAACTGTGAAATCCCATGACACATCTTCACCGGAATTTTGCGCGTTGGAAGATTTTGCCACCATAAAACCACTCCATAGTGCTCCGCCAACATAAAGTTCGCCATCCGGACTGACAAAAGTCGTCCCCCAGTAGGGATCACCTGGGATGCTGGAACAATCTTCATAGGAGAGATTATTATCGGTTGAACGGGTGAACAAATATGGGTAGCAGGAACTGGCGGTGGACCAGAATTCATAAATGTTCCCTGCCCCAATTCCAGAAGTTTTGTCGATCGACATCCATTGTTTATCACCCCCATGTGCATAGGTACCCATGCCCCATGAGCTACCACCATCGTCAGACTTGTAAACATTACACCAGTATTCATCTCCTCCAACAGTCAGGCTGTTATAGTAGAAATTTCCATCTCCATCACTGCCGAGAACAGGATCAGACCTGAATATGCCGGGATCGATCACCCCGGGAAAAATCCAGGTCTGCCCGGCATCTTCCGTATACCCATAGCCTGCCTGGCGAAAACTGTTAGAAATATTATCAAATTGCCGCCAGCCAATGGCAATTTTGCCGGGATCATTCGGGTTGAATGCAATGGATGGCTCGTTGGCTGCGTCATTAACGATGTTGTTTCCTTCTATGTTGACATTTACCTGCACTATGGAGAATCCCTGGGAATAAAATCTATAAGCAGGCGAAGTCGCATGCATTTCGCGCGGAGAAGCAACATATGCTCCATCCGGAATTTCCAGTAAAACTCTCTTTGGATTTTTAAGTTGATCACCGGTTTTGTCCTGGCCATAACCCGTGGGTAAAAATGCAAGCATTATGATTGCAAACAAAAGCAGAGACGAGTTTTCCGGAAGTTTACAAATAGATAGTTTTTTCATAATTGTCCTAGATATAGAGTAAAGAAGTAAAGATAGCATTAAATAATCTTCAATTCACAACTCACTACTCACTATTCATAACTCATGACTTAAAAAAAATCCGGCTGAATAAACTCCGGCCGGATCTATAAATCAATTGATGGTTTAACTCTTCAGTTCGTCAGATTACTTCTTGATAAACTTCGTCTTGAAGGTATCTTCCTGAGTAATGATAAAGACCATGTAAACCCCTGTTCTGAAGTTTTCCAGGCCGATAACCTGCTGTTCATCGTTTATGATTTCATGGTGGACCACCTGTCCTTTCATATCGTAAATGAAGAGTTCCGCCAGTTTGTTATTTTCAATGCTGATATTCAGTTCGTCGTGAGCAGGATTTGGATAAACCTTGATTTGGTTATCTTCATTACTGGCCGTTTCTGCAGACTCACCCAAGGGTCCTGTCAACGGGATCAGGTAATTGTTCGGGTTCACTTGCATGGAAGCCGTAATCCTGACATTATCGATATAGACATCATCATTATTATCACTCGCATCGCACATAAACCTGATCTTCATGTTTGCAGGGAAAGTATAACTGGTTTCCAGTATACTAACATTCGCACCATAGAAAATGCCATTATTGAAATTAGTAGTCCTGGCATAATTAGCCACGTTGTACCAAGTAGTTCCGTTGTAATACTGAACCCAGAAATTTTCAGTGGAATTGTCCATACTTATAGCGATAAATTCGAATTCCACATCGATCTGAACATACCCAGGAGTACTAACATCCACCCCATTAGTCAGGTAGAATGATGAAGGAACAGCGGTATTGTCCTGAATATCAATCGATGCAATCCCTCCTGAAGCGTACGTTCCGCCCGTATAACGTGCACAATCTGCTCCCCCATCGGTCCAGATACCCCAACCGGCCTCAAAATCTGAGAAGCTAAGCTCCACAGAACCAAATGGTGAAGCTTCCGTGGTGAAAGACCAAACTGAACATCCTGTAGCTGAACCATTTGCGTTATATGGAACCACCTTCCAGTAATAAACCGTGCTATAATTGAGATCTCCAGCAGGATCATAAGAAGTTACGGAACCAACATTTGTCCCGTTGATAATATTTGTCGGAGGATTATTGGTTCCGAAATACAAGGTATATCCCGTAGCATTGGTAACACTGCTCCATTGGAGGTTAGTGGTTATGCTGACCCCTGCAGCACCATTTAGTGGAGCAACCGGGCTGGTACAGGATGGAACTGCAACTACATTTATATAATTGGCTTTTGTCTCAGTATCAGAACCTGCTGTATTAGTGGCAACCAGGGATACTGTATAAATACCTGCCGTACTATAAGTTACGCTTGGATTTTGAGCCGTGCTGGTTGCAGGAGTTCCACCGTTAAAAGTCCATGACCATGAAGTCGGTCCGTTGGTCGAGAGATCTGTAAATTGAACGGCCTGTCCTTCAATAACCGTGGTATTGTTCGCGCTGAAATTTGCTACGGGTGGCTGTGGTGTTCCAAAGGATACAGTATAATCCTCTACCTCCCCATAACTGAATGTTTCACAAGAGGTTGGAACTGCATTATACTTCATTGTAACACGCATACGGGTCGTCCCTGAAACGCCTGTTGCAACAGTAAAATTACCGCTCACCGTCGTGGTGCTTGATGCCGGGGCAAAGGCTGTTTCATTAGCATCCAGGAAATCACCATCTTTATTATAGTCAATCCAGACCCTCCAATATTCAACATAGGTAGACCCTGAGAAAGCCGGAGTAAGGGTCACTGCAACATTACCGCCAGCTGTCATGGGAACGGTCAGGTTGGTGAAATTAGTATAACCTGCAGCGCCTGAACTGTTTATAAAGCTGTTGAAAGCAACCTGCCCTATCCATTCGTAAGAATAATTGCTTCCCTGGGATGCACAGTAGTTGATCTGAACTGCGTTCACCGTGATATAATTTGTCTTCAATTCCGTATCGCTGCCGGACGCATTAGTGGCCACCAGTGTGACTGAATATGTTCCCACAGTATTATAGGTTACAGTTGGATTTTGAACAGTCGAAGACGAAGGAGTCCCACCCGGGAACGACCAGCTCCATGATGTCGGGTTGCAATTGGTATTATCGGTAAAAGTAACCGTATTTCCAACTGTCACAGTAGTAGGACTTCCTGTGAAATTTGCTGTTATATTAGCAACCGAGATATAGCCGGTTTTTGTAAGTGTATTGGTTGTCGAGCCATTACCCACGATCAGTGTAACATCATATACTCCCGGTGTATTGTAGGTTACAACAGGATTCTGAACAGTTGATGTTCCAGGTGTACCACCCGGGAAAGTCCAGTTCCATGAAGTCGGAGAACCTGTTGACTGATCGGTGAAAGTGACCTGTCCGCCTGTGCAAACAGTCGTAGGAGCCCCTGAAAATTGAGCAGTCAATGCTGGTGGGGTAAAAGTAAAGGCGGCTATTTTCGTTTGCCTGCTGCCCCCGTATTCTGAAGTAAACCAGAAAGTATGGTCATTCAGCGGATCGATTGATATACTGGAATAATCACCCCAACGATTGTAGGCGGTCTGTGAACTGCTTCCATTCTGGATGACCTCTTCAGCCACATCCAATACACCGGAGGCTGAGGCATAGGCTGATGCTGACTGTCCGCAATACCTAATGCCTGGATATAAAGTAGTGCTTGAAACAGAGTAGCCCAATCCGAGTTCATTATAACCATTTAAAGCAACGCTTCCCATCCATCTGGAGTGACCGTCAGGCGCATAAGTACCTGACTGTCTGAGTGTCCAGGTTCCGGTTGTGCGTCGCAATTCATACCACCTGATACCGGCATGATCGGTCGCATCAACATCAACAGTATGACTGCACACAATAGTTTGGTAAGTGCCAAAATTCCTGTATTGAGGAACGTTCATAATAACCATGGGAATAGCATCAAGTTCCCTTGTCGTACCTTGTTGCTTGATATTGTCCCAGTTATTTCCGAAATTGCTGTCAAAAGCAGGAATATTGAGCTGCTGACTTCGTGTAAATGTAGAGCTTGATGGTGTTGTCCAGTTTACAGCCAATTCATATATCCACAGCTGGTCGACACCTCCGCCAATGGCGTCATCATTTATTGTGATAAATAAACCGGGAGCTCCTGCAGGCGCAAAAGCACCGTCATTATCAATTGGCGGAACGCACATAAATCCGTCAATTGTTGTGGGCCTCCATGCATTATTAAACCCTACCATCTGCGCTGTTCCACCAATGAGCATCTGGGCGCGCTCAAACACATAGATATCATTTCCAGTGCTGTTATTTGTACCCATGTAGTAACCATCACGCCAGATGCCGAACTTTTCATAATCAGGCATATCAGCAACATCAAACGAATACTTATGCCATACTCCGGTGGGGTCATTCGTAGCTGATACGGCGATCAGCATATAGTCATTTGAGCCACTGATAGAAAACTCAGCGACAAGCCACCTGTCGGCCTGTTCATCATAAAGGCAGATTGGGTCACCATCGTTATATTCTGATCCGGTGACTCCGCTGAAAAGCAGGTTCATATTGGCAGGCCCTGCGACCAGAGCGCCGTTTGCCTTGTTATAAATGGCATACACGGTGTTGATGGTTTGCATATAATGGTTCGGACCTATTGAACCATTAGCATCGGGTGGGTAATAAGGGGATGGTTGTCCGCTGAAATTCAACACCGGAGCCTTTATCCCCATTGTTTTGCCCATCTCTTGCTGCCAAACAGGGTCCGGTCCCTGCGGCAACGCTGTACTGGCATAAGGATAATGCCTTTCTTTCAGTTTTTTATTCAGCATTTTCTGCTCCCCTTTTAGTACCAATTGCTGAAATTCCGCATCGGTAATTGCAGGGAGGTCCCTTAACGCAGGAGATAACCCATGATAAACCCCTGTTTTTATTATAGAGGGGGAAATGGGATTGTCCTGGGCTGCCAGTTTAGCCATGCCGGATAAAATGACCAGAAATAAGTAAAGTGAAAGTCGCTTCATAATCTCAGTTTTTAAAGGTTAATTATTTAAAAAGATTGTCAATAGATTAAATTATAAGTTGATTCTGGAATTCTGTTCCATTCCAGATAAGAAAAATCCTTAGATTTTCTTTAATAATGAATTACGAAAAAGGATGATGGTAAAAATCAAACCAATTGGGGGGGAAATGGTTTACGATATAAAATTACATTGACGAATTGAAATATCCAAATTTTTATTAAAAAACTTTATCTTAAGACTAATAATTTAATACTCTGACATTCATTATTGCTTTCTGGAATCAAAAAGTAAATTCCGCATTGCCTCGCAGGATCTGGCCAAATACAGTAAATGATAATAAAACGGAAGCAATGATGAAAAACCTCATAGAGATCCTATTTACTCAGATATTCAATACTAAATCAAAACCAACCCGCTCCAAGTCCTCTGAATGGCCATGGAATAGAAACTAAAATCAGCAATAAAGCAACTGAATAATAAACCAGAATCTGCTTGTGCTTTTTTAATTCATCAACAGCCCGATCAGATTTAACATAACCGATCGTGACAAGGATAACTGAAATGATCATCAGGCCGATATGTTCAACCAGGAAGAACCTTAACAGGCTGTCTTTCATCGATGCGGCATCAAAGATCACTTTCGGACTTATGAAGTAAAGCACAAATCCCAAAACCAATTGAAGGTGGATGAAAATTAGTGCCAACCTGTTGAAAAAGCAATCATTGCAATTAGAAGAAGATTTCCTGGTCAGCTTAAAACCGGCATTTACGATGGCGGCAATAATGAATAATAACACCAGCCATCTCAGGCCGGAGTGGATATGGACGAAAATCGGATAAATGTTCATAACTTATTGAATTGTAGTATTTATAAAAAATGAAGCATAATCACTATATGTAACAGAAATAAAACAGCCTTCTTCATAAAATTTTGTCTATATAACTCATCATTCGTTCTTACTTTTACCTGATTCTTCAAAAGTACAAAAAATGATTAATGTAATCGACCTCCGAAGTGATACCGTCACCCGCCCCGGAAAGGAAATGCTGGATCGCATGTTTAAAGCCGAAGTTGGTGATGACGTCTTTGGTGATGATCCTACTGTCCAGTTACTGGAAGAGAAAATGGCCGGTATGTTCGGAAAAGAAGCTGCATTATTTTGCCCATCCGGCACTATGACAAACCAGGTTGCCGTAAAGGCTCATACCCAACCGGGAGAGGAAATCATCTGTGATATCACTTCCCACGTTTATAATTACGAAGGAGGCGGAATTGCATTCAATTCCGGATGCTCTGTCAGGCTTGTCCATGGAGACCGTGGACGCATGAAGCCAGACCAAATTTATGACAATATTAACCCTGATAATGTCCATTACCCGAAAACAAGGCTGGTTATTGCTGAAAACACTTCAAACAAAGGTGGAGGAAGCATTTATGATATAAATGACCTGTTACAGATCGGAAAAATCTGTCGCGAAAATGATTTGCTTTTTCACCTTGATGGGGCCCGCCTGTTTAATGCACTGGTTGAGACCGGGGAAAAAACAGAAGATTATGGAAAAATATTTGACTCCATTTCGGTTTGTTTTTCCAAAGGATTGGGAGCACCTGTCGGATCTATACTTACAGGCAGCAAAGATTTCATTTACAAAGCCCGCCGGATCAGAAAAGTGCTGGGTGGTGGCATGCGCCAGGTTGGCTATCTTGCCGCCGCAGCTGATTACGCAGTTGAAAACAATATACTGAGATTAAAGGATGACCATCGCCGGGCGAAGGATCTCGGTTCATTTCTTTCCGCAATGAATTTTATAGAGGAAGTCATGCCTGTTCAAACCAATATAATAATATTCAGCCTGAATGAAAAGTATTCTCAGGATGAATTTCTCAGATTGCTCAATGAGAAAGGGCTTTGGGCTGTGGGGTTCGGACCGCAGAAAATTCGCATGGTAACTCACCTGGATTATACCGATAAAATGCTTTCCAGGACCATCGATATTTTAAAAGGACTTTCCTGATTAAAAGATAATTTTAATTCTTTTCAGGCGCTTTCTTCTTTGAAACTGTCCGGTTCGCTTTTTCGCAGCTGATTAATCAAAGGTTTAAACTCTTTGCGGATCGTTTCCCATTTATCAGGGTATTTTTCAAGTAGTTGCCTGATTAAATCCCTGTTCTTTCCCAATGATTCAGTAATAGCCGGAGCTGATATCGGCGGATCCAATGCCTGCCCGACTTTCGAACTAATGATTGCTATATTTTTGTTTTTCAATCCAATAGCTGCCATTTCCAATTTGTCAAGTAATTGCATAGCCCTGGATTGACGACTGTCAATTTTTCTTGTAAACTGCTCCGTTTTCTCGATGACCTGGTAACTATCAAAATCAAGGCTGTAAGAATGGATCTTTACTACTTCTTCTTCGCTTAACATTAATAAATTCTCAGTGAATACAATAGCATTTTGGAGAATTACAGGTAAATGCTTCAGATTCCCTTTGAAATCCCTAATCTTATTTAATGCTTCATCCGTTAAAATATAAGTCCTGCCGTACTCCTTCGATAAATCCTGCAAGTGCAGCTGGGCCACGTTAATCATATTATCTCCATAACTAGCCTGAATTTGGTTAAGTTGCTCCTTCAGTGATATGTTTTCACTGATGACCGCTCTGACCCCATTATTCAAGGTTCGGAGCAATCTTCGGTTAGACAGGTTCAACTGGAGAAAGGATTTAAACTGATAATATAACAAATGACCGATAATTATTTTATGATCAGCAGTTAGCACCTTATCAGCCTTATTAAGACCAAAATTCCCGAGGTTCTGGTTGAAATAAATCAATAATAAATCATTCAGCTTATCAGTATCATTTTTAAAACGTAAAACAAGGATGACATTATCCAGCTCTGTAAAAATAGTAGGGACTGTCAGGCGCTGAGGGGAGAATTCGAATGGAAGGTCCTCCTTCTTGATCCATGCGAACTGATGATTTTCTGTCCTGAACTTTTGAATCATGACCATATTCTCAGGCCTTTGCAAAACTTCATCAAAGCTATCTTCTATGTCATGATCTCTTTTCCGTGACAAAATCCTGATCTGCCGGTCCCGTTGTGAAAAGTAAATACCTGCTATCTTTTCAATGCCTGGCAGGAATAAATCGGAGTAATGAAATACATTCTCAAATTCATCCCCGATGAATGAAAATAAACCTGGCTTCATGGTTAGTTGAGTTTTGGCAAAGATAAGAAAAATTAAGTACTTAAGTCAATAGTTAAGTAATAATATTAAGTTACTTAAGAATAAATTTAAATATTCCGAAGTTATTACTTAAGAAAACAATAACCACTTAATTTATTTGTTTTCAGCATTATAAGTACTATATCTTTGTATTATCTCCAATAAAAATCCTATTAATTATTAAGTATAAATTCATAAAATATTTTAAGTTAATTAAATTATGCTGAAGTCTGGTTCTAATTTTATCAGGATGTTATTTTACGGAAGATCCCACCACAAGATCCGGACTGATTCATATTGGACTGACTCCTATCCATCTCCTGAGCCTTCATGGCTGAGAAAAACAGCCAATACAACCAGTGACTGGATTTATAACCATATCGACAATTTCTTCCGGGGTCCCGCAAATAAATATAAAGCAGAATTCACTGGTGATCTTTCCAATACAACTATCATAAGTACAAGTTATAAGGAATGGGAATTGAACCAGGACATTGTTGACATTGCATTCGAGGATATCAAGAGTAGTTTGAGTTGGATTTTACCCGGTTTCATTAGAAAATTTGCGTTCCGGTTACACCAGTTAGCATTACTTTATCTTTTTACAGATGTGGTTAATGAAGAGGAATCTTCGGAATGGGCTGAGTTAAGGGATAATCATAATAACCGCATAATATTGGATAAAAGAAAGGTCTTATATACTCTTCAAGGTTTCAAAGATAGAATTGACTCTGATTGCTTGTCTATCAATAATTGGTGGAAGAAATTCATCAGCAGGTTAAGAGTGTTCTTAATGCTGGAACAGGAAAAGAAAACGTATTATTTACTGGGTTACTTTGCTCCTCAGGGATATGATTATTCGATTGATAATCAAAACTACATGATCAGAGGACCTGATAAAACCAAATTGAATCCTGCCTTTTCCTTTCACAAAAGAATTTGATTAATTTCGCTGCATGAAAATTGCAGTAACAGGTGCCAATGGGCATGTTGGTGCTAACTTATGCCGGAGTTTACTTGCTGAAGGTCATCAGGTTAAAGCACTCGTTCATCAGAACATTAATTCACTCAAAGGTCTCAATATTGAAATTGTTCAGGGCAGCCTGCACGATCTCAACGCACTAAGGAGCCTTTGTAAGGATGCAGAAATTGTTTTTCACCTGGCCGCAATGATTTCGATTGATGGACATAAGAATAAACTTCTGGAGGTCAATGTAGAAGGCACAAAAAATCTTATAAAAGTCATACAAGAAAACGGTGTCAGGAGGCTGATCCATTTCAGTTCTATCCACGCTCTCTCCCATTTTCCTTTGGATCAACCCATGGATGAAACAAGACCATTGGTCAAGGAAGGGCCCATGTGGTATGAAATCACCAAGTCAAAAGCTGAAAAAATAGTTTTGGATGCCACTATTGGAGGACTTGATGCTGTCGTGATTAACCCAACTGCCATTGTAGGCCCGAATGATTTTAAACCTTCACTTGTAGGTACTGCACTTATCAGATTGTATAATAACACTTTACCAGCATTGGTACCAGGTGGATACAACTGGGTTGATGTGCGGGATATTGTTCAGGGTGCGATTGCAGCTATGGACAAAGGGCGAAAAGGAGAACGCTATATTCTGGGAGGAAAATGGGTAAGTATTAAAGACCTTGCTTTAATTGTAGAGAAGGTCACCGGGAAAAGGGTCATTAAGTTCATGATCCCTACCCCAATTGCCAAAATCGGAGTACCGTTTATCAAAGCTTATGGCTGGATTGCCAAACAGGAGCCACTCTATACTTTTGAATCACTAAGGGCCTTGCGTGAGGTTAATACTATGATCAGCCATGAAAAAGCCAATACTGAACTGGGCTATAGCTCCCGTGATTTTGAAATTACTATTCGGGACACCATGGATTGGTTTCAATTGCATGGTTATCTCAAGTGATTTCCATTTAACGAGATTCTGGCAAGGATTAAATTTTAAATCTAAACAATTAATTTAGCATTAATGATTAATTCATCTACCATTCAATATCTTGCAATAATTTGGATTGCTGTTGCAATTATAATTTTTCCATTCCTTTTAAGGATTACTGCCCCGTATGGGAGGCATAGCAAACAGAACTGGGGGCCTATGATTGATAACAAGCTTGGCTGGGTGTTAATGGAACTGCCATCTCTGTTGATTTTTGTTTTACTGGTTCTTCTGGGGTCTAAACAACCCTCCTCTCCTATTTGGGTCTTATTTGGTTTGTGGACCATTCATTATTTTAACCGGTCAGTTATTTTTCCATTAAGGACCAAGACCAAAGGGAAGAAAATGCCAATTCTCATCATGTTATCTGCTGTTTTCTTCAATCTTATCAACGCCGGTCTTAACGGGTACTGGCTGGGTTTCATAGCCCCAGCCTATCCTGAAAACTGGATGACCGATCCCCGGTTTATTCTGGGTGGAATAATATTTATCGGTGGATTTATCATAAACCAGGCAGCAGACAAGAAATTAATCGGCTTAAGAAAAGGTGGCAAAATGGGTTATTTTATTCCAAGGGGAGGCCTGTTTAATTACATCTCCTGTCCGAATTTTTTCGGAGAGATTATTGAATGGTCAGGATTTGCCCTTATGGCCTGGAACCTGCCGGCGCTTTCCTTTGCAGTCTGGACTGCTGCTAATCTCATTCCCAGAGCTCTGGATCACCATAAATGGTATAAAAGCTGTTTCAAAGAAGAATATCCAAAGAGCCGTAAAGCTGTTATTCCTTTCCTTATATAAAAGCAGCAATGATTTTATATCATAATAACCATGAACCCTCATAAACCTCATCATCAACCTGCAAACGTAAAAGGGAACCGGCTATTAGCTGCAACAATCCTTAATTTCATCATCTCTATTGCAGAAATCGCCGGAGGATTGATTTCCAATAGCTTATCATTAATTTCAGACGCTTTACACAACCTTAGTGATGGGCTTGCCATTTTTATTGCATGGATTGCCAACAAAATTAGCCAAAAGCCATCAAACTCAAAACGGACTTTTGGATACAAACGCATTGAGATCCTGGCAGTTTTCTTTAATGCCTTGATCCTGATCGCTATTTCGTTATATCTTTTCTATGAAGCCATCCTGAGAATTATTGCCCCTGAACCAGTAAAAGGCCTCATCATGCTTATTGTAGCCCTGATCGGGCTTCTTGCCAATCTTGCAGCGGTATTACTTTTGCGTGGAGATGCGAAAAGAAATATCAATGTCAGAGCAGCTTATCTGCATCTCTTTGGCGACACTCTATCATCTGTAGCAGTTATAATTGGCGGGATACTAATCTATTTCTTTGATATATTCTGGTTAGACCCTATCATCACGATCTTTATCGGTATTTATATCATCAAAGAAACCTGGACAATTTTAAAACAGACCGTCGACATTCTAATGCAAGGATCTCCGGCGGGTCTGAACCTGGATCTGATCAGGCAGGACCTGGAGCAAATTCCTGAGATTGCAAATATCCATCACGTGCATATCTGGAACCTGGATGATCAATCCGTTCATTTTGAGTGTCATGTTGCTTTAATCGAGAATAGCAGGATATCTGAAACGGATAATATTTATTACAAGATAGAAAAAGTCCTGAAAGAAAAGCACCACATCAGTCACCTTACCATACAGTTTGAGCACCAGCTATGTGACGATAAGGATATGATCCATCACTAGTCAGTGGTCATTGGTCAGTAGACGATCATCTTCTCAAAATGGTTTTTCCTCAAGTATCCCCTGATGATCACGTGTGCATCACGGTTATCTTCAAATGGCCTGATAATATCATGCAAAATGCCGGCATTTCCGCCGATTTCATCCAGTTCAATATAACCAAACCCGACAAATCTTCCATTTTCAACTTTCACAACAGAACATTCATAGTCGAACCGGCCATCATCCACAATAAAGAAATTCTTATTCTTATAGGTATATTTACTTATTGCATCGATGACCCGGTCGTTATAATCGGAAGGGCTTTCATTACCAACGCAGGCGCCACGGCAGATTCCCATATGATGGTCAAAACATCCCCCGCTTGATGTATAAAGCCCGCACAGTTTCTGGCAAAGGTTGAATTCGTCGAGCAATCTTTGAAGATGGCTCACGCCTTCCTTTCGGGAAGAGTAGGATGTCAAGGGTAGCCGGTCACCTTTAAGCTGTTCTACAGTGAAATGGATATAACCATCCTGTCCGGTATAGGAGAATAGGCCATACTGAAAAAGTGAGCGTCTCAGGGAACGGTTAAAAACAGGTTTATGCTTTTTTATCTCGGCTGATTCAAGCAGGGATGCAACAAGATCGCTTCCCGTAAGTTCATGAGTAACCGATGCAATCCTTTCACGCATTTCTATTTCACGCCTATGGTCGTTGTTATTCAGGTGCGACATGACCCTGCTTTTAATATTTACACTTTTCCCGATATAGATAATATCGCCATTTTCGTCATGGAAATAATAAACACCTGGTGTTTCTGGAAGCTGTTTAATATCTTCCAGCGACAGTTTTGTATGCAACCCTTTTAAGGATATTTCTTCGAGTTTGTTTTCAATTTTAAGTAGATGTTCCAAAAGAGAAACTGTAGTGAGGGCATCCCCTGCCGCCCGGTGCCTGGCAGGGTTAGTAATATTTAAAATCCTTGCGAGATTACCGAGCCCGTAAGACTGAATACCCGGCATAAGTTTCCGGCTAAGCTTCTTTGTGCAAAGTGTACGCCGGGTATAATCATACATCAGTCTTTTAAATTCACAACGTATAAAGTTATAATCGAAGGAGGCATTATGGGCCACGATCGTTTTACCATCAGTCAGTTCAACAATTTGCCTGGCAACCTCAAAAAAGTGTGGTGCTTCGGCCACCATTTTATTGCTTATTCCCGTAAGGGCAGTGATATGAAATGGTATCCTGCATTCAGGATTGATAAGCGATTCAAACTTTTCCACCACCTTTTCCCCGTCGTGGATGAAGATTGCGATTTCCGTTATACGGTCTTTTCTCGCATTTAAACCGGTTGTTTCAATATCGACGATGGCGTACATACAACAAGTTTTGAGGTTTAAGTGTTAAGGTTTAAGTTGGGAACTTTATTGAAGTTTTAGTTTCATTTGAATATCCTTAATGTCTTTTTGAATGGATATTACAGTTTTAGTAAGTTCGTCTTTCGGGAGATTGGGTTCTGGTATTTCGGAGGATACGAAGTGGACAAACTTCCAGACTTCCCGGATATCTTTCACATTAACCTCATAGGGGTCGTAAAGCGGGTTGAGGGACATAAGGGTGAGTTTCTGTTGCTCTTGCAGATTATTTTCAACCACTTTAAAAACAATACCATCATCAAGGGTGAGGATGATATATGGATATCCACTTCGGATATTAAGCCAGTTCTGAATAAATTCCCCGATCACCCAGGATTTATCGGGGATGGGAAACATTGAATCGCCATTTACCTGAAAGGCACGGTATTTCTTGTCCTTTGAAAGGAATGGCAGCTGAAATACGGGCAGTACGCGGATGAATTCAGGATCAGCAAAGCCGCTGCGGTAACCTGCTTTAGCCGTTTCACTGACCAATTCTATGTTTTCGTTGTTGTCAGGGTCAATCGTTGTGGCAAGTACCCTGAGTTTACTGCCGGTAATAAAAATGTCATATCCCCTTTCAAGTTGGGAAAGCTCACTTTCGGCCAGTTTCGACAAATCTTCTTTCACGAGGGTGTCAATAGATATTTTCAAATGCCGGCTGAAGGAAATAAGGGCCTCCAGTCCGGGCTGGGCAATACCATTTTCGTAGCCGCTCAGGGTAGAGCGCTTCATTCCGAGGGAAAAAGCTATATCGTCCTGGGTCCGTCCGAGACGCTTTCTGAGCAGTTTGATATTTGAACTGAAGTACATCGTTTTATTTGTTTATCCGTTTTTTCTGAAAATATACCCGGTCTGTTGAAAAAAAAATTCTTTTTCTTGACTTGAAAAGATTTTTTGATTAAATTGTAGTCTATTATTTGATTAAATTTTAATCAAAAGTAAAACAAAGAAAATAAAAAGTCAAGAAAAATTTTAAAAAAAAGCAACTTCCTGACCACTAACCACTAACTAATAACCAATAACCAATGACCGAAAACCGCCATATCGTCCATCTCGACCTTGACACGTTCTTTGTATCGGTAGAGCGGCTGATGAATGCACGGCTGATTGGCAGGCCGGTCATTATCGGCGGCACGTCTGACCGGGGCGTTGTGGCCAGTTGCAGTTACGAAGCCCGGCAGTATGGCGTTCATTCGGCCATGCCGATGAGAACAGCACGCATGTTATGCGGGGATGCAATCATCGTCAGGGGTGACATGGATCTGTATTCGCGTTATTCCGGCATAGTCACCCAGATTATTGCAGAAAAGGCGCCGGTCTATGAAAAAGCATCCATCGACGAGCATTATATCGATATCACCGGGATGGACCGTTTTTTTGGCTGCCTGGCCTGGACGCGGGAGTTGCGGCAAACTATCATCCGGGAAACCGGGCTTCCTATCTCCGTTGGCCTGTCGGTCAACAAGACCGTTTCCAAGATCGCTACGGGCGAGGCAAAGCCAAACGGTGAACTGGAAATCCCGGGAGAACGGGTCCGCCCCTTCCTGAATCCCTTATCGATCAAGAAGATACCCATGATCGGCGATAAAGTGTATCATTTACTCCGGTCGATGGGAGTCGACACCATCGAAACCCTAAGCCGTGTCCCGCCCGAAATGGTTGAAAAGGTGCTGGGAAAGAACGGCATTGTTATCTGGAAGAAAGCCAACGGTATCGACACCACCCCTGTAAAGCCTTATTCGGAAAGGAAATCCATTGGTTCCGAGACCACTTTCGAGAATGATACGATCGATATATCACGTATCCGCCAGGTGCTTTCCGCTAAAGTGGAACGACTCACTTTCGAGTTGCGGAAGCAGCAAAAACTAACATCCTGCATCACCGTGAAAATACGCTATTCCAACTTCGATACTCATACCCTGCAACAACGCATTCCCTATACCGCCTTCGATCATATCCTGATCAAAACCTCGATAGAACTGTTCGACCGGCTCTACCAGCGCCGGATGCTCATCCGGCTGGTGGGTGTCAAATTCAGCCACCTGGTCGGCGGCGTGCAGCAACTGAATATGTTCGAGGATACTCCCGAGATGATCAGCCTGTACAACGCCATGGACCATATCCGGAAAAAGTTCGGGAAGAAAGCGATCAGGAGGGCTGTGGGAATTGGGTATTAAATGGTCATTGGTCATTGGTCATTGGTCATTAGTCCCTAAATATAGAACAATATAGTCCGTACAAAGAATAACTTACTAAATTTAAGCGTTGCCCCGTGCAGTGTAGACCGTTCAACTTATGATACTTTGATATCAATCATTAGTCTGGTC